>Ga0209758_1002218_pt1 | contig 20226 bp, 18 predicted proteins | sample AraplaMF_Col_mMF_FD_184258 | JGI IMG/M metagenome (GOLD analysis project Ga0209758, IMG submission 184258) | Arabidopsis root microbial communities from the University of North Carolina, USA - plate scrape MF_Col_mMF (SPAdes) (version 2) | ecosystem: Host-associated > Plants > Roots > Endosphere...
AGGAAACTCGCCCTCAACATGCTGCGGAGCAATCCAGACACCGCTTCCATCCGTCGCAAAATCAAGCGCGCCGGATGGGACGATACCTTCCTCCTCACCCTTCTCAGCCAAATGCGATAGCCCTGCCCCTACAAGGGGCCGGGGGAGAGGGTGAGTGCCCTTGCCGAGCGTGCTGGTGATCTCGAGATCACCGCGACGCCGCTTACTGACGCAAGACCGGATAGCCCTGGGTGTAGATCCAGTCTGACTGTCGTGCCGGCTCGTGGCAGGACTGGCAGTCAGTCGCGTAATCGGTCGAGGTCGTTTTCCGGGAGTTGGTTGCGTCGAACCAGGACCAACCCCAGCCATCGCCCCAAAGCTTGTTGCCTTGAAATCGGCCGACGCTGTCTTTCACCATGACGAACCAGCCGGCCAGGGTGCCGGCACTGCTGACGGTTCCGGTTGTCATATCGTTGGTGGTCGTCTCGAACACTTCCTTGACGAGAACGGTGCCGTCGGGAAAGCGTCCATCCTTGCGATACGCAGCGATGGTTCCGGGTGACGCGAAGACCATGTGCATTGCCTTTGAGCCCGGACCGTCGTCTTTCGCCACCGCCCAGCTGCCCAGCATCTCATACGCAGTCCGATAGTCCGGAGGAACGCGCAGATTCCCCTGGTCGTCGACGACGGCCGCGGCCGCTCCGCCGTACTGCGAACGCGTATTGGTTTGTCCATAGGCCGTGATGGCGCCGATCACAAACAATCCCGCCAGGGCGACGCCCAAGGCACCGACGATTCTCATGGCACTGCTCCCTGTGTTGCCAGTGGCGTTCGCTGACGATTTCAGTTGTCCAGCAGCGGATAGAACTGGGTCCAGACTTCGTCTTTCTTCGCGCTCGCCTGGTGGCAGGCCGCGCACTCGGATTGCGGCTTCAGCTTGGCCGTCGGCGCCTTCGGCTCATGGTGATTGAAGTTGTAGTAACCCCAGCCTCCGGTGTCGGCGTAACGCTTGCTGTCCTTGACCGTAACGTCGGCGCCGTTCCACTTCCCCGGAAAGTAGCCTCGCCCGGAGGGCTCGCTGCGCGATCCATCGGGGTTCTCGGCTGGGAGCGTCAGCTGCAGTTCCTTGAAGAAGATCGTTCCCTCCGGGAACTCACCGGTCTTCTTGTAGATCTCGTATGAGCCTGGCTCGATGTAGACATTGTGAAATTCAGGAAAATTGGCCTTGCCGCCGTTCAGCGCATTGGGCGTGAGCGGTGAGCCGACATAGACCCACTCATGGAAATTCTTCGGCAGGATCAAGTCGCCCGACGCGGTGTATTCGGGGAGATAGCGCTTCGTCGTCGCTGCGCTGCCGTCATTTGATGCCGACTGGGCGAATACGGCTGTTAGGGCAACCGAGCTGAAAACCGCCCCGGCGATCAGCAGGGTAGCGCGCCTATTCTTCTTCTCCACGACTATGCCTTTCTTCTCGATGCAATTGAGTGACAGCCGTCGCTCGTTCGGGTTCAAGGCAGCGACGGCATCGCCGGACGTTGCCACCGGTGCCGGCTCGATGAAACTTGCATCAGGCGTCCCTGGACGCGCGGACACGCATTCGAGACTCCCGAGCTGGCCAGCGCCTCGGATGAATCGCGGCGTCGGCGCGTATCGCGCGGAGAAGTGTGTTGTGAACTTCAAACGCGCGACTTTGGGGGACGCTTCATAGTCAGAAGCTCCTTCACGTCATGCAGATCCTCTGCCGATGCGATGGCAAGTGTCAGCCATTTCCCGTCGATGTATGTCTTGGCTTCATCGTAGAGTTTGCCCAATTGCGGGCGCCAAACATGACGCCGCTCCTCAAACCCCTCTCGCTCTGCTCCACCCATAACCACCACAGCCGAAAGCCGCTGGAATTCCGGCACCAGGGTGCAGAACGCCTTGGTCTTCTTGTAACGCAAGGACCAACCGCGGTTCTTGCCACCGTAGAGCCAGTCCGGCGCGAAAACTGCGGGGTAGAATTTGTCGATCCAGTTCCGCAGCTCGGCCCAGTGTTTGAACGCATCTGCTCCGATCCATTTGCGGACATCGCCGTCATCGGGCGGTGCTGATTTGTCGGTAATCCTGTCGCCGATTTGCGGAAGCCTATTCGTCGGTAAAATCATCGGAACGATCTCGTATTCATAATCTGGCAGAGGCCGGGGGTTGCGACGGGGCAGAGCTCAGATCGCGCCGGCCGGCGTGACGGCGGGAAAGTCCTTCTCGGGATCGAACACGTTGTTGAAGAAGTTCGTCAGGGAGTACATGGCCACCAGTGCCACGATCTCCATGATGTTCGCATCCGTGTAGCCGGCATCCCGCACGGTCTTCACATCGGCGTCACCGACATTGCCGCGGGTCTCGATGACTTGGCGCGCGAACTGGACGGCGGCGTCCCGCTTCGGATCACTGGCATGGCCCTTCCGGGCGAGGATGATTTCATTGGCCGGCAGCTTCGCCATATGCTCGGCGGTAAAGCTGTGCACCGTCAGGCAGTAGTTGCAGCCGTTCACTTCGGAGACGGCGAGGCCGATGCTGTCACGTGTCTTCACGTCGAGCGCCTTGCTCAACGCGCCGAGCAGTCCGGCCCAGGCGTTGAACGCGATCGGGCTCTGCGCGAAGGTCGCCATCATGGTTGGGGTGAACCCGATGCTCTTGGTGAACATATCGAGGGTCGGTTTCGAATCGGCCGGCACCTGGTCCGGCTTCAGAGCTGCACTTCTTGGCATCATGGTCTCCGCATTTTCCTGGTTTACTGACAATCAGACGAGTTCCAGCACCTCGGCCACCGGCAGGCGCGGCTTCTGCGCCCAGTTGCCCGGACGCTCCGGCCCCATGGACAACAGCATGACCGGCACTTCGTCCTCGGCCAGTCGGAACGCGCGGTGCACGGCTTCGGCATCGAAACCGATCATCGGTGTCGAACCGAGGCCCAGCGAGCGGGCCGCATAGATCATCGCTGCCGCGCCGAAGGTGCCACTGCGCACGGCTTCGTCGCGCTGGCGCTGCGGGAACTCCCTGTACAGGTTGCGCGCGGGGATTTCCCATTCCGGCACCATCTTTGCCGGCATGATGCCCGCCTCCACCAGCGGTGCCAGGCGCTGCGGTATCACGCTGGAATCGGCCAACTGGCCGCAGACGATGAAGGTAACGGCGGCTTCGGTGATTGCGGGCTGGTCCCAGGCGATCGGACGCAGCCGAGCCTTGGCTTCAGGCGAGCGCACGGCGATGAAGCGCCAGTTCTGCAAGTGGAAGGATGTCGGCGCGGTGGTGCCGATCCGCACCAGATCGCGGATTTGGTCGTCGCTCAAGCTGGCGGCGGGGTCGTAGTACTTGGCGGCACTGCGGCTTAAGATGCATTCGATCACGGCGTTGGTCGTGGCGATTCCGCTGGTCATGGTGATTCCGTTGGTTATGTGGGTGAAGCGATTGGTCCAGAGCGTTTCCGCTCTCTTTGCCGATAGGCGCGTACCGCTCGGCGATGAAAGCGTGAGGGGATGAAAGCGTCAGGGGCGAACGCGGATGATCGTGTTCCCCCTTCGCCGCGCGGTCGGGTTCAAGGCGGCGACCGCTTCGTCGATGGTCGCGATATTGCCGATGTTCGTCCGCAACCATCCGTCCCGCACCTGCTGGGCGATTTCACTCAGCTGGGCGCGATCGGCCTCGACAACGATGTCGACTGCGAGGCCGTCGGCGGGCCGCGCCTCGACCGGCCCGACGATCGACACCAGTGTTCCTCCAGCTCGAATGAGAGCTGCGGACCGCTTCTGGACGTCGCCACCGATGACGTCGAACACCAGATCGACGCCGCCGATGTCTTCCAGCGCCTCGTTGTCGAGGTCGAGGAACTCATGGGCGCCGAAATCGAGCGCCTTCTGACGATCGGCGGCGCGTCCGGTGCCGATGACGTGGGCGCCGGCTTCGCGCGCGAGCTGCGTTACCATCGCACCGACTGCGCCGGCCGCGCCGTGGGCGAGCACGCTTTGCCCCGCCCGAAGGCGGCCGTGCTGAAACAGGCCCTGCCACGCGGTGAGACCGGAAACCGGCAGGCTCGCGCCCACCGTGAAGTCGAGGTCGCCCGGCAACGGCGCGAGATTGCGTGCCTCGATGGCCACGGACTCCGCCAGGGTGCCGTCGCGATACCAGTCGGCGAGGCCTAATACCCGCTGTCCTATCGACAGTCCCGTCGTGCCATAGCCGAGAGCGGTGACCACTCCGGCCAGTTCATGGCCGGGGATCGACGGGGTTCGGTCACGGCCGTGGCGATCGGTCCAGGTCGAGGGCCACTCCATCTCAGTCGGGACGAATCCCGACGCATGAATCTCAACGATGGCATCGTTTATCGCTGCCGCCGGCTCGGGCCGCTCGGCCAGCTTCATCCCGGCCCTTCCCGCCGCCTGGTCCGTCACAACGATTGCCTTCATCGTTCACCTCCCTGCGAGTGGTCGCGCGTCATCATCCAAATTCCTGTCGCTGCTGAGCACGTGTGATCGCGGTACCGCATCACGCGGCGCGCTGAGGGGCTATATGGCACTGGGCCGGTGCACGGAAACCCGCGTCGTGCGTTCCTGGACGCGCGGACACGCATCCCGGAATCCGGAGCGCGCCGGGTGCCAGGGATCAGTCTTCGGGGGGGTGTGCCAGAATTTGGCTAAGGGCGGGAATGGGCTTTTGGGATGCGGCGTCGCGTGTCGGCGAGCTCTCGCTCAATCGCCCTTATCACCCTCGCCGTTCTTCGCGCGCCGCCGGTACTCGCTGGGATCGACTTTGTAGGCATTGCGGAATGCCCGCACGAAGCTGGAGCGGCTCTCATATCCCGCGCTATGGGCCACGACATCGACGGGCGTCGTGGTCGTCGTCAGATCGAGTGCGGCCTGCCGCATCCTGAGATCGCGAAGGATGGCCATCGGCGACCGACCAAAGATTTCGGAGAAGCGAGCCATGAAGGCCGAACGGCTCAAGCTTGCGCTGTGGGCAAGACTCTGCACCGTGTGCGCAGCGCCGGGGCGGGCAACCATGTCGGCGAACGCACGCGTGATCTGGCGGTCGGCAAGGATGGAGAACCGGTCCATCCAGCTCTGCGATGATTTCAGCGAGCGCCGCGCCAATGCAATGATGACCTGTTTCAAAAGCGAGGCCGTCATCGCTCCCATTCCGACCTCTTGCGACAAGAGCTCGTTCATGGCCTCGCGGAGCTTGCCGTCGATCTTGTCCGATGGTTCGAATTGCTCGATGACCGGTTCGCGCAGGTCGCGAAACAGGCCGACCGACTGACCGAACGATGCGTTGAAGAAGCCGCAAATCTGCACGACTTCGGGCTTTTGGTTCGGAACAGCGAGGCGCAGGAGGCCGTCTTCGCGGCTCTTCCAACAATCGTGGCTGATCAGGCGAGTGGCATCGTCGCCGCCGACCTCGATCGAAAAGGGCGTATTCGGGGGAACGATGATGAGCAGATGCGGCATCAACTGTACGTCCGGGCCGCGATCGATCGATATCCGTCCAGAACCTTTGAGGTTGTAGTGGATTGCGGGCACATCGATCATTCCCATCTCGACCCGGTGGCTGCGCGGAACGAGGATCTCCCTCAACGACACGACATCGATCTCAAGCGCCCGCATGAGGTTGTTGAGGGCGGCGGTGGAGAGCTTCGAGGTTGAGGCGGCGCTCAATGGCTGGGTCCGCTGCCGGGGCGCGACTTGGCCGTGTTTTGCATAGCGACTCTCTTACAAGATCAACCCGCGAACCCGCTAGGTGAATCATGTCTTCATGCGCTATGCCAAATTTCGGACGATCCCTAACCGGCGCCCGGAGACCGCGTGCACTACTCCCCGGCCGCCCGCACCGGCACATCGAGCGCGCGCAGCACGCAGTCTTCCGGGAAGGCCAGGGTGATGGTGGTGCCCTGCCCCAGCGTACTGGTGATTCCGAGATCGCCGCCGTGGAGCCGCATCAGCGAGCGTGAGATGTAGAGGCCGAGGCCGGTGCCGGAGTGGCGGCGGCTATAGGCGCTCTCGACCTGCCGGAACGGCTTGCCCATCTCTTCGATCATATTGGCCGGAATGCCGGGGCCGTTGTCGGCGATCATCAGGCGCAGGCCCGGACTCTGCCAATCGCAGGTCACGACGATCTGGCCTTCCGGTGGCGAGAACTTGCAGGCATTGCCGACCACATTGATCAGGACCTGGCCGAAGGCGCGACGGTCTACCAGAAGATCGGGGCAGCCTCCGTCGATCTGGACCACGATCCTGGCGCATCCCGGATAGGCGCGGCGGACGACGCGCAGCTGCTCCTCGACCACTGCGGCCACGCCGCAATGCTCGCGGTTGATCCGGACCTTGCCGGCCTCGACGCGCGCCACGTCCAGGACGTCGTTGATCAGCGACAGCAGATAGGAGCCGCTGTCATGGATGTCGCCGGCATATTCGACATAGCGCTGCTGCGCGTCGGGGCCGAACGACTGGTTGGCGATGATCTCGCTGAAGCCGAGGATCGCGTTGAGCGGCGTCCTGAGCTCATGGCTCATGTTGGCGAGGAACTGCGACTTCGCCTGGCTCGCCGCCTCGGCGTGATCGCGCGCTGCGATCAGATCGGCGTGAAGCTGGCTGCGGTGGATCGCGATCGCCGTGTAGGAGGCCAACCGGTTGATCACGTCGAAATCCTGCTGCTGCGGCCGATATGGCCGCTCGTGATAGGTCGCGAAAGTGCCGAGCACCCGCCCGTTCTTGGCGATCAGCGGGACCGACCAGCAGGCTCGCAGGCCGTATTTCAGCGCAATGTGCTTGTAGTCTTCCCAGAGCGGATCGGTCTCGATGCTCTCGACCACCACCCGCTCGCCGCGAAAAGCCGCCGTGCCGCAGGATCCCGCCTTCGGCCCGATGAATGCGCCGTCGATCGCGGCGCTGTATTCCGGCGGCAGCTTCGGTCCGGCAATGGTCTGCATCGCGTTTTCCGGCGTCACCAGCAGGACCGAGCAAATGGAATCCGGCATCGCCGCCTCGGCGAGGCGGCAGACCTCCGCCATGGTTTCATGGAGCGGTTGGTTCTCGGCGACGCCGGTCAGGATGCGGTGCTCCTCGGCGCGGAACATCTCGTCGCGCTTGCGGTCGGTGATGTCGCGGAGCGCGGTCACCCGCGCCTGCCCGCCGCGATAATCGACCATCCGGGTGATCACCTCGACGGTACGGTGCGCGCCGGATTTGATGATGACGTCGAATTCCTCGTTCTCGAACTGGCCGGACCGGATTCGCGCCGCTAGGCGCTCGCGGTCATAAGGGGCGACGAACCCCGCCACGGAATGGCCGATGAGATCCTCGGGCTCGCAGTCCATGAAGCTGCAGAGCGCGCCGTTCACGTCCAGAATGACGTCGTCGCGATAGACGAAGACGCCGCTGAAGGTCGCGTCGGCCAATTGGCGGAACCGCGCCGTCTCGCGCTCCTCATCCGCCGCGGCGCGCAGACGGGCGTTGCGCGAGATGAGGACCAGGACGATGCCGCAGAGCAGCGCCATCGTGCCCAGGCCGAGCACGGCGAGCGCGGGTCCGAATTGCTCCTGCATCGTGGCCAGTGCGCCTGTCATCCTTCGGGGAAGTCCTCTCGCCCCAGTTTTCAGGATTGCAGTCGATCACTCAAACATTAATGCACCGCTAAGTGCAGCGCTCAGCATATCCATACAATGCTATGCAATTAAAGGGAAAATGCGTGCGGCCGGCGCGTGTTGCGCTGGATCAACGCGGCAAGACTTGCCGGCAGGCCGCTTCGCGCGATTGCCAGCCGCGCTGCTGCAGTTCCGGTTCGGTCTGGTCCTCGATCGGCCAGCCGATGCAGAGATAGGCGACGAAGGACCAAGTGTCGGGGACATCGAGACTCTTGGTCGCAGCCGCGGGATCGAGGATCGAAACCCAGCCGAGGCCGAGGCCGCGCGCCCGCGCCGCCAGCCACAAGGTGTGCACCGCGATGACCGCCGAATAGCGTAGGGTCTCGGGCATGGTCTTGCGCCCGAGGCCGAGTCCCTGCCCCGTCGTCTCATCGCAGAAGACGGCGAGATGCACCGGCGCCTCTTGCAGGCCGGACAGCTTGAGCGAAGCGTAGAGCGCCGCGCGCTCGCCGCGATAGCCGCCCAGCGCCTCCGCGTTCGCGGTCTGGTAGTTGGCGATGATCGCGGCACGCCGTTCCGCGGAGGCCACATCGACGAAGCGCCAGGGCTGCGAATTGCCGACCGAAGGTGCGAGGCAGGCGAGATCGAGCAGCCGTTCGACCACGGCTTCCGGGATCGGATCGCGGCGAAAGTGCCGGACATCGCGGCGCCAGGCCAGCAGCTCGGCGAGCTCGGCCTGGAACGGATGGCCGAAGCCGCGGTGTCGCGGCGTCGGCGCCGCACGATAGAGAGGTACGGTTGACATCAGGCGGCTTCGGGGCGGCGGGCTTCGACGAGATCGACGATCTGGTCCATGATCGTGTTGAGGTCGTAATCCTTCGGCGTATAGACCCGCGCGACGCCGGCGGCAAGCAGCCGCTGGGCGTCCTCGGGCGGAATGATGCCGCCGACCACCACCGGAATCTCGGAAAGGCCGAGCTTCTTCAGCCGCGCCATCACGTCATCGACCAGCGCCACATGCGAGCCGGAAAGAATGGAGAGGCCGATCACGTGCACGCCCTCCTCCAAGGCCGCATTGACGATCTCGGCCGGCGTCAATCGGATGCCCTCATAGACGACTTCCATCCCGGCATCGCGTGCCCGCACGGCGATCTGCTCGGCGCCGTTGGAATGGCCGTCGAGACCCGGCTTGCCGACCAGGATCTTGATGCGGCGGCCGAGCCGCTTCGAGACGGTATCGACGCGGGCGCGCACCTTGCCGATATCGCTGCGCGCGATCTCGACGCTGGCGCGCGCGACCCCGGTCGGCGCCCGGTATTCGCCGAACACCTTGCGCAAAACCGCACCCCACTCGCCCGTCGTGACGCCGGCATGGGCGCACGCGATCGAGGCTTCCATGATGTTGGTGCCCGCGCGCGCATCGGCTTCGAGGCGCTTCAGCGCGGCTTCGGCCGCGGTGGAATCCCGCTCGGTGCGCCAGGCACGGAGGCGCGCGATCTGCTCGCTTTCGGCCGCTTCGTCGACTTTCATGAAGCCGCCGTCGCTGCTCGCGGTCAGCGGCGAAGGCGCGCTCTCGGTGAACTTGTTGACGCCGACCACGGTCTGCTGGCCGTTTTCGATCGCCGCCAGGCGCCGCGCATTGGATTCCACCAGCCGCTGCTTCATGTAACTGCTGTCGATCGCGGCGACGGCGCCGCCCATCGCGTCGATCCGCGCCAACTCCTCGCGGGCGTCGCGCTTCAGCGCCTCGACCTTCTCGGTGATCGCGTTCGATCCGTCGAAGATGTCGTCGAATTCCAGCAGATCGGTTTCGAAGGCGACGATCTGCTGCAGCCGCAGCGACCATTGCTGGTCCCAGGGCCGCGGCAGCCCGAGCGCCTCGTTCCAGGCCGGGAGCTGCACCGCGCGGGCGCGCGCGTTCTTGCTGAGCGTGACGGCCAGCATCTCCAGCAGGATGCGGTAGACGTTGTTCTCCGGCTGCTGCTCGGTGAGACCCAGGCTGTTCACCTGCACGCCGTAGCGGAAGCGCCGCAGCTTCGGGTCCGCGACGCCGTAACGCTCGCGCGCGATCTCGTCCCAGAGCTCCGAGAAGGCGCGCATCTTGCACATCTCGGTGATGAACTTGAGGCCCGCATTGACGAAGAAGCTGATCCGCCCCACGACCTGCGGCAGATCCTCCGCCGGCACCTGGCCCGATTGCTTCACGCCGTCGAGCACGCAGATCGCCGTCGCCAGCGCATAAGCCAGCTCCTGCACCGGCGTCGCCCCCGCCTCCTGCAGGTGATAGGAGCAGACGTTGGTCGGATTCCACTTCGGCACTTCGCGATAGGCGAAGCTGATGACGTCGGTGATCAGCTTGAGGGACGGCTTCGGCGGGAAGATATAGGTGCCGCGCGAGAGATATTCCTTGATGATGTCGTTCTGCACCGTGCCCTGCAGCTTCGCGCGGACGACGCCCTGCTTCTCGGCGGCGGCGATATAGAGCGCGAACAGCCACGGCGCCGTCGCGTTGATCGTCATCGAGGTGTTCATCTGGTCGAGCGGCAGACCGTCGAACAGGGTCAGCATGTCGCCGAGATGCGATACCGGCACGCCGACCTTCCCGACCTCGCCCTTCGCCAGGGGATGGTCGGCGTCGTAGCCGGTCTGGGTCGGGAGATCAAAGGCGATCGAGAGCCCGGTCTGGCCGCGCGCGAGATTGGTGCGATAGAGCTGGTTCGAGGCCTCGGCCGAGCTGTGCCCGGAATAGGTCCGGAACAGCCAGGGTTGCTCCCGCTTTTCACCGCTCATACGCCCTCTCCCAATGGACTTCTTATTGTGCAGTGCAATATTGCCCCGGCTGGCCCGGCCCCGGCAAGCCCCCCGCTCTGCATCCAAAGACGGAAACCCCGCGGAGCGTGTCCGCGGGGTTTCGGAGAATGCGCAGAAGCTGGACGTGGTCAGACCGCGTCGAGCGCCTTTTCGAGATCCTCGATCAGGTCGTTGACATCCTCGAGGCCGACCGAGATGCGGATCAGGCCGTCGTCGATGCCCTGGGTCGCGCGCTGCTCGGCGGTGAGGCGCTGATGCGTCGTGGTCATCGGATGGGTCGCCAGCGATTTCGCATCGCCGAGATTGTTGGAGATCAGCACCAGCTCGAGCGCGTTCAGAAACTTGAACGCCGCCGGCTTGCCGCCCTTTAAGGAGAAGCCGACCATGGTGCCGCCGCCGTTCATCTGGCGTTGGGCGAGCGCGCGCTGCGGGAAGCCTTCCAGCGTCGGATAGAGCACCTGCGCGAGCTTCGCATGGCCCGAAAGCTTGCGCGCGATCGTCTCGGCACTGGCGGCCTGGCGCGTCACGCGCAGCTCCAGCGTCTCCAGACCTTTCAGCAACACCCAGGCGTTCATCGGGCTGAGCGATGGCCCGGTGTGGCGCAGGAAGGGCTGCAAGGTCTCGGTGATGAACTTCTGCGTGCCCAGGATGACACCGCCGAGCGTGCGGCCCTGGCCGTCGATATGCTTGGTCGCGGAATAGACCACGACATCGGCGCCGAGCTTCAACGGCTGCTGCAGCAGCGGCGTTGCGAAGACGTTGTCGACCACCACCGTGGCACCCGCGGCATGCGCGAGCGCGGCTACCGTTTCGACATCGACCAGGCGCAGGCTGGGATTGCTCGGCGTTTCCAGGAACACCGCCTTGGTCGGCTTGGCGAGCGCCTTCTTCCAGGCCTCGTTGTCGCGGCCATCGACGAAGACGCATTCCACGCCCCATTTCGGCAGGATGTCGGCCAGGATGAACTGACAGGAACCGAACAGCGCATCGGAAGAGACGATGCGGTCGCCCGTCTTCACCTGGCAGGCAAGGGCTGCGAAGACGGCGGCCATGCCGCTCGCGGTGCCGCGCGCGGCCTCCGCGCCTTCGAGATCGGCCATCCGTTCTTCGAACATCGCGACGGTCGGATTGCCGAAGCGCGAATAGACGAAGCGCGGCTGTGAATTGTTGAAGGCGGCCTCCGCCTCCTCGGCACTCTCGTAGATATAGCCCGATGTGAAATAGACGGGCTCGGCGGTTTCCTTGAAGCCGGAGCGCGATTGCCCCGCATGCACCAGGCGTGTCGCGCTGCGCCAGTGCGACTTGGTTTCACGTTTGCTTGTCATCGGAATTGCTCCCCGGACACAAAAACACCTCGACCCGGAAGGTCGAGGTGCAAAATGCGTGTCCCAGACCCTTTTAGCTGCATGTTTAACGTGGCCGCAAGCCGGCTCAAATCGCCACGAATTCTGCGGCGAGTATCCACGGCTGCGCCGGAATGTCAATTAGTGCCCCGCCTGGCCGCCGGCGGCCGGGACGCGCCACGATTCTGCCGCAATCTCCAGAGGCTTAGCTTGAACTTCGTTCACAGCGAAGTGACCGCGACCCGCAGAGGGGTTCGTGCGGCTCGCGCGTTGTAGGATGGGGACGAACCGCGATTTCAGATCGATCTTCGAAGATCGCGGCCTGCGCAGGGCAGGATCCGTCCCCGTCAGAAGTGGAGAAGGATCATGTTGCGCCTGAAAGGATCGAAGACGATCGCCGCCGCGGTCGCGGGCGGTCTGGCTTTGATGGCGGTCGGCATCTCGGCCGCGCAAGCCGACGACTGGCATGGCAACGGATGGGGCCACGGCAAGCATTGGAACAAGCACCGCGGTGGCGACTGGAACGATGGCCCGACCGTCGTCGTGCGCAACGGCTACTACTACGCCCCGCCGCCGCGCGTCTATTACGCGCCGCCGCCGGCGGTCTATTACGAAGCGCCGCCGCCGGTCTACTATGCGCCGCCGCCGCCGGTCTATGTCCTGCCGCAGCCGCAGCCCGCGATCAGTCTGCAGTTCCGCCTCTGATATCCGGTGCGAGCGCCCGGCAAACGCGTCGGCGCTGAAGCCCAAGATCGAAGCGTGATGATGTTCAATCTCCAGAAATCGATGCAGGCCGTCGCCGTGTTGTGCGGCGGCCTCGCATTGAGCGCCGCAAGTCTCTCGGCAGCAAATGCGGATCCCTGGCATGGCGGCCACGGCTACGGCCCGCGCGGGCCGGTGGTCGTAGTGCGACCCGGCTACTATTACGCACCGCCGCCGGTTTACTACGCACCGCCGCCGGCCGTGGTCTACGCCGCGCCGCCGCCGCCGGTGGTCTATGCGCCGGCGCCGGTGATCGTTGCAGCCCCGCCGCCCACCGCCATCGTCTGCCGTGACAGCGGCACCGGCGCCGCGCTCGGTGCCGCAGCCGGCGGCACGGCGGGCGCCATCATCGGCGCCACCTCCAGCCACGGCCCGCACCAATGGGCCGCGGCGGCGGGCGGCGCGATCCTCGGCATGCTGCTCGGCGGCACCGCCGGACATGCGGTCGATACGCTCGACCAGTCCTGCGCCGCGCAAGCGGTCGCCTACGGCCCGGTCGGACAGCCGGTCGGCTGGGCGAGCCCGACCTACGGCACGCAGTATCAGGTGACGCCGGTCCGGCAGTTTGCCTACAACGGCACGACCTGCCGCGAATACACGGCGAATGCCGCAATGGACGGCCGCTGGCAGCAGGTGCACGGCACCGCCTGCCTGCAGCCCGACGGGAGCTGGCGCATGGTCAACTGACCGCGTTTCTTTTCACACCGGCGACAAGCCCCGGCCCGCTCGGCCGGGGCTTTCTTCTTTGGTGTGGTGACGTGCCTTGCCCGCAACGTGCGGCTGTTATTAGACTAGTCCCGGGGATCCCGTCGGGGGGATCAAGTTGGGGGCCAGATGACCGTGCAATCACCCGCGACCGGCCAGTCCGCGCCGAGTCAGCAATTCGCCCCGCGTGAGCAATTCACCTATGACGGGCGTCTCGGCGAGCTCTTCGGCATCTTCTTCACCAACCTGCTGTTCTCGATCATCACGCTCGGCTTCTACCGGTTCTGGGCGAAGACCCGGATGCGGCGTTACATCTGGTCCCGCGTCAGCCTCAACGGCGACGCCTTCGAATATACCGGCACCGGCGGGGAGCTCCTCATCGGCTTCCTGATCGTGGTCGGTTTCTTCATCGTGGCGACCGTGCTGAAGACGGTCCTCGATCTCGCCGCCCCGCCCGATTCCCCGATCCCTGCGCTGGCCACGGTCCTGTTCGCATTGATCATCGTCTATCTGGTCTTTGTCGCGCGCTATGCGGCGCAGCGCTATCGCCTGACCCGCACGCTGTGGCGCGGCATCCGCGGCGGCATGACCGGCTCCGCCTGGGCCTGGGGCTTCAAGGCGATGCTGCTCGGCGTCCTCACCGCCATCACGCTCGGTTTCGCCGGGCCCTGGGCGCAGATGCGGCTGCTCGACGACCGGGTGAACAACAGCTATTTCGGCGACGCCAAGGCCTCGATGCACAGCTCTTCGGGTCCGCTCTACGTCGCCTTCCTGATCGGCCTGGCCATCAACTTGATCGGCAGCTTCGTCATCATCGCGCTCTGCGGCGTGATCGCCGGCGGCAGCGGCTTCCTATCCGAGTTCCTGACGCTCGCCGGGCAGAACACGGACACCGAAGAAGCCCGCCGGCAGATGGACGAGTTGATGAAGCAGCATCTCGGCCTCCTGATCGGCCTCGGCGTGTTCTTCTATCTCTCGGTGATCGTTCTCGGCATCGTCGCTTTCGCGCAGTACTACGTCGCGATGCTGCGGGAGATCGCGAACAAGCTCACCATGGCGGAGCTCCGCTTCGGCACTACGGTCACGATCGGTCGCATCATCGGGCTCGCGCTGGTCAACATTCTCGTCTATCTCCTGACCTTCGGCCTGGGCCTGCCGGTCGTGATTCATCGGTCGCTGCGCTTCATCACCAACAACATCCAGGTCTATGGCGAGATCGAAGGCTCGCAGATCACCCATGCGGATCTCCCCCGGCCGCGCTACGGTGAGGGGCTGCTGGAAGCCTTCGACCCCGGTCTGTTCTAAAAGGACTGAATTTTGAGTATTGAGAGTACCGCGACGCGCGACCGGTTCTTCGACGGCCGGAATGCGGTGCGCCGCGCCGTCCTGCCCCAGCTGATCGGCCGCACGCTCTCGATCAACGATCCCGAAGGCCGTGCGGTCGCGCGCTGGGATACCGCCGACATGACGGTGGTCGACCAGAACAAGGCCAATGGCAGCATGGTCTTCACCATCGCCAGCGATCCGAAGCCGAGGCTGGTGCTGTTCGACAGTCCGCAGCGCGCGGCCCTGCTGGCCGCCGAGCCGCGGCTCCGCCGCTGGCGCAGGCATCGGGCACGGCATGGAATGGCCGTCGGACTCGCCTGGACTTTGTTCGGCGTGGCGCTGGCGGCGTTGCTCTATTTCGGCTGGCGCGACGGCAGCGCCTGGGTGGCCGACAGCGTGCCGCGGAAGTGGGAGAAGAATCTCGGCGATCGCGTGCGCGGCGCGATGCTGGACGGCCTCTATGGCTGCGAGGGCAAGGACGGCAAGGCAGCGATCGAATCCCTCGGCCGCAAGCTGCTGCCGGAGAGCATCGCCGATCTGCCGCTGACCATCGATGTCGTGCGGGTGAAGCAGGTGAACGCCTTTGCGCTCCCCGGCAATCACATCTTCGTCTTCAGCGGGCTGATCGAGAAGGCGAAGAACCCGGACGAGCTCGCCGGCGTGCTGGCGCATGAGATGGGACATCTCGAGCTCCGCCATCCGACCCGCGGCATGATCCAGCAAATGGGCCTCTCCGCCGTCATCAGCCTGATGTTCGGCGGCAATGCCGCGGGTGACATCGCCTATCTGGCGACCACCCTCTCCTACACCCGCGACATGGAGCGCGAGGCGGATACGCGGGCGATCGCCCTGTTGCAGCGCGCGAAGATCCACACCAATGGTCTCGCCTCCTTCTTCCGCGCTCTGAAGGACGACAAGGACGGCGACAGTCCCTGGCCCGATTGGCTTTCGACTCATCCGGGACTCAAGGAGCGCGCCGAGACCGCCGAGAAGGCCGCGCAGACCAATGACGGCACGCCCGCGCTCACCGACGCGGAGTGGCGCGCGGTTCAGGGCATGTGCACAGCACCGTAATCCCAACCCTAATTCGCCCGTAGCCCGCATTACGTCCTCTGTGAAGTCTGCGCCGCGTCGTACGCTCGCGTGATCGGATTCACGCTGTCGTGAATCGGGACTCTTAAGTCTCTGAAATTCCATCGAGAAAAAACGACTCCGGGGTTCCGACCCGAATTTGCAACGCCGGGCGCGAACTTTTGCCGCGTTAGACCGTTTACTGAGGCGAGATGAAAAAGGGCTTTCCATTAGGAAATCGCCCTTACAGGGGAACCTCTCGCGGGTCATGGAATTTGAGAAGGAGTCGATCCATGAAGCGCGTTATCGCGAGCGTTCTTCTCGTGGCGTTCTTGGCCGGCTGCTCGGGTATGTCCGGCCGCGAACAGAGGACACTGTCGGGCGGCGCCATCGGCGCGGCAGGCGGTGCAGGAATCGGTCTGCTGACCGGCGCACCCGTTGCGGGCGCGCTGATCGGTGGTGCAGCGGGTGCAGCCACAGGCGCATTCTGCTGCAATAGCGAGTAATGGGATTAACCGCGAGGGATGAACTCACGGAAACTGTTGAGAGCGGAATAATCAAAAAGCGCTGTGGTTTCGGACCCCCGACTGGAATCACAAAAGCGCCCGGCAAGGTTCAACTCTGGCCCGGTCTCCCCACCCACGGACCTGGACCTTGTCGCTGAGGCCTATGCCTCGACTGACGCCCGGCGCAAGCCGGGCGTTTTCTTTTGGCCGGTTTCCTTCGGGCTTGCTCCGAGAAGGGCCTAAGTCCCGGCTGCAGTTCTATTTCTTCATGGTGCGGCGCGCACATTGCGGGCAATATTTAATTTCATACTTTTGATCAATCGCGCATCTTTTGAACATTTATCTCTCGATCTGAGACAGTTTCTTAAAGAATCGGACTTGACCCTTCTGCAAATGCGAAGGCAGGATGAAACAAATCTCGCACCTGCGAATTAGTTTGCCAGGGCATTCGCGATACGCGTACAGGACACGAGGGGCTGGATCATGAGTGACAATGCCGTCGTCATCCCGATGACCAAGAAGACCGGGGCAGAGGGCACCAAGGGCGATGCCCCCAAAGGTCCGCCGCCGAAAGAGCTCTACGAGCTCGGCGAGATCCCGCCGCTGGGGCACGTCCCCGCGAAGATGTATGCCTGGGCGATCCGCCGCGAGCGCCATGGCCCGCCCGACAAGTCGATGCAGGTCGAGGTCGTGGAGACGCCCAAGCTCGAGGCCGACGAAGTCCTGGTCATGGTGATGGCCGCGGGCGTGAACTACAACGGCGTCTGGGCGGGCTTGGGCAAGCCGATCTCCCCCTTTGACGTGCACAAGGCCGAGTATCACATCGCCGGCTCCGACGCCGCGGGCGTCGTCTGGGCGATCGGTTCGCGCGTGAAGCGCTGGAAGGTCGGCGACGAAGTCGTGGTGCATTGCAACCAGGACGACGGCGACGATGAAGAGTGCAACGGCGGCGACCCGATGTTCTCGCCCTCGCAGCGCATCTGGGGCTACGAGACGCCGGATGGATCCTTCGCCCAGTTCTGCCGCGTGCAGGCCCGCCAGCTGATGCCGCGCGCGAAACACCTCACCTGGGAAGAGAGCGCCTGCTACACGCTGACGCTGGCGACCGCCTATCGCATGCTGTTCGGCCATCGTCCGCACATCTTGCGTCCCGGCCACAATGTGCTGGTCTGGGGCGCTTCGGGCGGCTTGGGCTCGATGGCGGTGCAGCTCATCTCGACAGCCGGTGCGAATGCGATCGGCATCATCTCCGATGAATCGAAGCGCGATTTCGTCATGCAGTTGGGCGCCAAGGGCGTCATCAACCGCAATGATTTCGACTGCTGGGGCCAGCTGCCCGATGTCGATGATGCCGCCACCTATGGCGAGTACATGAAGAAGTGCCGCGCCTTCGGCAAGGCGATCTGGGACATCACCGGCAAGGGCATCGACGTCGATTTCGTCTTCGAGCATCCCGGCGAGGCGACCTTCCCGGTCTCCTGCTTCGTGGTGAAGCGCGGCGGCATGGTCGTGTTCTGCGCCGGCACCACCGGCTACAACATCACCTTCGACGCGCGCTTCGTCTGGATGCGCCAGAAGCGCATCCAGGGCAGCCACTTCGCCAACCTGCTGCAGGCAAGTCAGGCCAACCAGCTCGTGATCGAGCGGCGGATCGATCCCTGCATGTCCGAAGTCTTCTCCTGGGAGGACATCCCGGCCGCGCATATGAAGATGTGGAAGAACCAGCACAAGCCCGGCAATATGGCGGTGCTGGTCCAGGCCAAGCGTCCGGGCCGGCGCACGGTCGAAGACTGTCTCGAGGATTGACGGAGGACGCGTGATGTCGGCGCAGACGGCCGTGCAGGCTGCCGATGGCGCGGCACCTTCTCCCCTGCTGCCGAATCTCCTGGAACGGTGTCACGTCGGCCTCAATGCCGCCGAGACCATCGTCGAAACCGCACGCCGCACCGTCGCCGCGCGTGTCACCGTCGGCGGCAAAGTCGACGCCGCCGCCTTCGACCAGGCGCAGTTCGCCGCGCACGGCTTCGCCTGGCTCGCGACCTATGCCACGGCCCTCGCGCAACTGCTCTCCTGGGCAGAGCGCCTCCACGAGACGCAGCGCTTCGGCGAGACTGAAGCGCTGATCCTGCAGATCGGCTTCGGCGAATACCTGGCGCAAATCGGCGGCGGGTTCCCGATGAGCCAAGGCGAAATCGTCCGCCCGGCTGATCTCGGCCTCACCGGAAGCGACCTGCACCCGCTGGAAGCGATCCCGGATCTCATCTCGATCGGCAACTCCGCCGAAGCCCGCGCCGCGCTCGCCGCGCAGATCGCCAGCGGAAACTTCGGCGAAGCTGCGCTCGATGACGAAGCCCTCAGCATCATCCGCGACCAGTTCCACACCTTTGCCGAGGCGCATCGCGAAGCGGCGCATCAATGGCACCTCAAGGACGCACTGATCCCGATCGAGGTGATCGAGCAGCTCGCCGAGATGGGTGTCTTCGGCCTCACCGTGCCGGAGGATTTCGGCGGCGCCGGCTTGGGCAAGCTTGCGATGTGCGTCGTGACCGAGGAACTCTCTTGCGGCTATATCGGCCTCGGCTCCCTAGGCACGCGGTCGGAGATCGCGGCGGAGCTGATCCGTCTCAGCGGCACCGAGGCGCAGAAGCAGAAATGGCTGCCGAAGCTGGCTTCCGGTGAGATCCTGCCGACGGCGGTCTTCACCGAACCCAACACCGGCTCCGATCTCGGTTCCTTGCGCACGCGCGCCTTGAAAGACGGCGACGTCTACAAAGTGACCGGCAACAAGACCTGGATCACCCACGCCGCGCGCAGCGATGTCATGACCTTGCTCGCCCGCACCGACCCCAACTCCACCGATTATCGCGGCCTCTCGATGTTCATCGCCGAGAAGCCGCGCGGCACCGACGCCAATCCCTTCCCGGCGCCCGGCATGAAGGGCGGCGAGATCCCGGTGCTCGGCTATCGCGGCATGAAGGAATACGAGCTCTCCTTCGACGGGTTCGCGGTCAAGGCCGAGAACCTCCTGGGCGGCCAGGAGGGCGAAGGCTTTAAGCAGCTGATGGCGACTTTCGAGAGCGCCCGCATCCAGACCGCGGCGCGCGCGGTCGGGGTCGCGCAATGCGCCATGGAACTCGGCCTCAAATACGCCCGCGAGCGCATCCAGTTCGGCAAGCCGATCTACGCCTTCCCCCGCATTTCCGGCAAATTGGCTTGGATGGCGGTCGAAACCATGATCGCCCGCCAGCTCTCCTATTTCGCCGCCCGCGAGAAGGACAGCGACCGCCGCTGCGACATTCCCGCCGGCATGGCGAAGCTCTTGGCCGCGCGCACCGCCTGGTCGAATGCCGACAACGCGCTGCAGATCCACGGCGGCAACGGCTACGCCCAGGAATACCCGATCAGCCGCGTGCTCTGCGATGCACGAATTCTGAACATCTTCGAAGGCGCCGCAGAGATCCAGGCCCAGGTCGTGGCCCGCGGTCTGCTGAGCGGACGGAACTGAGCGCTGGATCTTCTTCCGCTGCTCGATTCGGAAACTTCACGGCTGCAGTGCCCCCTCTTACTCCCCCCTGAAGGTGGGAGAAGAGCATTGGCACCGAGCTCGTATCCAGTGCCGCTGCACAGTGGTCAAGAAAGAGGCGCGCTGTTGACTTTCTTCTCCCCCACTTCAGGGGGGAGTAAGAGGGGGCACTACAGCCGTGATGCATCACACTTTCGCACAGCCGTGAGACCCGTCATTCTGCACGACGAGTGAATTCGAGAACCGGCTGAATTCAGGCCATCGCTCAAATTTTTCCCTGCATACTCCCGAATTCACGCGCAACGGCCAACGACATGCAGCGCCGATCGTGCTATGATCACCGCCTGCCCTCCGAAGTGCGCAGCGCGTAGGCGGGCGCTGTTTGACATCGTGAAATACTGCATCGGGCGACGCCGCGAACACGTGGTCTCCCACCCACTCGGTCGTCATCCCAAGGCTTGGCCCACGGCTGTCCGGTTTAGATTCAACTCCATTGTATGGCCAATTGGCGCTGATCTTGATGGGCGGGCTCGTTGTCGAGGAGGCGGTCGATGCGCCGGCGCTGCATGAGATTGGAGCGCACGAGGC
>Ga0209758_1002219_pt1 | contig 20208 bp, 17 predicted proteins | sample AraplaMF_Col_mMF_FD_184258 | JGI IMG/M metagenome (GOLD analysis project Ga0209758, IMG submission 184258) | Arabidopsis root microbial communities from the University of North Carolina, USA - plate scrape MF_Col_mMF (SPAdes) (version 2) | ecosystem: Host-associated > Plants > Roots > Endosphere...
GTACTCCAACACCAACTACGTCCTGCTCGGCATGATCGTCCAGCAGATCACCGGTCGCTCGTACGCCGTCGAGGCCGAGCGGCGCATCATCGCTCCCCTCCGGCTGACGGGCACGTCCTTCCCGGGCGGCCGCACCGCCCTTCCCGCGCCGCACGGCCGCGCCTACGCCGCCGACGGGTCCGACGTCACCGAGCTCGACCCCCGCGTGGCCGGGGCGTCCGGCGAGCTGGTGACCACGCTGGCCGATCTCGACCGCTTCTACGCGGCCCTGCTCGGCGGCGCACTGCTGCCCCGGCGCCAGCTCGGCGAGATGCTCGACACCCGCGCCGCACAGGGCGTGTACGGCATGGGGCTGTATCCGGAGAAGCTTTCGTGCGGCACGACGGTGTGGGGACACGACGGGCGGATCTCCGGCAGTTATGTGCGCAGCGCGGCGACCGTCGACGGCCGACGCGTCCTCACCTTCCGTGTCGACACGGACGGATTCGAGGACCCCGGACTGGAACGGGCCCTGCTCACGTCGGAGTTCTGCCCCCGCACCTTCTAGAGCGGCCCTGCTCGCGGGGGCCGTCCCGGACCGCCTCACTCGTCCGGGCGATCCGGTCCCGCACACTGGGGTCCGGTCCGCGGCGGCGGTGAGCGGTGTGGTGTCCGTCTACAGCGGCACGATGTCCGGTGCGCCGAGCCGGGCCGCGTCCGCCGTCAGATCGTCCGGCTGCCGCTGCGACTCGCGCTCCGCCTCCACCCGCTTGTCGTAGTGCTCGATTTCCCGTTCTATCTGGTCCCGGTCCCAGCCGAGCACCGGCGCCATCAGCTCGGCCACCTCCCGGGCGCTGCGCGTGCCGCGGTCGAACGTCTCGATGGAGATGCGCGTCCGCCTGGTCAGCACGTCGTCGAGGTGCCGCGCGCCTTCGTGCGAGGCGGCGTAGACGATCTCCGCACGCAGATAGTCGTCCGCCGCCTGGAGCGGCTCGCCCAGCGAAGGATCGGCCACGATCAGGTCGAGCACCTCCTCGGCCAGCGACCCGTAGCGGTTCAGCAGATGCTCCACCCGCACCACATGCAGGCCCGTGCGCTCCGCTATCCGCGCCCGCCCGTTCCACAGCGCCCGGTAGCCCTCGGCGCCGAGCAGCGGGATGTCCTCGGTGACGCACTCGGCCACGCGCCGGTCGAGGCCGCGTACCGCCTCGTCGACGGCGTCCTTGGCCATCACCCGGTAGGTGGTGTACTTGCCGCCCGCCACCACCACGAGACCCGGCACCGGGTGGGCCACGGTGTGCTCGCGGGACAGCTTGCTGGTGGCGTCCGACTCCCCGGCGAGCAGGGGCCGCAGGCCCGCGTACACGCCCTCCACGTCGTCCCGGGTGAGCGGGACCGCGAGCACCGAGTTCACATGCTCCAGCAGATAGTCGATGTCCGCGCTGGAGGCCGCCGGGTGCGCCTTGTCGAGGTTCCAGTCGGTGTCGGTCGTGCCGATGATCCAGTGCCTGCCCCACGGTATGACGAAGAGGACGGACTTCTCGGTGCGCAGGATCAGGCCGGTCGACGAGCTGACCCGGTCCTTCGGTACGACCAGATGGATGCCCTTGGACGCCCTGACGTGGAACTGCCCCCGCTCGCCGACCATGGCCTGGGTGTCGTCCGTCCACACCCCTGTCGCGTTCACGATCTGGTGGGCGCGGATCTGGTACTCGCCGCCTCCTTCCACGTCCTGCACCGTGGCACCGACGACCCGCTCGCCCTCGCGCAGGAATCCCGTCACGCGCGCGCGATTGGCGACCTTCGCCCCGTACCAGGCGGCCGTGCGGACCAGGGTGGCGACATAGCGGGCGTCATCCATCTGCGCGTCGTAGTACTGCAGGGCGCCGACCAGCGAGCCCTTCTTCAAGCAGGGGGCGATGCGCAGCGCGTGACTGCGGGTCAGGTGCCGGTGCAGCGGAAGGCCGCGGCCGTGGCCGCGGGCCATCGACATGGCGTCGTAGAGCGCGACGCCGGAACCCGCGTACAGCCGCTCCCAGCCCTTGTGCTGGAGCGGGTACAGAAAGGGGACCGGTTTCACGAGGTGCGGGGCCAGACGCTCCAGCAGCAGCCCGCGCTCCTTCAGCGCCTCGCGCACCAGCGCGAAGTCGAGCATCTCCAGGTAGCGCAGGCCGCCGTGTATGAGTTTGCTGGACCGGCTGGAGGTGCCCGACGCCCAGTCACGCGCCTCCACCAGGCCCGTGGACAGACCGCGTGTGACGGCGTCCAGCGCGGTGCCGGCGCCGACCACTCCCGCGCCCACCACCAGCACGTCCAGCTCGCGCTCGGCCATCGCCGCCAGTGACTCGGCGCGTTGCGCCGGCCCCAGTGTCCCTGTCCTCACCGCTGCCTCCCGCTCAGTCGCGCTGGCCACACCCGTCCGGCGAAGCCCGGCTCATCTCCCCATGCCCAAAGTCTGACCGTGATGCCCGACTTCGGCCACCACGTACCCGCGGCCTGTGGACAACACTCATGGAAACGCGCCACGTCAATCCCGCAAATCGGTCATATTTACTCCTAGTGTGACATTGCGCTCCCTCATTGTGTCCACAGGGCTTGCGCACCACATCCGACTCGGCTACTGAGAAGGACGGCCCACTCCATGCCCGCAGATCTCGCCGTCATCGGACTCGGCCATCTGGGCCTTCCCCTGGCCCAGGCCGCCGTCGCCGCCGGTATCTCCACACTCGGGTACCGGACGGGGCCGGAAGCCGGTTCCCTCACCGCCGCCGAACTGCGTCGCATGCTCTCGCGGGGATTCCGTCCGACCACCAACCCGGCCGAACTCGGCCGCGTCCGCACCGCCGTCATCTGCGCGCCCGTCCAGCGCGGCGCCGACGGCACCATCGACCTCGGCCAGGTGGAGGCGGCCGCCCGCACCCTCGCCGAACAGCTCCGCCCCCACACCACCGTGATCCTGGAGTCGCCGGTGCCGCCCGGCACCACGGAGCAGTTCCTGCGCCCTCTGCTGGAGGAGGGCTCCGGGCTGCGCGCCGGACGCGACTTCCACCTCGCCTGCTCGCCCAGCCGGGTCGATCCGGGCAACCGTGACTTCGGGGCCGCCAACACACCCAAGGTGATCGGCGGTCTCACCCCCGCCTGCACCGAGTCCGCCGCCACCTTCTACGGACGCCTCACCGACAAGGTGGTACGCGCGCGTGGGCCCCGCGAGGCGGAGACCGTGCAGGTACTGGAGACGAACTACCGTCAGGTCAACATCGCCCTGGTCAACGAGATGGCGGTCCTCTGCCACGACCTGGGGGTCGACCTGTGGGACGTCATCCGCTGCGCGGAGACCAAGCCGTTCGGTTTCCAGGCCTTCCGCCCCGGCCCCGGCACCGGCGGCCACGCCGTCCCGCAGGACCTGGCGGGTCTGACCGGCCGCACCCTGCGCATGGTCGAGCTGGCGCAGCAGGTCAACAACCACATGCCCCAGTACGTCGTCCAGCGGGCCGCCACCCTGCTGAACGAGCACGGCAAGTCGGCCCGCGGCGCCCGTGTCCTGCTGCTGGGCGTCACCTACAAGCCGGACCTCGCCGACCAGCAGGGCTCCCCCGCGCCCGAGATCGCGCTGCGCCTGATGCAGCTGGGCGCCTCCGTCAGCTACCACGACCCGCACGTCCCCGCCTGGAGCGTCCTGGACCGCCCGATCCCGCGCGCGGACTCCCTCTATGAGGCGGCGGCGGGCGCAGACCTGACGATCCTGCTCCAGCACCACCGCACGTACGACCTCCAGGGCCTGTCGGTGAAGGCGCAACTGCTGCTGGACACACGGGGCGCCACACCCACCGGGGCGGCCCATCGGCTGTGAACCGGACGCACGCTCGGCGCCCGTCCCCGATCGCACCCCGCCCGCGGCATCGGGCACGCGAAGGGGCCCGTCCACCCCGACGGGTGGACCGGGCCCCTTCAGTGCTTCGCGCGCGGTGCGCCGTCACCTCACCGCTTGTGCTGCGAGTCCGCCACCGTCACCTCGACCCGCTGGAACTCCTTCAGTTCGCTGTAGCCGGTGGTGGCCATGGCGCGGCGCAGGGCACCGAAGAAGTTCATCGAGCCGTCCGGGGTGTGCGAGGGGCCGGTGAGGACCTCCTCGATGGTGCCGACCGTGCCGAGGTCGACCTTCTTGCCGCGCGGCAGCTCCTCGTTGACGGCCTCCATGCCCCAGTGGTGACCCTTGCCGGGTGCGTCCGTGGCACGGGCGAGCGGCGAGCCCATCATGACGGAGTCGGCACCGCAGGCGATCGCCTTGGGCAGGTCGCCCGACCAGCCGACGCCGCCGTCCGCGATCACGTGCACATACCGGCCGCCGGACTCGTCCATGTAGTCGCGCCGGGCCGCCGCCACGTCCGCGACCGCGGTGGCCATGGGGACCTGGATGCCGAGCACGTTGCGCGTGGTGTGCGCGGCGCCGCCGCCGAAGCCGACCAGCACACCGGCCGCGCCGGAGCGCATCAGGTGCAGGGCGGCGGTGTAGGTGGCGCAGCCGCCGACGATCACCGGGACGTCGAGCTCGTAGATGAACTGCTTCAGGTTCAGCGGTTCGTGCGAGTGGGAGACGTGCTCCGCCGACACCGTCGTACCGCGGATGACGAAGATGTCCACGCCCGCGTCCACGACGGCCTTGGAGAACTGTGCCGTGCGCTGCGGGGAGAGCGCGGCCGCGGTCACCACCCCGGAGTCGCGCACCTCCTTGATCCGCTGCCCGATCAGCTCCTCCTTGATGGGAGCCGCGTAGATCTCCTGGATCCGGCGGGTCGCGGACTCGGCGGGCAGCTCGGCGATCTCGTCGAGCAGCGGCTGCGGGTCCTCGTACCGCGTCCACAGGCCCTCGAGGTTCAGCACGCCGAGGCCGCCGAGCTCACCGATGTGGATGGCGGTGGCCGGGGAGACGACCGAGTCCATGGGGGCGGCCAGGAAGGGCAGCTCGAAACGGTAGGCGTCGATCTGCCAGGCGATCGAGACCTCCTTCGGGTCCCGCGTACGGCGGCTGGGGACGACGGCGATGTCGTCGAAGGCGTACGCCCGGCGGCCGCGCTTGCCGCGCCCGATCTCGATCTCAGTCACGTCTGTGGCCTTTCCCTGATGCGTTCCAGCGTCTTCCAGTATCGCCGACGCCATTGCCGGAGGGCGCCCCGGACGTACGGCGAGGGCGATCCCGGAAGCTCCGGGACCGCCCTCGGACGCGGTCTCGCCCGCGTGTCACACCCGCTCCACGCGGGCGTGGATCACTTCTTGCCGCTGTAGTTCGGTGCCTCGACCGTCATCTGGATGTCGTGCGGGTGGCTCTCCTTGAGGCCCGCGGAGGTGATCCGGACGAACTGCCCCTTCGTCTGGAGGTCCGGCACCGTCCTGCCGCCGACGTAGAACATCGACTGGCGCAGACCGCCGACCAGCTGGCGGACCACCGAGGACAGCGGGCCGCGGTAGGGCACCTGGCCCTCGATGCCCTCGGGGATCAGCTCGTCGTCGGAGGCGATGCGCTCCTGGAAGTAGCGGTCCTTGGAGAAGGACTTGCGGTCGCCCCGGGACTGCATGGCGCCCAGCGAGCCCATGCCGCGGTACGACTTGAACTGCTTGCCGTTGATGAAGAGCAGCTCTCCGGGGGACTCCTCGCAGCCGGCCAGCAGCGAGCCCAGCATCACCGTGTCGGCGCCGGCGACCAGTGCCTTCGCGATGTCGCCGGAGTACTGCAGACCACCGTCGCCGATGACCGGGACACCGGCCTCCTTGGCGGCCAGCGCCGCCTCGTAGATGGCGGTGACCTGCGGGACGCCGATGCCGGCGACCACCCGGGTGGTGCAGATGGAGCCTGGGCCGACCCCGACCTTGATGCCGTCCACGCCGGCGTCGATGAGCGCCTGGGCACCGTCGCGGGTGGCGATGTTGCCGCCGATGACGTCGACGCCCGAGGAGTTCGACTTGATCTTGGCGACCATGTCGCCGACCAGTCGCGAGTGGCCGTGCGCGGTGTCGACGACGATGAAGTCGACGCCCGCCTCGATCAGGGCCTGGGCACGCTCGAAGGCGTCACCCGCGACACCCACGGCGGCGCCGACGATGAGGCGGCCCTCGGGGTCCTTCGCCGCGTTCGGGTACTGCTCGGCCTTCACGAAGTCCTTGACCGTGATCAGGCCCTTGAGGACGTTCTCGTCGTCGACCAGCGGAAGCTTCTCGATCTTGTGGCGGCGCAGCAGCTGCATGGCCTCGTCGCCGGTGATGCCCACCCGACCGGTGACCAGCGGCATCGGAGTCATGACCTCGCTGACCCGGCGCGAGCGGTCGCTCTCGAAGGCCATGTCGCGGTTGGTGACGATGCCGAGCAGCTTGCCCGCCGGGTCGGTGACCGGGACACCGCTGATGCGGAACTTCGCGCACAGGGCGTCCGCCTCGCCGAGCGTGGCGTCCGGGTGGATGGTGATGGGGTTGGCCACCATGCCGGACTCGGAGCGCTTGACGAGGTCGACCTGGTTGGCCTGGTCCTCGATGGACAGGTTGCGGTGCAGCACCCCGACGCCGCCCTGGCGCGCCATCGCGATCGCCATCCGCGACTCGGTCACCTTGTCCATGGCGGCGGACAGAAGCGGGATGTTGACCCGGACGTTCCTGGAGACGTACGAGGCGGTGTCGATCTCGTCGGGTGCCATGTCGGACGCGCCCGGCAACAGCAGCACGTCGTCGTAGGTCAGCCCGAGTGTCGCGAACTTCTCGGGCACTCCGTCGACGTATGCAGTCATGACACCTTCCCCAAATGGCCTTGATCGGTGCGGATGTCCATGCTAACGGGAAGCACGGCTCTCAAATTCCACGGTTCGATGTGACCCTCGGCTTCGTATGTTCGTACGGAACCGAGGGGACGCCTGTTCATATGGGGGCCGGGGCACGGATCGCCGTGCTCGGCCGGTACCGCCCCGGAGCCGACGGATCATGACCGCCAGGGCGCCCGCCGTACCGCCGGGGGAAGCCGCGTCTACTGCTCCGCGAGCGCGCGCAGCCGACTCAGGGCCCTGTGCTGGGCCACCCGCACCGCTCCCGGTGACATTCCCAACATCTGACCCGTCTCCTCGGCAGTCAAGCCCACCGCGATGCGCAGCAGGAGCAGTTCCCGCTGGTTCTCGGGCAGGTTGGCCAGGAGCTTCTTGGCCCATTCGGCGTCGCTGCTGAGCAGCGCGCGCTCCTCGGGCCCGAGGGAGTCGTCCGGGCGCTCCGGCATCTCGTCCGACGGGACGACCGTCGAGCCGGGGTGACGCATCGCCGCGCGCTGAAGGTCCGCGACCTTGTGCGCGGCGATCGCGAAGACGAAGGCCTCGAAGGGGCGCCCGGTGTCCTTGTAACGCGGCAGCGCGAGGAGGACGGCGACGCAGACCTCCTGCGCCAGGTCCTCGACGAAGTGCCGGGCGTCTCCGGGCAGACGGGACAGCCGCGTACGGCAGTAGCGCAGCGCCAGTGGATGGACGCGCGCGAGCAGGTCATGGGTCGCCTGCTCGTCGCCGTCGACGGCACGATGGACGAGCGCACCGATCACCGTTGTCTCGTCGTCGCGCATCGGTCCATGGTGCCTTGGCGTCGTCCGGTCCGTGGCACCGCGTCCGTAGTTGTGCACCGAAGCGTTATGAGCAGGTGCGCCGGAACTCATCTCCTGCGCCCTCCCCTCCCGCTCGATCGACTCGTCCCCGAGGAACTCCACACCTCCAAGGATGCGGCATCCGCGGCGAAACGAGCAGCGGGCACCCGGCGGGCCGTGTTGCCAACCCCGCCCACCGTGCGGTAGGCGGGGATCTGCGTACCCCCGCGGTGGTCCACTTAACGGACCAGGCCCCACCGGAAGCCGAGCGCCACGGCGTGCGCGCGGTCCGAGGCGCCGAGCTTCTTGAACAACCGCCGGGCGTGCGTCTTCACGGTGTCCTCGGAGAGGAAGAGCTCGCGACCGATCTCCGCGTTGGAGCGGCCGTGGCTCATGCCCTCGAGCACCTGGATCTCACGCGCGGTGAGTGTCGGCGCGGCGCCCATCTCGGCGGAGCGCAGCCGCCGCGGCGCGAGCCGCCAGGTGGGGTCGGCGAGTGCCTGCGTCACGGTCGCCCGCAGCTCGGCGCGCGAGGCGTCCTTGTGCAGATATCCGCGCGCGCCGGCGGCCACCGCGAGCGCCACACCGTCCAGGTCCTCGGCGACGGTGAGCATGATGATGCGCGCACCGGGGTCGGCGGACAGCAGACGCCGCACGGTCTCGACGCCGCCCAGACCGGGCATGCGTACGTCCATCAGAATCAGGTCCGAGCGGTCGGCCCCCCAGCGGCGGAGGACTTCCTCGCCGTTGGCCGCCGTCGTCACGCGCTCGACGCCGGGCACGGTCGCCACCGCGCGGCGGAGCGCCTCTCGGGCAAGCGGGGAGTCGTCGCAGACGAGGACGGATGTCATGACCGCCCTCCGCAGCTGATGCGCGTCACCTTGAGCCTCCAGGCTGGTACGAATCGTCACCTGTGCGGTCGACGCCCTCGGACGCCTGCCCGAGCGCTTGTTGTTTCAACCGCCTCCGCACTCTCAACGATGGTCACTCGAAAGAGTTACGGTGCAGCAAGCCATCTTCGGCACTGTACGTGAGGGCTCGGACACGGTGCAGACATGCGCGGCGGACCCTCGAACTTTCACCACAACCTATGCCCCATTTAGCCGTTTTTCTTCCCGTTTGCTGGTGTCTAGGGCTAGATTCGCAATGAGTCATATTTTCATCTCCTAAGATCGTCGTTGTACGGTCGGGGACACACATATCCGCCCAGAACGGCAACAAGGGGACACGCAATGGCAGATTTCTCCCGCCTTCCCGGTCCGAACGCGGATCTGTGGGACTGGCAGCTCCATGCGGCCTGCCGTGGAGTCGACAGTTCGCTCTTCTTCCATCCGGAGGGCGAACGAGGGGCGGCCCGGAGCGCTCGTGAGAACTCGGCCAAGGAGGTCTGTATGAGGTGCCCCGTACGCGCGGAGTGCGCGGCCCACGCACTGGCGGTGCGCGAGCCGTACGGCGTGTGGGGCGGACTGACCGAGGACGAACGGGAAGAACTCATGGGACGGGCGCGGAACCGGCTGGTACCGGCCTCCACGACCAGCGGGGGCAGTAGCCACTCGAACAACTGAAGGAACGTTTCTTCACTACGGGCGCGCATACGTGTGCCCATTTTTGGCGTGGGCACCGCCCGGGAGGCGGTTCGGGGGTGAGGGGTACAGGGGGACTTTTCTGGGGGATGGAGCGCAGGGGACCGCTCCCTGGGGGACCGCTCCGCATCCGGAAGATCCGCTCCTGCCTCTATCGGCGCGCCGCCCGCGCCAGTTCCTCGAGCGTCGCCGCCACCGCGGGCACCTGTGCCAGATCCGGCAGGGTGAGTGCGACGATCTCCCGCCGTACCGCGGGCTCCAGGGTGACGGGCCGCGCACCCCTCGGCCGCACGGACTCGATCGCGAGCTGCGGCAGTACGGCCACACCGAGACCGGCGCCGACCAGGCCGACCACCGCCGGATAGTCGTCGGTCGCGAAGTCGATACGGGGCGTGAAGCCCGCGCTCTCGCATGCCTGCACCAGTTGCCCACGACAGCGCGGGCAGCCCGCGATCCACGGTTCCCCGGCGAGCTCGCCGATGGCGACCGACTTCGCGCGCGCCAGCCGGTGCCCCTCGGGAACGAGCCCGACGAGACGGTCGACGAGCAGTGGGCGGACGACCAGGTCGTCCCACTCCTCGGCGCCGGCGGCCCCTTCGTAGCGGAACGCGAGCGCGATGTCGCAGTCTCCCGCGCGCAGCGTCTCCACCGACTCGGGCGGTTCGGCCTCCTCCAGGGAGACGCGGGTGCCGGGATGCGCGGCCCGCAGGGCGGCGAGCGCGGTGGGCACGAGGGTGGAACTGCCGCTCGGGAAGGAGACGAGGCGGACCCGGCCGGCCCTCAGTCCCGCGATGGCGGCGACCTCCTCCTCGGCGGCGGTCAGCCCGGCGAGGATGCCCGCCGCGTGCCGCACCAGCGCCTCGCCGGCCTGGGTCAGACGCATCTCGCGGCCGTTGCGGACGAGCAGGGGGGTACCGGCCGACGCCTCGAGCGCCTTCATCTGCTGACTGACCGCGGGCTGGGTGCAGCCCAGCTCGCGCCCTGCCGCGGAGAAGGAACCGGTGGCGGCCACAGCGCGCAGCACACGGAGATGTCGAGCCTCGATCACCGTGCAAGCATAAGGGAATCTTGGACAAGGCGGCAGATATTGCATCGACGCTTTGACCTTTCGTCCCCTACGGTGCGGACATGAAGCTTCTGTCTCTGAATCTGGGCCGGCCCGTGGCGGTCGACTACACCGACCAGCCGCTGGGGATGACGGGCATCGACAAGCGGCCCGCGGACGGGCCGGTGCGCGTGACCGCCCCCGGGCCCAAGGGAACCGGCGCGAGCGGGCTGGCCGGGGACGCGGTGTGCGACCTTCGGCATCACGGCGGCGACGACCAGGCGGTGTACGCGTTCGCCCGTGAGGACCTGGACGCGTGGGAGCGCGAGCTCGGCCGCCCGCTGCCGAACGGCTCGTTCGGCGAGAACCTCACCACGGAGGGACTCGACGTGTCCGGCGCCCTGATCGGCGAGCGCTGGCGCGTCGGCTCGGAGCTGGTGCTCGAGGTGACCTCCGGGCGGATCCCCTGCCGCACCTTCCAGGGACACCTGGGCGAGCGGGGCTGGGTCAGGCGGTTCACGCACCGGGGGGCACCGGGAGCGTATCTGCGCGTGATCGAACCGGGTGAGACGCGGACGGGCGACCCCATCGAGATCGTGCACCGGCCCGGGCACGACATCACCGTCGCCCTTCAGTTCCGCGCGTCCACCACGGAACGGCATCTGCTGCCGGACCTGTTGGCGGCGGGCGAGGCGCTGCACCCGGAGACCGCCGCGGCGGCACGTCGTTACATGCAGATGCGCCCCGCCGGGAACTGACGTACCGCACAGGGACGTTGGCGGTGGAGCCGGTGGAATGCCCGGTCCGGCAGGCGGACTCGATCCGTCCGGGTCACTATCGTTGGCCCATGACAACGGCTCTGATTACAGGAGCGACCGCGGGCATCGGCGCCGCGTTCGCACGGCGGCTGGCCGCCGACGGCCATGACCTCGTCCTGGTGGCGCGCGACACCAAGCGGCTGCGCGAGCACGCGACGGAGTTGCACGACCGGCACGGCATCGAGGCGGAGGTGCTGACCGCGGACCTCGCCACCGACGAGGGCATCGATGCGGTGGCCGCGCGCCTGTCCGAGCTGAAGAACCCGGTCGACCTGCTCGTCAACAACGCGGGCTTCGGCAACAAGGGCCACTATCTCGACGTACCCATGGCGGACGAGCTGCGCATGCTCAAGGTGCACTGCGAGGCGGTGCTGCGGCTGACGAGCGCGGCGGCGGAGTCGATGCGCACCCGCGGCCGCGGCGGGATCGTCAACGTGGCCTCGGTGGCGGCGTTCGTCCCGCGCGGCACGTACGGCGCGTCCAAGGCGTGGGTCGTGCAGTTCACCCAGGGCGCGGCACGGGAACTGGCCGGATCGGGCGTACGGCTGATGGTGCTGTGCCCCGGCTTCGTACGCACGGAGTTCCACGATCGCGCCGGAATGGGGACGGAGAGCATCCCCGGCTGGATGTGGCTGGACGCCGACAAGCTGGTCGCCACCGCACTCGCGGATCTGGCCCGGGGCAGGACGGTGTCCATTCCCGACCCTCGTTACAAGGCGCTGATGGGCGTGGTCAAGGTGACGCCGCGTGCGCTGCTGGGCGGGATCACCACCCGGACGGGGCGCAGGTTCGGACCGCAGTAGCAACCGGGCACGGCCGTGCGGTGACGCAGGCGCGGGCCGCTGCGGGAGAGGTGACGCCGCCCCTCGGGTGGGAGGATGGGCGTATCTGCCGGACCCAGGGGGGCCGGAGGCGGCGTCATGACATTCGTGCAGCTCATCGATTGCAGGACCAGCCGGTTCGACGAGATGAACCGGCTCGTGGACACATGGCTCGAACAGACCGGCGGCAGACGGAGTGCCACACACAGCCTGATCGGCAAGGACAGGTCGGACGCCTCGCACTTCATCGAGATCGTGGAGTTCCCCTCCTACGAGGAGGCGATGCGGACCTCGAACCTTCCGGAGACCGACCGCATCTTCCACGACATGATCGCCCTCTGCGACGAGATGCCCGTCTTCACGGACCTGGTGGTGGTGCGGGACGAGCAGTTGTACGTGGCGAACGTACGGCGGTACTTCGACGTCGTCGCCGCCCGGGGCGAGCTGCCGCCGCTCGACGGACTGCTCGCCGAGAACTACCACGGCCACGATCCCGCCAACGAGCAGGACACCATCGGGATGGACGCGATGCGGCGCGAGATCCGGGAGTGGCGGGCCGGTTTCGACTTCGCGTTCACCGTCGAGGACCAGATCGCCGAGGGGGACAAGGTGTGCACCCGCTGGTCCTGGAAGGGCAGGCACACGGGCGAGTTCCTCGGCATCCCGCCGACGGGCAGGGAGGTCACCACGACCGGCACGACGGTCTTCCGGTGCGGAGCCGACGGAAAGATCGTCGAGGGCTGGTGGCAGTACGACCGGCTGGGCCTGATGGAACAACTGGGGGAACTGGACGTGCTCGAGGTCTAGAGGGCAACGGGACCTCGGGCCGCGAGCCGCCCGGCCGGGTCCCGTTGTCGTGGGTGAGGCCGATGACGGCCCGGATGCGCCCGGCAGAGTGAGCCATCGGCCGCCAGGCGGGCCGGGGGCGGACAGCGCAAGGCCCGGCACCCCCGAGAGTGCCGGGCCCCAGTACCGCTGGTCGGCTCGCGTCAGTGGGAGTGACCGTGGCCGTGACCGGCCGCGGCCGGCTCTTCCTCTTCCTTCTTCTCGACGACCAGGGTCTCGGTCGTCAGCAGCAGGGAGGCGATGGAGGCTGCGTTCTCCAGGGCGGAGCGGGTGACCTTGACCGGGTCGATGACGCCGGCCTTGATCAGGTCGCCGTACTCGCCGGTGGCGGCGTTGTAGCCCTGGCCCTTCTCGAGCTCGGCGACCTTGGAGGCGATGACATAGCCCTCGAGGCCGGCGTTCTCGGCGATCCAGCGCAGCGGCTCGACGACCGCGCGGCGGACGATGGCGACACCGGTCGCCTCGTCGCCCTGCTTGCCGAGGCCGCCGTCCAGCACCTTGGAGGCGTGGACCAGAGCGGAGCCACCACCGGAGACGATGCCCTCCTCGACCGCGGCGCGGGTCGCGGAGATGGCGTCCTCCAGACGGTGCTTCTTCTCCTTCAGCTCCACCTCGGTGGCGGCGCCGACCTTGATCACGCACACGCCGCCGGCCAGCTTGGCAAGACGCTCCTGGAGCTTCTCGCGGTCCCAGTCGGAGTCGGTGTTCTCGATCTCGGCCTTGATCTGGGCGATACGGCCGGTGACGTCACCGGACTTGCCACCGCCGTCGACGATGGTCGTGTCGTCCTTGGTGACCGTCACGCGGCGGGCGGAGCCCAGCACGTCCAGGCCGACCTGGTCGAGCTTGAGGCCGACCTCCTCGGAGATGACCGTGGCGCCGGTGAGGACGGCCATGTCCTCCAGCATCGCCTTGCGGCGGTCGCCGAAGCCCGGGGCCTTCACCGCGACGGCGTTGAAGGTGCCGCGGATCTTGTTCACGACGAGCGTGGACAGGGCCTCGCCCTCGACGTCCTCGGCGATGATCAGCAGCGGCTTGGAGGAGCCGGCCTGGATGACCTTCTCCAGCAGCGGCAGCAGGTCCGCGATCGAGGAGATCTTGCCCTGGTTGATGAGGATGTACGGGTCGTCGAGGACGGCCTCCATGCGCTCCTGGTCCGTCACGAAGTACGGCGACAGGTAACCCTTGTCGAACGCCATGCCCTCGGTGAAGTCCAGCTCGAGACCGAAGGTGTTGGACTCCTCGACGGTGATGACGCCGTCCTTGCCGACCTTGTCCATCGCCTCGGCGATCAGCTCGCCGACCTGCTGGTCCTGGGCGGACAGCGCGGCGACGGCGGCGATGTCGGACTTCTCGTCGATCGGGCGGGCGGTGGCGAGGAGGTCCTCGGACACCGCGGCGACGGCGGCGTCGATGCCCTTCTTCAGGGAGGCAGGGGAGGCACCCGCGGCGACGTTCTTCAGACCCTCGCGCACCAGCGCCTGGGCGAGCACGGTGGCGGTGGTCGTACCGTCACCCGCGATGTCGTTGGTCTTGGTCGCCACCTCCTTCACCAGCTGGGCGCCGAGGTTCTCGTACGGGTCGTCGACCTCGACCTCACGGGCGATGGTGACACCGTCGTTGGTGATGGTGGGCGCGCCGAACTTCTTGTCGATCACGACGTTCCGGCCCTTGGGACCGATCGTCACCTTGACCGTGTCGGCAAGCTTGTTGACGCCGCGCTCGAGGGCGCGACGGGCGTCCTCGTCGAACTTCAGGATCTTCGCCATGGAGCGTTTCAGTCCTCTCGGATGCGATGCCCGGCAGCCCCCGGGGAACGGCCGTCATCACGGTGAAGAACGAACCGCGCCCCCGGCGCCCGGCTGATCGGTCGCGGGGGGCCAGGGGCGCAGTTCAGAGCAATCTGCTTCGGTGAATTACTTCTCGATGATCGCGAGCACGTCGCGAGCCGAGAGGACGAGGTACTCCTCGCCGTTGTACTTCACCTCGGTGCCGCCGTACTTGCTGTACAGCACGATGTCGCCGGTCTTGACGTCGAGCGGAAGACGCTCGCCGTTCTCGAAGCGGCCCGGGCCCACGGCCAGGACGACGCCCTCCTGGGGCTTCTCCTTGGCGGTGTCCGGAATGACCAGGCCAGAGGCGGTGGTCTGCTCAGCATCCAGCGGCTGGACCACGATGCGGTCCTCGAGCGGCTTGATGGCAACCTTGGAGCTGGTGGTCGTCACGATCCGACCTCCCCCTTCGGAGATCTCACGGGGTTAACTGTCTGAGGTGGCGACCAGGTGGATCCGTCGTCGCGGGTGCCGGACCTGCCCGTCGCTTTGTTGGCACTCGTCACTGCCGAGTGCCAGAGCCGAGACTATGACCGCGATTAGCACTCGGTCAAGCGGAGTGCCAGTCGGCTGCGGCGCGGCGCCCAGGACGGGCTGATCCGGGGGTCGTTCCGCAGCCCGTTCCCCGGCCCGCGCTACAGGTAGTCCTCCAGGCGGGCCACCGTGAACCCGCTCGCCTGGATGCGGCGCAGGAGGCGCGCCGTCTCCGCGGTCGGGGAGGCGAGTCGGCGGCCGGTCCCGCGGGGGCGGACGATGTCGCCCGGATGCAGGGCCGTGCCCGCGCCGTACGGTTGCGGTACGGGGCGCCAGAGGATCACCGCCGAGACGCCGCAGTCCGCCGCCGCGCGGAGGGTGGTGCGGTCGTAGACGCCGTGCGGTGGGCGGAGCAGCCGTGGGCCGGGGCCCGGGCGCGCCGTCAGCCGGTCCCGCTGTCCGCAGATCTCGGCGCGCTGTTCGCCGTAGGAGCGGCCGCGCAGCACGAAGTGGCCCAGGGCGTGGTTCTGGACGCCCGCACCGGCCGCCCGCAGGCGCGCGGCATCCGCGCCCTTCGGCCCGGCGCCGTCGGCCGTGAGGAACACGCTGACGGGGAGCCTCAGTTCACGGACCATGTCCACGAACCGGGGGTCGCCCTCGATGTCTTCGTCGTACGCCAGGAAGACGACCTTGTCCTGGGTGGGGACGCGATCGAGGACCGGTGGCAGCCCATCTCCCGTCCGGCCCGGGCCGCCCGCGGGCCGGGCCGGACGGGGCGCGGGGGCGAGCGGAGCGCTCAGACCCCAGCGGCGGTACGCCCGGTCCGGACGCTGCACCTTCTGCGCCGCCTTCTTGCCCAGCCGTTCGATCGGGTCGACGGACTGGGCGCAGCCGGACAGGAGCACGGCGGCGAGTGTCGCGGCGAGCAGGGCCCGCGGCCTCACGGGTGGGCCTCCGCGCCCGCCCCCGCGAACCCCCCGTCCGTGGCCCTGCGCCGGAACCGTTGCGGCCCGCCCGCGCCCGCCGTACCGCTGCCCGTGCGCCTCGCCGACGGAACAGCACGCCGCAAGGGGCACCCGGCCCACTTTTCGTCGTTTTGTCGTACGAGCCACATGGTGTCGGATCCTTCCAGCGACCGGCGCCCCCGCCGGGCCGACACCGCGGCCGGACGCACGCCGTCCACCGACTGGTCGACAATGTCCGGGTGAACGACCTCTCCTTCGCCTCCCTGCTCACCCCCGAGGGCCGCGCTCTCCTGGACGAGGTGCGCGGCACCGCTCCGGCGCGGGAACTGGCCGTCGCCACCCGGTTGCGCCGCGAACACCCCGCCGATCTGGTCTCGGCGGCCCTCGCGCAGGCACGGCTGCGCGAACGGGCGGCGGCGAAGTTCGGCGCCGAGGACGCGGAGCGGATGTTCTTCACGGCGAACGGGGTCGAGCAGTCCACCAGGACCGCCGTCGCGGCCCATCGCGCGGGGCGGCTGCGGGAACTCGGCGCGACCTCGGTCGCCGATCTGTGCTGCGGCATCGGCGGCGACGCGATCGCGTTCGCCCGGGCGGGAATCCGGGTCCTCGCCGTGGACCGGGACCCGCTGACGGCAGCCGCGGCGCGGGCGAACGCCGAGGCGCTGGGCCTGTCCGCACTGATCGAGGTGCGCGAGACGGACGTCACGGAGGTGGACGTGTCCGGCTACGACGCCGTCTTCGTCGACCCGGCGCGGCGCGGCGGGCGCGGCCGGATCTTCGATCCCGAGGCGTACTCACCCCCGCTGTCCTGGGCCGTGGCGACGGCCCTGAAGGCACCGCACGCGGCCCTGAAGGTCGCACCGGGCATCCCGCACGAGGCGGTGCCCACCGCGGCGGAGGCCGAATGGATCTCGGACGGCGGCGATGTGAAGGAGGCCGTGCTCTGGTTCGGCACACAGCCGGGGCTCGTACGCGCCACCCTGCTGCCCGGCCCGCGTGTGCTGCGCGGCCGCGCGCTGCCCGACCCGCCCGTGCGCGCGCCGGGCCGCTACCTCTACGAGCCGGACGGCGCCGCGATTCGCGCGCACCTGGTAGCGGAGGTGGCGGAGGAACTCGACGGCGGTCTGATCGACGAGACGATCGCGTATGTGACGGCGGACGAGCACCGGGACTCGCCCTACGCCACGGCGTACGAGATCACCGACCGGCTCCCGTTCAACGTGAAGAGGCTGAAGGCGCTGCTGCGCGAGCGGGAGGTCGGGGTCCTGACCGTCAAGAAGCGCGGCTCGGCGGTCGAGCCGGAGGAGCTGCGCCGGAAGGTCCTGCCCAAACCGCACGGGCCGAACGCCGTGACCGTGTTCCTGACCCGGGTGGCCGGTGCGCCGACGATGCTGCTCGGGCACCCGGCCTAGTTCAGCGGCAGTCCTGCGCACGCGCCCGGAGCAGCTCCCGCTCCCGCTCGTTGCGGGCGAGCGAGGCGGCGCGCTCGAACTCCGCACGTGCCTCGGCCGTACGCCCCAGCCGGGCCAGCAGATCGCCGCGGACGCTCGGCAGCAGGTGGTAGCCGCGCAGGGCCGGTTCGCCCGCCAGACGGTCGACGATCTCCAGGGCCGGACCCGGCCCCTCGGCCATCGAGACGGCGACCGCGCGGTTCAACTCGACGACGGGCGACGGCGACCGGGCGGCCAGCAGGCCGTAGAGAGTGGCGATGCGCGCCCAGTCCGTGTCCTCGTACCGGTGCGCATGGGCGTGGCAGGCGGCGATCGCGGCCTGGAGGGCGTACGGGCCGGGGGCCCCGGTGGCGACCGCGTCGGCGCGGCCGAGCGCGGTCACACCGCGGGCGATGAGCAGGCGGTTCCAGCGGGTCCGGTTCTGGTCCCCGAGCAGGACCGGCTCGCCGTTCGGTCCGGTGCGGGCGGCCGAGCGGGACGCCTGGAACTCCAGCAGCGAGGCGAGCCCGTGCACTTCGGGCTCCTTGGGCATCAGCTCGGCCAGCACACGGGCCAGCCGCAGCGCGTCCTCGCACAGGGCGGGACGCAGCAGATCGTCACCCGCGGTGGCCGCGTACCCCTCGTTGAAGATCAGATAGATGACCTCGAGCACCGATCCGAGCCGCGCGTCCCGTTCGGGCCCGTAGGGCACCTCGAAGGCGACGCCCTTCGCCGCGAGGGTGCGCTTGGCCCGCACGATGCGCTGGGCGACGGTGGTCTCCGCGACGAGGAACGCCCGGGCGATCTCGGCCGTGGTCAGTCCGCCGAGCAGGCGCAGGGTGAGCGCGATACGGGACTCGGCGGACAGGACGGGGTGGCAGGCCGTGAAGACGAGCCGCAGCAGGTCGTCGTCGATGTCGTCCGGATCGGCCGGCTCGTCGACGTGGTACGGCGTCGCCTCCAGGTCCCGCCCGACCTCCGCCAGCTTGCGCGCATACCGCTCCCGGCGGCGTACGAGGTCGATCGCGCGGTGCTTGGCGGTGGCCGTCAGCCAGGCGCCGGGGTTGTCGGGCACGCCGTCGCGCGGCCACTGCTCCAGGGCGGCGACCAGTGCGTCCTGCGCCAGCTCCTCGGCGATGGCCACATCGCGCACGATCCGGGCGACACCGGCGATGACGCGCGGCGACTCCATCCGGAAGACGGTCTCGATCACACGGGAGGGGTCGCCCGCGGCCGGGGAGGGGGTGGGCTGATGTTCCACAGCCCACCATGCAACACCCCCCGGCGGACGAGCGCCAAGGGACGCTCAGCCCTGGACGATCTCCCGCACCTCACAGGTGACCGTCCAGAACTCCTCGTGGACCTTCACGAAGCGCTTGGCCCACTCGATCGCCTCGGCCATGTCCTTGCACTGCATGATCGCGTAGCCGCCGATGACCTCCTTGGACTCGGTGAAGGGACCGTCCGTCACGGAGAGCTCTCCACCTTCCCAGCGCACCCGGGTGCCCTGGGCGGTCGGCGTCAGCCCGGCGGTGTCGAGCATCACCCCGGCCTTGGTGACCTCCTCGATCAGCTCCCCCATGCGCTCCATCAGCTCGGGGCTCGGGCCCTCCTGGGGCGCGGTGGTCTCGTCGATGCGAACGAGCGACATGTAACGCGGCACGGTGACTCCTCGATACGGCGGCCGGGTCCTTCCCGGCCTCTCACCCATGCGTCGAACGGGGACGGCGTGCCTCGACACGATCCGCGAACTTTTTCGCGGAATCCTTTTCCGTGACCGTCGCCGCAGGCCGGACGCTCAGGTCCGGGTCCGGGACCTCACCGGAGCGACTCCCACAACGTGCTCGCCGCCGGTTCCTTCGCCACCACTCGATCGTGGTCGGAAGCCGCCGGCACCACCGGCATCATCACCGTCTTCATGTTCTGCGACGTCAGTCCCTGCAGGCTCTGGGCGAAGCGCACCAGTTCCGGCAGCGAGTCCAGGCCGGTGTCCGTGGTCAGGCTGCCCGTGATCGCGTCGGCGACCCGGTAGAGGGCGGTGGGGTCGGTCAGCAGCTTCGACGACGCGATCTGTTCCAGCAGAGCCTTCACCACCTTCTGCTGCAGGCCTATGCGGCCGAGGTCGCTGCCGTCGCCTATGCCGTGCCGTGTGCGGGCCAGGGCCAGGGCCTGCTCGCCGTCGAGCCTGTGCGTGCCCGCCCGAAGGTGCAGATGGCTCTTGTCGTCGTCGATGTCCTGGTCGGTGGTGACCGTGATCCCGCCGAGCGTGTCCACCAGCTTCGCGAACCCCGAGAAGTCGATCTCGAGGTAGTGGTCCATGCGGATGCCCGTCATCGACTCGACCGTCTTCACCGCGCAGGCCGGGCCGCCCACCGAGTACGCGCTGTTGAACATCGAGCTGTAGGCCACCGCCGTGGTACCGCCCGAGGGCAGAGGGCACGACGGGCGGGTGACCAGGGTGTCGCGCGGAATGCTCACCACCGTCGCCCCGGCGCGGCCCGCGTCGACGTGCACCACCATCGCCGTGTCCGAACGGGCACCGGAGCTGTCGCCGCCGCCCAGTGCCGCGTTCGCCCGGCCGCCGCGCGAGTCGGAGCCGAGGACCAGGAGGTTCAGTGCGCCGCTGGGCAGCGGAGAGGCGGAGGCCGAGGCCGAGGGCGCCGGGGTTGTCATCGCCCGCGCCGGCCGATCACTGCCCAGGGCACCGTCGATGTCGACGCTCTTGATGTTCTGGTTGAGGTGCCAGTACGCCCAACCCGCCCCGGCCATCGCCAGCACGAGCCCGCAGGCGACGAGGGCTCCCGCGGCCCTGATC
>Ga0209758_1002220_pt1 | contig 20194 bp, 17 predicted proteins | sample AraplaMF_Col_mMF_FD_184258 | JGI IMG/M metagenome (GOLD analysis project Ga0209758, IMG submission 184258) | Arabidopsis root microbial communities from the University of North Carolina, USA - plate scrape MF_Col_mMF (SPAdes) (version 2) | ecosystem: Host-associated > Plants > Roots > Endosphere...
AGGACATCATCAACGCCTATGGCGGCAGGATGAAGCCGACCTGGGGCGTGCCGGTGGCCGAGATCCAGCGCGGCATCAAGAACGGCGTGCGCAAGATCAACATCGACACCGACAACCGCATGGCCATGACCGGCCAGATCCGCAAAGTCCTGAAGGACAATCCGGAAGAGTTCGACCCGCGCAAATATCTGAAGCCGGCGATGGAAGCCATGACCAAGCTGTGCAAGCAGCGGCTCCAGGAGTTCAACACCGCAGGCCAGGCCGCCAAGTTCAAGAAGATCCTGACCCCCGCCGACATGGCCAAGCGCTACGTCAAGGGCGAGCTGGATCCGAAGGTGGCGTGATCCAGTACACACCCTCTCCGTCATTCCGGGGCGCCGCAAAGCGGCGAGCCCGGAATCCATAACCACACCCTGGGGTTATGGATTCCGGGCCTGCGCCTGCCGGCGCATCCCGGAATGACAGTCTTCTTGTGGCACGACACCCCTCCCCCCTCTCCCCTGCGACCAACGTTGTCTCGGCAATTGCCCGAGAACGGTCTATTTTCACGGGCAAGGGCAGAATCGTTTTGGGAGGACCTCTCGATGAATCTGACTGAGCTCAACAGGATCGCGACCGCCATGGTCGCGCCGGGCAAGGGCATCCTTGCCGCCGACGAATCCTCCGGCACCATCAAGAAGCGGTTCGACGCGATCGGCGTGGAATCGACGGAAACGAACCGCCGCGACTATCGCGAGATGCTGTTCCGCTCCAAGGAGGCCATGGGCCAGTACATCTCCGGCGTGATCCTCTATGACGAGACGATCTGGCAGGACGCCAAAGACGGCACGCCGCTGATCAAGCTGATCGAACAGGCCGGCGCCATTCCCGGCATCAAGGTCGACGAGGGCACGCAAGGCTTGCCGATGTGTCCGGGAGAGCTGGTCACCGTCGGGCTCGACAAGCTGGCCGAGCGGTTGAAGAAATATTACGAGCGCGGGGCGCGCTTCGCCAAATGGCGCGCGGTGATCGACATCGGCAGCGGCACTGACGGCCGGGGCATTCCCTCGATGACCGCGATCAGCGTCAACGCGCACGCTTTGGCGCGCTATGCCGCGTTGTGCCAGGCCGCGCAGATCGTGCCGATCGTCGAGCCCGAGGTGCTGATGGATGGCGACCACGACATCGATCGCTGCTATGAGGTGACGCAGCGCGTGCTCAACAAGACGTTCCAGGAGCTGCGCGTGCAGCGCGTCGCGCTGGAAGGCATGGTGCTGAAGCCGAACATGGCCATCTCAGGCAAGAAATGTGCGAAACAGGCCTCCGTCGAGGAGGTCGCGGAGAAGACGCTCCGACTGCTGAAGGCTTGCGTGCCCGCGGCTGTGCCCGGCATCGCTTTCCTCTCCGGCGGCCAGTCGGATGAAGAGGCGACGGCGCATCTCAACGCCATGCATAAGCTCGGCCCGTTGCCGTGGGGCCTGACCTTCTCCTATGGTCGCGCGCTGCAAGCCGCGCCGCAAAAGGCCTGGTCCGGCCGGCCTGAGAACGTCACGGCCGGACAAGCTGCATTCAGTCATCGCGCCCGCATGAACGGCCTCGCCTCCAGGGGCGAATGGCAAAGCAGCCTGGAACAGAAAGCAGCCTAGATCTTGTCGAACAAATCGCCTCCGCCGCGCCCCGCGCCGCGTCTCTACCTCGCGACGCCTGACGTCGATGATCCCGCCTCGCTGCTCGCCCAACTGCCTGATCTGCTCGCGGCCGTCGATGTCGCGGCGGTGCTGGTGCGGCTGAAGGAGACCGACCAGCGCACCATGATCTCGCGGGTCAAGGCGCTCGCGCCGGTCGTCCAGAACGCCGGCGCGGCCCTGCTGGTCGACGGCCACGCCGAGATCGTCGCGCGAGGCGGCGCCGATGGCGCGCATCTGGCAAGTCTCGCCGCGCTGGAAGAGGCGATGCCGTCGCTCAAGCCCGATCGCATCGCCGGCGTTGGCGGGCTCGCCACGCGGCACGAGTCCATGAATGCGGGCGAGATGGGCGCCGATTACGTGCTGTTCGGCGAGCCCGACACGAAAGGCCAGCGTCCCTCCTCTCAGGCGATCGCCGAGCGGCTGGACTGGTGGGCCGAGCTGTTCGAGCCGCCCTGCGTCGGCTTCGCCACGTCGTTCGAGGAAGCCCACGACTTCGCCGCCAGCGGCGCCGATTTCGTGCTGGTCGGCGATCTCATCTGGGCCGATCCGCGCGGGCCCAAGGCCGCGCTGATCGAGGCCGACGCCGCGATCAAGAAGGCCTTCGCGGCCGTTGCCGCGGGCCAGGGCTAGCGCCCGCCATGAAGCTTCCTCGCATCACGCTTCTGGCCGCGCTGCTTCTGGCAACGCCCGCGGCCGCGCAGCTTCAGATCACGCCGCCGGCGACGATCCCGAGCCCTTCATCCGAAAAGCAGAAGCCGAAGGAGCCGCCGAAGGTCGCGCCGCACACGATCACCAAGAAGAAGGAGCCCGCGCCGAAGCCGTCGGCCTCGCCGAGCCCGACGCTGCCCGCGACCGTGATCCCCGCGCCGCCGACCGACAATTCCAACGTCGACCTGGTGTTCGGCGCCTATCAGCGCGGCCAGTACAAGACCGCCTTCGACCTCGCCAGCGAGCGCGCCAAGGCCGGCGACGCCAAGGCCATGACCATGCTGGGCGAGCTCTATTCCAATGCCATGGGCATCAGGCGCGACTACGCCAAGGCGGTGGAATGGTACAAGCGCGCCTCCGACGCCGGCGACCGCGAGGCGATGTTCGCGCTCGCCATGCTGCGCATCGCCGGCCGCGGCGGCCCCGTCGACAAGGGCGAGGCGGTCAAGCTGATGGCTTCCGCCGCCAAGCTCGGAGAGCCCAAGGCGGCTTATAATCTCGCTCTGCTTTATCTTGATGGTCAGACCCTGCCGCAGGACGTCAAGCGCTCCGCCGAGCTGCTGCGCCAGGCAGCCGATGCCGGACTGCCCGAGGCGCAATATGCGCTCGCGACCTTCTACAAGGAAGGCACCGGAGTGCCGAAGGACCTCGAACGGTCGGTGCGGCTGCTGCAGGCGGCCTCGCTCGCCGACAATGTCGATGCCGAGGTCGAATATGCCATCGCCATGTTCAACGGCACCGGCACGCCGAAGAACCAGCCCGCGGCCGTGGCGTTGCTGCGCAAGGCCTCGCGCCAGGGTAGCGCGATCGCGCAGAACCGCCTCGCCTGGGTTCTGATCAACGGGATGGGCACGCCCGTCGACAAGATCGAGGGCTTCAAATGGCATCTGGTGGCCAAAACCGGCGGCAAGGGCGATCCTGAGCTCGACAAGGAGCTTGCCGATCTGCCCGCCGAGGACCGCGCCAAGGCGGAGGCCGCCGCCAAGAAATGGCTCGGGAACAAATGAGCTGACGTCAAGCTCCCTGAATGACTTGACGTTTGGCCCCTCGCGGGGCACCCAATCCCCTCAAATGGCGCTCTTTCGCGCCCCTTCCCCACCAAAGACTGATCTCATGCTGTATTCCGCTACTATCAACGTCATGGTCAAAGCCGCGCGCCGCGCCGGCCGCAGCCTCAAGCGCGATCTCGGCGAGATCGAGCACCTCCAGGTCTCGCTGAAGGGGCCGGCCAATTTCGTCTCGCTCGCCGACAAGCGCGCCGAGGAGATCCTCTACCAGGATCTCGCCAAGGCGCGGCCCGGCTACGGCTTCGTCGGCGAGGAAGGTGGCACCCGCGAAGGCACCGACAAGAGCCACACCTGGATCGTCGATCCGCTCGACGGCACCACCAACTTCCTGCATGGCATTCCGCAATTCGCGATCTCGATCGGCCTCGCCCGCGAAGGCACCGTGATCGCCGGCGTTATCTACAACCCCGCCAATGACGAGCTCTACATCGCCGAACGCGGCAAAGGCGCCTTCCTCAACGACCAGCGCCTGCGCGTCGCCGGCCGCCGCCAGCTGAACGAATGCGTGGTGGCCTGCGGCCTGCCCCATATCGGCCGCGGCGACCACGAGGAATTCCGCCGCGAGATGACTGCGATCCAGGACCGCGTCGCGGGCCTGCGCCGCTTTGGCGCCGCCTCGCTCGACCTCGCCTTCGTCGCGGCGGGGCGCCTCGACGGCTATTGGGAGCGCAATCTGCAATCCTGGGACATCGCCGCCGGCATGCTGATGGTGCGCGAAGCGGGCGGCACGGTGAGCGACATTGCGACGCCGGGCGATCCCTTGGTCACCGGTAACGTCGTGTGCGGCAATGAGTTCGTGCACGGAGAGCTGGTGAAGATTTTGCGGAAGTAGGTCTCAGGTCTCGCCTCTTACGCCGCTCGTCATTCCGGGACGCGCCACTTGGCGCGGGCCCGGAATCCATTCATCGGCGGCGACTCAGGCCCAATGGATTCTCAGGTGCGCAATTGCGCACCATAGCTCGCGCTGCGCGCGCCCCGGAATGACAGCCTAGGAGTCGTCGTCGGATTCCTCATCGCGATATTCACCGCCGAGGGTCAGGCCCTCGATCATCGTGGCGCCTTTCTGCTTGATCACCCGGCGAAGCGGGACCGAACTCTCGTTTCGCAGGGCCTCCATCAGCTGCTCAGAATGAGTGACAATCCAGATGTCGGCGCGGCCCGATGCCTTGGCGATCAGCCGGGCCAATGGTGCCAGCAGCGACGGATGCAGGCTGGCCTCGGGTTCGTTCAGCGCGATGAACGGCGGCAATCGATAGCCCATGAACACCGCAAGCAGGCAAATATATTTCAGCGTCCCGTCGGACAGTTCATGCGCCCTGAACGGACGTGGCATGTCCTCTAGCTGCAGATCGAATTCGCACAAGCCGTCGGCCTCCCATGCGCGGAGCTCGGCGCCCGGGAACGCATCCTCGATCGCGTCCTGCAAATCGGTTGCGTCTCCCCTGATCGTATAGAGCGTCGCCAGGGCCGCAGCCAGATCGCTGCCGTCGGCACTGAGCGAGGGCGTCGTGATCGCGAGGCAAGGCTTTCGGATCGGTGACGCTGGATCGGTGCGAAAGTCGTGATAGAAGCGCCAGCCCAGCATCGCGTTTCTGATCAGATCGATCTCTGGGCATTGCTTGCCGTCGTAAAATCCCGCGAGCGCCGGCTCGGACGGCAGCACCGCATCGTTGTGATTGCTCCATCCGCCACTGTCGGTGCGAACGCTCACGAGCGAGTTCTTGCGCTCCATCAGGCAAACCGTTCGCTTGCCCTGCGTCGCCTCGATGCTTTCTTCCTTGATCATCGGCTCGCCGGCAAACGCTGCCGCGACAGGGCTGGGAAACCCGATCTCGATGGAATATTTCAGGCGATCGAATCTGGCGGACAATCGCAGCCGTCCATCCTCGCCGCGTTTGCGGATGCCGGACCAACAGACCGAATTCAGTCCGCCTTCGTCGGCGATCGTGCGCGTGATCCGCCCGCTAGCCGCATCGCGCAACAGCGACAGGGATTTGTAGAGGTTGGATTTGCCGACGCCGTTTTCGCCGACGAACACCGACAGGGGGTGGATTGGGAGGGAAAGCCGCCGAATCGACCGATAGTTCGAGATCGCAATATCGGTCGGACGCATCAGGCGCTCTCAATCGGCAGGCTCAGTGTGCATTCGCGGTTGCGAATTCAATCCAGGGATGCAGTCTGGATCGAAGCTCCCGCCAAAGCAAGCGGACCGATCTATGTTGAGTAATCGACCCTCGAGCGAAGAATTTACGGAACCGCTTACCGTGGAAGTCCTGTCCCACACTCCGCCGTCATCGCCCGGCTTGACCGGGCGATCCAGTACTCCGAGGCGGTCGTGATCGAATCGATGAGCCGCGGCGTACTGGATGCCCCGCCTGCCGCCTTCGCTAGGGCTTCGGCGCGCCCAGACCTCAACCTCGGCGAAGCCTTGGCGTAGCCGGGTCGCGGGGCATGACACTGTGCCCTATGGCCTCACGGGCGCAGGTGGCCCATATGCGTCGCTGTCCTTTGCGGCCCTCGCCTCCCGATCCCCCGCCAGCACGCGCTGCACCGAGACGAAGAACACCGGCACCATCAAGAGTGCCAGGATCACCACCGCGATCATGCCGCCCATCACGACGCTGCCGAGCGCCTGCTGGCTGGCGCCGCCGGCGCCGTGGGCGATGGCCATCGGCAGCACGCCGCAGATGAAGGCAAGGCCGGTCATCAGGATCGGGCGAAAGCGCAGGCGGCAGGCCTCGATGGTGGCCTCCACCAGCGGCTTGCCCTCTTTCCGTAGATCCTTGGCGAACTCGATGATCAGGATCGCGTCCTTGGCGGCGAGGCCAATGATGGTGATCAGGCCGACGGTGAAATAGACATCGTTCGGCAGGCCGCGCAGCATGGCCGCAACGACTGCGCCGACGATGCCGAGCGGCACGGTGAGCAGCACCGCGAGCGGAATGGTCCAGCTCTCATAGAGCGCGGCCAGACACAGGAACACCACGAAGACGGACAGCGCCAGCAGGAACGGCGCCTGCGAGCCTGACAATTTCTCCTGCAGCGATTGTCCGGTCCATTCGTAACCGAAGCCGCGGGGCAGCTTGCCCGCGAGCTTCTCCATCTCGGCGATCGCATCGCCCGAGGTGAAGCCGGGCTTGGCCTCGCCCGAAATGCGCACGGCCGGATAGTAGTTGAAACCGGCGATCTGCGTCGGGCCGCGCGACCATTCGACTGAGGCAAAAGAGGAGAACGGCACCAGTTCGCCGCGGCTGTTCTTGACGTTGTAGTTGAGGATGTCCTCGGTCTTCATGCGATCGCGGCTGTCGGCCTGCACCACGACGCGCTGCATGCGGCCGCGGTTCGGGAAATCGTTGATGTAGTTCGAGCCGAGATTGGTCGAGATCGTGTTGTTGATGTCCTCGAAGGTGACGCCGAAGGCGCCGGCCTTCTCGCGGTCGATCACGAGATTGACCACGCCGGCCTCAGGCAGGCCCTCGACATAGACCTTCTGCAGCACCGGGCTGGCATTGGCCTCAGCGATCAGCTGATCGGCGGCACGCATCAAGGCCTGATAGCCCTTCTGGCCGCGGTCCTGGAGACGGAACGAGAAGCCCGAGGAGTTGCCGAGATTGTCGATCGGCGGCGGCTGCAGCGCCGAGATTTTTGCATCGCGGATCGAGGCCCCGAGATCGCGGTTGATGTCATTGACGATGGCCGCCGCTGAATCCGTTGGCCCACGCTCCGACCAGTCCTTCAACGTGATGAAGGCCTGCGCGGTGTTCATGCCCTGGCCGGAGAAGCTGAAGCCGGTGAGGAACGTCACGTCCTTCACGCCGGGCCGCTCGGCGAGATATTTCTCGACTTTCTCGATCACGGCCTCGGTGCGGGGATAGGACGAATCCGACGGCGTCTGCACGTCGGTGGTGACGAAGCCCTGGTCGTCGACCGGCAGGAAGCCGCCCGGCAGGCTGACGAAGGCCCAGGACAGCCCAACCAGCAGTGCGGCATAGACCATCATCAAACGGCCAGTGCGCTTGAGCGAAAAGCCGACCGTGCGGGAATAGCCTTCCTTGCCGCTCTCGAGCATGCGGTTGAACCGGCCGAACACGCCGCGCCTGTCGTGACCGTGGCCGGCCGCAACCGGCTTGAGCAAGGTCGCGCACAGCGCCGGTGTCAGCGACAGCGCCAGGAACGCGGAGAAGCCGATCGCCGCGACCATGGTCACGGAGAACTGGCGGTAGATGATGCCGACCGAGCCCGGAAAGAACGCCATCGGCACGAACACCGCCATCAGCACGAGCGTGATGCCGATGATGGCACTGGTGATCTGCGACATGGCCTTGCGGGTCGCCTCCTTCGGCGACAGACCTTCCTCGGCCATGATGCGCTCGACATTCTCGACCACGACGATGGCGTCGTCGACGAGGATGCCGACCGCGAGCACCATGCCGAACATGCTGAGCATGTTGATGGAGTAGCCGGCGAGCAGCAGCGTAGTGCAGGCCCCCAGCAGCGCCACCGGCACCACGATGGTCGGGATGATGGTGTAGCGGATGTTCTGCAGAAACAGGAACATCACCACGAAGACCAGCACCACGGCTTCAAGCAGGGTCGACAGCACCTTCATGATCGAGGCCTCGACGACGGGCGTGATGTTGTAGGGGATCTCGTAAGTGATGTTGGCCGGGAAGAAGCGCGACAGCTCCTTCATCTTCTCTTCGACGGCGCTCGCCGTTGCCAGCGCATTGCCGGTCGGCGACATCAGCACGGACAGGCCCGCGGTCGGCTTCCCGTTCAAACGCGTGTTGAATTGATAGCTGAGGCCGCCGACCTCGATGCGCGCGACGTCGCGCAGGCGCACGGTCGAGCCGTCGGCATTGGCGCGCAGGATGATAGCGCCGAACTCATCGGGCGAGGACAGCTGGCCCTTGACCAGCACCAGCGCCGAGGTGCGCTGGCTGGCGGTCGAGGGCTCGGCGCCGATGCTGCCGGAAGCGACCTGCGCGTTCTGCGCCGCGATCGCCTTGTTCACGTCGTCGGCGGTGAGCCCATAACCAACCAGCTTGGCGGGATCGACCCAGACGCGAAGACTGCGCTCGGTCGAATAGAGCGTGGCGCGGCCGACGCCGGGAATGCGGCGGATTTCGCCGAGCACGTTGCGGATCATGAAATCGCCGAGGCCGACCTCATCGAGGCTGCCGTCGGTCGAGTTCAGCGTGATGATCTGGAGCACCGCACTGGAGGCTTCCTCGATCAGGATACCCTGCTGAATCACGGCGCGCGGCAGGCGCGCCTCGACGCGCTTGATGCGGTTCTGCACCTCGACCGAGGCCGCGCTGGTGTCGGTGCCCGGCTGGAAATTGGCCGTGATCTCGACCTGGCCGAGCGAGTCGCTGGTCGATTCGAAATTGAGGATGCCGGAGGCGCCGTTGAGCTCCTCCTCGATCAGCCGCGTGACGCTGTTGTAGAGATTTTCCGGCGAGGCGCCCGGGTAGCTCGTCGAGATCGAGATCGAGGGCGGCGCGATGATCGGATATTGCGCGATCGGCAACAGCGGGATCGAGATCGCGCCGATCAGACAGATGAACAGCGCGACGACCCAGGCGAAGATCGGCCTGTCGATGAAGAAGCTCGGCATTTGCCGCTTGACCCTTGTTGTTTCGTTCAGGCTCGAAGTTAGGTTCGGCCGGTGTCTGAGGTTCACCTCTCCCCAGCGGGGAGAGGTGCTCCGAGCCCCAAGCGCGAGCTCAGCGCGTGACCTTGAGGGCGTGCCGGTTGTCGGCGCTCGCCTCGGCCTCCGACCAGGATTGCGGCTTGACCCTGTCGCCGGCGGCGAACTTCTGGAAGCCTTCGACCACGACCTTGTCGCCGGCCTTGAGGCCGTCCGTGACGAACCAGACGCCATCCTGCACCGAGCCGGTGCGGATCGGCTGCACCGCGATGCGGTTGTCATCCTTGACGACGAACACCTCGCTGCCGCCGCCGCCGTTGCGTTGCACCGCCTGCTGCGGCACCGCGATCGCATCGGAGTCCAGGCCCTGCTCGATCCGGACGCGGACATACATGCCCGGCAGCAGCTCGCGCTTGGGATTGGGGAATTCGCCGCGCAAGGTCACCTGCCCGGTATGGGCGTCAACCTTGGCATCGGAGAACAGCAGCTTGCCGTCGAGCGCATAGATCGTGTTGTCGTCGAGCACGAGGCGGACCTTGGCCGCATCTGCCTCGATGCGGTCGAGATCGCCGCTCTCGAAGGCGCGGCGCAGCTGGTTGAGTTCGGTCACCGACTGGGTGAAGTCGGCATAAATGGGATCGAGCTGCTGCACGGTAGCGAGATTGGTCTCGTTCTGCACGACCAGCGCGCCTTCGCTGACCAGGGCAGCACCGACGACTCCGTCGATCGGCGCGCGCACGGTCGCGTAATCCAGATTGAGCTTGGCCCGTGCGAGGTCGGCCTTACGGCCTTCGACTTCGGCCTGGGCCTGGCGCTCGGCTGCGATGGCCTTTTCGTTCTCGGCTTCCGGCGCGGCGCGCTGGCTGGTCAGCGTCGCGATACGGCGCGCCTGCTGCTGTGCTTGCATCAAGGCGGCATCAGCCTTGGCGAGCGCAGCCTCGCCCGCCATCACCTCGACCTCGAACGGACGCGGATCGATCCGATAGAGCGGATCGCCAGCCTTCACCTCGCTGCCCTGGCGAAACAGCCGCTCGACGACGATGCCTGACACGCGCGGTCGCACCTCGGCGACGCGAGTCGGCGAAATCCGGCCCGGCAGCTCACGCACTACGGCGCGGGCTTGCGGCTTGACGGTGACGATGCTGACATCGGGTTCGATCGGCTGCGCGGCGGAAACGGCGGATGAGGATTCGTCGCATGCACCAAGCAGCGGCGCAAAGGCCGCGAGCATCAGTGCAACGCATGCCGGTCGCGCTCGTAGTGCTGACATGAAGTTGAGTGCCCCAAAATTGTTGAACTGACCACACGCCGCGCAACGCCTGTCCTGGGTTCCTGGGCGGCTGATGCGGTAAAAATAGAATGGGCGTGCTGCGACGCAACGCATGGTGCGGGCGGCTCAATGTCACAGGAGCTATCGCGCTGAGTTCTGGCTGTTTTTCCGGATTCACCTGATTGTGAGTCAGGTTCCATCGCAGCTTGCTGCGACACAACAACGCAATCAATCCGCCGCCTTCATCCGATAGTGACTCACGCCCCACTCCGTTCCGTCGGCATAGCCGAACAGGCCCGCGGTCGCGAGCAAGAACCAGCGCCAGCGCCGCATCCACAACGCGGTGTCCTCGCCATAGACGTTGCGCAAGGTGGCTTCGATGGCATCGCGATGCGCGTCGAAATTGGCGAGCCAGTCGTTGGCGGTGCGCTGATAATGCGTGCCGCTCCAGCGCCATTCCTTCTCGATTGTAAAGATGTCGGCATATTGCCTGACGAGATGATGGCTCGGCATCACGCCGCCGGTGAAGAAATGCTGCGCGATCCAGTCCTCGCGATTGGCGTGGTCGAACAGATAGGAGCCGACGCGATGGGTGAAGATCTGCATGAAGAAGCGTCCCTCCGGGGCAAGCCATGACCGCAGGCGCGTCATCAGCTTGCGCCAGTTCATCATGTGCTCGAACATCTCGATCGAGACGATACGGTCGAACTGGCCATCGGGCGCAAACACGTTCATGTCTGATGTGACGACGCGCAAGTTCGGCAGGCCGCGGCTTTGCGCCATCTCTTCGATATAGGCGCGCTGCGACAGCGAGTTCGACACTGCGGTCACCCTCGCATGCGGAAACTGCCGCGCCATCCACAGCGACAATGCCCCCCAGCCGCAGCCGAGTTCGAGGATGGTCTGCCCGTCGGCGAGAGCGGCATGCTCGACCGCCTGACGCAGCGCCTCCTCCTCTGCTTCCTGGAGGGTCGTCGCATCGGTCCTGTAGAAGCAGGAGGAGTATTTGCGGTTCGGGCCCAGCACCTCGGCAAAGAAGCTCGACGGCACTTCGTAATGCTGGGTGTTGGCGGCGTCCGCGTGCTCGGCGATCGACCTGAGCATCATCCGTCCGGCAAAGGCGGCATCGTCGGCCGCACCGTGGGTCGCGAGGCGGGTTGCGGTGCGGGAGCACAGGCGCTGGATCGCGGCGCGAACCACCACATCGGGCAAGGGCACGCGTTCGGCAGTCCCCATGATCGCGGAAACGACGCTCACGCAGCCCCTCCCCTGGTCAAGTCCCCGGCGGGCGGAGCAAGCACGGTCGCCGTGCAAAAGCCGAGCCCGGCCTGAGGGATGCCGAAGTTTTGCAGCCTATGTGGGTATCAAAGCCCGCTTTCAGCTTTGGGTTCCCTGCCTCGTTCCCGAAATCCGCACATCGGCCGCTTTTTTTGGACGGGCGCTGTGCCATAGTGCAGAGGCAAGCAAGCTTTCGTAATGGATGATACCGGCCATGCCGCCAGGCGCCTCGCCCCGCTCCACCATCGAGATCGAGTACACAAAACTGTCCTCACCCAGCGTCTTCCTGGTGCGGATGCTGGTCTTCCTGGTGCTGTGTGCGCTGGTGGGCGTGGTTCTCTACAAGCAGATCATCCAGGCCTTCTTCGCCAATCCCGGGCTGAACGCCCTGATCGGGGCGGTGCTGTTCATCGGCATCGTGCTGGCCTTCCGGCAGGTCATCCGGCTCTATCCTGAGGTCTCCTGGGTCAACAATTTCCGCATCGCCGATCCCGGCCTGGCGCCGGCCCGGCACCCAAAACTGCTGGCGCCGATGGCGATGATCCTGGGCGGCGAGCGCACCGGTCGGATGTCGATCACGCAAACCACGATGAGGCATCTGCTTGATTCGATCGCGACCCGCCTGGATGAAGCCCGCGACATCTCCCGCTACATGACCGGCCTGCTCGTCTTCCTCGGCCTGCTCGGCACCTTCTGGGGCCTGATCGAGACCGTCGGCTCGGTCGGCAAGGTGATCGACGGGCTCAAGGTCGGCGGCGATGCCGGGGCGCTGTTCGACACGCTGAAGGAGGGCCTCGCCGCCCCGCTCGGCGGCATGGGCATTTCGTTTTCCTCATCGCTGTTCGGCCTCGCCGGCTCGCTGATCCTCGGCTTTCTCGACCTGCAATCGAGCCAGGCGCAGAACCGCTTCTACACCGACCTCGAGGACTGGCTCGCCACCACCGTGCGCGAATACGGCAGCAGCGAGGTCACCGCCGTCGCGAGCAGTGGCGGCGGCGTCGCCAACGGCGAGCTGCAGGCCGCCGTCGAGCGGCTTCGCTCCGTGCTCGAGGAAGGCAGCGCCAGCCGCGGCACCACGGCGGCGATGGCAAGCCTTGCCGAAGCGATCCAGGCCCTGGTCTCGCACATGCGGACCGAGCAGCAGATGATCCGCGAATGGGCCGACGGCCAGGGCGAGCAGAACCGCGAGATCCGCCGCCTGCTGGAGCGCATCGCGCGCCAGCCCGAGAAGAGTTAGAGGCGCGCTCGTGCCCCGGACGCGGCGCAGCGCTTCTTCAGCGTGCGCTGCAGAGCCGGGGCCCAGAGAAACGAAACATGGATCCCGGCTCTGCGCAGCAGCGTTGCACGCTGCACCGCGTCCGGGACACGAGAGAACGGAGACATGAATGGCTCTAGCCCGCGGCCGCCGCAGCGAAGGCGCCTTCAACTACTGGCCCGGATTCGTCGACGCGCTGTCGACGCTGGTGCTGTCGATCGTATTCCTGCTCTCGGTGTTCCTGGTCGTGCAGTTCTTCCTGTCGCAGGAGGTGACCGGCAAGGACAAGGCGCTGGAGCAGCTCAACGCCAAGATCGCCCAGCTCACCGAGCTCTTGTCGCTGGAGAAGCTCGGCAAGCTCTCGCTCGACGACCAGGTCTCGCAGTTGAAAGCAGGCCTCGCCTCGGCCGAGAGCGAGCGCGACCGCATGAAGGGTCTCTATGAGGGTCTCGCCAATGCCGGCAACGACGCCCAAGGCAAGACCGCCGAGCTCGGCAAGGCGCTGGATTCCGAGAAGGCCGTGTCGGCGCGGGCACTGGCGCAGATCGAGGTGCTGAACCAGCAGATCAGCGCGTTGCGCCGGCAATTGGCGGCGCTGGAAGAGGCGTTGGACGCCAGCGAGAAGCGCGACAAGGAATCGCAGAACCGCATCGCCGACCTGGGCTCGCGCTTGAACGTTGCCTTGGCGCAGCGCGTGCAGGAATTGTCGCGCTATCGCTCCGAGTTCTTCGGCCGCCTGCGCGCCATCCTCGGCAACCGCCCCGACATCCGCGTGGTCGGGGACCGCTTCGTGTTCCAGTCCGAAGTGTTCTTCGACACCGGACAGGCGACGCTGCTGCCGGAGGGCAAGGCCGAGCTCGACACCGTGGCAAACGCCCTGATCGAGCTCGACAAGAAGATTCCGAGCGAGATCGCCTGGGTGCTTCGCGTCGACGGCCACACCGACGTGCGGCCGGTCAACGGCCCGAACTTCAAGTCGAACTGGGACCTGTCGTCGGCGCGCGCGATCTCGGTGGTCCAATATCTGATCTCGCTCGGCGTGCCCGCGCAGCGCCTGGTCGCCGCCGGCTTTGCCGAATTCCAGCCGCTCGACCCGGGCAACACCGAGGAGGCCTACAAGCGCAACCGCCGCATCGAGCTGAAGCTGACGGAGCGGTAGTGAGCGCGATCCACCTCCGCCCCTACGCTGATGGCGACGAAGCGGCGGCGATCGATCTCTGGCATCGCACCTGGCAGCAGGCCTATCCCCAGATCGACTTCGCCGCCCGGCTCGACTGGTGGCGCGAGCGCTGGCGCAAGGATCTGGTGCCGAAGGCCCAGATCGTCGTCTCGGAACAAGATGGCGCGCTGACCGGCTTCGTGACCATCGACAGGGACGGCTATCTGGACCAGCTCGTGGTCGATCCCGATCATTGGGGCTCGGACGCGGCACGGCTGCTGGTAGACGAGGCCAAGCGCCTTTCGCCTTCAGGCGTCACGCTGCTGGTCAACAAGGACAATGCCCGCGCCATCCGTTTCTACGAGCGCAACGGCTTTGCCCATGCCGGCGACGACGTCAACCCGACCTCGGGGCGGCCGGTGCTGAAGATGGCGTGGCGGCCGTGACATCAGATGGAGAGGATCGATGCGGCTGAGCGATCTGGCCAAGGGATCTTCGGTTTTCCTGGGCGTCATCCTCGCCGGCTATATGTCGACGGTTTATGTCGACCAGCGCCTCGCGCCGCCGCCAAAGGTAGCGAGTGACACGACGGCTTCACCAACTCCGACGAGCACCCCTGCTCCGACGAACAGCCAAGCTCCGACCGACAGCGGATCGGCCTGTATCGGTGAGGGCGGCAGCTGGAAGAACTGGCCGTGGCCGAACGTGCCGATGGGCTCGCCGAAGTGTAAATAGAACCCCGCGAGCGCAGCCTAGTCTATAAGCTCCACTGTCATTCCCCGCGACCCGGCTACGCCAAGGCTTCGCCGAGGTTTCCGTCTCAGGCGCGCCGAAGCTTTAGCGCAGGCGGCAAGCGGGGAATCCAGTGAGCCGCGGCTTCTCGGTTGACCACTATCGTCACGGAGTACTGGATCGCCCGCCCCAGTGCGCAAGGGCGCACAAGGCGGACGATGACACCGGTAAGCGCCTCACGCCCCCTCGAACTGCAACCTCGCCAGCCGCGCATAAAGCCCGTTCGCGGCAACCAGCTCGGCATGCGTGCCCTGCTCGACGATCTTGCCCTGGTCCATCACCAGGATGCGGTCGCAGGACAGCACGGTGGCGAGGCGGTGCGCGATGACAAGCGTGGTGCGGTGGCGCATCAGCTCCTCGAGCGCGGTCTGCACCAAGGTCTCGCTTTCGGCGTCGAGCGCGGAGGTCGCTTCGTCGAGCAGCAGCAGCGGTGCATCGCGCAGAATGGCGCGTGCGATCGCGATGCGCTGGCGCTGGCCGCCGGACAGCGTCACGCCGCGCTCGCCGAGCGGGGTCTCGAAGCCATCCGGCAGGCGGCGGATGAATTCGGCGGCATGCGCGAGCTCGGCGGCGCGTTCCACCTCGGCGTCATCGGCATCGGGCCGGCCGAAGCGGATGTTCTCGCGGGCGCTCGCCGCGAACACGTTGGATTCCTGCGGCACCAGCGCAATGCGGGAGCGGAAATCGCGCGGGTCGGCTGATTTCACCGGCACGCCATCGAGCGAGATCGCGCCATTGCACGGATCGTAGAAGCGCAGCAGGAGATGGAAGATCGTGCTCTTGCCGGCGCCGGAGGGGCCGACGATCGCAACCTTCTCACCGGGCCGCACCGCGAACGACACCGCATCGAGCACGTTGACATCGGGCCGTGCGGGATAGGCGAAGCTGACGCGATCGAAGCCGACCTCGCCCCGTGCCGGCACCGGCAGCGCGCGCGGCGATGCCGGCGCCTTGATGTCGGGCTGCACATGCAAGATCTCGAACAGGCGTTCGGCCGCGCCTGACGCAGCCGAGACCTCGCCCCAGACCTCGCTGAGCTGGCCGAGGCCCGCGGCCGCGAAGGCAGCATAGAGCACGAACTGGCCGAGCCGGCCCGGCGTGATCGTGCCGGTAAGGACGTCATGCGATCCGATCCAGAGGATGCCGACCACGCTTGCGAACACGATGAAGATGACGATGGCGGTGAGAACCGCGCGGGCCTGGGTCGAGGTGCGCGCGGCCTCGTAGGCCTGCTCCACCTCGCCGCCAAAACGCTTCGCGGCCAGTCCTTCGCTGGTATAGGCCTGCACGGTGCGGATCGCGCCGACCAGTTCGCCGGCATAGGCGGACGCATCGGCCAGCGTGTCCTGCGCGTTGCGCGACAGCCGCCGCACCCAGCGCCCGAAGGCAACCAGCGGCAGCACGATCAGGGGAATTGCCAGCAGCACGAAGCCTGACAGCCGCGGGCTGGTGATCACCATCATCGCCGTGGCACCGAAGAACATCATGAGGTTGCGCAGCGCAATCGACACCGAGGCGCCGACCGCGGATTTGATTTGCGTGGTATCGGCGGTGAGCCGCGACACCAGTTCGCCGCTGCGCGCGGAATCGAAGAAGGACGGCGACAGCGAAAGCAGGTGCCCGAACACGTCGCGCCTGAGATCGGCGACGATGCGCTCGCCGATCGTCATCACGAGGTAGTAGCGCGAGGCGCTCGCGAGCGCGAGCACGGCAACGACCGCGATCATCACCGAGAAGTAGCTGTTGATCAGCTCGATGCCCTCGGGCGTCAGGCCGAAATCGATCATCCGGCGCACCGCGACCGGCACAAGGAGCGTGGTCAGCGCGGCGACCGTGAGCGCGACAAAGGCGAGGACCGCGCGGCCGCGATAGCGGCTCACATAGGGCGCGAGCGCCATCAGCGGGCGAAGCTTGGCGCGGCCCTTGGCGGGCTGCTCGATCAGCTCGGCTTCGACCGAGGGGGCTTCCGCCGGCGCGCTGTCGCGCGCGTCGCGGTACTGGTCGTCAAGCCGTTCCACTGCGCTCATGAGATCGGACCTAAGGAAGAGAAGATAACCCCACATAGGCCGGTGCAAGGGTAGTGGCAAATCCGGTAAGTCCCTTAGGGGACGGCCCGGTTCTCAAGTCCCCACAATGGCTTGTTTTAAGAGGGCCCCTGAGGTATAGACCCCGCCAAATCCGTCATTCGATAGTCACTCAAGCAAGGCGCCGGGCGCCCTAGGAATTGCCATGAAAGCCGAAATTCATCCGGATTATCATACGATTAAGGTCGTAATGACCGACGGAACCGAGTACCTGACCCGCTCCACCTGGGGCAAGGAAGGCGACACGCTGAACCTCGACATCGACCCGAAATCGCACCCGGCCTGGACCGGTGGCAACGCCCAGATCATGGACCGCGGCGGCCGCGTCTCGCGCTTCCAGAAGAAGTTCTCGGGCTTCCTCAAGAAGGATTGATCCCGCCGAAAAGGCTGGAGACGAAAAACGCCCCCGGACAACCGGGGGCGTTTTTGTTTTGTACCGTCATTCCGGGACGCGCCTCTTGGCGCGGGCCCGGAATCCATACTCCCGATCGTGGTTATGGATTCCGGGCTCGCGACTTCGTCGCGCCCCGGAATGACGATGCCTTACCTCTCGAACGCGGCCTTCAACGCGTTGAGCTGCGGCACCAGCGGATTGCCGATCGACATCTGCTCGGTCGGCGGGCTGTGGATCGAACTGTCGAGGCGGCGCACGCGGGTCTGCAGGCTCATCGAGCGATGGATCAGGTCCTGGAGTTGCGTCGGCAGCTTCTCGATGGTGTCGGCAGGGCCGGGATCGGCGGCGCTCAGCTTGACCTTGGTTTTCTCGCGGTTGGCCTGGACCAGCGTCATCTCGCCTTCCTTTACGGCGCGGTGCAGCAACAGCCACGAGGCGAGCTGCATCAGGCGCGTGGTGAGGCGCATGCTCTCGGTCGCGTAAGTGAGGCTGACGGCCCGGTCGAGCGCCTTGGCCTCGGCACGGCCGGCCCCGTCGAGATAGGCGGCGGTTTCTTCGACGAGATCCATGCCTTCGCGGAACAGGGCGCCAAAGGCTGCAGAATTGGTGAACCGCTCACTGAGTTGAACGAGAGCACCGTCGGCTTGCAAACGTTCCATGGTTAACGCCCCTTACGCAACAGTTTACCTGTCCGGCTTTGGCGCCGGCTTATGATGAACAAATCATTGCGCGCGCGACGGGCGGAGTCCAGCGGCAAGCGAGGATATGGTTTCCGCGGGTCATTCCCAGGAATTCAACCGGAAATGGTCGCAAAAAAAGAGCCGCCGGAGACCGGCGGCTTTGAAAGTTGATAACAGGGAGGCGTCAAACAGAGTGGACAGGAGCCACTCGGTGTCCAAACGAGGACAGTTCAGTCATAAACTCGAAAGCTTAATGGCGCGTAAACGAGCTAATTTTTTGAGAGTTCGTTAGTCATGTGGGTCACTGGACGAGTGTAACAGCGCTCTCTCGGCCGTCATTCCGGGGCGCGATAGCCACGAGCAGAATGATGGCCCGTCGCTATCAGCGCGCCTGTTACAACGGTCTGTGGTTATGGATTCCGGGCTCGGCGCTACGCGCCGCCCCGGAATGACGGTGGAGTTCGGCGCGACGCACAAATCCTACGACTTGAAAAAACTGTTCGCCGCATCGCGCGAGGCGCGCTTCTTGGTGGCGGCTTCTTCCAGTCGGCCGATCTCCGTCTTCAGCAAAGCGACGCGCTCGGTCAGTTCCTCGACCGATAACAGTGAGAGATCCTGTCCGATTTCGTGGGTGACCTTCCTGCGCGGACGGTCGTCATCTTCGATCGGCATCGTCGTTCCTCCTCTCGTCCGCGGACCGGACCACACGGCTTGATACACGGCTTGGGCGGTTGCCAGCATGGACCGCGCTGGCTAAGCAAAGGCCTCGTTCCACCCTCGCACCTTTGCTCAAGGACACATCATGGACAAGCTGCCCGCGCAAATGACCGTGGTCGCCATCTCCAAGCCCGGCGGACCGGAGGTGCTGGTGCCGGAACAACGCCCTCTTCCGCAACCGGGTCCCGAGGAGATCCTGGTCAAGGTGATGGCCGCCGGCGTCAACCGGCCCGACGTCGCGCAGCGCTCCGGCGCCTATCCGCCGCCGCCCGGCGCCAGCGATCTGCCTGGCCTGGAAATCGCCGGTGAGGTGGTCGCAGTCGGCAGCAACGCCAAGCGGCACAAGGTCGGCGACATCGTGATGTCGCTGGTCGCCGGCGGCGGCTATGCGCAGTATTGCATCGCGCAGGACGCCCAGGCGATGAGCGTGCCGCCGGCGCTGTCGATCAAGGAAGCCGGCGCGCTGCCGGAAACCCTGATGACGGTCTGGCACAACGTGTTCGAACGCGGCGGCCTGAAGGCCGGCGAGACACTGCTGATCCATGGCGGCTCCTCAGGGATCGGCACCATGGCGATCCAGCTCGCCAAGGCGTTCGGCGCCAAGGTGTTCGTGACCGTGGGCTCGCAGGACAAGGTCGATGCCTGTCTCAAGCTCGGGGCCGACCGCGCCATCAATTACAAGACCGAAGACTTCGTCGCTGTCATCAAGGAAGAGACGGGCAAAGTCGGCGTCAACCTGATCCTCGACATGGTCGCCGGCGACTATGTCGATCGCAATTATGACGCCGCCGCGGTCGACGGCCGCATCGTGCAGATCGCAACCCTCAACGGTCCCAAGATCACCGCCAACATCGCCAAGGTGATGGTGAAGCGATTGACCCATACCGGCTCGACCTTGCGGCCCCGTAGTAATGCGGACAAGGCGGCGATGGTGGCTGCAATCGAGGCCAAAGTGATGCCGCTGTTGCGCGATGGCCGCGTCAAACCGCTGATGGACAGCACTTTCCCGCTGGAAAAGGCCGCCGACGCGCACCGGCGCATGGAGACCTCAGCACATATTGGCAAAATTGTGTTGGAGGTCTAGGCCGCCGGGCCACCAAGCGAGGCGGAAACCCTTTGATTTTCCTCGCTTTCGTGGCATCTATCGCGAACCGCCGAACCCCTTCGGTCCGGTCTGAAATCGTCTTGCAGACTGAGTTTGCGTCGAACGCGGAGAACTGACCTTGCGTCTGATCAGGTGCCTCGCGCCCATTGCGCTGGGCCTCATGATTCTTGTCGCCGCGTCGCCTGCACGCGCGCTTGACGCCGTCAGCGTCCGCGGCGACGCGCCCGCGATCGACCTCACCAGCGTGCTCGAGCATCAGCGCAGCGACTCCGACCGCATCCAGGTCTCCACCGCGCCCGGCACCGACGGCATCGTCCGCCGCATCGAGGTGCGCGCCCGCGAGGGCGGCCAGAACTGGGTGGTGT
>Ga0209758_1002222_pt1 | contig 20154 bp, 21 predicted proteins | sample AraplaMF_Col_mMF_FD_184258 | JGI IMG/M metagenome (GOLD analysis project Ga0209758, IMG submission 184258) | Arabidopsis root microbial communities from the University of North Carolina, USA - plate scrape MF_Col_mMF (SPAdes) (version 2) | ecosystem: Host-associated > Plants > Roots > Endosphere...
TTGCCGTCAGCGCCTGCGCGCGGCAGGTAGAGCGGATACTCGCCATGCACCTTCGGCAACGGCGCGGCCTGCTCGATCGCTTCCGCATGCGCATATTGCGCGCGATAGAACAGCCCCGGGATAGGCACCGGATAGACGTCGCCGGCTGCAACCAGCGTATTCTGCGCCAACGTCGGATAGCGGCTCGCCGGCGGCGCGACGCCGTCGGTGATCCAGGCGCGCAGATCAGTGAGAAGCGCCCGGTAGGCCGGGCCGCCATACACTGGATTGAGCGACAACGTGCAAGCAGGCTTGCGGGTGACGACCGCGCTCGCGACATTGCCGTGCGGCATGCCGGCTATCATGTAGAGCCGCACCTCGGGCGGTGGCTCCAGATTGCGCCCGCGCGTGTCGGTGACGAGCAGGCTCGCCTCTGAGCCCCAGAACTCGAACTCTGAATCCACCTGCATGATGCGCGGACAGGTATTGGTCAGGCTGCAGCGCAGCAGCAGACCGTCGCGCCGGCCGGTGAAGGCATCCTCGGTGACGGCATAGGTGAAGGGAAAACGCAGCACCGGATAAAGCCGATCGAACTCCGGCCCCGGATTTCTGCCGGGCTCGGCGAAGCGGTCATTGGTGAAGCTGCGCCGCGCGCCGGGGATGATCGGCATCATCGCCTCGAACACCAGCCGCCCGGCTTCGTCCTCATTCATGCCATGGTAAAGCACGTCACGGAGCACCCGGCCCGATTGCGAGATCCCAAGCCCGATTGCGCGCGAGACGCTGCTCTGCCCGTCGACCGCGAGCGGATTCGCCGAACTGCCTTCGCGGCGCAGGAATGAGACGACATCGCGAATGGCGGCAAGGCCCATGCCGATCACCTTTGGATCGCGCGCCGTATAGGTCATCTCGTAGAGCGCATCCGGAATCATGCCGGGCGGCCGTGTAATCTCGATGCTGGTGTCGTCGACGAAGCTGAATTTGAGCTCGGGTGGATTTTGCCTGGGATCGTCGGCGCGGGGGCGCACCGTCAGATGGGCGCTTGCCCGGTCGGCGACCGGATAACTCAGCGTCGCGCGATGCGGGCTGGTGTTGTCGCCGAAGCTCCATTCTTCTCGCATGGTTTCAGTGAGTCCGGCGATGACCGGCACACGGATGCCCAACAGGCCGGGGCCCGTAGGTGCATCCGCCTGCCACCCGGCCCAAACCAGTGTATATCCCTGCGCAAGCAGGAAACCGCGGCCGGCGTCATCAGCCTCCTCGAGGTGCACGCTGCCCTTGATCGAGCTGTCGTCGAACCAAGCCGAAATGAGTCGGCGCCCGCGGTTCGGGATCTCGAACAGGAGAATGCCGTTCGGATGGGCGGGGCGGACGATTATGACGTCGCTGGTGGCCTCGACCTTGCCCTCCGCATTGCGCGGCGCACGCTCGAGATCGACGATCACAGCATTGCGGGGATTGGCCGGATCGAGCGCAATGGTTGCACTCGCCGCGATCTTCTCGACCTGACCGGCGGCACCGAAGCTGCGGCCCTGCAGGGCGGATGTGGTGCGCTCGAGGACGTTGAAGCGGGTCACTTCGGACTTGGCAGACGTGGCAAGCGCGAGGACTATCAGTCCGCTCAATAGCGCGCGGTGGCGTACCATGTCGTGCCTCCTCCCAGAATCCTGACTCCGCGAGTAGAGCGCGGCGCGCTCGAGGTGGCAAGCCGCGCAAGCGTAGCCGCCGGATCGTGATGCTCGAGACGGTCGCCAACCCGAGAATTGTCGGCCTGGCAAACGTTCCTCTCCCGAGCCGGCGAGGCACAGGCGCTGGCGTGCCGGGATGATGTCGGAAAGGCTTACCGCCCCTCTTCGGCAAACTCGTGCTTGCTGTCGTGGCCGCCGACCTGGGCGAGAATGCCGGTGATCAGGGGCAGCACCGCGAGCACCAGGAGGCCAGTCGAGGTCTGGCCCGTGGCTTCCTTGACCCAGCCGATCAGATAGCGCCAGGCGCGCTGCTCTTCGCGAAAGCTGGGCGTTTGCGAGGGCGTTGACGAAGCGCGTGTTCAGATATCAGGCAGTGCAACGATTACGACGGCAAATCGCGTGTCCTTCGTTTCCTTGGCCGAGCGGAACGATGCAGACCCCGCACGTCCTGCTGTTGAAAGAGCTCCCCGCACAGGCCACGCAACCACTGGTTCGCGGGGTCGTGATGGAAGCGGGCGTGCCAATATTGCTTCACGGTAAAATCGGCGATCGCCAGTGGGCAATCGAGCACGCGCAGTCCGTAATAGTGAGCCAGCGTTTCGCCGATGTGCCTTGGAAGCGTTGCGATCAGGTCAGTCGTCCCGACGATTGCGGGTAGCCCCAAAAAGCCCGGGAGCTCAAGCGCAACGTCGAGAAGCATTTGTTGCTCCCGAAGCGCGTCAGCGAGCAATTGATGTCCGGTGCCGGAGCGAATGAGGACGTGCGCCTCACGCCTGAAATCCTTTGCGGTGATGCGGTCACGGATCCGGGCGTGTCTTGCGTTCGCAAGGCAGACCCAGTCCTGCGGAAAGAGCGACTGCTGGAAGTGTCCAGCGTCGAGGTCCGAGATGTAGCCGAGCGCCAGATCGGCCTCGCCAGACTGCAGCATTCGTGGGGTATCGCCGCCGATCTGCGCGGCCTCGATACGGATGCCCGGCGCAACACGACGAACGTGGGCGAGCATGGCTGGAAGCAGTGTGATGTGGCTCGCATCCGTCATGCAGATGACGAAGCGCCGCTTTGCAGTCGCCGGATCGAACTCGGAACGAAGCTCCGAAAGACGTCGCAGCATCTCCAGCGCTTGTCTGGCCGTGCCGATGAGCGCCTCGGCGCGCGGAGTCGGCAGCATTCCCTCAGCCGAGCGAATGAAGAGCGGATCGTCCAGTTCCTTCCGCAGGCGCGCCAGCCAGATCGAAATGGTCGGCTGGCTTTGACCGAGCTTTTCGGCTGCCTTGGTGACGCTGCCCGTGGAGAACAATGCGTCAAACAGCCGGAGCAGGCGAGGCTCCAGCAGGTTCGTCTCGGAGGGGTCCCGGAGCTTCATTGCAATCCGCAATAATGGGTATAAGGATCATAGCATATCCAAATACAGGGCAGCCTGCTAGCACGCTTCAACGCCAAAAAGGCGAGGGAGAAGCGTTCGGATGAGGATCTGCTTTATCGGAGCGGGAGCCTTGGGCTCGACCATCGGGGGGACGCTGGCGCGTGGCGGAGCCGAAGTTTGGCTGATCGATCCGTTCCAGGCCCATGTCGACGCGATCAATGCCGGTGGTCTCCGGATGCTGGAGGGAGACGCCGAGACCGTCGTGAAGGTCTCCGCCTGCACCTCGGCGATCCAGGTCGGCGCAGTGGCGGACCTCGTCATCGTCCTCGTCAAGTCCTATCACACGCGGGATGCCATCCGTGCGGCAGCGCCGATCATCGGGCCGCAGACGGTTGTCATGTCGCTTCAAAACGGTCTTGGTCACGAGGACATCCTTTCCGAGGAAGTCGGTCGTGACCGGGTCATGGCGGGCAAGACCTACGTGGGTGGCGTGCTGCTCGGCCCTGGTCACGTTCGCTCCGGGGTCGTAGGCAAGGAAACCATCATCGGCGAACTCGATGGACGCTTGACGGAACGCGCACAGCGGATTTACGAGGCTTTTAATGGTGCCGGCATTCTCACGCTGCTGAGCGACAACATCCTTGGCACGATGTGGGACAAGCTGTTCATCAACGTCGCCGGAGGAGGAATCACCGCCATCACCGGATTGACCTATGGCGGTCTCTATTCGCTGCCGATCCTGGAAGATTGCGCGCTGGCTGCGATCTCGGAGGGCATCGCCGTCGCGCAGGCTGCCGGCGTGAAGATCTCCATCGCCGATCCGCGCCTCGCCTGGACGATGGCGTCCGCTGGACTACCGCCCCAGTTCAAGACATCGATGTTGCAGAGCTTGCAATCCGGCAATCTGACCGAGGTCGATTACATTCACGGCTCGGTCGTGCGTTGGGGCGCCAAGCTCAACGTGCCGACCCCCGTCAATTCAACACTCGTCGCCTTGGTCAAGGGGCTCGAATACGCCCGCAGCGACTATCCGGGAAAGGCCTGAGACGATGTCGCTGCCCCGCGCTTACGTCGAACACGTCGCGATCCGTGTGCCGGATGTCGACCATCACGTCGGCTTCTTTCGTGAGGTGCTTGGTCTTTCCATTCGCGACGAGCAGCCCGCCGATGGCGCACGGCCGCGTCAGGTTTGGGTGCTCGGAAGCGTGCAACTGATCGAGGATCCGCATTTTGTCGGACCGGAGGGCCGTCTCGCCCATCTCGGCATCATGGTCGACGATTACGAAGGTGTACTCGCCCGTGCCGCCGCCTGGGGTGCCAAGGCGTTGCCTGCGGGGCCGAACTGGCTCGAGCTGCCGGGCGGGCTCAACATCGAAATCCTGCAAGCCAGCGCAGGTGCCGTAGAAGCGGCCCTGGCGATCAATCCCCGTGCCTAGAGTTTGAGGAAGACGCGACATGACCGATGAGCGATACTGGGACGATGCCAAGGTCGGCGACGAATGCGTTACCCCTTCGGTGACCGTCACCGAGGCGATGGTGAACGCCTATGCCGAACTGACAGGTGATTTCACGCCTGTTCATGTCGACGAGGAATACGCCAAAACTACACCCTTCGGCACGCGGGTCGCGCACGGGCTGTTGGGCTTGTCCCTCGCCGACGGTCTGAAGACGCGCGCCGACTACCGCTTCCTTCCGGGGATGTCGCTGGGCTGGACCTGGGATTTCAAGCTGCCGATCAAGCTCGGTGACACCGTGCACGTAAGGTTCCGCGTCGGCTCGATGCGCGCAACAAAGCGCGATGGGTGGGGCATCGTGGTGCTTCCCTCGGAGCTGATCAATCAGCACGGCGAAGTGGTGCAACTCGGTGAGCATCGGCTGATGATCCCGATGCGCCCTAAGGCAGCCGCAGGAGAGCAGGCATGACCGAGCAAGATCCGCCGCTCCAGAATTTGCCGCTCAAGGGCATTCGCGTCATCGACTACAGCCATTTTCTGGCCGGCCCGTTCATGGGCCGCTGCCTCGCCGCGATGGGCGCGGAGGTCATCAAGGTGGAGCGTCCGAAGCAAGGCGACGCGGGCCGCGCCCACGGCTATTTCAAGGACGGACAATCCGGCTACTTCCTGCAGCAGAACATGGGCAAGCAGGGACTGTGCATCGACCTGCGCGACAAGCGCGGTCTCGACATGATGATGAAGCTGGTCGACACGGCCGATGTCTTCATCGAGAACTACCGCCCGGGTGCACTCGAACGCCTCGGGCTCGGTTACAAGGCGCTCTCGGCGCGGAACCCCGGACTGATCTACTGCTCGGTCTCCGCCTACGGCCACACCGGTCCCTACGCCGACCGTCCGGGCTTCGGCCTGATCGCGGAGGCGATGTCGGGCGCCCTGGCGCAATTGGGTACCCCCGGCGAAGCGCCGCCGCTGTTGCGGATGCCGCTCGCGGATATGTATACCGGCATTCACGGTGTGGCTGCGATCAACGCAGCGTTGGTCGGCCGCGCATCGTCCGGGCGGGGCCAACATATCGATCTGGCGCTGTACGACTGCATGGTCTCGATGCACGACTATGCGGTTCAGCGCTACTTCCTCTCCGGCGGTACCGATCTGCCGAAGCAGACCGGCAGCGGCCAGCCGGACTCGACTGTCTACGGCGTCTTTCCGGCCAGGGACGGCAATCTTGTCATCGCTGCGCAAGTCGACGACGCGTGGCGGCGGTTGGCGAATCTGATCGGGGGAGCCACGTTGGCATCCGACGAGCGATTCACCACGCCGGCCGCGCGGAACGCCCATTATGCCGAAGCGATGGAGCTCGTGCGCAACTGGACGCTGTCGCAACCGTCCCGGGATGCCTGTCTCGCGGCCCTCGACGAAGCAGGTGTGCCGTCCGCTCCCGTGCAGACCATCGAGGAGGTCGTGAAGGATCCGCAGATCCATGCGCGCGGCATGCTGGTCGAGCAGGAACATCCTGTGCTAGGTAAGGTGACGTTGCCGAACCTGCCGTTCCGCTTCTCCGGGTGTGACACCACGGTGCGTACCCCGGCGCCACTGCTCGGCCAGGACAATCGGCGCATTGCGGCCTCGCTCGGACTGTCGAGCGAAGCCGTCGAGGCGATGGTGCGCGATGGCGTGTTGTACAACGAAGCCGCCGTGCGGGAGTGAGCCATGAGCGATCGTTATGCGGTGATTGGCAATCCGATCGGCTTCAGCAAATCACCCCTCATCCACGGCACTTTCGCCAAGATGACGGGACAGGACCTTGTGTATGAGGCGATCGAGGGCCCCCTCAATGGTTTCAAGGAACGGGTTGATCAATTCCGGACCGGGGGCGCCAAGGGGCTGAATATTACCGCCCCGTTCAAGCTCGATGCCTTCGCCTATGCAAACGAGCTTTCAGAGAGTGCCAAACGAGCAGGCGCCGCAAACTGCCTGAAGTTCGAGGGCGATCGGATCATTGCCGAGAATTTCGACGGGATTGGCCTCGTGCGCGACATCACGGTCAATCTTGGCGTCAAAATGGCCGGCCGCCGCGTCCTGATGCTCGGCGCTGGAGGAGCGGCGCGTGGCGCGCTGCTGCCGTTCCTGCGCCAGGAGCCGTCCGAGCTGGTTCTGGTCAACCGAACGCTGTCGAAGGCGGTGGCATTGGCCGAAGAGTTTGCCGGCTGTGGTCCCCTGATCGTCAGCGGCTATGCCGAGTTGGCCGATCTTGCCGAGGGGTACGACGTCGTGGTCAACGCGACATCCGCCAGCTTGCGCGGTGAGATGCCGCCGCTTCCGAGGAATGTCTTTCGGGGCGCGGAGCTCGCGTACGAACTCGCTTACGGCAAGGGGCTCACTCCCTTTCTGCGAGCGGCCCGCACCGAAGGCGTAGCCAAGCTCGCCGACGGCGTCGGCATGCTGGTCGAGCAGGCGGCCGAAGCTTTTGCCTGGTGGCGTGGCGTTCGACCGAGCACGGCTCAGGTCATCGCCGAGCTGACTGTCCCATTGAGCTGACGGCGATGCCGAGCATGCATCCGAAGTCCAGCTTTCTCGTCGGGCTGATCGGCAGTGGAATCGCTGCCTCCCGCACTCCGCCGATGCACGAAACGGCCGCGGACGCCGCCGGGATCCGCTATCTCTACAAAAAGATCGATCTGACAGAGTTGAAGCTCGGTGTGGAGGCGCTGCCGGAGTTGCTTACGGCTGCAAAGCGGATGGGCTTTGACGGGTTAAACGTGACCCATCCCTGCAAGCAGGCGATCCTTCCACTGCTGGACGAGCTCTCGCCTGACGCTCAGGCGCTCGGTGCGGTGAACACCGTGGTGATCAGGAATGGCCGAATGACCGGCCACAACACGGACTGGTTCGGCTTCGCCGAGAACTTTCGCCGCAACATGGCCGGGGCGCCGCTCGGCCGCGTCGTCCAACTCGGCGCCGGCGGTGCCGGCGTGGCGGTCGCTTTCGCATTGATGAAACTGGGCGTGGAGGAACTGACCATCATCGATGTCGATCCGGCCAAGGCGCAGAATGTGGTGGACGGCTTGTCCCCCCGCTTTGCGGAAGGGCGATTGAAGGTCGGGCATGATGTCGCTGCGGCTGTGGCTGCCGCGGACGGAATTGTCAACGCGACGCCCATCGGCATGGACAAGTATCCGGGCACGCCGCTGCCGACGGGCCTGCTGCGTCCCGATCTGTGGGTTGCCGAGATCGTCTACTTCCCGCTGGAAACCGCACTGCTGCGCACGGCGCGTGCCCTCGGCTGCCGCACGGTCGACGGCGGCGGCATGGCGATCTTCCAGGGCACGGAGGCATTCCGCCTGTTCACGGGCATCTCACCCGATCCGGACGTCTTCTTCGCGACTTTCGCAACCCTGGGAGGGTAGCACCCAGCCGATGGGCGAGCGGCACGCACAACGCCCGAGAGGAAACGCAAGATGGGCTATACGCTCGATTTCTCCGTGGTTTGGCATGCGATGCCCACCCTACTGTGGGGGTGTGTGGGTACGTTGGCCCTGGCGCTCGCCGGAATGACGCTTGCAATGATGATCGGTGTCGCCGGCGTCGCGGCACGCGATGCGAAGGCGGCCTGGTTGCGTGCCTTCGTGATCGGCTTCGTCGAGATCGTGCGCAATACTCCTTTCCTGGTTCAGATCTTTTTTCTGTTCTTCGCCCTGCCACTCATTGGATTGAAGCTCAATCCGACAGCCACCGCCATCATCGCCCTCGGCGTCAATGGCGGCGCCTACGCCATCGAGATCATCCGCGGCGGGGTGCAATCCATTCACAAGGGACAAGTCGAGGCGGGCTACGCGCTTGGACTGCACAAAGGACAGGTATTCCGTTTCATCGTGCTCAAGCCCGCTCTTCGTGCGATCTACCCTTCGCTCACAGGGCAGTTCATCATGCTGACGCTGACATCGTCGATATGCTCGGCGGTGTCCGCTTACGAACTGACATCGGTTGCGCAGCGCATCGAAAGCGACACATTCCGCAGCTTCGAGGTCTATTTCTCCGTCACTTTCCTCTATCTCGGGATCTCCTGGCTACTGATGCTGGGCTTTGCGGCCATCTCTCACCGCTTCTTCTCATATCCGACACGCTGAGGAGGAGATTATGACACCGCATTTTGGTCTTCCGGAGTTCGGCTTCCTGCTGCGTGGTCTGCAATGGACCGTGCTGCTGACGCTGGTCGCATTCGCAGGCGGCTGCACGGCGGGACTCGCTATCGCATTGCTGCGCACCTGTGGTCACAAGGGTGTGGAATGGATCACCCGCATCTACATCGGGGTATTCCAGGGCACGCCGCTGCTGCTGCAGCTTTTCGTCGTGTATTACGGATTGGCGCTCACCGGGCTGAAGCTCGACGCCTTCGTCGCGGTGGCGATCGGCTTTACCGTGAACGCCTCCGCCTTCCTCGGCGAGATCTGGCGCGGTGCAATCCAGGCGGTCCCTCGCGGTCAGACCGAGGCGGCGATGGCGCTCGGGCTGCATTATTCCTCCCGCATGCGCGACATCGTGCTGCCGCAGGCCATCCGCATCTCACTGCCGGCGACCATCGGCTATCTCGTGCAGCTCATCAAGGGCACCTCGCTCGCCGCTATCGTCGGCTTCATCGAGCTCGCCCGCGCCGGTCAGATCGTTTCGAACCAGACCTTCCAGCCGTTGCTCGTCTTCGGCGTGGTCGGCGCAATGTATTTCATCCTATGCTGGCCACTCTCATGGTGGGGCAGCCGGATGGAGGCCAGGCTGGCCCTGGCCAGTCAAAGGTAGGAATGGCGACCCTACCCAATCAAACGCAGCCATCACCAGGAGGAGATACTCATGTTGTTTTTATTCAATCGTCGCCAGCTCGGGGGCGCGCTGCTGGCGTTGGCGGCAATCGCCGCCGCAGGCAAATCGCAGGCGGGCACTCTGGAAGACGTCAAGAAGAAGGGCGTCGTGGTCATCGGCATTCAGGGCGACAATCCTCCCTGGGGCTATGTCGACAGCTCGGGAAAGCAGGATGGCATCGATGCCGACATGGGTCGCGCCTTCGCTGACTATCTCGGTGTGAAGGCCGAGTTCGTCCCGCTCGCGGTCGCCAATCGTATTCCGGCGCTGACGACGGGCCGCGTGGACATTCTGTTCGCGACGATGGCCATGCTGCCCGAACGTGCAAAGGCCGTGCAGTATTCCAAGCCCTATGTTGCCAACGAGATCACGCTCGTCGCTGCCCAGGCGACCCCGATCAACAGCAATGCTGACATGGGCAAGTACGTTATCGGCGTTCCGAGATCCTCGACGCAGGACACTCAGGTCACCAACAGTGCGCCAGCGGGCACCGAAATCCGCAGGTTTGACGATGACGCGGCCACGATCCAGGCATTGCTCTCCGGCCAGGTGCAGGCCGTCGGCGCAAACAGCTTCTACCCGCAGCGTCTGAACGCCGCGAAGCCGGAACTCGGGTTCGAGCCGAAGCTTCACTTCACCGCTCTGTACAACGGGGCCTGTACCCGTTTGGGAGACAAGGAGTGGAACGAGACGGCCAACAAGTTCATCGACCAGATCAAGTCCAATGGCAAATTAGCCGGCTTCTACGCCAAGTGGATGAAGGCGCCCGTGCCGATCTTCCCGGACTCGGTCCCCGGCGTTCCCTTCACAGTCCAGTAGCCACCGCAAGCGGCCGACGCGCGATCCGCGTTGGCCGCTGCCCGACAGCGGAGACCAGCATGCAGGACCAGATCCTGATCGAAATGAAAGGCGTGCAGAAGTGGTACGGCGGGTACCAAGCTCTGCGCAACGTCGATCTCACCGTGCGCAAGGGCGAAAAGATCGTGGTGTGCGGGCCGTCCGGTTCAGGCAAGTCGACGCTGATCCGCTGCATCAACCGCCTCGAGGCGATCCAGCAGGGAAGCATCGTGGTGAACGGCCATCGGCTGGACAACAGCATCAAGGCTATCGATGTCGTACGCCAGGACGTCGGCATGGTGTTTCAGAGCTTCAACCTTTTTCCGCATATGACGGTGTTACAGAACTGCACGCTCGCGCCCATTCGCGCGCGCCGCGTCAGCAAGACCGAGGCGGAAGCGACCGCGCGAAAATACCTCGAGCGCGTGCGCATCGGTGACCAGGCCGAGAAGTATCCGGCCCAGCTTTCGGGCGGCCAGCAACAGCGCGTCGCGATCGCGCGCGCTCTCTGCATGCAGCCCAAGGTGATGCTGTTTGACGAACCGACTTCGGCTCTCGATCCCGAGATGGTCAAGGAGGTGCTCGACACCATGATTGGCCTCGCCAACGACGGCATGACCATGATCTGCGTCACCCACGAGATGGGTTTTGCCCGCCAGGTTGCCGATCGTGTGATATTCATGGCCGAGGGCCAGATCATCGAAGAAGGCGCGCCCGACGCTTTCTTCCGCAATCCACAGCACGCCCGCACCAGGCAGTTTCTTGGCGAAATCCTCGCCCATCACTGAACGGAGTTCTTCCATGAGTCGTCTTGTTTACGTCCTCAACGGGCCAAATCTCAATTTGCTCGGCAAGCGTCAGCCCCACATCTATGGCCACGAGACGCTCGCTGATGTGGAGCGGGATTGCCGGGCGCTGGCGGGGGAGCTCGGCCTTGAGGTTCGCTTTCATCAATCCAACCGAGAATATGAGATCATCGACTGGATCCACGAGGCGCGCGAGACGGCGGCCGGCATCGTAATGAATCCCGCGGCCTTCACCCATACGTCGGTCGCCATCCTTGATGCTCTAAACACGTTCGAGGGCACGGTGATCGAGGTGCACATTTCCAACGTGCACAAGCGCGAGGAATTCCGTCACCATTCGTTTGTCTCCAAACGAGCGGATGGGGTCATTGCAGGCTTCGGCACGCAGGGCTATCTGCTCGGCCTGCGGCGTGTTGCCAAACTGATCGATGAGACGAAGGGGTAGCATCGCATGGGTGAAGCCGTCCGCCTGTCGGTGGCGGGAGCGGGTCTCATCGGCAAGCGACACATCGAGCATATTCTCGCACGGCCGGAGGCGGTATTGTCGTCGATCGTAGATCCGACGCCGGCGGCACGAGAGTTGGCGGTTTCGCTGAAGGTGGATTGGTTTCCGTCCCTTCACGACATGCTCTCCGAAAATCGGCCGGACGGGGTGGTTGTCGCCACCCCCAATCAGATGCACGTGACCAACGGCATGGATTGTATCGCAGCTCGCATCCCAGCGCTTATCGAGAAGCCGTTAGCGGATGACGTCGTCGCTGCAGAAGCCCTGGTCGAAGCCTCCGAGCGAGCCGGCGTGCCGCTGCTCACCGGCCATCATCGTCGCCACAACCCGATGATCCAGCGCGCCAAGGCGGAGATCGACAGCGGTCGGCTCGGCCAGATCGTGTCGGTGCATGGCATGTTCTGGCTGATCAAGCCGGACGATTATTTCGACGTGGCCTGGCGCCGCGAGAAGGGGGCGGGGCCGGTCTTCCTGAATCTCATCCACGATGTCGACCTGCTGCGCTACCTGTGTGGGGATATCGTGGCGGTACAGGCTGCCCAATCCAATCGACTGCGCGGCAACGCGGTTGAAGAGACAGCGGTGATGATCCTGCACTTCGCCTCCGGCGCGCTGGGAACGGTCAATGTCTCCGACATCATTCAGTCGCCCTGGAGCTGGGAATTCACCACCGGAGAGAATTCCGCCTACAGCCACACGCTCGAGACCTGTTACCAGATCGGCGGCACGAGGGCATCGCTGGCTATTCCGCAACTCGATCTGTGGCACCACCCAAGCAAGGCCAGTTGGTGGGCGCCGATCGAGCGCGAGCGGCTGAGCTACGAGAAAGAAGACCCGCTTGGTCTGCAAATCGCCAATTTCTGTGCGGTTATCCGCGGTACGGCCGCGCCTGTGGTGAGCGGGCGCGAAGGGCTGAAAACCCTCAGAGTGATCGATGCGGTCAAGCGCGCAGCGGAAACCGGAGATTTGGTGTCGGTTTGATACCGGGACATCGGGGTATCGAAGTACGGTGCAGGAAACCACGACATTTCGCGGGCGACCAAGGCACCAGGCGCGCGCGGGGGCGTCCCTGCCGGAGGTTCAGCGATAAACCCCCGCGGGATGGCTGAAAATCTCGAAATCGCTGCCGCGCGCGATGCCGATGAGCGTCAGCCCGCTGGCCTCGGCTGTTCGTATCGCAAGCGCAGTCGGCGCGGAGACTGCGACGACGATGCCGGCGCCGATCGCGGCGGTCTTCTGCACCATCTCGACCGAGATCCGGCTGGTGAGGATGACGGCGCCGGAGCGGCCGGACACGCCCTGCGAGGCCAGCGCGCCGGCGAGCTTGTCCAGCGCATTGTGGCGTCCGACATCCTCGCGCAGGATCATGTCATGGTGGCCGGGCCGGAAAAGGCCGGCGGCATGGGTGGCACGCGTTGCGTGATTGAGGATTTGCGCTGTGCCGAGCTGCTCGATCGAGGCGCGGATCTGATCCGGCGTAAGGCTGATCTGCCGTTGAATGATGCGATTCATCCGGTTGGCTTCGGCCAGACTCTCGATACCGCACAACCCGCAGCCGGTCGGGCCAACGAGCCTTCGGCGCCGATCCTTCAGCAGGCGTCCGGCCCGCGGCCGCAGCCAGGTTCGCACCTCGATGCCGCCGGCAGCGGTGACGACCGACAAGTCGTCGATCTCGCCGGCGTCGTCGATGATGCCTTCGGTCAGGCTGAAGCCGAGCGCGAGGTCGGCGAGATTTGACGGCGTGGCCATCAGAACGGCAAGGGTCGTTCCGTCAAAGACGAGTGCCACGGGACACTCCTCGGCAATGACGCGCTCGTCCTGTGTTCCGTGCGACGTCAGCCGGGGCATCTTGATCGAAGCTGTCGGCGCCGAGGCGCGATCGCGTCTGGGTGAGCGGGAGCCGTGCATGATGTTCATCCTCGACGAAGTATCGACGCGCCAGCGCGCCCAATGTTCCGAAGGGGGAGGAACCAGCGACGCTCGCTTCCGTTTTCCGCACGGGGCCAGCAAGCGAAGGGCCGGCCATGCGGCAAAAGGCAAAAGTCAAAACCTATGATGCACCGGCCGGTGGCTGGGGCTCGCTCAATGCGCTCATGCACATCCTCACGCAGGAAGAGGTTGCGATTCTCGGCAGCGAGATTCTGCTGAAGCAGAACAAGCCAGATGGCTACATGTGCGTGAGCTGTTCCTGGGCAAAGCCGGCCGATCCGCGCCCCTTTGAGTTCTGCGAGAATGGTGCCAAGGCGACCGCTTGGGAAATAACCGGCAAGACGGTCACGCCGACTTTTTTCGCGCAGCACACACTCGCCGATCTCCGCACCTGGTCCGACCATGACCTGGAAGAGCAGGGCCGCCTGACCCATCCGATGCGTTACGATCCCGTCAGCGACAAATACGTGGCGGTCGATTGGAGCGAGGCGTTCCGCGAGATCGGCAGTGAGCTGAACAGGCTCGATCCCCGCTCGGTAGTCATGTACACGTCCGGCCGCGCATCGCTGGAGGCGAGTTACATGTACCAGCTGTTCGGCCGCATGTACGGCACCAACAACTTCCCTGACAGCTCCAACATGTGCCACGAGACCACCTCTGTGGCGCTGCCGCAAGTGATCGGCTCGCCTGTCGGCACGGTATTGCTGAAGGATTTCGAGCAGACCGACTGCATCTTCTTCTTTGGCCACAATACGACGACAAACGCCCCGCGCATGCTGCACCCGCTGCAGGAGGCGGCCCAGCGCGGCGTGCCGATCGTAACCTTCAACCCGCTCCGGGAACGGGGGCTGGAGCGCTTCGTCAATCCGCAAGATCCCGTTCAAATGATTGCGGGAGGCACGCGCATCAGTTCGCAATACCATCAGGTTCGCCTTGGCGGCGACGCCGCGGCCATCCTCGGGATTTGCAAATGGGTGATCGAGGCAGACGATCGGGCATCAAAATATGCCGAGCCACGCGTGGTCGACGTCGACTTCATCGCGCAGCATACCGCGGGTTTTGAAGAATTTGCTGCGTTCTGCCGTGATCAGGACTGGAACGAAATCGAGCGGGCGTCGGGTCTCAAGCGGTCAGCCATGCTCGAGGCGGCGAACGCCTACATGGCAGCCAATGCGGTGATTGCCAACTACGGGATGGGCGTCACCCAGCACAAGCATGGCGTCGAGACCACCAAGATGATCGTCAACCTCCTGCTGCTCCGCGGCAACATCGGTAAGCCCGGCGCCGGCATCTCGCCGATCCGCGGCCATTCCAATGTGCAGGGCCAGCGCACCGTCGGTATCTCCGAGAAGACGAAGCTCGTGCCGCTCGATAAGATCGCCGAGCTCTATGGATTCGTGCCGCCACGGTGGGATGGCTTGACAACCGTTGATACCTGCGACGGCATCTTGAAGGGAGATGTCCGCGGCTTCGTCAGCCTCGGCGGCAATTTTGTCCGTGCCATCCCGGAGCGGTCGCTGATGGAGCCGGCCTGGTCAGGCCTTCGCCTTTCGGTGCAGATTGCGACCAAGCTGAATCGCAGCCATATCGTGCCGGGAGAGGTCACGTATCTGCTGCCGTGCCTCGGCCGCATCGAGATCGACGAGCAGGCAAGTGGTGCGCAAGCCGTCTCGATGGAGGATTCCACCGCATGCATCCACGGCTCGCGCGGACAGCGCAAACCGGTGGCCCAGCATGCGCTGTCGGAGCCGGCGATCATCGCCGGCCTCGCCAAGGCGACGCTGAAGCCAAATCCCAGGATCGATTGGGATGCCTGGATCGCGGACTATTCGCGCGTGCGCGACGCCATCGAGCGCACCTATCCCGACCAGTTCAAGGATTTCAACAAGCGCATGTTCGAGCCAGGTGGCTTCCCGCGACCGCTCGCTGCGCGCGAGCGCAAATGGAAGACGCCGAACGGCAAAGCGAACTTCACCGTTCCCAAGTCCGCCTTCGCGCCACCGCAGGAGCGCGACGGCATCTACGAGCTGATGACCATACGCGCCGATGGGCAGTTCAACACGACGATCTACACCGAGGACGATCGTTTCCGCGGCATCCAGGGCAGCCGCTACGTTGTCCTGATGAATCCCGCCGACATGGAGGCGGATGGTATCAAGTCAGGCGATACCGTCACGCTGGTGACGGAAGCCGGCGATGGCGTCGAGCGCAGCTTGAGCGAGCTCCAGGTGGTGCCCTATGATATCCCGCGGAGGACAATCGCGGGGTACTACCCCGAGTGCAATTGCTTGATTCCGCTGTGGCACCACGCAGAGGGCAGTAAGGTTCCCGCGGCAAAATCAATCCCGGTGCGGCTCTTCAAGGACATCGTCCCCGAGCTCATCGAAGGCGGCGAGATTCCGATCTCAGCGAAGTGACAATCTGCGCCCTTGTCATGAAATCCATCTCGGGACCGATCTCCAGGTTGGCTTTTCGGATGTTTCGATCGAGCGCTGGATCGGCGAAACATCTTTCTTCTACAAAGGAGCAGTGGAACGCCTCGGCATTATGAGGGTTCCTATGCCGGATGCGCGGAGACGCGCAGAATGTCGCCGACCGTGATGGTGGAGGACGATGAGGGACGGCAAATCAGATGTCGCCGAAATCCGGGATGCAGTCCATCTATGCATCGACATGCAGAACATCTTCGCTCCCGGCGGCCTTTGGGCAACGCCCTGGATGGAGCGCGTCTTGCCGACAATCGTCGGAATCGTTTCGCGTCATCAACCGCGGACGATCTTCACGCGCTTCATCACGCCGAAATCTCCGGAAGACCGGCCGGGCCAGTGGCAAAGCTATTTTCGGCGTTGGCACCAGGCGACCCGCGACCAGCTTCCGCCATCCGCGCTCGAACTCGTGCCAGCGCTGGCGCGTTATGTGCCGCCATTGCGTATCGTCGACAAGCCGGCCTACTCGGCGTTCAGCAATCCCGCCCTCGCAAGTCTTCTGGTTGAGCTCGGCATCGGAACGGTGGTGGTATCAGGCGCCGAGACGGACGTTTGTGTCCTCTCGACGGTGCTGAGTGCCGTCGATCTCGGCTTCAGAGTCGTCATCGTGGAGGACGCGTTGTGTAGCTCGTCGGATGTCGGGCACGATGCGCTCATGACGATGTACCGGACGCGCTTCCACGGCCAGGTCGACCTGGTGACCTCAGAGGAATTGGGCGAGTTTTGGCGCGAGTAGCTATACGACCGGCTGCTTGTCCTTGCGCAGCCTCTCGATGACCTCGCGATCGATGTTGAGGTGGGCCGCGACGAGCTCGGGTCGTGTCAGCGTGGCTGTTGCTTCGCCAATGGACATACGCTGGGCCGTGCGGGTTCCTCTCTTTGAGGCACGCTGGAACCGCACGGCCGATTTTGGGTTGGTGAGATCGCACCCGCTCATCGAGGACCCGGCATGACGGAGCCCGACATTCGCAAGGGGATGCCGCCCGTCAAGCTGTCGCGAGACGAGTTCGAGCGGCGCTATAGACGCGAGTTCGTCGATCCCGCCTTCGCGCCGCTTCAGCGCGAGCTTGATGCTATCATCGGCGCCGCCTGGGACGCTTACAGCAATTCACGCAGGGCGCCGCTAACGCGGAAGGCGGGCGCAGGCTTTGCTGATCCGGAGTACGAGTTGGCAGTCGACTGGCTGGAGACCCGCGCGGCGGTGTTGGACGCCCAGCGCCGCCATGACGACGCCAGCGTGCCGGCGCGAATCCTCATCATCAACGGCTCCGCTCGCAGTGAGCACACCTGTCCCGGCGAAATGTCGAAGACTTGGCGCATGGTCAAGCTGGCCGAGCCGGTTTTTCTCGAAATGGGATTTGCCGTCGACATTCTCGATCTCTCTCGCCTGGCTTCGGAATTCGGAAAGAATATCCATCCCTGCAAATCCTGCGTCTCGACGGCCATGCCGCTCTGCCACTGGCCGTGCAGTTGTTACCCGAACTATTCGCTTGGCCAGACCAGCGACTGGATGAACGAGATCTATCCGCTCTGGGTGGCGGCTCACGGCATTCTGATCGTAACGCCGGTGAACTGGTATCACGTTCCCGGCGGACTCAAGGCGATGATGGATCGCCTGGTCTGCGCCGATGGCGGCAACCCGGATCCGACGTCGACCCATGGCAAGAAAGCTGCCGAAGCGAAGGCGATCGAGCTGAAGGGCTGGCCGTATCCGCGCCATCTCGCCGGTCGGCATTTCGGCCTGATTGTCCACGGCGACAGCGTCGGCACGGAAGGCGTGCGTCGTGCTCTGTCCGATTGGCTGACCGACATGCATCTGGTCTCGTCGGGCCGCTTCGGCGAGATGGATGGCTATGTCGGCTACATGGAAAAATACGCCACGTCGCATCGGGATCTGGATGAAGACCGCGCGTTTCAACAGGAGGTTTTGAATGCGGCGCGCGCGCTCGGAAATGCCGTCCGACTCGCACGGGAACGGCGCGACGACCCGGCGGCCGGGCTTGAAGATCCCAACCCCAAATGACGCGGCGGGCCTGGGAACGAAGGGCGCCGGCTGGCTTTGACTGGTTGGAAAAGGGGCTACGAGAGCTGGAGAGACCATGGCCCAAACCAAAGAGATGACTCGCTGTATCGAGCTGTGCCTAAACTGCTACCGGGCTTGCCTTGGCATGGCGATGAACCATTGCCTCGAAGTCGGCGGCAAGCACGTCGAGCCCAAGCATTTCCGTCTCATGATGGCCTGCGCCGAGATGTGCCGTACCTCGGCGCATTTCATGCTGATCAACACGCCCCACCACAAGCACACGTGTCGGGAATGCGCCGAGATCTGCGCGGAGTGCGCGCAGGATTGCGAGCGGATTGGCGACATGGACGAATGTGTCGCCATGTGCCGCGCCTGCGCCGAGTCCTGCCGCACCATGGCAGCGTGAGACCCGGTCCCATGCTGGAAGAGAAACTCAAGGAAGCCATCATCGGCGAACTCAAGCGTCAGGCCGCCAACCGGCCGCGAGCGCTGAAAGTAGAAGCGCTCCAGGTCGATGGCGGCGCCGAGGAGCTGGTCGTCAATGGCAAGATCGATCTCGCCGAACTCGCCATGGTCATCGCCGGCTCGGTCGCGGGCGGGCCATAGCTCTAGAGCAGCGCCTTCAGCTTCAGCGCGTCGGCCGGCGCGGCACTCTTCTGGTCATTGTCGAAGTAGACATAGACGTCGCAGCCTTGCCGTTTCCAGGATTTGATCCGTCCCGCCCATTGCGCGAGCGCAGGCTTTGTATAATGGCCATGATAGCGCCCACTTGGACCGTGGCCGCGCACATAGACGAAGTCCGCCGTGCGCTTCCACGGCGCGGGCGCATCGTGATGATCGGATAAGCAGAGCGAAATGTTCTCGTCGGCCAGCATCCGCAGGATGCGAGGTTGATACCAGCTCGGGTGCCGAAACTCGAAACTGTAGCGGCGTTTTCGTGACAGCAGCTTGAAGAACGAGCCGAGCCTGTCGGCATTCGCCTCGAATTGCGGAGGTAGCTGGAACAGGATCGGCCCTGCCTTGCCCCGCAGGCGCGAAATGCGGTCCTCCAAAAGCTCGAGGCTGTTCTGAGACCGATCGGTCAGGCGCTTCCAATGCGTGATGAACTTGGAGGCCTTCCAGGCGAAGACGAAATCGCCGCCGGTCTGTTCTTGCCACGCCTCGACCGCCTCCGGCGTTGGTGTGCGGTAGAATACACCGTTCAGCTCCGTGGTATCGAACTGGCTGGCATAGTACCGCAACTGCTGCTTCAGCGGCAGACCTTCGGGGAAGAACGGTCCGCGCCAGGAGTCGTAGTGCCAGCCGGAGGTACCAATCAGAACGCGCGCCATTCGAGGCCAATCATAGATTGAAGCTTTCCCTGGCGGTGCCCGGCCTCATATGGGAGACCGGGCCTGCTTGGTTAGCGTCGCCGCTTCGCTGCGCGGGGCCGGGTCGCCCGCCGGTTATAGGGCGACCGATTGATCGGCTTCAGCGAGATGCCCTCACGATGCGCCTTGCTGCGGATCGCTGCGATCGGGCGCTGAAGCTTGATGCTCATGACGCCCGTGGGCGTGTTGCCCTTCGCAAGCTGCCGCAACATCCTGACGTCCGCCGTCGACCACGGTTGACGCGAACGGCGCTTGTATGAGGGATTTGCTTTGCGCGGTCCCTTCTTGCCGATCGGCGAGCCGGGACGTTTCCATGCTGTTCGTGCTGTTCGTGCCATGTTGATCCTCCTTGGTCTTCAAGGCACGAATCAGCATGTTGGTTCCATTGCGGATGGTCACATAGCGGAGCTACAGAGAATCCTCCGGCAGGCATCGACGAAAACCTGCGCGCCGGTGACGATGTCGACGTCGGCGGTGTTCTCGGTCCAGTGATGGCTGATGCCGCCGATCGAGGGCACGAACAGCATGCCCGCGGGCATGATCGTCGCGAGCATCTGCGCGTCGTGGCCGGCGCCGCTGGGCATGCGGATAGATCGTCCGCCGGCCAGTACTTTGCTCGCGCATTCGATGGCGTCCTGAATGCCGGCATTCATCATGGCCGGCGCGCCGGTGCGGATCTTCTCCACCTTGACGGTGCACGGTCCCTTCGCGCTCGCTTCGACTGCCATCGTTCGCAGCAATTCCTCCAGCCGCGCGATCACGGCCGGATCGTCGTCGCGGATCTGGAACAGCATTTCTGCGCCACCGGGAATGATGCTCGGCGCGCCCGGGTCAAGCGTGATGCGGCCGGTGGTCCAGAC
>Ga0209758_1002224_pt1 | contig 20148 bp, 16 predicted proteins | sample AraplaMF_Col_mMF_FD_184258 | JGI IMG/M metagenome (GOLD analysis project Ga0209758, IMG submission 184258) | Arabidopsis root microbial communities from the University of North Carolina, USA - plate scrape MF_Col_mMF (SPAdes) (version 2) | ecosystem: Host-associated > Plants > Roots > Endosphere...
ATGAAGCTGTATTACTCGCCGTTTTCGCCTTACGTCCGCAAGGTCCTGGTCGCGGCGCATGAACTCGGCCTCGCCGACCGCATCGCGCAGCTTGCGAGCGCGGCCCATCCGGTGAACCGCGACCGCAACATCATTGCCCACAACCCGCTCGGCCAGGTGCCGACGCTGCTGCTCGACGACGGAACGATGCTCGCCGACAGCCGGGTGATCTGCGAATATCTCGACGACCTGGCCGGCGGCGCGCTGTTTCCGCGTTCAGGCAGCGCGCGATGGCGCGTTCTGGTCGACCAGACCATCGGTGACGGCATCCTGACCGCGGCGCTGCTGTCGCGCTACGAGGTGGCGGCAAGGCCGCCGGAGAAACTCTGGCAGGAATGGTTCGACGGCCAGATGGACAAGGTCGAAACCGCGATCGCCGCGATCGAGGCCGCGGTTCCGGCGCTCGGCGACCGCGTCGACATCGGCACGATCAGCTTTGCCTGCGCGTTCGGTTATCTCGATCTCCGCTTTCCCGACAATGGCTGGCGCGCAAGGCATCCGAAATCGGCGGAATGGTTCGCGCAGTTTGGCGCGCGGCCGTCGATGATGGCGACGCGACATCCCGCTGCCTAGTCTGCTCGTGACAGCCGCGGAACTTTTGTTCCGCATGATCGCGCTCGACTCGAATTCCACCTTGCTCGTCGGAACCTCCGCACGCTCCAGCGGTTAGCTCGCGTCTTATGCGTTGAGAGGAGAGCATGACGATGAAGAAGCATTTTGTTGTATCCGTGCTGGCCGCGGCCTTGCTCACACCGGGCGCTGCATTTGCCCAATCGACCACGGCGCAAGGCGCCGCCGATGGCGCGCGGGCGGGCGGTAATGTCGCCGGTCCGGTCGGCGAAATCGTCGGTGGCACCGTCGGTGCCGCGGTAGGCGCCGCAGTGGAAATTCCCAACGCGGTGATCACCGCGGTTCCGCGCGGACCTTCGGTGCGCGTGCAGGAGAGGGTGGTGGTCGGCGAACCGCTGCCGCCAACCGTCGAACTGCGCACGGTTCCCAGCCACACCGAATATCGCTACGCGATCGTCAATGACCAGCGGGTGATCGTCGAGCCGCGGACGCGGCGGGTGATCAGGGTCATCGATTAACGGTGACGCGTCCCTGAGGTCGCGAGGTTCGCCTGTCGGGCGGGCCTCGCCGCCTTTTGCACGCGCTAGATCGGCTGACGCACGCCAAGTCCTTGCATGAAACGTTCGCGGATCTGCACGGGATCGCGGTGCGTGGTGCCGACGGCGGGCTTATCATCGATCCGTGCCGCGATCAGCGTAGGCGACTTTGCCGCCAACGATTGCCCGACCAGCCTTTCGAAATCCTCCTCGTCGGCGGCCCAGGCCGCGTTCGGCAGGCCGCAGCCATGGGCCACCGCGACGATATCGGTGGTGGCGGCGGCCGGCGTCGGCTGCGCCCCGGTGATCTGGTAGATGCCGTTGTCCATCACGACCATGGTGAGGTTTTTCGGCGCCCGCGTCGCGATGGTGGCGAGGCAGCCAAGCTGCATCAGCAGCGAGCCGTCGCCCTCAAGCGCGATGACTCGGCGCGCGGGCTGGGCGAGGGCGACGCCGAGCGCGATCGGGAATGCCAGGCCCATGCTGCCCAGCATGTAGAAATTCTGCGGCCGGTGGCCGGCCGCCCACAGATCGAAATTGGTGTTGCCGATGCCGCCGATCACCGCCTCGTCGTGCGTGAGCAGGCCGACCAGCCGCGAGGTGAGATCGAACCGGTTCATCACCTTGGTGTTGCCCGGCGATGCCGGCCCGTGCGACGAGGTGTTCATGGCTGCGCTCATTTGGCGAAAACCTTGCCGCCGGTCAGCAGCGGCGAGAGGATCAGCGCCACCGGCGCCTGGGTGGCGATGGCCTGCTTGATCGAGCGGTCGACGATGAACTCGAATTCGTCGAGGCGGGTCGCGGTATGGTGTTCGACCGCCAGCGCGTCGAGCACCGGGCGCATGGTGCGGCAGACCAGCGACTGGCCGTAGTTGAATTCGCCGAGCGTGCCGCGCTCCGACACGAACATGATCAGCGGAATCTGGTAGGGGATCGCCAGCGACGCCAGCGCATTGGCCAGCGTGGCGAAGCCGCTTGTCTGCATCAGCACCGCGCCGCGCAGGCCGGCCATCCAGGCGCCGGAGACGATGCCGACCGCTTCTTCCTCGCGCGCGGTCGGGAACGCCGTGAAGTAGTCGTCGGCATGAATGTTGGCGATCAGCGTCGTCAGCACGCGGTCGGGGACGTAGGTGACGAGCCTGACCTCGTTGCGCTTCAGCGTCTGCTGCACGATGTCGTGCCAGGCCATCTCCTTTGATGCCATGTCCTTTGCCGGCATGTCCTTTGCCGCCACGTCCTTGGCCCGGGGCGGGGGCGCCTGGCCCTCGGCAACCGCCATTGGAGTCTCCCTGCTTGGCCGCGCCGGCGGCGTTTTCCGGCCGCGAAACTTGACGTGATCGGTGCGATTGTCAACATGCCGGAAATGCCGGGCGACATGCGCCGGATTTTCGAACCGCAAAGAAGCCGAGAAACCCAGGGATGACCGTCAACAACAAGCGCGTGTTCTACGTCCGTTACCTCGCCCATCAGATCTATGCCGACATCCTTAAAGTCCGGCCCGACGTCCGGCTCGACCGGCTCGAAAACGACAGCCCGGACGACGTGTCGGCGCCGGTCATCGCCGCGGCGCATGTCTACCAGATCGGCGCGGCGCGCGACGAGACGAACGTCAAGTTTCACGTCCATGCCGACCTGCTGCGCCGGGCGCCCAATCTGTTGATGGTCTCGAGCAACGGCGCCGGCTTCGATCCGGTCGACGTCGAGGCCTGCACCGCGGCCGGCGTGGTGGTGGTCAACCAGTCCGGCGGCAATGCCCATTCGGTGGCCGAGCACACGCTGGGGATGATGCTGTGCCTCGCCAAGCGTATCGTGGAATCCGATCACGTGCTGCGCCGCGACCGCAACGTCGTCCGCAACGACCTGATGGGCACCGAGATCCAGGGCAAGACCATCGGCATCGTCGGCATCGGCAATGTCGGCCGCCGCATCGCGCAGCTGTGCAACGGCCTGTTCGGCATGACCGTGCTGGCCTGCGATCCGTATCTTTCGGCCGACGAGATTGCGGCACGCGGCGCGCAGAAGGTCGAGCTCGACGATCTGTTGCGCCGTTCCGACTACGTCTCGATCAATTGTCCGCTCGACAAGAACACCCGCGGCATGATCGGCGCAAAGCAGTTCGCGCTGATGCGGAAGCATGCCTATTACGTCACCACGGCGCGCGGCTTCATCCACGACGAGGCGGCGCTGGCCGAGGCGCTGCGCAGCAAGACGATCGCCGGCGCCGGCCTCGACGTCTTCGACAAGGAGCCGCCGCCGCCGGATCATCCGCTCTTGCAATTCGACAACGTGATGGTCAGCCCGCATACCGCGGGCGTCACCCACGAGGCCCGGCAGAACATGGGGAAGATCGCGGCGGAGCAGGTGCTCGACGCATTGGACGGCAAGCGGCCGCCGCGGATCATCAATCCGGAGGTGTGGCCGGTGTATGTGCAGCGGTTCGAGAAGGCGTTCGGGTTCAAGCCGGGGTAGGGATTGGTAGCTTCGTAGAGTGGGTTGAGCTCTTGCGAAACCCATCAGCTGTTTCGCTGTGGCTTGATGGGGGCTCTACCCATCCTACGAGCTTGTAAAACAGTCTCCGACCTCATCCTGAGGAGCCGCGCCACTTGGCGCGGCGTCTCGAAGGATGGCCACAAGCGCAGGAATTCGCAGCCATCCTTCGAGACGCGCGTGAAGAACGCGCTCCTCAGGATGAGGTCTGAGATTGTTTCACACGCTCTCAGGATGAGGGCAAGCAATAGACCCTCAGGCTCTACGGTCCATCACACCACTACCTCCTGCCGCACAAACCCATCCTGGCCAAAAATCCGCACGTAGCGTTCGATCTCTTTCTGCGGCCCGGTCATCTTCGCCGGATTGTCCGACAGCTTCACCGCCGCCCTGCCGTTGGCGGCGGTGACCTTGCAGACCAGGCTGATCGGATCGAGGGTGTCGAGGCCGCGCGGGTGGGAGCCGCGGAAATCGTTGGTGGCCATGGTGCCCCAGCCGAAGCTTTCGCGGATCCGGCCGTGGAATTTCTTGTGCAGGTCGATCATCAGGTCGACCTCGAGGCCGTCGGAGAACATCGCGCGCTTCTTCTTCGGGTCCTCGCCGCGGCTCTGGTACCACGCGATGATTTCCTCGCCGGCGGCGAACGGCTCCTTTGAATCCATCCGCATGCCAGTCCAGTGGCCGGCCCACGCCGGCGCATCGCGCAAAAATTGCGTCATGCCGAAGGTGTCGGGCAGGATGATCAGGAGTTCGCCGTCATAGACCTCCTGCCATTTGGCCAGCACGTCGTATTGTGCCGCCTTCAGTTCGGCGTCGGTATTGGCGAGACAGGCGGCGACCATCGGCAGTTCATGCGAATTGGTGCCGATCGCCTCGAAGGAGTGCTTGAAGGCGAGGTGGGCGTTGGAGGTGCCGACGAAGATCGGGCCGAGCTCGTTGGCCATGACGTCGGTCACCCATTCCTGCCACAGAAAGCTGTGGCGGCGGCGGGTGCCGAACTCGGCCATGCGCATCTCGGGGTAGGCGCTCAGGCGCTTGATCTTGCCCCAGATCTTGGCCTTGGTCTGGGCGTAGAGAATGTCGAGCTCGAACTTGTCCATGGTCGCCATCGCGGCGCGCGAGCGCAACTCGCTGACGATGGCGAGCGCGTAGATCTCCCACATGGTGACCTCGGCCCAGGCGCCCTCGAATGTCAGGACGTATTGCCCGTCGATGGTCTCGAGCTTGTAGTCGGGCAGGCGGAAGCTGCGCAGGTACTCGATGTATTCGGGGCGGAAGATGTCGCGGCGGCCATAGAAGCGGTTGCCGGCCAGCCAGATCAGTTCGTTCTCGTAAAACCGAAGCGTGCGGGCATGGTCGAGCTGCGCCCGCAGCGCTTCCTCCGGGATGATGTCGGCGATGCGGACCGATTTCGTGCGGTTGATCAGGCCGAAGGTCACCGGGACCTTGGGATACAGCATCCAGATGAACTGGTGCATGAGGAATTTGTAGAAGTCCGTATCCAGCAGGGAGCGGATGATCGGATCCAGCCGGTAGTTGTGGTTGTGAATCCTGGTGGCGAAATCCATCATGACACCGCCACTCCCGTCTGCGCGCGCGATTAAGAATCGAGCATAGCCGCGACCCCCGAGGCTCGGCAAGCTGTCCGGACGCCATGGAGCCCTGCCAAAACACCGGGCATGCAAAAGCCCTTGCAGGCGGGGAGCAACCCGATTAGCATTTCGTTTGTGTGCAAATGAAATGACGACCTTCACGGGGATGCACGATGCCGCACATCATGACGCCGGACGGGACGCGACTTTATTATGAAGAGGTCGGGGCGGGCACCCCGGTGGTCTTCGTCCACGAATACGCCGGGGACTACCGCACCTGGGAGCCGCAGCTGCGCTATTTTGCCCGCGCCCATCGCTGCATCACCCTGAGCCAGCGCGGCTATCCGCCCTCCGACGTTCCCGACGACCCCAAGCGCTACAGCCAGAGCATCGCCCGCGACGACATCATCGCGGTGCTCGATGCGCTCGACATCGACAAGGCGCACATCGTCGGCCATTCGATGGGGGCCTACACCGCGCTTCATGTCGGCATGGCCTCGCCGCAGCGCTGCCTGTCGGTGGTTGCGGCCGGGTGCGGCTGGGGCTCGCTGCCCGACCCGAAGGGGGCGGATGCGATGAAGGCGCTGGCCGCCGAGACCGGCAGGATGTTCGCCGAAGAGGGCATCATCGCCGCCGCCGCCAAATATGCCGACGCGCCGATGCGCCAGGCGCAGAAGAACAAGGATCCGCGCGGCTGGGCCGAATTCGCCCGCATGCTCTCCGAGCATTCCGCCACCGGCCACGCCCACACCATGCTCAGCCTGCAGCTCAAGCGCCCGACGCTCTGGGAGATGGCCGACGATCTCAAGCGCTTCGTGCCGCCGCTGCTGGTGATCGTCGGCGACGAGGACGAGCCGTGCCTGGAGGGCAGCGTCTTCCTCAAGCGCACGGTTCCGACCGCCGCGCTGATGGTGATTCCGCGCACCGGCCATACCGTCACCAGCGAAGAGCCGGCGGCCTTCAATGCGGCGCTGGCCGAGCTGTTCGCGGCGGCGGAGTCCGGCCGCTGGCTGGCGCACAAGAAGCCGGTGTGAGCGCGGTGCTGACAGCCGAGGCAGAGTTTTCCTTACCTCTCCCCGCGTGCGGGGAGAGGTCGGATTGCGAAGCAATCCGGGTGAGGGGGCGTCTCTCCAAGCCGAGCCTGTCTTGGGGAGGCGCCCCCTCACCCCAACCCTCTCCCCGCAAGCGGGGCGAGGGAGCGCGCTGCCGTCGCGGGGCACGCTGCATTCTCGAATGATCTGACAGACGTTCTCATTCAACCAGAAGCAAGGAGCATCCCATGGATCTGCAGCTTAAAGGCAAGACCGCTTTGGTGACCGGCGGAAGCGAAGGCATCGGCAAGGGCATCGCGCTGATGCTGGCCAGGGAAGGCGTCGACGTCGCGATCTGCGCGCGGCGCAAGGAGCCGCTGGAGAAGACGGCGGCGGAGATTGCCCATGCCACGGGCCGGACCATCATTCCGATCACCGCCGACCTGACCAAGGATGCCGATGCGAAGAACTTCGTCGAACAGGCGCACAAGAAACTCGGCAGCATCGACCTGATGATCAACAACGCCGGCTCGGCGCCGGGCGGCGTGATCGAGACCCTGACCGAAGACGACTGGACCCAGGCGCTGCAGCTCAAATTCATGGGTTACGTGCGCTGCCTGCGCTACGCGCTGCCGATCATGGTCAAGCAGGGCGGCGGCCGCGTCGTCAACCTGATCGGCAATGACGGCGTCAAGCCGTCCTACTGGGAAATCGCGCCGGGCGCCGCCAACGCCGCCGGCCAGAACCTCACGGTGTCGCTGGCCGGACAATACGGCCGCCACAACATCTCCTTCGTCGCGGTCAATCCGGGCCCGGTGCGCACCGAGCGCTGGTCCGGCCTCGTCAACGCGATGTCGCGCGACATGAAGATCTCCTACGAGGAAGCCGACAAGCTGGCGCCGGCATCGATCCCGCTCGGCCGCATCGCGGAAGTCGAGGAGGTCGCGCATCTGGTGGTGATGCTGGCATCGCCGCTGGTGCAGATGGCCAACGGCACCATGATCGAGATCGACGGCGGCCAGGACAAGGCGCTGATGGACCGGTTCAGGGACCGGTAAACGGCGGGCAATCGCTCTCCGCGAGTCGTCCCGGCCTCGAGCCGGGACCCAGACGCCGTGTCGTTGCATTTGAGCAGTGCGGCAGTTGCCTTTTGTTATCCGCAAACGCCAGGGAGTCTGGGTCCCGGCTCGAGGCCGGGACGACTGTGGCTGGCTCTTTGCCGCGCGGTGTGGAATACGACTGCCGACGCGGTGGGCAGCAGTTGCGGCAAGTCGCGGCTTGACAACGGCAAGGGCTCGCCAGACTATTTGTGTGCAAACTAATTCGGGCTGCAAACGCTGAGGCTTTTGCGGCCCTGGTGAGTTCCGAGGCCAGATCTTCGAAGTATCGCGCTAAACAGCAAACGGAGTTCGATCAATGATGACGGCTCGCTCTTTCGGCTTCCTCGCATGCGCCGGCGCACTGGCGATCTCTTTCGGCCAGATGGCGTCCGCCCAGGAAACCATCAAGATCGGCGAACTCAACAGCTACAAGTCGCAAACCGCGTTCCTCGATCCCTACAAGAAGGGCTGGGAGATGGCGATCGAGGAGATCAACGCCAAGGGCGGCGTGCTCGGCAAGAAGCTGGAGGTGATCTCGCGCGACGACGGCTCCAATCCGGGCGACGCGGTGCGGGTTGCCGATGAACTGGTGACGCGCGAGGGCGTCAACATCATCGCGGGCACGTTCCTGTCCAACATCGGCCTCGCGGTCACCGAGTTCGCCGGCAAGAAGCAGGTATTCTTTCTCGCCGCCGAGCCCTTGACCGACAAGATCACCTGGCAGAACGGCAACAAATACACCTACCGGCTGCGCGCCACCACCTACATGCAGGTGGCGATGCTGCTGCCCGACGCGCTGGCGGCCAAGAAGAAGCGCTGGGCCCTGGTGTATCCGAACTTCGAATACGGCCAGGCGGCGGTCGCCGCGTTCAAGGAACTGATGAAGGCCAAGCAGCCCGACATCGAGTTCGTCACCGAGCAGGCGCCGCCGCTCGGCAAGGTCGATGCCGGCGCGGTGGTGCAGGCGATCGACGACGCCAAGCCGGATGCGATCTTCAACGTGCTGTTCGGCGCGGACTTCTCGAAACTGGTGCGCGAAGGCTCGACCCGCGGCGTGTTCAAGGATCGCACCGTGGTCAGCCTGCTGTCCGGTGAGCCGGAATATCTCGACCCGGTCAAGGAAGAGGCGCCGGTCGGCTGGATCGTGACCGGCTATCCCTGGGACAAGATCAAGACCCCGGAACACCAGGCCTTCCTCGACGCCTATCAGAAAAAGTACAACGACTATCCGCGGCTCGGCTCGATCGTCGGCTACGTCACCATGAAATCGATCGCGGCCGGCATCGCCAAGGCCGGGTCCACCGATACCGAGAAGCTGGTCACCGCGTTCAAGGGCCTCAAGGTCGACAGCCCGTTCGGTCCGTTCAGCTATCGCGGCAGCGACCACCAGGCCACCATGGGCGCCTTCGTCGGCAAGATCGCGCTGGAGAACGGCAAGGGCACCATGACGGATTTCAAATATGTCGATGGCGCCACGGTGCTGCCGAGCGACGAGGAAGTGAAGAAGCTGCGGCCGGCGGCGGATTGATCGCAGGTTGTCGTGCGAGCGGGAAATCTTTCCGCGGGTCGTCCCGGCGAAGGCCGGGACCCATACGCCGTGTCCTCTCTTTTGATGGAAGGCGGTAGACGCCTTGTTTTAATTGTGAGGCCAGGGGGTATGGGTCCCGGCCTTCGCCGGGACGACGCGTGGTGAGAGCGGTGCCCTCATGAGCTTCAACGCCTTCCTGTTCCAGGCGATCAACGGCCTGTCCGCCGCATCGGGCTTGTTCTTCGTCGCGGCCGGGCTGTCGCTGATCTTCGGCGTCACCCGCATCATCAATATCGCCCACGGGTCCCTCTACATGCTGGGGACCTACATCGCCTACACCCTCGCCACCCGGATCGGCGGCGGCCTGGGGTTCTGGGGCGGCATCGTCATGACCGCGCTGTTGGTCGGCGCGATCGGCGCGGCGATCGAGTTTCTGCTGCTGCGCCGGATCTACCGCGCGCCCGAGCTGTTTCAACTGCTGGCAACCTTCGCGCTGGTGCTGGTAATCAACGACGCGACGCTGTGGCTGTGGGGACCGGAAGACCTGCTGGGGCCGCGCGCGCCGGGCATGCGCGGCGCCGTCGAACTGCTCGGCCGCAAACTGCCGAGCTACGACATTTTCCTGATTTTCATCGGGCCGCTGGTGCTGCTGCTGCTGCACCTGGCGCTGGCCCGCACGCGCTTCGGCCGGCTGATCCGGGCGGCGACGCAGGATCGGGAAATGGTCGGCGCGCTCGGCGTCAACCAGGCGATGCTGTTCACCGCGGTGTTCGCGCTGGGATCGCTGCTGGCAGGCCTCGGCGGGGCGCTGCAGGTCGCGCGCGAGCCGGCCAACCTCGCCACCGACCTGATCGTGATCGGCGATGCCTTCGTGGTGGTGGTGGTCGGCGGCATGGGCTCGATCACCGGCGCCTATCTCGCCGCGGTGATCATCGCCGAAGTCAAGGCGCTGTGCATCGGCATCGGCGTGGTCAACCTGGCCGGCCTGTCGGTCAATTTCTCCAAGATGACGCTGGTTGCGGAATTCCTGGTGATGGCGATCGTGCTGATCGCGCGTCCCTACGGCTTGCTCGGGCGCGAGCAGGGCAGCGTGCGCAGCGTCGCCGATCCGGAAGAACCGATCCGCGCCGCGACGCCGGCGGTGAAGATCGCGGGGCTGGTGTTGCTGGTGGTGCTGGTCTGCCTGCCGCTGATCGCGCGCAACTCGCCGTACACGCTGGTGCTCGGCGTCGACGTGCTGATCGCGATCCTGTTCGCGACCAGCCTGCATTTCATCATGGGGCCGGGCGGCATGCATTCGTTCGGCCATGCGGCCTATTTCGGCCTCGGCGCCTATGGCGCCGCGCTGCTGGTGAAATGGCTGGCGGCGCCGATGGGCCTGGCGCTGCTGGCGGCGCCGGTCGCCGCACTGCTCGGCGCGCTGTTGTTCGGCTGGTTCGCGGTGCGGCTGTCCGGCGTGTATCTCGCCATGCTGACGCTGGCGTTTGCCCAGATCGTCTGGGCGGCGGTGTTCCAATGGGAAGGGCTGACCGGCGGCTCCAACGGGGTGATCGGCGTGTGGCCGGGCGCGCCGTTCAACAATGGCACCAACTATTATCTGCTGGCGTTGGCGCTGACGGTGGTCGGCGTGCTGCTGCTGCGCCGTTTCCTGTTCGCGCCGTTCGGCTACGCCATGCGTGCCGGACGCGACTCTCCGCTGCGCGCCGAGGCCATCGGCCTCGACGTCAAGCGGGTCCACTGGCTGGCCTTTGCCATCGCCGGCATGGTCTGCGGCGTGGCCGGCGGGCTGTTTGCCTTTGCCAAGGGGTCGATCTCGCCGGAAACCATCGGCGTCGGCCGCTCCATCGACGGCCTCGTGATGGTGCTGCTCGGCGGCATCCAGACCCTGACCGGCCCGATCGTCGGCGCCTCCGCCTTCGCCGTGCTGCAGGATACCATCATGCGGCAAACCGAATACTGGCGCGCCCTGCTCGGCGGTGTCATCCTGCTGCTGGTGCTGGCGTTCCCCAGCGGCATCGTCGGCGGCCTCGCAAAACTGATGACGCGCAGGACGCCGTCATGAGCGATCTGTCGATCCGCGGATTGTCGAAGGCGTTCGGCGGCGTTCACGCCGTGCGTGACGTCTCCTTCGAGATCAAGCGCGGCGAATTCCTCGCCATGATCGGCCCGAACGGCGCCGGCAAGTCGACCTGCTTCAACATGATCAACGGCCAGCTCGCGCCCGATGCCGGCGAGATCCGGTTCGAGGGCACCAGCCTGACTGGGCTCAAGCCGCGCCAGATCTGGCGGCTCGGCGTCGGCCGCACCTTTCAGGTCGCGGCCACTTTCGGCTCGATGACCGTGGCCGAGAACGTCCAGATGGCGCTGATCTCCCACGCCCATGAGACCTACCGACTGTGGCGGCCGGCGGCGGCGCGTCATCGCGACCGCGCGCTCGAGCTGCTCGACCAGGTCGGCATGCGCGGCGATGCCGACCGGCCCAGCCGTGAGCTCGCCTATGGCGACGTCAAGCGGGTCGAACTGGCCATCGCGCTGGCCAATGATCCGCGGCTGCTCTTGATGGACGAGCCGACCGCCGGCATGGCGCCGCGCGAGCGCAACGACCTGATCGCCCTGGTCAAGCGGCTGGTGGTCGAGCGCGGCATCTCGGTGCTGTTCACCGAGCATTCGATGGACGTGGTGTTTTCCTTCGCCGACCGCATCATCGTGCTGGCGCGCGGCCGGCTGATCGCCGACGGCGACGCCAAAACCATCCGCGACGATCCGCAGGTGAGGGAAGTCTATTTCGGCACCGGCAAGACGTTCGCCCGGCAGGAGACGCCGGCATGAGCGATGCCATGCTGTCGGTGCGGGACCTCTGCGCGTCCTACGGCGCGGCACAGATCCTCTATGGCCTCGGTTTCGAGGTGGGGCGGGGCGAGGTGGTGGCCTTGATGGGCCGCAACGGCGCCGGCAAGACCACCACCATGAAGGCGATCATGGGATTGATCGCCGAGCGCAAGGGAACGATCCATTTCAACGGCAGCGACATTTCCCGGCTGCAGCCGTTCCAGATCGCCCGGCTCGGGCTCGGCTTCACGCCGGAGGACCGCCGGATCTTCGCCGATCTCACGGTGCTGGAGAATCTCGACATCGGCCGGCAGCCGCCGCGCAGCTTTCGCGACGGCACGCCGGCGCCGGCCTGGACCGAGCAGAAGCTGCTGGCGCTGTTTCCCAACCTCGGCGAGATGCCGCACCGGGCGGGCGGCCGGATGAGCGGCGGCGAGCAGCAGATGCTGACCGTGGCGCGCACCCTGATGGGCAATCCGCTGCTGGTGCTGCTCGACGAGCCGTCGGAGGGGGTGGCGCCGCTGATCGTCGAGCAGATGGCCAACACCATCATCGAGCTGAAACGGGCCGGCGTCTCGATCCTGCTGTCGGAGCAGAACGTCCATTTCGCGCAACTGGTGTCCGATCGGGCCTATGTGCTGGAAAAAGGCCAGATCCAGTGGACCGGCACCATGGCGCAACTGGCGCAGAATATCGATATTCAGCGGACCTATCTGACCGTCTGACGCGAATGTTTGTTTCGCCAAAGCGCAGGATTGTCCATACTCGGCGAATCCAACGGATCGAGTTCGATGCTAAAGCGAGACAAATTGAAAGTAATTGCAGGGCGCGCCGATCCGGCACCGGGTGACTACGTCCTCGATGCACAACCCGGCTTCCTGATGCGCGTGGCGATGCAGCGGCACACCTCGATCTTCATGTCGGCGATGATCGAAGACCTGACCCAGACCCAGTTTGCGGTAATGGCCAAGCTGCACGAAGTGGGCCCGTGTTCCCAGAATCATCTGGGACGGCTGGTCTATCTCGACGCCGCCACCATCAAGGGCGTGGTCGACCGTCTGGGGCTGCGCGGCTTCATCTCGACCGGCAGCGATCCGACCGACCGTCGGCGGCGCGCGGTGTCGTTGACCGACAAGGGCGCGCGCGTCGTTGACGCGGCAATCGGGGTGGCCGCCGACATCACCGCAAAAACCTTGCGGCCGTTGACCGCCGACGAACAGCGCACGCTGACCCGGCTGCTGAAGAAGCTGACGTAGCGTCGTCGCAAGAGCTCCTCGCAATGACGGGCTACGGCTCGGCATCATGAAGGTGACCCGATTTTTCACGTCCCGCTGCGACGACGCAACGCCTCGACAACGTCCTTTGGAACCTCTCCAGCCGAGATCGCCTCGGCGTATTTCCTGTGGCCGCCCCAGTCGATGAAGTGCTGGTCGGGTCTCTTCGCCGAAAAGGCCTTGTACAGGGCGATCGCCTTGGGATCTTCCAGGATCTCCACGTTCTTCACATTTATCAAAAGCGGTGCGGTGCTGGGCGCATTCGTGACATCGCCGATCACCACCTTTTCGAAATTGCAGCGGTTGTTGATCTGGGCGCAACAGACGACGCAAGGGGTCAGCGACGTAAACATCGAGGCGTTGCGAAAATCGACCGGGCCCTGGCCTCTCAGCATCGCCACCCGTCCGGCATCCCGCAGAGCCGCCGTCTCGCCATGCGTGGTGGAGTCGTTGTCCTGACCGAGCGTGTTATGGCCCTTGCCCATGATCTGCCGCGTCGCGGTATCGATGATGACGCCGCCGATCGGACAGCCTTCCTCATCATACGACTTCTGCGCCAGCCAGGTGGCAATCCGCATGAAATCCTTGTCTTCGAGTTTCTTGAAGAATCCGGGGGAGACCAGTTTCGGCAGGTGCTCGGTCGGCAGATGCGCGATCAGATTCAAGACGGGATCAGAGACGGGCGTGTTGTCCGTGATGGCGAACGGCCCAGCAGGATCATGGCCCAGGCCCGGCTCGGGAAGGTCGTTTGACGGTGTCATTGGCTTTGCTCCAGAAGACAGGGAAAGTGTGTGGCCGTTGAGTCATGAAAACAGAAGATGGTTGAGCAGCAAAGCAATAATCGTGCCCTACGACTCTGCGCCGTGAATCGTCGCGCACCTCCACTTTCTGCGTCATCACCGGGCTTGACCCGGTGATCCATCCGCTTCCAGGACTTTCGCGAGATCGATGGATACGCGGGTCAAGCCCGCGTATGACGCAGCGGCCCTACGAGGTTGTGATTGTAGTGCCGACCTCATCCTGAGGAGCCGCGCCACTTGGCGCGGCGTCTCGAAGGATGGCCACAAGCGCAGAAATTCGCAGCCATCCTTCGAGACGCGCGTAAAGAACGCGCTCCTCAGGATGAGGGCTGAGATTGTTTCACACGCTCTCAGGATGTGGCGGGAGATTTTTTCACACGTTCTCCGACGTCTCCGCATTCTTCCGCTTCACCAACGCCCTGATCTGCTGCGGATACACCGGCAGCCGCGTGATCGCGCCGGGCATGCCCAGCGCATCGTCGATGGCCGCGGCAATCGCTGCCCCGACCGCGTTGGTGCCGCCTTCGCCGGCGCCCTTGAGGCCCATCGGATTGAGCGGGCTCGGTGCATCCTCCGAAATGATGACCTCGACGCGCGGGACTTCGCGCGCGGTCGGCATCAGGTAGTCGGCGAAGGTCACCGACAGCGGCTCGCCGCGGTCGTCGTAACAGAATTCCTCGTACAGCGCGCCGCCGATGCCCTGCGCCAGGCCGCCGACGATCTGGCCTTCGACCAGCATCGGGTTGACGGCCTTGCCGACGTCGTAGGCGACGAGGTAGCGCTCGATCGTGACCCGGCCGGTGTCTTCGGCGATGCACGCCACGGCGATGTGGACGCCGTACGGATAGTTCATATGGGCCGACTCAAACGAGGCTTCCGCCGCCAGTCCGGCACCGGCCACTTCGGCCAATCCGACGGAAGGACCGGCGGCGCCATTGGCCGGTACGATCTCGCCGCCGACGATGTCGAGTTTGTCGGCCGGCATCTGCATCAGCTCCGCGGCGGCTGCCAGCGCCTTGCCACGCAGTTTCGTTGCGGCAAGGCGGGTGGCTTCGCCGGTCATCACGGTGACGCGCGAGGCGAAAGCGCCCAGTCCCCTGTCGATCCGGTCGGTCTGGCCGTGGATGACATCAATCCGCGCGTAATCCACGCCGAGCGTATCGGCGCAGATCTGCGCGATCACGGTCTCGACGCCCTGGCCGACCGAAGCCGCGCCGGTGACGACTTCGACGCCGCCCTTGCCGTCGACGGTGATGCGGACGTCGTCGAACGGACCCAGGCCGCTCTTTTCGACGAACATGCCGATGCCGGCGCCGACCCGCTCGCCAGCCTGGCGGCGCCGGGCGAGCTCCGCCTGCAGCGCCGGCCAGCCGATTCCATCGAGCGCCTTTTGCAGCAGGCCGGCATAGTCGCCGGAATCGAGCACCACATCGGTGCCCAGGGTCTCCAGCTTGCGGGCGACGGGCATCTCGCTCCGGTCGATCAGGTTGCGGCGGCGGATCTCGACCGGATCGACGCCGACCCTGGCCGCGACGGCGTCGATCAGCCGTTCGCGAACAAACGTGCTCTCATAGCGGCCGGGCGCGCGGTAGGTGCCGCCGGGGGTCTTGTTGGTGAGGCGGATGTGGCCGGCGGCGCGGTATGCCGGCACGCGGTAGGGGCCGGGCAGCATCGCCGCGGCGAGATCGGGCACGGTGGCGGCGTGGGTGCGCATGTAGCCGCCCTGGTCGTGAAAGAACTCGTCGTCGATGGCGAGGATGTGGCCGTCGCGGTCGATGGCGGCGCGGACGTGATGGGTCTGCTGGCGCGAATGGTTGGCGGCGATCAGGTTCTCGCGGCGATCCTCGATCCATTTCACCGGGCGGCCGAGCCGCAATGCCGCAAGGCAGACCAGCACGTCTTCCGGATAGAGCTCGCCGCGTATTCCGAAGCCGCCGCCGACATGGCCTTCGAACAGGTTCACGCGCGTCCTCGGCCGGCCGAGCATGCGGGCGATCTGGTCCCGGTTCCAGTGCGGCACCTTGGCGGCGCCGTGCATCTCCAGCATGTCATTGGCGGCATCGTAGCGGGCGATCGCGCCGCGGGTTTCCAGCGCGACGCCGGAGTGCCGTCCGATGTCGAGCGACAGGCTGACGATGGCGTGCGCGTCGCGGAAGGCGGCCTCGACGTCACCGTAGCCCTTGCGGATGATGGTGGGCTCGCTGGACAGCCCTTCGGCGAATTCGCCGGGCGCGGCACCGGCGTGCAGCACCGCCGGCAATTCATCGATCTCGACCGCGACGTGCTCGGCGGCGTCTTCGGCCAGATACGGGTCGTCGGCAAACACCACCGCCACGGGATCGCCGACATAGCGGACGCGGTCGCGGGCGAGGATGGTCTGGCGATAGGGTTCGAGGGCGGTGAGGCCGGTCAGCCGGAAACCGATCGGCTCGATATCGGCGACGTCGGCAAAACGCCAGGCGGCGCGGACGCCCGGAAGCGCCAGCGCCGCGTCGATGTCGACGGTGACGATCCTGCCATGGGCGAAGGTCGAACGCACCACGCGCATGTGAAGCTGATCGGGAAAGTTGATGTCGGCCGCGAACCGGCCGCGGCCGCGCAGCAGCGGCCCGTCTTCCTTGCGCGGCATCGAGCGACCGACATATGTCGGCTTACCGCCGTTTTGCCCGGCGTCGCTCATGCGGCCAGACTCCGCGTCATTTCCGCCGCATCTCGGCCGCGGCGGCGCGCACCGCCTTGATGATGTTCTGGTAGCCGGTGCAGCGGCACAGGTTGGACGACAGCACGTCGACGAGGTCGTCATCGCCGATATCGGGTTCGCGCTCCAGCACGCTCACCGCCAGCATCAGAAAGCCCGGCGTGCAGAAGCCGCATTGCAGGCCGTGATGGTCCATGAAGGCGCGCTGCATCGGGTGCATCGCCTCGCCATCGGCGAGGCCTTCGACGGTGCGGATGGCCTTGCCGGCGGCCTGCACCGCGAACATCAGGCATGAGCGCACCGGGGCGCTGTCGACGATGACGGTGCAGGCGCCGCAAACGCCGTGTTCGCAGCCGATATGGGTTCCTGTCTGGCCGCATTCCTCGCGGATGGCGTCGGCAAGGGTGCGCCGCGGCTCGACGCGGATGGCGTGGTCGTGGCCGTTGATATGAAGCGTGATGTCGGACTTGCTGCTCATGCTGGTCTTCCGCTGCTGCGCAACGCCGCGCGGATCCGTTGCGGCGTCGCCGGCATTTCCTCGATCGACACGCCGAACGGCGACAGCGCGTCGTTGATCGCGTTGATCACCGCCGCCGGCGCGCCGATAGCGCCGCCTTCGCCGAGGCCCTTGGCCTTGGTGATCGTGTTGCCGGTCAGGGTCTCGATGTGATGCATGTCGATCGGCGGGATTTCGTGCGCGGTCGGCGGCAAGAAGTCCGCCAGCGTGCCGGACAGGATGTTGCCGGTCTCGTCGTAGATGATTTCTTCCAGCAGCGCGTTGCCGATGCCCTGCGCGACGCCGCCGTGCACCTGGCCGTCAGCGATCATCGGATTGATGATCAGCCCGGCATCCTCGGCCACCACGAACCTCTCGACCTCCACCCGTCCGGTCTCGATATCGACCTCGACGATGGCGACGTGGCAGGCGTTGGAGAACGTTCCCGACGGGTCATAGCTGCCGGATTCGGTCAGCCCCGGTTCGATGGCGCCTTTGAAGACATGGGTCTGATGGTAGGCGGCGCGCGCCAGCGCCGCGATGGTGATGGTGCGATCGGTGCCGATCACCTGCGCCGTACCTGATGCCAACGTGATGTCGTCGGTGGCGGCCTCCAGCATGTGGCTGGCGAGCTTGAGCAGTTTTGCCCGCATCTTCTGTGCCGCCAGCAGGCTGGCGCCGCCTGAAATCACCAGCGAGCGGCTGGCGAAGGTGCCCCAGCCATAGGGCGTCCGGTCGGTGTCGCCGTGGACGACCCTGATGTGCTGCGGATCGATGCCGATTTCGTCGGCGATGATCTGCGCCAGGGCGGTTCGCAACCCCTGGCCGTGTGGAGACGAGCCGATCCGCGCCTCGACGAAGCCGGACGGATCGATGGTCAGGTGCACGGTTTCCCAGCCCGGCGTGATCTCCATGCCGCGCGCGGCGAACGCCGGGCTGCCATAGCCGGTTCGTTCCGAAAACGTTGCGAAACCGATGCCGAGATGGCGGCCGCGGTTCCTGGCGTCTGTCTGACGCCGGCGAAATCCGGCGAGATCGACCGCGTCGATCGCCATCGCCATGGTTTGCTGGTAAGTGCCGTCGTCGAACACCAGCCCGGTCGCCGAGGTATACGGAAAACTGTCGATCAGGTTGCGGCGGCGGATTTCGGTCGGTTCGATGCCGAAGGCGGCGGCGGCCTTGTCCATCAGCCGTTCCAGCACCAGGGTGATGACGGGTCGCGAGACGCCGCGATAGGGCGCCATTGGGCAGGTATGGGTGAGAACGCCGCGCGACCGGCTGGCGTAGGCGCGGACATCGTAGGGGCCCGGCAATTCGGCCAGCGCCATCAGCGGCTCGACGCCGCAGGTGGTGGGAAAACAGGAATAGGCGCCGACGTTGGCGACGATGTCGGCGGACAGCGCGATCAGCTTTGCGTTGGCGTCGAAAGCGCCTTCCAGCGTGACGTGCTGGTCGCGGCTGTGAAAGCCGGCGATCAGGTTTTCGCGGCGATCTTCCGTCCAGGCCACCGAGCTGCGCAGCTTGCGCGCCAGCCAGACCAGCAGCACGTATTCCGGCGCCAGCGACATCTTCTGGCCAAAGCCGCCGCCGACGTCGGGTGCGATGACGCGCAGGTCATGCTCCGGCAAGCCGAGGATGTCGGCGATGGCGGTGCGAACCAGATGCGGCATCTGCGTGGTGCAGGTCAGCGTCACCCGTCCGCTGGCCGCGTCATAGACGGCGTGACCGGCGCGCGCCTCCATCGGCGTCGCGTTCTGCCGGTGCGAGCGGCCGTCGACGCGGATCACGCGATGCGCACCGGTCCAGACCTCGTCGAAGCCGGGGGTGGTGATCCGCCCCTCGACGATGACGTTGCCGGGCGCTTCCGCATGGACCAGCGGCGCACCTTCGCGCAGGGCAGTGGGGCCGTCGATCAGCGCGGCGGTCTCGCTGATGTCGACCTCGATCAGATCGGCAAGATCTTCCGCCTCGTCCTTGGCGGGCGCATACACCGCGGCAATCGGTTCGCCGGTAAAACGAACGACGCCGTCGGCGAGAATCGGCTGGCCGACCGGGATGTAGTTGAACTTGTGCAGCATCGGCCGGATCGGCTTCAGCGCTTTGAGATCGGCGGCGGTGATCAGGTGCGTGGAAGGCGGCGCGGTGATCCTGTCGATGCGGCCGGCGGCGACCGGGCTGCGCACGAAGCGCACCCAGTGTGCCGCGGCAAGGTCCGCGGTGAACCGGCCGTGGCCGGTGACCAAGGCAGGGTCCTCCAACCGGCGGATCGAGCGTCCCACCCAGCTTGTCCCGGACCCCTTGGTATGCGCCGTCATCGTGCGGCGTGCTCCAGTGCGCGGCGCACGACCGCGCGCACCAGATCGCGGCGATATTCACCGGAGGTTTGAATGTCCTCGAGCGGATCGATGGCGTCGGCCGCCGCCTCCGCCGCCGCGCGAAACACCTCGGGGCCGGGCGGCTGACCGGTCAGCGTGGCCTCGGCCTCGGCGACGCGGCGCGGACTGGCCTCCGCACCGCCGACGCCGAGGCGAACGTCGACCATGACGCCATCGGCGAGACGCCAGGTGGCGAGGCCGGCGGCCATGGCGAAATCACCGGCGCGGCGGCTGAATTCGTAGAAGCCGAATTTGGCATCGGCCGGCAGCAGCGGCAACCGCGCCTGCACCAGCAGCTCATCTTCCGCGAGCGACGTCGACATGATGCCTTCGAAGAAATCGCCGGCGGCGATGCTGCGTTCTCCGCGCGCGCTTTTTGCCAGCAGCGTCGCGCCGAGCGTCGCCGCCACCAGGCACCATTCGGATGACGGATCGGCATGGGCGAGGCTGCCGCAGAACGTGCCGCGCATCCGGATCGGGTAATGCGCGATATGGCGCACCACGAAGCTCAACAGCTGTCCCAGGGGACCATCGACCACCGGCTTGTGGAACGCGGCATGGCGGGCGCGGGCGCCGATCGCCAGGGCAGTGCCATCAATGGCGATCCTGTCGAGCCCTTCGATCTCGTTGATGTCGATGAGATGGGCGGGCCGGGCCATCCGGAACGCCATGATCGGCACCAGGCTCTGGCCCCCCGCCAGGATGCGGCCGTCGAGCGGAGCAAACTCGGCGAGCTGGCTCACGGCTTCCTCGACCGTGCGTGGCACGTGTCTGACGAAGGGTGCAGGTTTCA
>Ga0209758_1002228_pt1 | contig 20141 bp, 18 predicted proteins | sample AraplaMF_Col_mMF_FD_184258 | JGI IMG/M metagenome (GOLD analysis project Ga0209758, IMG submission 184258) | Arabidopsis root microbial communities from the University of North Carolina, USA - plate scrape MF_Col_mMF (SPAdes) (version 2) | ecosystem: Host-associated > Plants > Roots > Endosphere...
TGGAAGCCCGACGTGATCTTCGCCCTGGCCGCCGTGGTCAGCCGGGTGACCTGCGAGCAGGCCTCCAGCCTGGCGGTCAGCACCAATCTGGGCGGGCTGAACAACGTGGTGCTGCTGGCCCAGGCCGCCGACGCCAAGCTGGTCTATTTCTCGACGTCCGAGGTCTATGGCCCCACCGACGGGCCGATGGACGAGGCCGCCACGGTCCCGCGGCCCAACAACCGCTACGGCCTGACCAAGCTGCTGGGCGAACAGCTGGTCGACTACGAGGTCGCCCAGCACGGCCTGCGCGCGGTCACCCTCCGGCCGTTCATGATCTATGACGAGAACGAGGACTTCGGCGACCATCGCTCGGCGATGATCCGCTTCGCCCACGACCTGGCGCGCGGTCGGTCGATCGAGGTGCACCGCGGCGGCGCCCGGGGCTGGCTGCACATCTCCGACGCGGTGCGGGCCATCGAGGCCGCCGCCGGCGTCGAGGAGCACGCGGTGATCAATATCGGCCATCCGGACGTGACGGCGATCGAGGACCTGGCCGAGGGGCTGCGGGCGCGCCTCAACGCCGCGCCGTCGCTGATCACGTTGCGCGACCTGCCCACCCGGATGACCGCGGCCAAGCGGCCCAGCCTGTCCCGGATGCGCGACCTTCTGGGCGTGACGCCGGCGGTCTCGCTGGACCAGGGCCTGGACCGCGTGGCGGCCCGGGTGCGAGCCCGGCTGGTCCAGGGTCACGTGGAGCGCCCGGCGTGACAGCTCGCCTGCTGACCGTCGTCGGCGCCCGACCCCAGTTCGTCAAGGCCATGCCGGTCAGCCGGGCCATCGCCCGCACGCCGGGTCTGGTCGAGGTGATGGTCCATACCGGCCAGCACCACGACGCAGCCCTGTCCGACAGCTTCTTCCGCCAGTTGGACCTGCCCGAGCCGGCCGAGAACCTGGGAATCCACGGCGGTTCGCACGGCGAGATGACCGGGCGGATGCTGGCCGCCCTCGACGGGGTGATCGCCCGCCACGCCCCCGACCTGGTGATCGTCTACGGCGACACCAACTCCACCCTGGCCGGGGCCCTGGCGGCGGCCAAGGCCGGCGTGCCGGTGGCCCATGTCGAGGCGGGCCTGAGGGTGTTCGACCGGTCGATGCCGGAAGAGACCAACCGCGTGGTCGTCGACCATCTGAGCCGGCTGCTGTTCGCGCCGACCCGGGCCGCGGTCGGCCACCTGGCGCGCGAGGGGCTGGTCGAGGGCGTTTTCCATGTCGGCGACGTGATGCAGGACGCGGTCCTGGCCATGGCCGCCCTGGCCGCCCTGGCCGCCAGGGACGACGAAAGCGGCGACGTCTTGCGCCGCCTGGGCCTGGCGCCCGGCGCCTACGCCCTCGCCACCCTCCATCGCGCGGCGACGACGGACAGCGCCGCCAGCCTGGCCGCCGCCGTGGGCTATCTGCGCTGGCGCGCCGGCGAGACGCCCGTGGTCCTGCCCCTGCATCCGCGCACCCGCGCGGCGGCCGTCCGTTTCGGGGTCGACCTGGCCGGCCTGACGGTGATCGAGCCCCTGGGCCCGATCGACATGCAAGCGCTGCTGGCCGGCTGCGCCCAGGTGCTCACCGACTCCGGCGGCCTGCAGAAGGAGGCCTATTTTCATCGCAAGCCCTGTGTCACCCTGCGGGACGACACCGAATGGGGCGAGACGGTGGAGGCGGGCTGGAACCGGCTGTGGACCGTGAGCGACTATCGGCCCCGGCGTGAGATCGACGACTACGGCGCGGGCGACGCCGCCGACCGGATCGTCGCGACGATCGCCCGTTTCGTCGCCGAGACCCTCGACGCGCCGCGCGCGGCGACCGGAGCCCGCTCATGAAGGACACCCACGACCGTCCTCGCCCACCGCCGCTGCCGGGTCACGACGCATCGCCGGACGAGGGATTCCGGGATCCGTCGAGGGGTGAGCCGCGGCCGCTGCGCATTCTCCTGGCCTGCAACTACGACCCGGCCAACGCGGCCATGATCTGCGACCACATCAACGCCTTCGTCCGCTATTCGCGGCACGAGGTCCGGGTGCTGTCGAAGGTCGGGGAAATCTTCGACGGCGTGAAGCTGCCGACCTTCGATGCGGTCGTGATCCACTATTCGCTGTTCCTGGCGATGGAGTCCTTCGTCGGCCCGCGCTCGCGCCGCGCCCTGGCCGCCTTCCAGGGGGCCAAGGCGGTGTTCATCCAGGACGAATACCGCTTCGTGAACGCCACCCTCGACGCCCTGGAAGCCTGCGGCGTGGACTTGGTCTTCACCTGCCTGGGCCCGGCCGAGGCCGAGCGGATCTACGGGCGCCTCAGCGGGCTGCGCACCCAGCAGGTGCTGACCGGCTACGTGCCGCAGAGGCTGACGCAATATCCGCCCCTTCCCCTGTCGGCCCGCAAGACCATGGTCGGCTATCGCGGCCGGACCTATCCGGCCTGGCACGGCGAGCAGGGGCGCGAGAAGGTCCGGATCGGCAAGCTGTTCAAGCGCGACGCCCCGCGGTTCGGCGTCTCGACCGACATCGCCTGGTCGGAGCGCAGCCGGCTGTACGGCCGCGACTGGGTGAAGTTCATCCGCAACTGCCAGGCCGTGCTGGCCGTGGAGAGCGGCGCCAGCGTCTTCGACTTCGACGGCGCGGTGGCCGCCCGCACCGAGAGCTTCGCCGCCCTGGTCGAGCGCCCTCACCCGATCCCCGCCCTGGCCAGAAAGCCGTCCTACGAGATGCTGCGCGACCGGTTCTTCGCCGGGCGCGAGGACCAGATCGACATCGCCCAGATCTCGCCCAGGGTCTTCGAGGCGATCGCCCTTCGCACCCTGGTCGTCGCCTATCCCGGACGGTATTCGGGCATCCTGGAGCCTTGGCGGCACTATGTCCCGCTCGACAAGGACCATGGCAACATGGCGGAGGTGGCGGCGGTCCTGCGCGATCCCGAGCGGGTCGCCGAGATCATCACCAACGCCTATGCCGAGATCGCCCTCAACCCGGCCTATGGCTACGGAACGATGATCGAGCTGTTCGACGCCCGGATCACGGAGGCGGCGGCCGGACGGCCGTGCGCCGCGACCGACGACCGCACCGACGCCAAGTTCCGCAAGGCCTTTCCCTTCCGGCCGGTCGACAATCCCCATGACGTTCAGCGCCCGCATCTGGTCCGGCGCCTGGCGGGCGCGGCCAGCCGTCGCCTCGGGCTCGGCGGCCTCATGAGCCGCCTGCGCCGGCGGCGGTGAGATCCGGCCCAGGCGTGGCCGCGGTACGGGTCTTCCGCCGAAGCAGGCTTTTTCTTCGCGGATCTAGTCGATCCTGATCCATCGTTTCAGCCGCAGCCGCCGCGAGATGTCGCGCAGCCGGCGCTTCAGCGGGGGCGGGACCTTGTGCAGGCGCGACTCGGCGATGATCACCGCCCAGGCGCCCCAGTCACGCAGCCGCAGGAACAGCGGCAATCCCCAGGGCCGCCTCACGCCAGCACCTGGTCGGTGATCTCGCCCACCACCGTCCGCCAGCTGTAGCGACCGGAGGCCACGATCTCGTCATAGGCCCGATCGGCCATCGCCTGGGCGCGCCGCGAATCGCGGCTGTGGTCGAGGGCGGCCTCGATGTCCGACAGGTCGCGCCGCACGGGCTGGTAATGGACCCCCGCCTCGAGCACGCCGCTGTAGTCGCCCTCGACCAGCACCTGGAAGGTGCGGGTCGCCACCGCCTCGAGGTGGCGCGGCGACATCGCGCGGATCTCGGCCTCCGGCGCCAGCACGATGGCGGACGCCGGCGGCGTCGCATCGCTGGTCGGCGCCTCGCCTCGCGGATCGATCAGCGACGAGCCGCCCTCGACCCCGACCACCGCCCGGCTGGCCCCCAGCAGGCGGATCCAGGCGTCGCCGACCAGCCTGCGCTGACCGTCGACCGCCACGTCGGCGCGGTGCCCGCGAGCCTGGGCCCACGCCTCGGCCCGCAGCCCGACCTCCCGCTTGAGCCGCCCCATCTCGCCCAGCCAGGCCGGGGTCTCCCAGGCCCGATAGCTGACCGCGATCGGCCGCCCCGCCAGGTCGCTGGACGCCCGCCGCCTCAGGCCGTCGTCGACATAGGCGGTCAGAAACCGCCTCAGGGCGTACGGCCTTTGCTCGACGGGATAGGCCGCGTTCCACAGCGTGGGTTCGAGCGCGGTCAACAGCAGGTCGATCCGTGTCTCGGCCAGGACATCGCGCAGTGGCTGGAGCCCGAGGAATTCGTCCAGGGGCGCGGCCACGCGCCGGGCCCGCGCGGGAACCGCGTCCATCGCCCGCCGCAGTCCGCCCAGGCCGACGCGGGTGTATCGCGCGGCCAGGGCCGTCGCGTCGACCATCACCAGCTCGGGGTCCAGCCGGGCGATCCAGGCCGGATTGAACGGAAATCCGATGTTCAGGAACGTCACCCGTCCGGGGAAATAGGCCCTCCAGGCGAAGATGCGCTGGTGCTCCCAGCGACGCATCGGCCACTGGCCGCGCCAGTTGTACAGGACCAGGGCGGTCGGCCGGTTCCCCATGCCGGGCGGACTAGGCGACGCGGGGCCCGGCCCGGCCCTCGGCCGCGAGACGAGCAGGGAGGAATCGCGAAACCATCAACGCCGTCCTGATTGGAAGCGCCCGGCGCGCTCGTGCCAAGGTCGTAGGCGTCGGCGGTCGCTGTCAACGCCTAAGGCTGTCGCCCTGGGCGGCGCGCAGGGTCTCGGACGGCGCTTCCCCGAACATCGCCCGATAGGCCCCGGAAAATCGCCCCAGTTCCCAGAAGCCGTGATCCAGCGCCACCTGGGTCACCGTGGTCGGCCGCGCGCCGGCGTCCAGCAGCCGCGCCCGGGCCGCCGACATGTTCTTCAGGCGCAAATAGGCCTTGGGACTGATGTCGAGCAGGTCGTGGAAGGCGCGGTAGAGCGTCCGGCGCGAGATGTTCAGGGCCAGGCAGATGTCCTCGATCTGCACGACCTGCCGGGGCCCGCCGCCTTCCAGGAAGTCCTCGGCGCCGCGCACGATGCGGGCGGCGTTCAGCACGCCCTGCCGGCGCACGCCCTCGGCCTTGACCTCGGCCAGGGCCGTCAGCACGCCGTCCAGCAGTTCGTTGCGCAGGAAGGCGACGGCGCCGCTCGGAACGCCTCCGCCCAGGGTCCGCAGCAGGCTGGCGCCCCCCTGCAGCACGCGCTTGCAGGCGGCCCGAGCCCCGGGCGGCGGCGAATGGACGGCCGGCTCGGTCCAGAAATTGGGGTCGGCCAGCCATTCAAAGGCTTCGGCCCGCTGCATCACCAGCCCCCACGGCGCGGTGACGACGGCGTAGGCGACGCGGCCCTGGAACCGCCCGTCCAGCTCGCCGCCCGGCGGGATGGCGACGATGTCGCCCTCCTCGATCCGGTGGCCCCACTGGTTGAGCACGCCTTCCTGCTCCATCACCGAGACCAGGCTGAACGCCTTTTGGGCCATGACCCCGCGTACCCGGAGATCGCCGTCGAACGCCCCCGCGTCGAAGCCCATGTCGCCCAGGTTCGCCCGCAGCAGATGGCCTCGGCAGGGTTCGGGCGTCAGCTGGGTGATCGCCAGGCGGCGGCCGGCGGCGTGGGCCCAGACCTCATGCGGACCGCGGGTCTCGCGGACCACGACCTGGCCGAGGGCGACCGCTCCCGACCGCGCCCCGAACGACCGCTGCTCGTCCAGAGTTCCCGCGACCAGTCCGTCCTCGGATGGACCGCGCTCGCCCGGCTCGATCCCCGCGACCTGGCGCCAGCCGGTGTTCGCCCAAGATCGAGGCCGAGGGTCTTTCTCGCTTTCACTGTCCATCGGACCTCTCCTGGCCGGACGATGCGATCAAGAACCTCCGGGCCCTGACCTTGAGGCGACCGCACCTGCCGTCACGCCCCGATTCGGCCTTCGACGATGCCACGATCGACCTGTGTTGTAAGTAAGGTGAAACCACTAGAAAGCATCGAACCAACAGATAAAATTACAACTTTTCCAATAGCTCAGCTTGGTAACCAAGTTTTAGGCATAGTTAATTTCGTGTTATTCATAAATACATAAAATTAACAGGCATAGAGGTGAGAATGGCACTCCCCGCATAGTAAACCGGGAAATTCCGAAGAAAAATGAGGACGAGGCGGGGTGACGGAGGACTCTATGGTTCGTCAAAGTTGGAAGGAAATGGCGATCTTCGGAAAACGGAATCTCGCAGAGACTCCCGGCCAGGCGCGAGAGCGGGATCGCCTGGCGCAGGCCCTACGCGACATGAAGGCCGCCCGCGACGGCGAACAGCGGCAAAGGCGCCAGATCGCGGAAAGCGGCGCCCGCCAGCTGAGTCGAGCCCAGGCCGTGCTGCGCGAAGCCGAAACCCGTCAGCGCGACGCCGAGGCGGCGCTGCGCCGGGCCCGGCGGATGGCCGCGGTCGGCTGGATGGCCGCCGAGGCGTGCCGCGACATGACCGCCCTGCACGCGGTCGCCACCAAGGCCCTGACCTCGTCCCGCGCGCGCCTGCACGGCGACCACCGGGCGGTCAGCGAGATCGACTGGGCCCTGGGCGGCCTGAACCAGGCCGAACAGATGCTGGAGCGGGTGACCGCCTATCTCGACGCGCGGCGCGAGAACGCCCAGTGCGCCCATATCGACGGGCTGCTGGCCGGCCACTGAGGCGACCGCGTAACCGGCGGGCCCCCGCACATGCCAAATCAAGATGTCGCCCCGGAAGCCTCGTGGAGGCCGTCCGGGACGATGTCCCGCCAGAGAGCTAAGCCTCCCGGGCGTTCACGCCTCGATATCGACGTCCTTGGTTTCCTTCAGGAACAGGATCCCCACCACGGCGGTCACCCCGGCCACCACGATCGGGTACCAGAGGCCGTAATAGATGTTGCCCGTCGCCGCGACCATGGCGAAGGCCGTGGTCGGCAGGAAGCCCCCGAACCAGCCGTTGCCGATGTGGTAGGGCAGGCTCATCGAGGTGTAGCGGATATTGGTGGGGAACAGCTCGACCAGCATGGCGGCGATCGGGCCGTAGACCATGGTCACGTACAGCACCAGGATCGCCAGCACCGCCACCACCAGCGGCTTGTTGATCAGGGCGTCGTCGGCCTTGGTCGGATAGCCGGCGGTCTTCAGCGCGGCGCCGAGCTCCTTTTCCCAGGCCGTCTTGCGGGCCTTGAAGGCCGCCTTGTCCAGGGTCTGGCCCGGGAACGAGGCGATGGTCGCCTGGCCGATCTTCACCTGGGCGACCGAGCCGGCCGGGGCCGCCTGGTTGCTGTAGGTGACGCCGGCCTTGGCGAGGTACGACTTGGCCAGGTCGCACGAGCGGTTGAACACCGTCTTGCCCACCGGGTCGAACTGGAACGAGCAGTCGGCCGGGTCGGCCACGACGGTGACCGGGGCGGAGGCCACGGCCGCCGCCAGCTGCGGGTTGGCGGCCGTCGTCAGGGTCTTGAACAGCGGGAAATAGGTCAGGGCCGCCAGGATGCAGCCCAGCATGATGATCGGCTTGCGGCCGATCTTGTCCGACAGCCAGCCGAAGATCACGAAGAACGGGGTGCCGATCAGCAGGGCGACGGCGACCAGCAGGTTGGTCGTGCCGCCGTCGACCTTGAGCATCTTCTCCAGGAAGAACAGGGCGTAGAACTGGCCGGTGTACCAGACCACCGCCTGGCCGGCCGTCAGCCCCACCAGGGCCAGCAGCACGATCTTCAGGTTGCCCCAGTTGGCGAACGAGTCGGCCAGGGGCTTCTTGCTGCCCTTGCCCTCGTCGACCATCTTCTGGAACGACGGGCTTTCCGACAGCTGCAGGCGGATCCACAGCGACACGCCCAGCAGCAGCACCGAGATCAGGAACGGGATGCGCCAGCCGAAAGCCTCGAAGGCGTCGGCCCCGGTCGCGTTGCGGGTCAGCAGGATCACCACCAGGCTGAGGAACAGGCCGAACGTGGCGGTCACCTGGATGAAGCTGGTGTAGAAGCCGCGCCGTCCGGGCGGGGCGTGCTCGGCCACATAGGTGGCGGCGCCGCCGTACTCGCCGCCCAGGGCCAGGCCCTGGACCAGGCGCATGATCACCAGCGCTATGGGCGCGGCGATGCCGATGGCGGCGTAGCTGGGCAGCAGGCCGACCGTGAAGGTCGACAGCCCCATCAGCAGCATGGTCACCAGGAAGGTGTTCTTGCGACCCCACAGGTCTCCCAGCCGGCCGAACACCAGGGCCCCGAACGGCCGCACCGCGAAGCCCGCCGCGAAGGCCAGCAGGGCGAAGATATAGCCGGTGGTCTCGTTGACCCCCGAGAAGAAATGCTTGGTGATGTAGGTGGCCAGCGAGCCGTAGAGGTAGAAGTCGTACCACTCGAACACCGTGCCGACCGAGGCGGCTCCGATGACCAAGGCGTCCCTGCGCCCGACGGCGCGACCGTCCTTGGCGCCCTTCACCGTTTGCGCGGCGTCGCTTCCCATTCGCATTTCCCCCGTCGCCGCGGCCGGCGATCAAACACTGTTACCGCAACCATCATGACCGGCGTTCGCGGCGTTGGCGAGAGGCTATACATGAACCGGACGAAAGCCGAAGCGTTGGCTCGGAGAAATCTTCACGGTCCCATTTTGCGGGACCAGACAAGCGGTTGGGGATCCTGATGAGCGTCGTTGCGGCCTATGTCTACAAGGACGGCGTGCGGATCCGCGAGGTCAGCCTGGACGAGGGCGACGCCCTGGACGCCAAGCCGGGCGAGTTCGTCTGGATCGGCCTGTACGAACCCACCCAGGCCGAGCTGGCCCGCCTGCAGACCCGCTTCAAGCTGCACCCCCTGGCGATCGAGGACGCCCTCAACGCCCACCAGCGGCCGAAGGTCGAGGTCTATGGCCGCGAACTGTTCGTGGTGGCCCGCACCGCCCAGCTGGTCGAGGCGCAGATCGCCTATGGCGAGACGGCGATCTTCGTCGGCCAGGGCCACCTGATCACCGTGCGCCACGGCTCGGCCCGGGCCCACACCGAGTTGCGCGCCCAGCTGGAGGCCTCGCCGGCCCTGCTGTCCAAGGGCTCGGACTACGTGCTGCACGCCGTGCTCGACTTCGTGGTCGACGGCTACCTGCCGATCATCCAGGCCCTGGAGGACGAGGTGCTGGACATCGAGCGCCGCACGCTCGAGGCCTTCCTCAGCCACGCCGAGGTCAAGCGCCTGTTCCACCTGCGGCGCGATCTGATCCGCTTCAAGCGGGTGCTGTCACCGATGGCCGAGGTCTGCGGGCGGCTGGAGCACCTGGAGACGCCTTGCCTGGACGACGACGTCCGGCCCTATTTCCGCGACGTGCTCGACCACACCCAGAAGGTCGAGGGCATGGTCGACGCCCTGCGCGAGGTGATCACCTCGGTGTTCGAGGCCGCCTCCCTGCTGGAACAGCAGCGGCAGAGCGCCATCACCCGCAAGCTGGCCGCCTGGGCCGCCATCCTGGCGGTGCCGACGGCGGTGGCCGGGATCTACGGCATGAACTTCGAGCACATGCCGGAGCTGAAATGGGCCTGGGGCTATCCGGCGGTGATGGTCGGGATCGTGGCGGTGATCGGGTGGCTGTACTGGCGGTTCAAGCGGAACGGATGGCTGTAGGGGCGCGGTCGGACGCCCCCTCCGTCACGATGCTGCGCATCGCGCCACCTCCCCCGTTTCACGGGTGAGGAGAAGGTCAGCGCCACATCCTCCTCACCCGTGAAACGGGGGAGGTGGCATGGCGCGAATACGCGACATGACGGAGGGGGCGTCCTGCGAAACCTAGCTCGCCCAGGCGCGCGCCGGGTGCAGGAAGCGGCCGGCCTCGGCGCCGCCGCGCAGGAACACCCGCACCTCGGCGGCATGGCCGGAGGCGGCCAGGCGGTCGGCGAGATCCCGGGCGGCGGCTTCGGCCCGGCCGCCGCGTTCGAAGGTGAGATCGGCCTCGAGGGCCTCGGAGCGCACGGACCAGCCTTGCTCGGCCGGGGCGACGGAAATCAGCAGAGCCATGACGAGCTCCTTACGCAAATCAGACTTGGAAGGCGCCTGCCCAAACCGTGAAGGGGGCGCGAACGAGCGGCTGTTCGGGCGGCGGAACCGACCCCCGAAACATCGAGGTCAGATCGGCATTCGCCCTACGAGGGGATGACATCGACACATCTTATAGGCTCGCACTTTCACAACTTGACGACATCGGTACGTCGGGGACGCAACTGACGCGAGCCAGAACTCCTGGCCCCGTTTTTAGTTTCTCGGGTCGTTCGACGATCTGCGGGCGGAGCCAGAAAATCTGCCGGGACTCAATTCCTATAAGTTTGATAGGTTTTCGGCGGCGACGCCTTTCCCTCCCCTTTAGGCGGCGCCGGCGCGCGCCGCGCGGACCCGTCGGGGGATGGGTGTCCGCGCGGCGCGTCTTGGCCTTGCGTCCTTCGAGGCGCGCTCAAGAGCGCGCACCTCAGGATGAGGTACTCAGAGCAGCAACAAAGCGCCTCATCCTGAGGCGCCCGCGCAGCGGGCCTCGAAGGACGCAGGGAGTCTCAGCAGTCCGGTTTGTCCAGGTGCGCCTTGATCAGCGCTCGCCCTGCCCGCGCCACGGCCCGCACCGGACCGGCGGCGCCCAGGGTCACCCGGGCGGTGTAGGAGCCTTCCATCAGCAGCATCAGGCCATCGGCCAGGTCGTCGTCCGCCGCGCCGGCCCGCTTGCACAGGTCGACGAGCCGGGCGTGGAGTTGCTGCTTGTAGGCCACCGACACCTTCTGGGCCGGGTGGTCGGCCTCGTGCAGCTCGATGGCGGCGTTGGACAGCGGGCAGCCGTGGACGTCGGCGTTGCAGGCCTTGGTCTCGAAGGCGTCGAAGATCGCCTCCAGCTGGGCCCGCGGGTCGCCGCAGGTGCAGCCGGTCACCTCGTCCCACCAGGCCCAGTAGTCGCGTTCCTGCTCGCGCAGCACCTCGGCGACCAGCTCGTCCTTGGACGGGAAGTTGCGGTACAGCGTCATCTTGGTGGCGTCGGCCTCGGCGGCGATCGCCTCGACGCCCACCGCGCGGATGCCGTGCTGATAGAACAGCTCGCGGGCCGTTTCGAAGATCCGGTCGCGAGCCGGTCGCTTGGACAACGGGGCGCACACGGGCGCCTCCAGATCGTCCAGCTTGCCCCCGCCAGAATTTCTCTCAGCCATTTTCACAGCACCTCACCTTGACGCGAGAGTTACCGGTCAGTATCTCTCACCGCGTGGATGATACCGAACGGTATCGTCACATATGACTACATCGTCACAGATGGACGTCACGTCAAGCAACAGCAACTGCGACATTTAATCCTTAACCCCGGAACGGAGCGCGAGCCATGCCCCCGAGCGCAAGCCCAGACACCGCCGCCCCGTCCGCCAGCGTCCCGCGCTGGGTCTTCGGGCCCGCCCGTTCGTTCCGCAAGCTGATCGGCCAAGGCGCCGACGGCTCGGCCGGCGCGGACTGGGCCGCCTCGCCCAAGGCCCGCCAGAAATCCCGGCGCCCCGTCTGGGAATAGAAAAACACCCGCGTCTCCTCCCCCGCTTCTTCTGTCCGATAGGTACGCCTATGTCCCTCCGCCCCGTTTTCACGTCTTTCGCCGGCCTGGCCGCCATGGCCGTGCTGGCCGCCTGCAGCGCCCAGGCCAAGCAGGAAGCCGCCCCGCCGCCCGCCCAGGTCACCATCACCCCGGTGGCCTTCAAGGAACTGCGCCAGTGGGATGACTTCACCGGTCGCCTCGAGGCCATCGACACCGTCGACATCCGCCCGCGCGTCAGCGGCTATATCGACGGCGCCCGCTTCGAGGAAGGCGCCCGGGTCCACAAGGGCCAGGTGCTGTTCCAGATCGATCCGCGCCCCTACCAGGCCGAGGCCAACCGGGCCCAGGCCGAGGTGGCCCGCGCCAAGGCCCAGCTGGACCTGGCCGTCGTCAACCGCGAGCGCGGCCGCCGGCTGATCGAACAGAACGCCCTGGCCCAGAGCGAGTTCGACCGGCTCTCCGCCGAGGAAAAGGCCGCCCAGGCCAACCTCGGCGCCGCCAACGCCGCCTACCAGACCGCCCGCCTGAACCTGGAATGGACCCGCGTGGTCTCGCCGATCGACGGCCGGGTCTCCAAGGCCGTGATCACCCGCGGCAACCTGGTCACCCCGTCCGACCTGCTGACCACCGTGGTCTCGGACACCCCGATCTACGCCACGTTCAACGCCGACGAGCAGACCTTCCTGAAGTACGCCTCGGCCGAGCGCGGCAAGGCCAGCCCGGTCTATATGGGCCTGATGACCGAGGACGGTTATCCGCACCAGGGCCAGCTGAAGTTCATCGACAACGCCCTGGACGCCAAGAGCGGCACGATCAACGGCCGGGCGATCTTCGCCAACGCCGACGGCCGGTTCACCCCCGGCCTGTTCGCCCGCATCCGCATGGTCAGCGACACCTCCGCGACGGTGGCCCTGGCCCCCGACCGCGCCGTCGCCACCGACCTGGGCAAGCGCTACGTCGTGGTGGTGGGCGCCAACAACAAGGCCGAGTACCGCCCGGTCGAGATCGGCCCCCTGGCCGGCAACCTGCGCATCATCCGCACGGGCCTGAAGCCCGGCGACCGGGTGATCGTCGGCGGCCTGCAGAAGGTCAAGCCAGGCGACACCGTCAACCCGGTGGTCGTCAAGACCGACCTGTCCTCGGACCTGTCGCAGTTCGAGACCGGTCCCCAACGGGTCGCGATGATCAACAGCGTCTCCCAGAACTAAGGCTCGCCTCAAACCGCCCGTTCCGGACCTTCCGGAGCGGGCGAAAACGAGCGCCCGACGGCGTTCGACGCCCCCTCCTTGCCTCCTCCCCATACTCGCCCGAAAAAGGCGCCTCCCATGAATTTCTCAAAGTTCTTCGTGAACCGGCCGCGCTTCGCCGCCGTGCTCTCGATCGTCATCTTCATCGCCGGGTTGGTGGCCCTGCCGCGCCTGCCGATCTCGGAATATCCCGAGGTGGTGCCGCCGACCGTGGTCGTGCGCGCCGCCTATCCTGGCGCCAACCCCGCCGTCATCGGCCAGACCGTCGCCGCTCCGCTGGAGCAGGCGATCAACGGCGTCGAGGGCATGATCTACCAGTCCTCGCAGTCGGCCTCCGACGGCGCGATGATCCTGACCGTCACCTTCGCCCTCGGGACCGACCTCGACAAGGCCCAGGTGCAGGTCCAGAACCGCGTCGCCCAGGCCCTGCCGAAGCTGCCCCAGGAAGTGCAGCGCATCGGCGTGACCACCGACAAGGCCTCGCCCGACCTGACCCTGGTCGTGCACATGATCTCGCCCAACAACCGCTACGACATGCTCTATCTGAGCAACTACGCGCAGCTGAACGTCCGCGACCGCCTCAAGCGCGTCGACGGCGTGGGCGACGTGCAGATCTTCGGGGCCGGCGCCTATTCGATGCGGATCTGGCTGGATCCCGAGAAGCTGGCCTCGCTGAACATGACGGCCGGCGACGTGGTCAAGGCCCTGCGCGAGCAGAACGTCCAGGTCGCCGCCGGCCAGCTGGGCGCGCCGCCGAGCAATGTCGGCGCCGAGTTCCAGCTGTCGGTCAACGCCCCCGGCCGCCTGACCGACGAGGAGCAGTTCCGCGAGGTCATCATCCGCTCGGGCGACAACGGCGAGATCACCCACCTGGGCGACGTGGCCCGCGTGGAGATGGGCGCCAACAACTACGCCCTGCGCTCGCTGCTCGACAACAAGTCGGCCGTGGCCATGCCGATCTTCCAGCGTCCCGGCTCCAACGCCCTGCAGATGGCCGCCGACATCAAGAAGACGATGAAGGAGCTCAAGAAGGAGTTCCCCGAGGGCGTCGACTACGAGATCATCTACGACACCACCGCCTTCGTGCAGGAATCGATCAATTCGGTGATCCACACCCTGATCGAGGCCATCATCCTGGTGGTGCTGGTGGTGGTGCTGTTCCTGCAGGGCTGGCGCGCCTCGATCATTCCGCTGATCGCCGTGCCCGTCTCGCTGATCGGCACCTTCGCCGTCCTGCTGATGCTGGGCTTCGGCCTCAACGCCCTGACCCTGTTCGGCCTGGTCCTGGCCATCGGCATCGTGGTCGACGACGCCATCGTCGTGGTCGAGAACGTCGAGCGCAACATAGCCAACGGGCTCGAACCGGCGGCGGCCACCCGCAAGGCCATGAGCGAGGTCACCGGACCGATCATCTCCACGGCCCTGGTGCTGTGCGCGGTGTTCATCCCCACCGCCTTCATCAGCGGCCTGTCGGGCCAGTTCTACCGCCAGTTCGCCCTGACCATCGCCATCTCGACGGTGATCTCGGCCTTCAACTCCCTGACCCTGTCGCCGGCCCTGGCCGCCGTGCTGCTCAAGAGCCACGACGCGCCCAAGGACCGCTTCCAGAAGGTCATCGACGCGGCCCTGGGCTGGCTGTTCAACCCGTTCAACCGCTTCTTCGCCAAGGCCTCCAACGGCTATGTCCGCAATGTCGGCCGCACCCTGGGCAAGTCGACCGCGGGCCTGGTGGTCTACGGGATCCTGCTGGCCCTGACGGTCGGCGCCTTCATGAAGACGCCCGGCGGCTTCGTGCCCCAGCAGGACAAGGCCTATGTGGTCGCCGTCGTGCAACTGCCCGACGCGGCCTCGCTGGACCGCACCGAGGCCGTCATCCGCCAGATGAGCGACATCGCCATGAAGGTGCCGGGCATCAAGCACTCGGTGGCCTTCCCCGGCCTGTCGGCCAACGGCTTCATCAACAGCCCCAACTCCGGCGCGGTGTTCTTCCCGCTGGACGACTTCAAGAACCGCAAGGGCCACGACCTGTCGGCCAACGCCATCGTCGGCCAGCTGAACGCCAAGTTCGGGGCCATCCCCGACGCCCAGATCGCGGTCTTCCCGCCGCCTTCGGTGCAGGGGCTGGGCACGATCGGCGGCTTCCGCATGCAGATCGTCGACCGCGCGGGCCTGGGCCCCGACGAGCTGAACAAGCAGACCCAGAACCTGATCGACAAGGCCCGCAAGGACCCCGCCCTGACCGGCGTGTTCTCGACCTACCAGGTCAGCGTGCCGAAGATCGAGGCCAACATCGATCGCGAGAAGGCGCGGGCCTCGGGCGTCAGCCTGACCGACCTGTTCGAGACCATGCAGGTCTATCTGGGCTCGCTGTACGTCAACGACTTCAACCGCTTCGGCCGCACCTACGAGGTCAACGTCCAGGCCGACCAGAAATTCCGCATGCAGCCCGAGCAGATGCTGCGCCTGCAGACCCGCAACGGTCAGGGCCAGATGATCCCGCTGGGCGCCTTCGTCAGCTTCAAGGAGGCCACCGGCCCCGACCGCGAGAGCCACTACAACGGCGTGCTCACGGCCGAGATCAACGGCGGCCCGGCCCCCGGCTACTCGACGGGCCAGGCCCAGAAGGCCCTGGAGGACCTGGCCAAGCAGGAGCTGCCCAACGGCATGGGCTATGAGTGGACCGAGCTGACCTACCAGCAGATCCTGGCGGGCAACACGGCGATCTACATCTTCCCGCTCTGCGTGCTGCTGGCCTTCCTGGTGCTGGTGGCCCAGTACGAGAGCTGGAGCCTGCCGCTGGTCGTCATCCTGATCGTGCCGATGACCCTGCTGTCGGCCCTGGCCGGCGTGCTGCTGACCCATGGCGACAACAACATCTTCACCCAGATCGGGCTGATCGTGCTGGTGGGGCTGGCGTGTAAGAACGCCATCCTGATCGTCGAGTTCGCCAAGGAACGCGAGGAGCATGGCGACACGCCGCTGCAGGCGGTGCTGGAAGCCTGCCGCCTGCGCCTGCGGCCGATCCTGATGACCTCGATCGCCTTCATCATGGGCGTGGCGCCCCTGGTGGTCAGCCACGGGGCCGGCGCCGAGATGCGCCGCGCCATGGGCGTGGCGGTGTTCTCGGGCATGCTGGGGGTGACGGTCTTCGGCCTGATCCTGACCCCGATCTTCTACTTCGTGATCCGCCGCAACACCGCCCGCCGGGCGGCGCTGAAGGCGGCCAAACAGACCACGCCCGTGGAGGCGCACTGATGTTTGCTTCTTCCCAACCCCGCCAGCCCGGCTGGCCCAATCCTTCCTGGAAGAGCCTGAAGGTCCAGCTCGGCCTGTTCGCCAGCATGGTCCTGCTGTCGGCCTGCGCCGTGGGACCGGACTACAAGACCCCGGTCCAGGCCCCGGTCGTGCTGCAGAACGCCCCGGCCGGCGCCTTCTCCACCGCCAATCCCGAGGCCCAGTGGTGGAAGGCGTTCAACGACCCGGTGCTGGACGGCCTGATCGCCCAGGCCCTGTCGGGCAACCTCGACCTCAAGGTCGCGGTCGCCCGGGTGGACGAGGCCCGCGCCCTGTTCAAGGACGCGCGCCTGGACCAGATCCCGCGGGTCACCGCCAGCGGCGCCTACCAGAAGAGCGACCAGCAGCAGCCGGGCTCGAACGGCCAGCGCGTCGAGAGCGAGACCTACCAGGCCGGCTTCGACGCCGGCTGGGAGATCGACCTGTTCGGCCGCGTCCGCCGGGGCGTGGAGTCGGCCCGGGCCGAAGCCGGGGCGGCCCAGGCCGACCTGCGCGACGCCCAGGTGACCGTCGCCGCCGAGGTGGCCCGGAACTATCTGGAGCTGCGCGGCTACCAGGCCCGCCTGGCCGTCGCCAACCGCAACCTCGACACCCAGCGCGAGACCCTGCGGCTGACCCAGGTGCGCTACAACGCCGGCAGCGGCAGCCCGATCGACGTGGCGTCGGCCCAGGCCCGCCTCAACGCCACCGAGGCGGCGATCCCGGCCCTGGTCACCGCCGAGAAGCGGGCCAACTACCGGCTCTGCGTGCTGCTGGGCCAACGGCCGGGCGCGCTGGACGCCGTGCTGGTGGCCAAGGACGCCGAGGTCACGCCGCTGATCGCCGCCCTGCCGATCGGCGACGCCGCCGACCTGCTGCGCCGGCGGCCCGACGTCCAGGCCGCCGAGCGTCGCCTGGCCGCCCAGACCGCCAAGGTGGGGGTGGCCACGGCCGACCTCTTCCCGCGCGTCCGGGTGACCGGCTTCGTCGGCTTCCTGTCGGGCACGTCGAGCGGCTTCGGCAACTCGGCCAGCCAGGCCTGGTCGGTGGCCCCCGTGGTCACCTGGCCGGCCCTGGACCTGGGCGGCGCCCACCAGCGCCTGAAGGCCGCCGAGGCCCGCAACGACGCCAGCCTGGCCGTCTACGACCAGACCGTGCTGCGGGCCCTGGAGGACCTGGAGACCGCCCTGGTCGCCTACCGCCAGCAGCAGGCCCAGCTGGTCAGCCTGACCAACCAGGCCGCCGCGTCCCGCCGCGCCGCCGAACTGGCCCGCATCCAGTACAAGGAAGGCGGCATCGACTTCCTGGTGCTGCTCGACGCGGAACGCACCCTGCTGGCCGCCGAGGACTCGCTGACGGTCGCCGAGACCGGCGTGAACACCAACGTCGTGGCGATCTACAAGGCGCTGGGCGGCGGGTGGACGTCGTAAGGCAGCGCCCGGAACAGGGGACACACACTCACGGCAAGGCCCAGCGGGTCCGGCAACGGCCGTGGGGTGAGTGTGTGTCCCCTCCTTCGTCCTGAAAAGTTATCCACAGGACGCACCGGCCGGGGACATGCCCTTGGGCGTGTCCCCATCAGCATCCACGGAGCCAGGATTTGGGGACACGCCCAAGGGCATGTCCCCGGGCGAAGAGGCCTCTATCCCCGCGAATTCCAAACCCGACCCCAACGAAATCAACGCGCTGCACGAAAACGCACGTTTCCGATCCTCACCCTCCGGGGCGGCCGCACAATAGCGGCATGACCCAAGCTCACGACATCTCCACCCGGTGCCTGACTTTCCAGCTCAAGCTGATGGACGCCCTCGAGGCGACCTGGGCGATGCTGGAAGGCGCCACCGATCCCGCCGTCATCCGCCAGGCCCGCGACACGGCCAAGGCCATCGGCGACCTCGCCGCCCAGGCCCGCAAGGTGGCCCTGGCCGTTCCCACCCCGCGCGGCAAGCCGCGGCTGGCCGAAACGGTCGCCGCCGGCCTGCACGCCGCCCACGGCATGGCCGACCTGAGCGCCTTGATGGCGGAGACGCCCGCGCCGCCCGCGCCCGTGGCCGCCCAAGCCGAGCACGCCCGCCGCGCGCTGGAGAAGCTGAAGGGCGGGCGACGCGGACGGTTGTGAGGAAGGCCGCCACACGCGAAGGGGCTTCCGGTCCAAGCCTCGCCGTGTGAGGCTGGCGGCATGAAAACCGCCCTGACCCTCTTCGCCGTGGCCGCCGCCCTGGCCTCGTCCGCCTGCACCGACAGCAAGCGCGCCCGCAACGACGCCACCTGGACCGACCGTCCGGCCGACGTCACCTGCTGGAGCTACGGGACCCAGACCTATTCCGGCCGCTCGACCGGCAAGGTCGAATACGACGACGGGCGCCTGTCGTTCGTGGACGCGGCGACCGGCCGCTACACGACGATCGACGGCGAGTGCCGCGTCGTCTACCAGGCGCGCTGACGATCGAAGCCTCCGCCCCTACGGGGCGGACAGGCCGCGAAGCGGTCAGGTGGGGGCAAGGGGGTGCGATCCCACGCCCAACCCTTCCACTTCTTCGAACGACGGCTGCCCCCGTTTCGAATAGTCAAAGCGTCGCGCCCGGCGGCAAATCGATCACCTCGCAGGGAGGCGACGATGAGACTGATCCTGGGCGTGCTGATGGCCGCGGCCCTGTCGCCCGTCGCGGCGCGGGCCGACGATGGACCGGCGGCGACGCACGCCACCCCCGCCGACGCGGTGCGCGGCTACGGCGAGGCGGTCGCCCAGCGCGATCCCGCCAAGCTGGCGCGCGCCTTCCAGCCCAGCGCGATCGCCTACCGCCTCGACGGCGGGACGGTCACGGCCACCTACCAGGCGCAATGGAAGGGCCGGCTGGGGGCGTCCGAGCCCTCGGCGTCGACCTTGACGATCGAGCGGATGGATGAGGGCCGGACCACGGCCCTGGCCACGGTCCGCTGGATCCGCGACGGCAAGCCCATCGCCGAATATGTGCTGCTGGCCCGACTGTCCGGCGGGTGGCGCATCCTGGCGACCCTGGGCCAGCCGGACGCGGCCGAAAGCCCCGCCTCGGCCGCGGGCGTCGCCGCGGTCGTCGACGCCAAGCTCGCGGCCGACCGCGCCTGGGACGCCGACGGGCTGGGCGCCACCCTCGACCCCCGCGCCCTGGTGACCAGCGTCGAGGACGGCGAGTTCGTCGCCGCCTCCGTCCCCGAATGGCAGGCGCGCTACAAGGACCGGCGCGCGACCTCGGCGGGCGCGACCTTCGCGCTCACCAGCCAGGTCGTCGAGGCCCGGGGCGACATCGGCATGGCCCGCTGGTCGTTCCGATCCGCGAGCGGCGAATGGACCGACCGCGCGCTTGTGCTGAGGACGGCGTCGGGCTGGCGCATGATCGCCCTGCTATTCGTCAAGGAAGCGCCGTTGTAGGCGCGGCGGCGCACGCACTTGCCCCCTACGGGTCGCTTCGCGACCGTCTTCCCCCATAGGGGGAAGAGGCGCCGCCCCCGGGCGCGATGCGTGCGTCCTCCGCCTCCTATGGGGGCGCACAGACCGCGTAGCGGTCAGGTGGGGGCAAGTGGGTGCGCCTACCCCCTCGGCAGCCCCACCTCGAACGCCGCCCCCGTCTCGGCCTCGACCAGCCCGATCCGCCCCTGGCTGGCCGCCAGCAGCGAGCGGGCGATCGACAGGCCCAGGCCGGTGCCGCCCGCCTCGCGGCGGCTGGTGAAGAACGGTTCGAACAGGCGGTCGCGGTCGGCGGCCGGCACGCCGGGGCCGTCGTCGCTGACGCGCAGCACCACCTCCTCGCCGACGGCTTCCGCGCGGATCGTCACCGCCCGCGCGCCCGCCTGGCGGCTGTTCTCGACCAGGGTGGTCAGCACGGTCTCGACCGTGGCCTCGGGCGCGGCGACCAAGGGCAGGTCGCCCGGCAGGTCCAGGATCACGGCGATGTCGCGGCCCTGGGCGTCGGCCACACGCCGCGCGGCGGCCGCCAGCTCCGACGCCACCCCCGCCTGGGGCATGGCCATGTCGGCCCGGGCCAGGTCCATCAGCCGCCCGACCAGCTGCGAGAGCCGGGCGCTGTCGGCCGAGATGTTGGAGAGGAACCGGCGGCGCTCGTCCGGGGTCATGG
>Ga0209758_1002233_pt1 | contig 20125 bp, 18 predicted proteins | sample AraplaMF_Col_mMF_FD_184258 | JGI IMG/M metagenome (GOLD analysis project Ga0209758, IMG submission 184258) | Arabidopsis root microbial communities from the University of North Carolina, USA - plate scrape MF_Col_mMF (SPAdes) (version 2) | ecosystem: Host-associated > Plants > Roots > Endosphere...
ACCGCAGATAGTCGCCTGCATCGACGCGGACGCCGAGCAATTTCAAATTTCGCAACACGACGGAGGGAACGCCCGACAATCCCATCACGCCACCGGTGACGTCCTGCCACTCGCGGATCAGTTCGTAGAACACCATGCCGAAGCCCAGCGTCATCATCGCCAGGTAGACCTCGCGCACCCTGCCGGCGGGATAGGACAGCATGAAGCCGACGGCGCCGGCGCCGAGAGAGCCGGCCGCGATGGCCGACAGCGGATCGAGGGTGCCTGCCCTCGCCAGGACTCCCGATACGTACGCGCCAGTGCCGAACAGGCCGGCCTGTCCCAATGAGATCTCGCCGGCGAGACCGGTGAGGACATTGATGCTCTGGGCGAGCACGATCGCGATGAGGACGAAGGTGATGAGCTGGACCGTCCCGGGCCGCAGCCATCCCGGGATGATGAACAGCGCAGCCGCCGCAATCAGACACGCGGCCGTGGCGATCGACTGGACCCGGCTGCTCATGCCCTGCGGACCTCGGCGCGACCCAGAAAACCATTCGGCAGCAGCGCAAGAATGAGCATCAACAGGGCAAACGCGATGCCATGCTCGGCCGCCGTCGAAATATAGCCGCCAACCAGCTTGGTGATGATGCCGAGGCCGATTCCTCCGGAGAGGGCACCCGCGGAGCTACCCATGCCGCCGAGCACGGCGGCGACGAATCCGAGCAGCACGAGGTCGAAGCCGAACGACGAGTCGACCGTGCCGCCGATCTGGGCGGCCAGCAATCCCGCCAGCCCGGCGAGCAGGCTCGATGCCACGAACGAACTCACTACGATGAGATCGACCGGAATGCCCTGGACGCGGGCCAGTTCGGCATCTTCCGAAACGGCGCGGACCGCGTGGCCCCAGCGCGTGCGGCGCAGGAACAGCTCAAGCGCGGCCATGATCACCAGGGTGATCACGATGACCACGACGTATTGCAGCGACAGTGCGATTCCCCCGATCCGGATGTTGTCCTTGACCGAGAACAGGATTTCCGGAAACGCCACCGCCTGCGATCCGAACAGTTTGGCGGCGAGGCCCTGGATCAGGATGCCGAGACCCAGCGTCGACACCACCCAGCCCATGCTGCCGACCCGCTTGAGCGCCGGGCGCACGGTGAGCCGCTCGACCACGACGCCGATCACCCCCGAGACCAGAAGGCAGAGACAGACCGCCAGCGGAAGACTGATCCGGTTCATCACCAGGAAAGCGAACCCGAGCGAGCACAGCATCATGATCGAACCCTGGCCGAAATTCAGGGTCCGCGTCGTCCAGAAGGTCAGATTGAGGCCGGTCGCGATCAACGCGTAAACCGACCCCACGCTGATCCCGGTGAGAACGAGAGTGACGAAGAAGGTCACAGCAGAGCAATCCTATTTGCTGATCACTTCGAGTGCCAACTTGTCGCCACGCTTCTTCATCTCGTAGATCGCAAGATCGTTGGGGCTGAAGGCTGCGTGGTTCTGCGGCGTGAAGCTGATCGACGGCACGAGCAGCCCGGGCAAATCCTTGGTCTTGTCGATTGCCGCTACCACGGCCTTCGGCTCGGTCGAACCGGCCCGCTTGATGCCGTCGAGCAGCAGGTTGACGCAGTCATAGGCGCCGGTCACCAGCGGCGCCATCGAGATCAGGGGGTTCTCCGGATCCGCGCCGTACCAGCGATCGGTGCCATACTTGTTGCGATAGCGATCGAGGAAGGCCTGCGTCCTGGGGGAGAACGGCTTCTGGCCGAACGTGGTCGCGTTGGTGGCGCGCACCCCGACCGCGAGATCGCCGACGCCCTCCATGAACGGCACGGTGACGAGCCCGGACGAGCCGTAGAGCGGCAGCGCGATATCGAGCCGGGTCATGGTCTTGCGCAGCACCGCCGCATCGGCGCCGAGGCCGACGAAGACGATGACTTCGGCACCCGCCCGCTGCAGGCGAACGAGCTGCGCGGTCATGTCCTGGGCGCGTTGATTGTAGGTCTCGGCCGTGACGGTTGCGGCCGGCTTGTGTTCCAGCACGCTCTTCTTGATGAGGTCCGCGCCGAGCTTGCCGTAGCTCGTGCTTTCGGTGATGAGCCCAACGTTGTTGAAGCTCGCGGTGAGCGCCCGGCCAAGCCGTTCGGCCTCGGCCGGGACGCTCATGGCGACGGAAAACACGTTGGGATAGGGCGGCTTGTCGGGACCGTCGGGATGCACGATGGTCGGCGTCTGCGCCTGGGAATTGCACATCGGCCTGCCGTCGGCGACGACCATGCCGACGACGGCCAGGGTCGGCCCGCTCGGTCCGGGCGCCACCATGGCGACGATATCCGGGTTGTCGAGGATGCGGCGGACGTTCTGCACCGCCCGGTCAGGCACCAGTTGATCGTCCAGCACTTCGGCAAGTTCGATCTTGCGGCCGAGCACGCCGCCGGCCGCGTTCCACTCCTCGATCGCGACTTCGGCGCCGCGCCGGATGCCTTCGCCGAACTCGTTGAAGGGTCCGGTCAGCGCCGCGCTCAATCCGAGCTTCACCGGCGCCGTGGTCTGGGCGACCGAAGCACTCCCCGACATCGCAACCATGGTCACGACTGCCGCACCCGCCAAATACGCGATCCGCCTCACAGGCCCCTCCCGATTTTTATTTATCGGGTTCAACTAACGGCGGAACGATCGGGTGCGCCAATAAAATTACACGCAGGCACTATGTGCATTACGCATGCTCGCGCATCCGGCGACGCGCGACGCATTGCCGCGCCATCACGCCGGTCACGTATGCGAATACATCGGCTTGCCCGGGATATCGAGCCGCGCCTTGAGGATGCTGCCGCTGCCGGACTCGGTGATGAAGAGGGTGCGGTTGTCGGCGCCGCCATAGGCGACGTTGGTGGTGTGGTTCTCAGCGCACGAACGGACACGGTACACCGGCTCGCCGCGGGCATCGAACACCCACACCGTGCCCATTCCGACATGGGCGACGGCAAGCCGTCCGCCCTCGTCGATGGCCAGACCGTCGGGACCACCCCAGCCGCCGGAGAGCTGGATGTGGATGCCGACCTTGGCAACGCCGCCGTCGCGGCGCAGCGGCACGCGCCAGACGCAGTTGCCGCGCGTCACCGCGAGGAACAGCATGGTCTCGTCGAGATTCATCACCAGGCCATTGGGGCTCGGGACGTTGTCGAGCAGACATTCGACCCGGCCGTCGGCATGGACGCGGAACACCCGCCCGGTCGGATCGTGCAGTCCCGTCATGCCCTGATCGGTGAAATAGAGATCGCCGTTGCGGCCGAAAAACAGATCGTTGACCGCCTTGAAGCGCTCGAGATTGGCCCGGACCAGATAGGGCGTGACCTTGCCGTTCACCGGATCGAGCAGCATGATGCCGTTCTTGTAGTCGGCGATGAAAATGCGGCCGTCGCGGTGGATCTTGAGGCCATTCGGCCAGCCGTCATATTGCGCGATGACGTTGAACCGGCCGTCGGGCGTGACGCGAAAAATCCGCCCGTTCGGGATATCGACGCACCACAGATTGCCCTCGCGATCGAAAGACGGTCCCTCCAGCACCGAGTGCGGCGGGCTGCCGACCGGCTGGGCCGCGACCCACTCGTTGTCCGGGTCGACGCGCCTGAACTCGTCGGGCAGGCGCGCGAAGATCTCGGTTTCGATGTCTTTTGGCGGTGCGAACATGGCGCGAGTCGTTTCCTCGTGGCGGTCAGGCGGCGCGCGGACGTGTCGCGGGCTGCGGCGAAACATCCGGCGCCGCGATCGGCCGGTGCGTCAGGGTCAGCGCGGACGCCGCCCCGATCACGAGCAGGATGCCGGCGAGACCGAACGCCCAATTATAGCTGCCGGACCATGCGATGACATAGCCGGTCACCACAGGCGCGAGGATGCCGAAGATATTGCCGCCGACGATCAGGATGCTGGTCGCCTTGCCGGCGTCCTGCGGTCGCCGCAACAGGTCGTTGGTCAGCGCGATGTTGAGCGACACCGCGGTGGAGATCCCGGTCAGCGAGACCGTGATCAGCGCCACGATCGCCCAGATCGACTCCACGAACGGCGCGGCAATGATGACCGCGGAGCTCAGCATCATCACCACGATCATGACCCGCCGGCCGCCCTCGCGCGCTTTGGTCGGGTTCAGGAGACTGTCGCTGACGCGGCCGAGCGCGATACCGAGCAGCACGGCAAGGCCATAGGGCAGCGCGGTGTAGAAGCCGGTCTTGAGGATCGTGAGGTCGCGGGTGGTCTGCAGATAGTTCGGGAGCCAGGTCAGGAACAGGTATTGGGTGTAGACCGCGCAGCCTTGCGTCAGCGCGAGGCCCCACATGGTGCGGGTGCGCAGCAATTCGCGAAAGCCCGATGCGCCGCTGGTGGTGGCCAGCGCGGCCTCGTCGGCGTCGCGTTCAGTCAGGATCTTCTGTCGTTCGGCGGCGTCGAGCCAGTCGACCTGCTCGGGCTTCCTGAACCAGCGCAGCCAGGCGGCGAGCCACACCAGGCCGATGGAGCCGGCGATGATGAACGAGCCGCGCCAGCCGACGATCCCGATCATCCAGGCCAGAAACAGCGCGCCGAACGCCGGACCGGCATAGGCGCCGCTGTTGAAGATCGCAGTGGCAAAGCCGCGCTCGCTCACCGGCGCCCATTCGCGGATGACGCGACCGCCGGCCGGATAGGTCGAGGCCTCCCCGGCTCCCATCGCCAGGCGGGTGGCAACCAGCGTGCCGAAACTCCCGGTGACACCGGTGAGCATGGTCGCCGCCGACCACACCGCGATCGAGACCGCGTTGGTGACGCGGGTGCCCCAGCGATCGACGATGATGCCCATCGGCAAGAGGCAGATCAGATAAGTCCACAGGAAGGACGAGAACAGATAGCCGAGCGCCACCGGCGACAGCCCGAACTCCTTTGCGATCGGCTGCGCGGCGACCGACAGCGCGACCCGATCGACGTAGTTGATCGCCGACAGGCAGAACAACAACAAGTAGACCCAGTACCGCCGTTTCCCCGCCATGTGTCTCTCCCCAGCCGTCGTTGTCGCCGCCCGGAGCCGGGCGGCCTCAATTGGCGGCAAGCTTGCTTAGGCCGAGGATATGAAGTCAAATACAGGAAACGACTGACCTCATAGACAGAAGTTATGAAGCTCCGCTTCCGCCAGCTCGAAATCGTCAAGGCCGTCCTGGAAACCGGCAGCGTGACCGAGGCTGCGCGGCTGCTCAATGTGTCGCAGCCGTCGGTCAGCAAGATGTTGCAGCAGGCCGAAGCCCAGCTCGGTTTCGCGCTGTTCATTCGCGAGCACGGCAGCCTCGCCCCGACCGTCGAAGCGCGCACCCTGCTGCCGGAATTGATCAAGGCCTTCGCCGCGGTCGATGTCGTCAACCGGCTCGCCGGCGATTTGCGCGACAGCCGCACCGGGCTCGTCACGGTCGCCGCCTCGGCGTCGTTCGGCAACAGCCTGGTCGGCGCGGCGGTCGAACAGTTTCGCGCGGCGCGGCCGAAGACCCATGTCGTGCTGCAGACGGTGCTCAATCACCAGATCGCCGAGTTCGTCGCCGACAACAAGGTCGATCTCGGCCTCGCGCTCAGTCCCGCGGAAGACTCCGCGACCATCGCGCGCAATTTCTGCTCGGCCGATCTGGTCTGCGTGATGCCGCAGGGCCATCCACTGGCGCAGCTCCAGGCGATCGGTCCCGCGGAGCTCGCGCGCTATCCGCTGATCTCGTTCAGCCGCGAACGGCCGATCGGCGCCCTGATCGAACAGGCCTATGCGCAAGCCGGACTGCGGCGCAGCATCGCCATCGAGGTGACGCAATCGTGGACCGCGTGCGCCCTGGTGCAGGCCGGATCCGGCGTCGCCGTCGTCGACGGCTTTGCGCTGCTCGGCGGCATGTTCGCCGACCTCGTGGCGCGGCCGATGCATCCGGGCATTCGAATTGCCGGGCGGTTATTGCGGCCGCGGCATCGCCCGATGTCGCGGCTGGCCTCGGCCTTCGTCGAAGAGTTCGAGAAGGTGGTGGCGTCGCACGTCGCCCGCGACGAGTTGTACGCGCCGGCCTAAATTTAGATCGATCCCCGGATGATGCCGGTGTCTTCGGCGCCCATCGGCTTGAAATCGACGAACATGTCGGCGCCCGCAATCGCGGCGGCGCCGGCGCGGGCGACCGCGAGATCCTGGGTACCGGAGCCTGAGCCGGCCGCCACGGCGCCGAGCACAAAACCGTCGACGCGGATCGGCAGGCCGCCGATAAGGTTGGTCCAGCGGCTTTCGTGGGCCAATGTCACCTGGATCTCGACGTCGGCGTGCGCGCCGCCGGTCGGCGCAACGGAGAGCGCCGAGGTTCTCGCCTTGTTGATTGAAGACGTGACGCTCAGTCCTTTCGAGCCGTCCATCCGCCCGAATGCCAGCAGGTTGCCTCCGGTGTCGACGACCGCGATGCACATCGGCTGTCCGATGCGGGTCGCCTCGGCGATCGCCGCATTCAGGACCTTGAGCGCGCCGTCCAGGGTCAGCGTCCTGGTTTCCTTGATGTCGGTCATGATGTCACCTGCCGCAGTCCGTTGAGAGCCGCTGTCGCGCCAAGCAGCCGGCTATCGCCACCGCGCCAGCCGATCAGCGACAGGCCGACCGGGATCGAACCGCTCGCCGCCACCGGGAGGCTGACCTGCGGCAGGCCCGTCAGGCCAGCGATCCCGGTCAGGTCGACGATCCGGTGCACCGCGTGGCGCATCTCCGACAAGCGCGCGTCGCGGCGGATCGGCAGGATCGGCGACGTCGGCAGGCAGAGCATGCGCCGGCCGTCCAGCAGCGTGTCGAGCCGCCGCGATGCGCTGACGCGAAACGCCTTGGCAGCGGCGAGTGCGTCGGCATCGATCCGGCCATCATCGGCGAATGCGCCGGCGACCTCGGAGGAGAACCGCGGATTCACCCGGTCGATCCAGTCGCGAAAGGTCGCGTGGAATTCGTTTCTCTGCAGGATGCGCTGGTGCTGCGACCAGGCAAGAAGATCGCCCTCGGCGAGACGCAGCTCGGTGACCGGTACGACCTCGCGCAGCTGCGTGAGAACGGGCAGCAAGGCGCGCCGCACCGGTTCGTCGGCCAGCGCAAAGCAATCGGTCGCAATGATGATCTCGTCGGGCAGCGCATCCGCAACTGGTTCGCCGAGCAGGACCGCGCCAACCGCAGCGAAGGTCTTCGCGTTGTCGGCAAAGAAACCAACAGTGTCGAACGATGGCGCCTGGGTCATCATGCCGTCGGCCGGGATGCGGCCGTGAGTCGGCCGCAAGCCGTAGAGACCGCAGAAACTGGCTGGAATGCGCACCGAACCGCCGGAGTCGGTTCCGAGCGCAAAATCGACCAGACCGCCCGCCACCGCGGAAGCCGAGCCGCTCGACGAACCGCCGGGAACGCGATCCGGCGCGCGTGGATTGAGTGGCGTGCCGTCGAATCTGTTGATGCCGAGCAGACCGAGCGAGATTTCGTCGGTGATGGTCTTCCCCACAAGCTCGGCGCCCGAACCGAGCAGGGCATCGACGGCCCAGGCGTCCGCCTCCGCCATGTCGTGGCTGGCGGCCCAGTCGGGATTGCCGCAGCCGGTGACGAAGCCGGCGACGTCGAACAGATCCTTGGCGGCAAAGCGCAAGCCGGACAATGGACCGGCACGGTGTGGCGCCTTGTGCACCGTCACGCCCGGAACGAAGGCACCCAAGGTATCTTGCACGGCGTCTCCCTTCGATTTGGAAATGCGCGGATCGACGCATCTCTTACTTACCCTCCCCTGGAGGGGGAGGGTCGGGGCGCGTCGCGCAAAGCGCGATGCGCACCGGGGTGGGGTGCGCGGCGAGCAGGTTTGGTAGATGGGCTGCGGATGAACAATCACCCCACCCCGCTCGCCCAGGACGAAGCTGCGCTTCGTCCCCGGCGAGCGACCCTCCCCCTCCAGGGGAGGGTAAGGAATGCCTTCATCTCAATCCATCATACGCGATTGCTGCACCTGTTGGACCGAAAGGGCGCTTCGCATCGGATCGCCCCCTCGCCTCACTCACTCCTTGTAGAGCTTGCGGAAGTCCGGATGGGTGTGAAACCAGTATTCATACCCCTTCACGTTCTTCTGCACCGCATAGTCGGCAAAGCGCGTGTAGAGCGGGATGCGCGGCAGGTCGGTCATCACGATGTCGACCATCTTGTTCAGGCTGGTCTTGTAGACCTCCGGATCGCGGGTGAAGCGCGCCTCGTCGATCACCTTGTCGAGGTCCGGATTGACATAGTTGGCGGTGTTGAACACCGAATTGTTGCCGCCATGGAAGGTCCAGAAGAAGAAATAGTCGGGGTAGTCGAGCCAGCCGTAGAATTCGGCGATCACCATCGGCATGGTCTTGCTCGCCATCTGGGCGAACCAGTTCGAGCCCGGCACCTTCTCGATCGAGACCTCGACGCCGATGCTCTTCAGCGCTTCCTGGATCAGGATCGCGGTCGGCTCGCGCACCGTGGCTTCGCTGAGATCGATCGACAGCGTGGACTTGAAGCCGTTCGGGAACCCGGCCTCGGTGAGCAACTGCTTGGCCTTGGCGAGATCCTGACCGTGCTTGATCGGCACCGGCCAGGTCAGCTCGGGATACGGCTTTGACGGGTCGCCGCCGAACATCGGCTTGGCGCGATTGTAGAGCGCCGAAGAGACGATTTCCTTGTAGGGGATCGCATAGGAAATCGCTTCGCGGACTTTTGGATTGTCGAACGGAGGAATCTTGACGTTCATGTCGACGAAGACGAGATCGTTCTGCACCGGCACGCCGATGACCTTGACCTTGCCTTGTTCGGCGAGTTCGGCGTAGTCCTTCGGCGGCAGCCCGACCGACATGTCGACGTCGCCTTTTTCAAGCAGCGCCCGGCGGGTGCCGGCCGAGGCGATCTGGCGGTAGACGACGCGCTTGAGTTTTGGCAGCGGGCCGGACTTCCAGGCATCGAACCGTGTGAACACTGTCTGTTGTCCCGGCGACCAGGACTCCACCTTGTAGGCGCCGCCGCCGCAATCGTTGCGCGAGACCCACTCGAACGCCCACGGATCCGCCGGTGTCGCGTGCTTCTTGGCCAGCTCGGAATTGATGATGACCGGCACCGGCACCACGAGGTCCGGCATGGTCAGCTTGTTGAACTGGTCGAAGGTGGCCTTGAAGGTGTGATCGTCGACCACCGAGAACTGCTCGGGCTTGACCAGCGATCCGGCCGCCATCTGCACCGCGGGAAAGCCGCCGGCGGCGATCGCGCGGTCGAACGACCATTTCACATCCTTGGCGGTGACCGGGCTGCCGTCGTGAAAGGTGGCGTCCTTGCGCAGATGGAAGATGTAGGTCTTGCCGTCCTCGCTGGCTTCCCAGCTTTCGGCGAGCTCCGGCGTCACGATCTTGGCGTCGTAGGAAACCGTGCCGTCGGCCAGCGTCTTCTCACCATGGCTGACCAGCCGGTCATAGGCCTGCCAGACCACCATGCGGCTGTGGTCGTTGGCGGTCGGCACCATGGTGTCGAGGCCGTTGGGGCCCATCTCGGAGACCATCACCAGCGTGTCGTTGGCGATTTCGGCGGCCAGGCTCCTTGCGCCGGGCAACGCCACGGACGCCATGAGCAGCGCCGCAGTCACGATACGTCGATTCAATTGCATGCGAGCATCCTCCTGTTGACATGTGAACGAAGGGCGGTGTCAGAGGCCGAGTTCGCCCAAGAGTTTCGGCCATTTGTCTGCCCACGGGCGCGCCTGTTCGAAAGCGCCGGAGGCGGCGAGCACGGTGCGGTCCGCCAGATGGCGGCCGATGATCTGCATGCCGACGGGCAAGCCGTCCTTGGTGAAGCCCGCCGGAATGGTCGCGGCGGGCTGACCGGTCAGATTGCAGATGAAGGTGAAGCAGAGCCAGTCGCCCGAGGTGACCATCTTGTCTTCGATGATCTCGGGGCCCTGCATGTAGAGCGGGAACGCCGGCACCGCGAGGGTCGGCGTGATCAAGAGGTCGTAGTTGGCCATGAAGCGCCACATCTTGTTGCAAACCATCTGGCGGACCATCTTGGCGTCGGTGAATTCCTCGGCGGTCCATGGCCGCTGCAGCAAGGCCACGAGATGCGGCGACATCTCGCTCTCGCGGCCCTTCATCATGCGGCGCATGCCAGTGAGATCGGTGTCACCGGCGACGATGGTCCAGAAATGCGGGAACGGATTCTCCCAGCCGGGATTGGCGCGCTCGACGGTGCAGCCGAGGTCGGTCTCGAACACCTTCACCGCCTCGGAGACGACGCGGCGGACTTCCGGGTCGACCGGCGCGTAGCCCCAGTCCTCGCTGTAGGCGATGCGCAGGCCTTTGACGCTTTCCTTGACGGCCGCGACATAGTCGAAGTCGGCGGCGGGAATGGAGTAGCGGTCGCGCGGGTCGGGCCCGGTGATCACCTTCAGCATCAGCGCCGAGTCGGTGACGGTGCGGCTCATCGGACCGACGTGCTCGAGGGATTCCCAGCTGGAGACACCGGGATAACGCTCGTCCCGGCATCCCGGATAAAGCGGCACCCGGCCCATCGAGGCCTTGATGCCGTAGAGACCGCAAAGTGCCGAGGGAATGCGGATCGATCCGCCGCCGTCGGAGCCGATGGCGAAAGGCGCGACGCCGGCGGCCACCGAGGCGCCGGAGCCGGCGCTCGATCCGCCCGACGTCATCGCGAGATTCCATGGATTGCGCGTCGCCGGGAATACCGGGTTATGGCCAACGCCGCTGTAGCCGAATTCCGGAACGTTGGTCTTGCCGATGATGACGGCGCCGGCGTCTTTCAGCCGCTCCACCACGATGTCGTCCTCGTCCGGCACGAAGTCGCGGTACAGCGGCGACCCCATCACGGTCAGGATGTCCTTGGTGGCGACCAGATCCTTGATGCCGATCGGCACGCCGGCCAACGGGCCGGGGTCTTCGCCGGCGGCGATCTTGGCGTCGACGGCGGCGGCGGCGGCGCGCGCCACGTCGGGCGTGGGCGTGCAAAACGCATGAATATGCGGTTCGAGCTTCTCCATGCGGCGCAGCACCGCATCAGTGACCTCGGCCGCGGACAGCGTCTTGTCCTTGACGCGCGACGCGACGGTGGCCGCGTCCATGCGGCAGATTTCGTTGTCAGCAGTCATGAGATCCCTCCAGCGGGTGAAAGTGGGAAATGACAGGCGGCGAAATGCCCCGGGCCGACGGCGCGCAGCGGCGGCATCGCCTTGGCGCAGAGCGGCTCGCTTCGCGGGCAGCGGCCATAGAAGCGGCACACGGTCGGCTCGGGATCGATCGGGCTCGACGGGCTGCCATCGAGGCGCGGACGCGCCTCGCCGCGCCGCGCCGGATCGGGGATCGCGGCGACCAGCGCCTGCGAATACGGATGGCGCGGCGAGGTGAACAGCGTCTCGGCCGGTGCGATCTCGACGATCTTGCCGAGGTACATGACGACAACGCGCGAGCACAAGAGGCGCACCACGTTGAGGTCGTGCGACACGAACAGGTAGCTCATCGAAAGCCGATCCCGCAGATCGGCGAGCAGCTTGAGGATCACGGCCTGCACCGACACATCGAGCGCTGAGGTCGGCTCGTCCAGGATCAACAACGACGGCTCGACCGCGACGGCGCGCGCGATGCCGACGCGGGCGCGCTGGCCGCCGGACAATTGATGCGGGTAGCGCTGCAGCAATTCATCCGGCAGCCCGACGAGAGCGGCGGTGGCCCGCACGCGCGCCTCCATCTCGGGACCGTTGCGCAAACCGAGCAGCCGCTTCAGCGGATCGGCGATGGCCTGGAAGGCCCGCATAGACGGATTGAGGCTTTCGGTGGCGTCCTGGAATACGACCTGGATTCGCCGCCGTCCCGGCGTGGCGACGAAGCTCTCCTGCGACATCGCGGTGAGCTCCTCGCCGCCGAGCAGGACCTTGCCCGCGGTGGGATCGATCAGGCGGCCGAGCAGACGCACCATGGTCGACTTGCCGCAACCGGATTCGCCGACCAGGCCGACGCTCTCGCCGGTGCCGATGACGAGGTCGACATCGTCGACCGCGTGAAGCGTGGCGCCGCGCGCCGCGCCCTTGACGGGATAGAACTTGCTCAGCGAGCGGGCTTCGAGCAGCGGCGCGGTCACAGCGGAAACCTGCAGCGCACGACATGGCCGGGCGACAGTTCGGTCCAGGGCAGTTCGCTCTCGTCGCACACCGGCTGGCGCCGCTCGCAGCGTCCGCTGAACCGGCAAGGCGGCAGCGCCTTGCGCAGATCGGGCAACTGGCCGGGGATCGACATCAGGCCGTCGAGCCGGGTTTCGGGGACCGGCGTGGCCGCAAGAAGCTGGCGGGTGTAAGGATGGGCCGGATGCGCCAGCAGCGTTTCGGTGGCGGCGATCTCGACGATGTGTCCGGCGTGCATGACGGCGATGCGGTCGCAATATTCGCCGGCGAGCCCGAGATCGTGGGTGATCAGCAGCGTCGACATCCGCGCGGTGTGGCTCATGTCCCGGATCAGGTCCATGATCACCGCTTGCGTCGTCACATCGAGGCCGGTGGTCGGCTCGTCAGCAATCAGTACCGACGGCGCGCAGGCCAGCGCCATGGCGATCATGACGCGCTGGCACATGCCGCCCGACAGCTCGAACGGATAGGCCTCGGCGCGGCGTTCCGGGTCGGGGATGCGAACGCGCGCCAGCGCTTCTATCGCGGCCCGCTTCAGCTCGCGGCTCGGCAGGTTGGCGTGCTCCTGCAGCACGTCCTCGATCTGCTTGCCGACCTTGCGGATCGGGTTGAGCGCGGTGCGCGGGCTCTGGAAGATCATCGCCATTTCGCGGCCGCGCAACTCGCGCAGCGCTTCCGGCCGAGCCGCCAGCAGGTCGATGCCGCCCATGGTGATGCGGCCGCTGGTGATCTCGGCGGCGTCATCGTTGAGCGCCATCACGGTGTAGGCGGTGACCGACTTGCCGGATCCGCTTTCGCCGACCACGCCGAGGATCTCGCCGCGCGCGACCGAAAAGGAAACGCTTTCCAGCGCCCGCACCACGCCGTGACGGGTACGAAACTCCACCGACAGGTTGTCGATCTCGAGCTGCGCCATCACACCCGCTTTCTCGGATCGAGCAGATCGCGCAGGCCGTCGCCCAGCATGTTGAAGGAGAATACCGCGAGCACCAGCGCCATGCCCGGGAACATGAACGCCCACCATTCACCCGAGATGATGAAGCTCGCGCCCTCGGAGACCATGATGCCCCACTCCGGCGTCGGCGGCCGGACGCCGAGGCCGATGAAGGAAAGACCGGCCGCGTTGAGGATCGCCCAGCCCATGTTGAGCGAGGCCTGCACCATCATCGGCGGCAGGATGTTGGGAATGATGTGGTTGAGCAGAACGCGGAACGAGCCGTTGCCGCCCATCCGCGCCGCCTCGACATAGCCGAGTTCGCGCCGCACGTTCACTTCGGCGCGGGCGAAGCGGCAATAGAACGGCAGGTTGATGATCATCGTGGCGATGATGATGTTGGCGACACTGTTGCCGAGCGCCACCACGATGCCCATCGCCAGCACGAACAGCGGAAACGCCATGATGGTGTCCATGGCGCGGCCGATGATGCGGTCGGTCCAGCCGCCGAAGTAGCCGGCGAGCGAGCCCAGCGCGAGGCCGATGACGAACGACAGCACGACGGCGGAGAGCGCCATGCCGAGATCAAGCCGTGCCGCGACGATGACCCGGCTGAGAATGTCGCGGCCCAGCGCGTCGGTGCCGAACGGATGCAGCGCGCTCGGCCGCGCCAGCTTCGCCGCGGCATTGGTGGTCAGGGGATCGAACGGCGCAAGAGAGGGCCCGAACAACGCGCAGAGCACCAGCAGCGCCAGGATGATGACGGCGGCCAGAGTGAGCCGGTTCTCGCCGAAGGCGTAGCCGGTGTTGCGGGCCAGCGTGATGATGCTCATCGCTCAGCCCTCGAACCGGACGCGGGGGTCGACCACGGTGGCGAAGACATCGACTGCGAGGTTCAGCAGCACGTAAAGCGTCGCCATCATCAGGACGAAGCCCTGCACCGCCGCGTAATCCGAGGCGATCACCGCCGACACAGCGTAAGCGCCGACGCCCTGCCAGCCGAACACCTGCTCGATCAGTACGTTGGAGCCGAGCAGGAAGGAGAACACCATGCCCAGAATGCTCGAGACCGGCAGCAGCACGTTGCGGAAGGCGTAGGTGAACAGGATCTTCTTCACCGGCAGGCCGCTGGCGCGCGCGGTGCGGACGAAGTCGCTGCTCAGCGCTTCCAGCATGGCAGCCCGCGTGATCCGCGCGATCGGCGCCAGCGCGAACAGGCCAAGCGACACCGCCGGCAATATCAATTGAGACAGCGACGCCCGCAGCACCGGCCAGTCGCCGGCGATCAGGGCATCGACGGTGTAGGCGCCGGTGATCCGCGGCGGCGGCGAGAACGCGATTTCGTTGAGCCGGCCGAGCGGCTGCGGCGCCCAGCCAAGCAGGAAATAGAATACGTAGACGAACAACAGACCGACGAAGAAGGTCGGAAACGCCGCGCTGACCGTGACGAGCCCACGGCAGGCGTGGTCGACCGGGCCATTGATGCGGGTTGCAGCCCAGACGCCCATCGGGATGGCGATGATCACCGCGAACAGCAGGGCGAAGGCCGACAATTCCAGCGACGCCGGCAGCCGTTCGACGAGGTCGGTCAGAACCGGCTGACCGGTGGTCAATGAGCGGCCGAGATCGCCGTGCAGCAGGTCTCCGACGTAGTGGAGGAATTGCTCGGGCAGCGGCCGGTCGAGGCCCAGCGTCTTGCGGATATTGGCGATGGAGGTGGCGTTGGCGGCGGGGCCGGCGAAGAACGCCGCCGGATCTCCGGGCAATGCCCGCGAGATGAAGAATGTCAGGATAACAACGCCAATCAGGCTCGGGATCGTACTCAACAGACGCTTGAGCACGAACGCCATCAGCGGCTCCCGTCCCGGTACCCGCTGCGATTGCAGTCGGATCGCCGTAACCAGCAATTGGCGTGCTTCACATTCATGTTAGCGAATTAAGCAAGCGTCATGCCATTGCAGAAAACCTCCTGGGTGCCGCAGCAAGACGGACTTAACTCGTTGATGGCATCACCATTTTGCAGGAGTCCGCAGACGATCAAGGGCTTGAGTGAGGGGCAAGATTCCATGACCCTGCCGCTTGATGGGGCACATGCATGAAATTCATGCGCCACCACCGCCTGATCTTTCAGCTTTTTAGGGAGAAGAGTTTCCGTTCGTCATGCCCGGGCTTGTCCCGGCCATGACGGAAGGGAGCGCTTTGATGGGCTTCAATGAACCTGGGGCGTGTTGACCCAGACGATGCGGGCTTCGTCCTCGCCGACGTTGCGGTAGCTGTTGGTCAGGTAGGCCTTGAAGAAGAAGGAGTCGCCCGGAGTCATCAGGGTGGTGGTGTCGTCGATGGTCAATTCGATGGTTCCTGAGAGCAGGTAACCAACCGCCTCGCCCTGGTGCGTCACCAGATCGACCTTCTCGCCGCCGGGGGCCACGACGTGAACATTGGCCTCGAGCAGGTTGCCGGCGGCGACCGGCACCAGCCGTTCGTAGGTCACCCCGCTGCCGCCGCGAAGCGCGTCGACCTGCACCTTGAGCCGGTCGTCCGGCTTCTGCACCAGCATGTAACCGTCGGTCTTGAGGCCGAAGAACGAGGCCATGTCGCGGTCGAGGGCCTGGACCAGCTTGTCGAGCATCGGCAGCGACGGCAGCACCTTGCCGGCCTCGATCTTGGAAATCATGCTCTCGTCGCAGCCCACCGCCTGGGCGAGGTCCCGCATGCGCAGACCCTTGAGCAGCCGGGCGCGCCGCAACCGAGGACCGATACTCAAGGTGCCGTTGTCCGAACCCACTGCGATCTTTCCGGAACGATGCGAAGAAAGTGGCGCATCGTATGCACAAAAATCACGTGATTGACCAGCATGTTTAGCAAGCGCGTCGGAAACGATCCGGTATCAAGGTAAGGCAACCGACCACCGTCACAGCCCGGCGTCGACCTGAAAACACTGCCGCGTAATGCGCTGGCTGTCGTCGGACGCCAGAAACAGCGCCATCCGCGCGATGTCCTCGGGCGTCACCGCGTCGGGAATCGCCTGACGCGCACGCATCTCGGCGATCCGGCTTTCGTCCTGAAACCAGAGCCGAAGCTGACGCTCGGTGATCACCATGCCGGGGGCGATGGCGTTGACGCGAATGCGGTCGGGGCCAACGAGACGCGCCAGCGAGTTGGTGAAACCGACGATCGCCGCCTTGGCCGCGGCGTAAGCCGGCAACTGCGGGGCGCCGCGCATCCAGGCGATCGACGACATGTTGATGATCGAACCGCCGCCGCGGGCCTGCATCTGCGGCACCACGGCCTGGGCGGCGAAGAACACGTGCTTCAGATTGACGCCGATCATCCAGTCGAACTGATCCGGCGTCACCTCCGCGAGGACCTGGCGCTGGTCGTTGGCGGCGTTGTTCACCAGCACCGCAGCGTCGCCGATTGCGGTGCGGATCTTGTCCATCACCGCACGCAACGCGTCGATGTCGAGAAGGTCGCACGGCAAGAATAGCGGCGCCGGGCTGCCTTGGCCGGACACCTCCCGCACCAGCGCCTCGCCGGCAGCCGCGTCGACGTCGAGGAAAGCGACCCTGGCTTGCTGTCCGGCAAACGCGCGCACGAAGGCGGCGCCGATGCCGCTGGCGCCGCCGGTGATCAGGACCACACGATCCTTCAGGCCGGCATAGGTGTTGGTATCGGTCATGCGATCAGGCGCTCCGTGGCGGGGTCGAACAGGCAGATCCGGCGGGTATCGAGCGCGAATGGCGCCAGCGCCCCCGGCGCCGGCCGGATATCGGGCGAGATCCGCGCCAGCGCGCGCTCGCCGCCGAGCCGCAACGACACGATGGTTTCGGCGCCGGTCGGCTCGCACATCTCCACCGGCGCATTGACGACGATCGGGCCATTCGAGGTGCCGGCAAAGCCGCGCTGCCCCTCGGCGATGCATTCCGGCCGGATGCCGAGCACCACTTCGGAATCGCGAAACGCCGCGGCCGCATCGTAACCCTGCAGGCGAAGCCGCACTTCATCCGGCCGGCCGGCGCCGATCACCACCACCGGGGCGCCGTCCTCCGCCACCAGTCTTGCCGGCATGGTGTTCATCGGCGGCGACCCCATGAAGCCGGCGACGAACAGGTTGGCGGGATAGCGGTAGATGGTGTCGGGGTCGGCGAACTGCTGCACTTCGCCCTTGTGCATCACCGCGATGCGCGTCGCCATGGTCATCGCCTCGATCTGGTCGTGGGTGACATAGACGATGGTGGCACCGATCCGCGCATGCAGCCGCTTGATCTCCATCCGCATCTCGACCCGCAGCTTGGCGTCGAGATTGGAGAGCGGTTCATCGAACAAGAACAGCAGCGGATCGCGCACCAGTGCGCGGCCCATGGCGACGCGCTGGCGCTGGCCGCCGGACAATTGCGACGGCCGGCGGCCCAGCAGCGGCTCGATCTGCAGCAGTTTTGCGACGTTCGCCACCGCGGCGTCCTGCTCCGGCTTCGGCACATGACGGCATTCCATGCCGAAGGTGATGTTCTGCCGCACGGTCATCGACGGATAGAGCGCGTAGGACTGAAACACCATGGCGATGTCGCGGTCCTTGGGCGCGACGTCGTTGACGATCCGCCCGCCGATCTCGATGGTACCGCCGCTGGCGCGTTCCAGCCCGGCGATGATCGAGAGCAGCGTGGACTTGCCGCAGCCCGAGGGGCCGACCAGCACGGCGAATTCGCCGCTTTCGATGTCGAGGTCGATGCCCTTGAGCACCTCGAGATTGGCGAACCTCTTCGACAGACCGCGAATGCTCAACGCCGCCATGATGACACCCTCATTTGATGGCCCCCGCGGTGAGGCCACTCATGAAATATTTCCCGCCGAACAGGTACACCAGAAGCGTCGGCAGGGCGGCGATCAGAACGGCGGCGCTCTGCACGCCGTACAGCGGCTCCGAGGTAATGGCCGCGCTGAGCGCGATCAGCGCCGCGGTCACCGGCTGCTGGTCGCCCGATGTGAAGGTGACGCCGAACAGAAACTCGTTCCAGATCCCGGTGAACTGGAAGATCACGGTGACGATGAGGATCGGCGGCGACAGCGGCAGGATGATGCGCCAGAAGATCCGGAAGAAGCCGGCGCCATCGATGCGCGCCGCCTTCAGGAGGTCCTGGGGAATGCCGACATAGTAGTTGCGGCAGAACAGCGTCGTGAAGCTCAGCCCCTGCACGGTGTGGATCAGCACCAGGCCGGCGATGGTGTTCATCAGGCCGAGGTCGCGCAACACGACGACCCATGGGATCAGCTTCATCTGCTCGGGCAGGAAGATGCCGAGCGTCACCAGGGCGAACACGATGTTGTCGCCGCGAAAACGCCAAAGCGCGATCGAATAGCCGGCGAGCGCGCCGAGCATGGTGGAGAGCAGCGTGGCCGGGATCGCCAGCGACAGCGAATTGCGCATATAGGGCGCGATGCCCCAGCAATGCTCGGCCATGCAGAATTGGTTCCACGCCTCGGGGTAGTTGCCGAAGATCAGCTGGCGCGGCCACCCGATCATCGAGGTGGAGGCGATCTCCTGGCTGGCGCGCAGTGAATTGGCGATCACGACGCCAAGCGGCACCAGAAAAAGCAGCGCCATGACGACCAGCACCGTATAAATGATCGCGCGGCTGATCTTCATGCCCGCTCCTGCCGTCGCCGCCGCCAGCGCATGAAGAGGGCGTAGGGCACCAGCACCACCACCAGCGTCAACAGCAGCAGCACGGCGGCGGCCGAGCCGCGGCCGAGTTCGCTGCGCTGGAACATGAAGTCGTAGACCACCAGCGTCGGCAGCGTCGAGGAGATGCCCGGGCCGCCGCCGGTCAGCGCGCGCACCAGGTCGAACGCCTTGATCGCCGACTGCAGCAGGATCACGAACACGGTGACGAAGATCGGCCAGATCGTCGGCAGCACCACCCGGCGATAGGTACGCCAAGCGCCGGCGCCGTCGATCTGCGCCGCCTTGATCAGATCCTTGTCCACCGAGCGCAGGCCGGCAAGGAACAGCGCCATGGCGAATCCCGCGCCCTGCCAGACGCCGGCCAGGATCACGGCGTAGATCGCCTTGTCCGACTGCACCAGCCAGTCGAAGCGGAAATCCTGCCAGCCGAGATCGTGCACCAGCTTCTGCAGGCCGAGCCCCGGGTTGAGCAGCCAGCTCCACACGGTGCCGGTGACGACGAAAGACACCGCCAGCGGATAGAGAAAGATGGTGCGCAGCACGTTTTCGCCGCGCACCCGCTGATCGAGCAGGATCGCCAGCAGCAGCCCGACCGCCATGGTCAGCAGCACGAAGCCGGTGCTGTAGATGAACAAATTGACGTAGGCGATCTGGAAATTCGCGGTGCGCGTCACCGCCCAGTAATTCTTCAATCCGACCCAGGTGTAGTCCGGCATCAGGCTCGAGGCCGTGAACGACACCCAGGTGGTCCAGGCGGTGAACACCACAACGTGGCCGGCGGTGATCGTCAACGGCAGCCAGATCGCAAGCTCGGTGAGGACGCGACCGAACCGGTCACGCCACACGCCGGCGGCACGCTTTTGCGCGCCGCGTTCGCCCGCCGGCAACGTCAGGGCCGTTGGCATGGCGCCGATCCTACTGGGCGCTTTCCACCGCCGCGACCAGCCGCTTCTGGCCCTCGGCCGCGGGAATCGCGCTGTTGTGGACGTATTCGGTCAGCACGTCGATCATCGCCGCGGTAATGCCGTTGGGCTGCGCCATGTTGTGGCCGAGGCTCATCACCACGCGGTCCTTGGCGATGGCGTCCTTCAAGTTCTGCGCCGAACTGCGCTGGCCGTCGGTGAAACCCGGGGTCGACAGGTCGACGTCGGTACGCGCCGGGATCGAGCCGGTGATCTTGGAGTACATCTCCTGCGTCGACGGCTGCATGACGAGATCGGCGAACAGCTTCTGGCCGGCCTCGAGATCGGCGCCTTTCGGCTTCCAGAAGATGAAGCAGTCGGCGTTGAGGTCGAAGCAGGGCGGGCCGTTCTCCTGCGGCGCCGGCCCGCTGGAGAAGTCGGCGTC
>Ga0209758_1002235_pt1 | contig 20121 bp, 19 predicted proteins | sample AraplaMF_Col_mMF_FD_184258 | JGI IMG/M metagenome (GOLD analysis project Ga0209758, IMG submission 184258) | Arabidopsis root microbial communities from the University of North Carolina, USA - plate scrape MF_Col_mMF (SPAdes) (version 2) | ecosystem: Host-associated > Plants > Roots > Endosphere...
GCCCGCTGCCGACCATCTTGCAGGTTAAGCCGCCCGTTTAGAGAGGGAGTCGGTCCGGCGCAACCCTAGAGTCGGGGAGCGGGGTTCGGCGAGGCGACGCGCCGGACCCCGCCGCCGGGCCGCCGGTCCCGGTCTGGTGAAATAGACCTCCTGGGCGTGGCATTCGCCACAGGCGGACCGGGCCCGGCGCGGCATCTTGGGCGGGAAGCGGCGCCGTGATCGGGCCTCCCGCCTCGGTCGATCGCCCCCGCCTGGAAACCGCTCATGACAGGTCCTTCGCCCCCCGCCGACGATGCCGTCCCGCCCGTCCACGTCGTCGTGACGCTGACGCGGGAAGCCGCGCCCGAAAAGCCCCAGCCCGGCGCCCTGTCCGCGATCGACGGCTTCTTCAAGTCCAGCCTGGGGGTCGCCCTGCTCACCCTGCTGACGACCGGCGTGGTCGGCGGCCTGGTCAGCAACCACTTCACCGACGAACAGAGGCGGGCGGCCGAGGAGGCCCGACGCATCGCCGACCTGGAGATCCGGCGCAGTGACCTGATCGAGGCGTTCAGCAAGACCTACGAGGCGCGGCGCACCGCGGTGGCCCTGGTGCGGTCGACGATCGAGGACGGCGGCAAGGCCGCGGAGCGCGAAGCGCGCTGGAAGGCCTATCAGGAGGCCTACCTCGCCTACAATCTCAACGGCTTCGCCTTCCGCGCCAGCATGATCGACTATCTGGGCTACGGGACCAGCCAGCTGTTCCGGCCGTCCCTCGACCTGATGACTTCTTCCTTCAGCCGGCTGGACGCATGCCTCACCAAGGCCTACCGGCTCGACGTGGCCGGCAAGCGGCGCGACGCCAAGGCGCTGCTGCGGCATTGCCGGGGGGATGGTCCTGGCGCGCTGGAATGGACCGCCCTGCAGGAGACGAAGAAACTCAACGATTGTTTGAGCACGGTCGAGATCGAGCTCACCAGTTCGCTCTATCTCGAGAACAAGTTCGCGCGGCTGGAAAAGGCCGCCCAAGAGGTGAAGAGCGTTCGCCTTGTCGATGATCCGGCCAAGCCACGCGTCCAGGCGCCCCGAGCGGCGGGAAACAGACCGGCGGGCAGGCCCCCAGTCCTGACGCCGTCGGTCAAGGTCTTCAAGATCGCGGATTTGACGGCGAAGGATTGGTCGCGCCGCAAGTGCGCGAAGCTCACCGATTGGGTTTGCCAGCGGCTGTACAATCGCCACGCCGTCAAGGCGAAGTTGGCGGTGGAAGCTTGCGTTTCGCTGGCGGACAAGCGCTATGGCGCGGCGTCGTCCACCGTCGCCCTCGCCGGTCCGTCGCCCGCGCGAGGTGCGGCGAGGAAGAGTTGACGGCCCGCGCCGCCGGCTACCGGCCGCTGATCACCGGCGGGGCCGGCACGGTCGGCGCGCCGGGCGGGACCTCGGCGGGCTCGTCGGTCAGGCTCCAGGCCCAGCCGGCCTGCGCCCGCTCGTAGCCCATGCGGAACAGGGCCTCGCGGTTGTCGCTGGCGAAGTCCAGGCCCGAGGTGTCGACGTCGGCGCTGTCGGGGATGGCGGCGTACAGCAGCTGGCCGCCGTTGCGGCGGGCGAAGGCGCTGCTGGCCGCCAGGTGGGTGCGCATCAGGGCCTTGCTCATGGCGTCCCACGAGCGGCCGACGATGGCCCCGGCGTTGCCCTTGGTGAAGCCGAACGCGCCGCCGACCTTGCCGTTGACGATCACGTAGAGCCGCCCGGGCCGGACCTGGCCCTTGGCGGCGGTCCACAGCAGCAGCGACTCGGGGGCCACGAAGAACGGGATGGTGACGCCGCCGTCCACGTGCATCTCCGACAGCCGCCGTCCTCCCTTTTCGGCATTGGGGCTCGGGATCTCGATCAGGGTGGGCGGCAGGACGCCGGGGATGCTGGCGCTGGCCACCAGCACGTCCTTGAACAGCTGGCGCGAGGCCGGGTCGCCGCGGCTGGCGATGGCGCCCATGTCCCAGATCACCGTTTCCTCGGTGTCGAGGTTGGTGGTGGCGATCAGCAGACGGCGGCCGCGCCTGTGCTCGGCGACGATGGCCTGCAGCAGGTCGTCGGTGACGTTGGCGTCGACCAGGGCCCGCAGGCCCGAGGCGCTGTAGACGCTGGTGTGGAACAGCAGGCCCAGGCCGCGGGGCTTGAGCACCTTGCCGGCGGCCTTGCCGGTGTAGGCCTCGGCCAGGCGGTCGTCCCAACTGGGGCCCAGGAAGGCGAAGGGCGCGGTCAGGGCGCCGGTCGAGACGCCGGTCACGATGTCGAATTCCGGCCGCTCGCCGCGCTTGGTCCAGCCGGCCAGCACCCCGGCCCCGTAGGCCCCGTTCGAGCCGCCGCCCGACAGGGCCAGGACGTCGAAGGTGCGCTGGGCCGAGGCGCGCTTGCGGGCGGGTTCGGCGAAGCGGATGGCCGCGTCGCTGTCGCTGGCGTTGAAGCGCAGCTCGGCCAGGCCCTGGGGCGGCGGCCCGGCCAGGTCGCTGGCGGTGTAGGCGTCGCGCGACAACGACCCGCAGGCGGTCACGCTCAGGGCGGCCAGGACGATGACGAGAAGGCGGGCTGGGCGCATGGGGCTCATGGGGGAGGGCTGAACGCTCGCTGCGGAGAACCCTGTCGCGCCCCGGGGGAGCGCGCAAGAAAAATGGGCCGGCGCCAGGCGCCGACCCATCTGTCTTTCGAACCTTCGAGGCGATTAAGCCTGCAGGTTGCCCGCGGCCATCTTGCCGCTGCGGCGGTCCTGTTCCAGGTCGTAGGTGATCTTCTGGCCTTCGTCGAGGCCGCGCAGACCGGCGCGTTCAACGGCCGAGATGTGGACGAAGACGTCAGCGCCGCCGTCGTCGGGTTGGATGAAGCCGAAGCCCTTGGTGCCGTTGAACCATTTCACGGTGCCGGTAGCCATAGTGGTAGTCCTTGCAGTCAATATTCGTCGGCGGAGGAGTTCCGCGCGTCGATCAAATTTCGTTGGGGGTCGGTAGGCGCGTCCGGCGCTCTCGCGAAGAGAGCATGGAAAAGCAGGCCGAACGGCAGCGAATTCGATAATGCACCATGGGCCTCCAAACCGTGGGGAGCAAGTGAATTCGTGAATCGTCTTGAATCGCGATTAGTTTTGGACCCCAAGCAGCGCCTTGAACGTTAAGCAAATTCTCTCGCGCTATTGCGGGAATTGCTGAGTTTCGAGGACTGCACCATGACCCTGATCGAGCGGATTCCTCTGCTGAACGACCGGGAGCTGCTCACGCTCCTGGGCAACGCCCGCCGGCTGGACGTCGTGGGCACCCCGGCCCAGCGGCTGGCCGCGGCGGAAGTCCTACCCGTGCTCGAACTCGAGGCGTCCAAGCGCCGCCAGGTCAGCCTGGAAGCGGCCACCCTCAAGCGCGGCGCCGCCGCGGCCGCCCGCCGCAAGGCCGCCGCCGCCCAGGCGGCCTAGTCTCTCCGAAATAGCCAAGCCGCACCGTAAAGACGCCTTGCCTCCGTCGCTGTTGATAGTCATTCTCAACAACGACGGAGCGCTTCGGAGGCGATCATGGTGTTTCTGACGGCGGGGGCCGGCTGGCTGGCCCTGATGATGCGGGCGGAACGGACCCGGGCGGGCCACGACGCGCCCGAGACCGACTGGCTGCTGCACGGCCCTACCGACCCGGACGCGGTCGAGGACGAGGACGCGCCGCTGCTGGCGGCCGAGTAGAGGCGAACACTTGATCCCCACCTGGCGGCTTCGCCGCCTGTCCGCCCCCATAGGGGCGGAGGATCAGGCCGCCGCGTGCGCCGGCCGGTACCGCGCCGCGTCCGTCACGTATTCCGCATGCCCGTACCGCGCCAGCAGGCGACGGACCCGGCGCACCAGCACCGCCTCGCTGATCTCCCGCAGGCCCGGCGCATGGCGCGCGGCGCGGAAGGCGGCCATCTCGGTCACCACGCCCAGGGCCACGGCCCCGAACACCAGCCGGTCGGCCGGGGTGACCTCGACCCCCATCCGCGCGGCCGCCGCCCGGTCGCCTTTCATGAAATGCTTGAGGAAGAACACCTTGGCGAAGCGGCGCTCGATCCGGTCGTGCAGCCGGTTGGCGGGCGAGCGGTCGGGCGGCAGGTAGGCGGCCATGGTGGCGCGGATCAGCGCCCCGCAGGTGGCGTCGTCGAAGCCCTGGCGCAGGGTCGAATTGCGCGCGGTCATGGCCCGCACGACCCCCTCGGGCGTGTCGGCCAGCAGGTCCTCGGGCAGGCCCAGCAGGAAGCAGCGGTAGCGCGCCAGCTCCACCCGGGCGCGCTCCTCGCGCGTGAACCGGCGGCGGCCCTTGCCGATGATGTCGAACGACATCAGGAAGATCGGGATCAGTCCGGCCGGCATCTGGTCGACCTGCGGGATCGGCACGCCGTAGACCCCGACGTCCCAACGGCCCGAGCGCAGGGCGTTGAACCGCACCATCGAGTGCATCAGCCGCACCATGGCCGCGGCCTTGAACCCGGCCCCATGCCGCTCCAGCGCCCCGGGCAGGACGGTGGTGGCGAAGAAGGTGGCCGTCTCGTTGACCCGCCGGGCGGCGCTGTCGTTGCTGAGCGTGCCGGTCAGGGCCATCGGCAGGGCCGAGTACTTGTTCAGGAAGGTGGCGATGAACGCCCCGCGCACCGCGAACGGGGCCAGGTGGGCCGTGGCGTTGAGGTCCAGCCGCGCCCCCTCGCGCACAAGGTCCATGTCGACCCAGTCGGGCGTGGCCTCCATGGCGGCGATGAAGGCGACCAGCTCGGGCGGGGCGTCGGGCACGGCCGCGATCCCCTGGTCGCAGGCGCGGGTCAGCAGGTCGATCAGCCGGCGGAAGCCGAACTGGGGGATCAAGCTCGCGTAGGCGTCGGCCACCACGTCGCCCAGCATGGTGTAGGCGTGGACGCGGTCGAGGTCCTCCTGGGTGACCTCCACGCCCATCGGCTGACGGTCGCGGACCACGGCCAGGGCCGGGTCCCAGGTGAAGCGCTCGGGCGTGGCGTCGAAGTCGACGTTCCCGTACAGCGCCGGCAGCAGCGTCTTCTGCGACGCCACCTTGGCGCGGACCTGGTCGATGGAGAGGCTCATCGGCGCTCCTGCTGGGATCCTGGTGTCGCCGATCAGGTTATGTAAGCATTGCTCACATTCCTACTCGCCTTCCGGCCGGCGGGATGGGGCGCGGTCGAGGACCTGGCAAGTGGCTGAAAGACAACGCAGAACGCCGCGCCAGGCGCGGGCGGAGGCCAAGATCGAGGCGATCCTGGACGCGGCCTTTCAACTTCTCGAGGCCGACGGGGTCGAGCGGCTGACCACCAATCACGTCGCCGAGCGGGCGGGGGTCAGCATCGGCACGCTGTACCAGTACTTCGACGGCAAGCAGGACGTGCTGGCGGCCCTGGCCCAGCGCCGGGCGGCGGCGGTGCGCGACGCCATCGCGCGGACGGTCATCGAGCGTCCCGACCTGGGCAGCGTGCGGACCATCGTCAGGGCGCTGATGAGCGGCGTCGAGGGCTCGCCCGCCACGCGCCAGGTGCTGCTGGACGCCCTGTTCCGCCAGAGCCGGGACGGCATGCTGCTGCACCACCACCAGGCGTTCCTGGCCGCCATCGCCGGCAAGGCGCGGCTGGAGGTCGAGCTGACGCCCGAGACGGCCTTCGTCCTGACCCACGCGGTGATCGGCCTGCTGCGCGCCGCCGCCGCCGAGCCGGAGCTGAACCTTGACCCCGAAGCGCTGGAGGACGAGCTGGTGCGGCTGATGGAGGCCTATGTCGCGGCCTTGGCGGCGGGAAAGGGCGGCCAGCGAAGAAGCTAGGTTCCGGAGTCGGCTGGAGCCGTGAATTTCAGGTTGTCATCCCGGACAGCCCCTATGGGGCTTCCGGGATGACAACGGATCGAAGCTTCATCGATCTGGAAACGACCGCTAGACCAGCGCCTTGCGCGCCGCTTCCCAATACTGGGCGCCGGTGATCAGGGTGACCACGGCGGCCAGCCACAGCAGGGCGTGGGCGCCGTAGGTAGCGGGGGTCACCACCGACGCGTCGGTCGGCAGGTGGAAGGCGGCCCACGAGGCCAGGATCATCTCGGCGCCGATGGCCACCAGCTGCAGGGTGGTCTTCCACTTGGCCAGCAGGGTGACGGGCAGCTTCACGCCCTTGCCGGCCCCGACCTCGCGCAGGGCGCTGACGGCGAATTCGCGGAACAGGATCAGGCCGGCGGGCAGGATCACGAGCGGGTTGGGGCCCAGGGCCATCAGGCCCAGCAGGGCGCCGCAGACCAGGATCTTGTCGCCGATCGGGTCGAGGATCGCGCCCCAGATGCTGACCGCGTCCAGCTTGCGGGCCAGCCAGCCGTCGAAGAAGTCGGTGACCGCCGCGACCACGAAGGCCACGAACGCCCAGCGCTCCAGCGACATGCACTGCTCGACGCTGAGCTGGTCGCTCAGCCACGGCACGCCGCCGGCCGCCGCGGCCAGGGCCACGAACATGAACAGGGCGATGACCAGGCGCGCGGAGGTCAGGATGTTGGGCAGGGCTTTCATGGCGGAGGTTCTAACGCATGAAGGCCGGGAAGGGCTATGGGGCGGCGGGGCTTACGTCGACTCGGGTCGGGTCGCCCGGCGCCGGCCGCAGCCAGTAGTCGCCAGCCAGGGTGTGCAGCTTGGCGCGACCGTCCTCTCCGAGAGGCAAATCCAGAAGGGTCGCGCGTCGACCGCCGGCCAGTTCCTCGACCAGGGCTCGGGAATCCTTCCAGCGCCGAAAGCGATACTCCATGCTTAGGTCGCCCGGTATCGCGACTGACTTTTCCTCGATCGCCGGCGCATTCGCGAAGTTGAAGGTTCCGCTCGACGAGGCGAAGCTGGTGATCACGTACGGATTGATGTCGGGCAGGATGATCGCCAGCTTGCCGACCAGCATCAGGCACAGGGCCTTGGCGGCCTTGGGGGGAGAGGCTGGAAAACACCAGACCTCCCCACTCGTCTTGGCCAACGGCCAATGGAAATTTCCCGCGTAGAAACCCGCACTGCCGGCCGGCGCGAGCACGCCCTTCACCCAGATGCTGTAGCCGGTCGCGTCGGCGGTCAGCACGCCGGTGCGATTGAAGGTGAACGGAAAGGTCACCAGGGTCTGGTCCGGTCCGGCGGCCTGAGCGACCACCGGTGGTCCGGCGACGCGCAGGGGCGGAACGCGCTTGCCCGGTGCGCTGCTGTCCACCGCATCGCGTCGGGCGTCGAACGCGACGGAGACCAGGGCGCGGCCGTCCGTCGTGGCGGCCTGGCGGATCGCTCCGGCCTGCGCGGCCCCGATCGCCGCCGCGCCGAAGCCCCAGCCGCCCGGCGTTTCCGACACCAATTGGCAATCGGACAGCGCGCCCGCGGCGTCGGCGGCGCAGTCGATGACGGCCTGACCGCTGGTCTCCATGCGCTGGGCCCGGGCGGGAAAGAACGTTGAGGCCGACGGCGGCGCATGGGGAATATCGAGCGGAGCCTGGGTCGCGAGGCGGGTGTCGAAGGCGCTGGGCGGATTCGCCTGGGCCTGGACGACCGAAGGCGTCAGCACGGCCGTCGGTGCGGCCGCCAGGGCCAAGAGGGCGATTACGCCGCGAAGAACCTTGAACATGACTTCCCCCACACAGCGTCGATACCAGGGTTCTTCAACCCTAGGAAGATCACCGGCGGCGCAAGCTCGACCGTCGTCTGGTTCGTGCAACTCCATGCCGATAATGCTGGGTCTGTAGAATGAAGCGTTGCGTCCGCGAGGCCTGGGTCGAGGGAATGGGGCGATTTTTGCTCCGTCCCGGTTGACCTGACGCCTCCGGCCCGCCAAGCCATGGCCAAGTTCCTCGAGGGCGTCATGGCCAGCACCACCACCGATCCGACCGCGACCAACTCCACACGCCGCGTGCTGACCGCCAGCCTCGTCGGCACGGCGGTGGAGTTCTACGACTTCTACATCTACGCCACGGCCGCCTCGCTGGTGTTCGGCCAGCTGTTCTTCCCGTCCAAGTCGCCCAGCCTGCAGCAGATGGCCGCCTTCGCCAGCCTGGGCGTGGCGTTCCTGGCCCGGCCGCTGGGCGCGGCGGTGTTCGGCCATTTCGGCGACCGGATCGGGCGCAAGTCGACCCTGGTGGCCTCGCTGGTCCTGATGGGCGGTTCGACCCTGGCCATCGCCTTCCTGCCCACCTACGCCATGGCAGGCTGGCTGGCCCCGACGCTCCTGTGCCTGCTGCGGTTCGGGCAGGGCTTCGGCCTGGGCGGCGAGTGGGGCGGGGCGGCCCTCCTGGCCGTCGAGAACGCGCCGCCCGGCTGGCGGGCCCGGTTCGGCATGTTCCCGCAGCTGGGCGCGCCGGTCGGCTTCATCGCCGCCAACGGCCTGTTCCTGATCCTGGGCCTGGTCCTGACGCCCGAGCAGTTCCTGGCCTGGGGCTGGCGCCTGCCGTTCCTGGGCAGCGTGGTGCTGGTCGGGGTGGGGCTGTGGATCCGCCTGAAGCTGACCGAGACGCCCGCCTTCGCCGCCGCCATCGCCCACGAGGCGCCGCCGGCCGTGCCGCTGGGCGAGCTGCTGCGCGACCACTGGAAGGCCACCCTCTGCGGGACCCTTGCGGCCATCTGCTGCTTCGCCGTCTACTATCTGATGACCGCCTTCGCCCTGGGCTACGGGGCCAAGGACCTGGCCTACGGCCGCACGGCCATGCTCAGCGCCCAGCTGATCGCCATCCTGTTCATGGCCGGCGGCATCGTCGTCGCCGGCTACTGGGCCGACGCCACCAGCCCGCGCCGCGTGCTGATGGCCGGCTGCGCCATGACCGTCGGCGTCGGCGCCCTGCTGCCGCTGATGATGGTCGCCGGCTCGCTGCCGACCATCGGCGCCTTCCTGGCCATCGGCCTGCTGGTCATGGGCTTCGTCTACGGACCGCTGGGCGCCTTCCTGCCCGACCTGTTCCCGGCCCGGGTGCGCTACACCGGCGCCTCGGCCGCCTTCAACCTCGGCGGCATCCTGGGCGGCGGCCTGGCACCGATGATCGCCCAGGCCCTGGCCGACAAGGGCGGCCTGGCGCCGGTGGGGGTCTATCTGGCCGCGGCGGCGGGGCTGAGCTTCCTGGGGCTGCTGGGGCTGAAGCCGAAGGCCACGGCCTAACCCTTCGATCCGATAGGGTTGTCATCCCGGAAAGCGCGCAGCGCTTGTCCGGGACCCAGGTGAACCGCACCGCATCCGCCCAGTCCCCTGGGTCCCGGACAGCCTCTGCGAGGCTTCCGGGATGACAACGGTTTGGAAGCTCAAACGGTCGTTTGCGCTCTCCCCCCATCCGCGCCACTGTGCCTCCAACCATAAGAAACATCGGGAGGCGCACCCCATGAACCCCAACGCGGAATTCGACGTCGTCGTCCACGGCGCGACCGGCTTCACCGGTCGGCTGGTGGCCGAGCACTTCGCCAGGCACCATCCGGACGTCCGCTGGGCGATGTCGGGCCGCAGCGCCGACAAGCTGGTCGCCGTCCGCGACGAGATCGGGGCTCCGGTCGACACGCCGCTGATCGTGGCCGACGCCGACAGCCCGACCTCGCTGCGCCGCATGGTCGCGCGGACCAAGGCGGTTCTGACGACCGTCGGCCCCTACCAGCTCTACGGCTCCGACCTGGTGGCCGCCTGCGCCGAGACCGGGACCGACTATCTGGACCTGTGCGGCGAGCCGGCCTGGATGCGCCAGATGATCGACGCCCACGAGAAGGCGGCCCAGGCCAGCGGGGCGCGGATCGTCTTCTCCTGCGGCTTCGACTCCATCCCGTTCGAGCTGGGCGTCTGGTTCGTCCAGCAGGCGGCGGCCAAGACGTTCGGCGCCCCGGCCGCGCGGGTGAAGGGCCGGGTGAGGGCCATGCGCGGCACGTTCTCGGGCGGCACGGCGGCCAGCCTGAAGGCCACGCTGGCCGCGGCGGCCCGCGATCCCCAGGTCCTGGAATACCTGAAGGACCCCTTCGCCCTGACCCCCGACTTCGCCGGGCCGAAGCAGCCGCACGGGGCGGCCGTGGCCCATGACGACGACCTGGACGCCTGGACCGCCCCGTTCGTGATGGCGGCGATCAACACCCGCAACGTCCACCGCTCCAACTGGCTGATGGACCAGCCGTACGGCGCCGACTTCGTCTATGACGAGATGGTGCTGACCGGCCCCGGCGAGGCGGGCGAGGCCGCCGCCAAGGCCGTGACCGCCGCCAATGCCAGCATGGGCGCCGAGGGCGGTCCCAAGCCGGGCGAGGGGCCCAGCAAGGCCGAGCGCGAGGCCGGCTTCTACGACCTGCTGTTCGTGGCCATCGCCGACGACGGCCGTCAGGTCCGGGCCGGCGTCAAGGGCGACAAGGATCCCGGCTACGGCTCGACCAGCAAGATGATCGCCGAGACGGCCCTGTGCCTGATCGCTTCGCCCGAAGTGGCCGGGGGGATCTGGACGCCGGGCGCGGCGCTGCGGGGCAAGCTGGTGGAGCGGCTGCAGGCCAAGGCGGGGCTGGCGTTCAGCGTCGAATAGCGGCGCTCGCCGTTCAGCGTTCTGCAAGGTTTACCCTCTTTCCTCCGCCGTTCGAGTTGAGTCGGGGGACGGACGGATGACCGGAGCGTTTGGGCGGTTGTCTTTGGCGGGCAAGCTGATGGCCGCGGGCGGGGCGGCCTTGGGCGCGCTGCTGCTGCTGGGGTCGCTGCTGATCTCGTGGCAGAGCGGCCACGCCGTCCAGGCCCTGGCCCAGCGCTACGCCGCCAGCATGACCCAGGAGACCGCCCAGGGCGTCAAGAACGACCTGGACGACGCCGACGCCGTGGTGCGCTCGGCCGCCGGCATGTTCGCCGCCTCCTACGCCTCGGGCCAGCGCGACCGCGCCGTCTACATGGCCCAGCTCAAGCCGGTCTCGACGGCCTCGAAGGCCATGCTGGGCGGCTGGCTGATGTTCCAGCCCGACGCCCTGGGCGACGACGCCGCCGTCGCCGGCCGCGCCGACCTGGGCTCGACCCCGCTGGGCCGGTTCGTCGGCTACTGGGTGCGCGACGGCCAGAGCCTGACCGCCGAACAGGGCGAGGACGCCGAGTTCGGCGAGGACTTCTACACCACCAGCTTCGCCAGCGGCCGCCCGGCGATCCTGGAGCCCTATTCCGACAACGTGGCCGACGGCGGCGCTCAGAAGATGGTCCTGATGACCTCGATCACCTATCCGGTGGTGGTCGACGGCAGGACCGTGGGCGTCATGGGCGCCGACCTGGCCCTGGACGACATCGCCGCCCGCCTGAACGCGCTGAAGCCCTTCGACGACGGCCGGGCCATGCTGGTCTCGCCCAAGGGGCTGTGGGTCTCGCACCCCGACGCGGCGCTGCGCATGAAGGCCTATGCCGATCCCGGCCTGGACGTGGTCCGCAAGGCCATGGCCGACGGCCGCCCGGCGGTGGTCGAGGGCGTGAAGATCAAGGGCCGCCCGGCCCAGCGCCTGGTGGCCCCGATCCGCCTGGCCTCGGGCGCGACCTGGGCCATGGTCGTCGACGTCACCGAGGACGCCCTGATGGCCCCGGCCCGCAAGCTGGCCGTGGGTATGGCGATCGGCGGCCTCCTGATGCTGCTGGCCGCCCTGGGCGTGCTGGCCGTGGCCTCGCGTCGGCTGATCGCCCGGCCGCTGCTGGGCCTGCGTGAGACCGTGCGCGGCCTGGCCGAGCACCGCTACGACCAGCCGGTGGCCGAGACCGCCCGCGCCGACGAGATCGGCGCCATCGCCCGGGCGCTGGAGACCCTGCGGGCCGAGCTGGAGCGGGCCCAGGCCCTGCGCGACGAGCAGGACGCCCTGCGCCGCGCCGCGGACGCCGACCGCGACCGCGCCGCCGCCCTCAGCCTGTCGATCGACGAGCAGACCGCCGTGGTCCGCGAGGTGGGCGCGGCCCTGGCCGCCGTGGCCGAGGGCGACCTGGGCCGCCGCATCCAGGGGCCGTTCGCCGAGGTCTACGAGCCCCTGCGCCGCGACTTCAACACCGCCGTCGAGAGCCTGGAGACGGCGATCGGCGAGATCGCCGAGGCCAGCGACGCCATCGGCGAGGCGGCCCGCACGCTCAGCGACGCCTCGGGCGCCCTGGCCGACCGCACCGCGCGCCAGGCCGCCGGGGTCGAGCGCACGGCCGGCTCGCTGAACGCCATCACCGGCGCCATGGGCGAGACCTCGTCCGGCGCCGACGAGACCCGCCGCCTGGTCGCCACGGCCCGCACCCAGGCCGAACAGGGCGGGACCGTGGTGGGCGAGGCCGCCTCGACCATGGGCGACATCGACGCCTCGGCCCGCCGCATCGGCGACATCGTCGGCCTGATCGACGAGATCGCGTTCCAGACCAATCTGCTGGCCCTGAACGCCGGGGTGGAAGCCGCCCGGGCGGGCGACGCCGGCCGCGGCTTCGCGGTGGTGGCCCAGGAAGTGCGGGCCCTGGCCCAGCGCTCGGCGACCTCGGCCCAGGAGATCAAGGGCCTGATCAGCGAGTCCGGGACCCGGGTCGCGGCCGGCGTCGGCCTGGTGGGCCGCACGGGCGAGGCCCTGACCGGCGTGGCCGGCCGCATGGCCGACATCGACGCGGCCGCCACCCGCATCGCCGCCTCGGTGCGCGAACAGGCCCAGAGCCTGACGGCGGTCAACGCCGACGTCGCCGAGCTGGAACGCTTCACCCAGGAGAACCTGGCCATGGTCGCCCAGGCCCGCACCGCCGACCAGGCCCTGGCGGGCCAGGGCGAGCGGCTGTCGGCCCTGGTGGGGCGGTTCCGGTTGGGGCGGGCCGGGGCGCGCTGGGCGGCGTAGGGCTCAGCGGGCGCGGCCACTTGCCCCCACCTGGCGGCTTCGCCGCCTGTCCCACGTAGGGGGCGGAGGCTCGCGCTCTTCCCCCTGCGGGGGAAGACGACCGCGAAGCGGTCCGTAGGGGGCAAGTGTTCGTCGCCCTAACCTCAGCCAATTGCCAATTCGCCCCGCAGCGGCGACGCTACGCCCATGCTGGTCTTCGAATGGATCCTGGCCCTGCTGCTGGGGGCGGTGCTGTTGTCGGCGCTGGCCCGGTGGATCGGCGCGCCCTATCCGGCCCTGCTGGCCCTGGGCGGAGCGGCCGTGGCCCTGATGCCGGGCGCGCCGAGGCTGGAGCTGGAGCCGGAGCTGATCCTGGCCCTGTTCATCGCCCCGGTGCTGCTGGACGCGGCCTACGACTCCTCGCTGCGCGACCTGAGGGACAACTGGCGGCCGGTGTCGGCCCTGGTGCTGATCGCCGTGAGCCTGACCACGATCGGCGTCGCCGTGGTCGCCCGGCTGCTGTTCCCCGCCATGCCCTGGCCCGCCGCCATCGCCCTGGGCGCGGTGGTGGCCCCGCCCGACGCCGTGGCGGCCCTGACCGTGCTGCGCCAGGTGCGCCCGCCGCACCGCATCCTCAAGATCCTGGAGGGCGAGAGCCTGCTCAACGACGCCTCGGCCCTGCTGATCTACCGCCTGGCGGTGGGGGCGGCGGCCGGCGGCTTCAGCCTGGTCCACGCCGCCCCGATGTTCGCCCTGGTGGCGGTGGGCAGCGTCGCCGTCGGCTGGCTGCTGGCCAAGGCGGCCACCCCGCTGCTGGGCCGGCTCAGCGACGTGCCCAGCTCGGTGATCATCCAGTTCGTCTCGACCTTCGGGGTCTGGATCCTGGCCGAGCGGCTGGGGCTGTCGGGGGTGATCACCATCGTCGTCTATGGCGTGGCCCTGGCCCGGCGCACCAGCCGCCCGATGGCCGCCCGCCTGCGGGTGCCGTCCTTCGCGGTCTGGGAGTCGGTGACGGTGGTGCTGAACGTCCTGGCCTTCACCCTGATCGGCCTGCAGATCGGCCCGATCCTGGAGGGGCTGTCGCCGCACGAGCGGGCGGCCTATCTGCGCGGGGCCGGGGTGGTGCTGGCGGCGGTGATCGTCATCCGCATCGCCTGGGTGATGAGCTACAACACCGGGGTGCGGCTGAAGAACCACTGGTTCGGCGTGCGCCTGGCCCGGTCCAGCATGGCCGCGCCCACGGCGTCCGGCGGACTGGTGGTGGCCTGGTGCGGCATGCGCGGCATGGTCACCCTGGCCGCCGCCCTGGCCCTGCCCGAGGGCTTCCCCTATCGCGACTTCATCCAGCTGGCGGCCTTCGCCGTGGTGTTGGGCACGCTGGTGATCCAGGGCCTGACCCTGAAGCCGCTGCTGGCCGTGCTGCCGCTGCCCGACGACGATCCGGTGCGCAAGGAGCTGAAGATCGCCCGCGCCGCCACCCTGAAGGCCATGCTGCTCGAGCTGGACGGCGACGACAGTCCGGCCGCCGAGGCCCTGCGCCGCGAATACGGCGACGCGCTGAGCCAGACCCGGCAGGGCGGCAACGCCCGCGAGTCGGCCGACAACGCCCTGCGCCGGCGGGTGGTCGAGGTCTCGCGCCGGACCCTCACCGACCTGCGCCACCGCGGCGAGATCGGCGACGACGCCTATCGGGCGCTGGAGGAGGAGTTCGACTGGCTGGAGCTTTCGGCGCGGGAGTAGGTGCGGCCAGCACTTGCCCCCTACGGATCGCTTCGCGATCGTCTTCCCCCAGAGGGGGAAGAGCCTCGCGCACTAGGCTCCGCCCCCTATGGGGGCGGACAGGCGACGAAGTCGCCAGGTGGGGGCAAGTGCTGGCCCCGCTAACCCTTCCGGAAAAACGCGTGGATCCGCTCGGCCAGGGGCTGGCTGACGCCCTCGACCTTGACCAGGTCCTCGACCCCCGCCCGGGCCACGCCCTTGGCCGAGCCGAAGGCGTGCAGCAGGGCCTTCTTGCGGCCGGGACCCACGCCCTCGATCTCGTCGAGCGGGTTCTTCTTCAGGTCCATCGAGCGCCGGGTGCGGTGGGCGCCGATCGCGAAGCGGTGGGCCTCGTCGCGCAGGCGCTGCAAGTAGTAGAGCACCGGCGACTTGGGCTCGAGCATGAACGGGACCTTGTCCGGCAGGAAGAACCGCTCCAGCCCCGCGTCGCGGTCCGGGCCCTTGGCCACGCCGACGATGGCGATGTCGTCGACGCCCAGGTCGGCCATCACCTCCAGCGCGGCGTCCAGCTGGCCCTTGCCGCCGTCGACCAGCACCAGGTCGGGGCGGTTGTCGCTGTCGCCCTCTTCCTCTTCCTTGACCAGGCGCGAGAAGCGGCGGCGCAGCACCTCCTTCATCATCCCGTAGTCGTCGCCGGGCGTCAGCTCGGTCGAGCGGATGTTGAACTTGCGGTACTGGCCCTTCATGAAGCCTTCCGGCCCGGCCACGATCATCCCGCCGACGGCGTTGGTGCCCTGGATGTGGCTGTTGTCGTAGACCTCGATCCGCTCGGGCGGGGCCTCCAGGCCGAAGGCTTCGCAGACGCCCGCCAGCAGCTTGGTCTGGGCGCTGCCCTCGGCCATCTTCCGGCCCAGGGCCTCGCGGGCGTTGGTCAAGGCGTGGCCGACCAGGTCGGCCTTCTCGCCGCGCTTGGGCGTCGAGATCTCCACCTTGCGGCCGCTCTTCAGGCAGAAGGCCTCGGCCAGCAGGTCGCGGTCGGCCGGGTCGAGGTTGGTCAGGATCAGGCGCGGGATCGGCTTGTCGTCGTAGAACTGGCCGAGGAACGCGGTCAGGATCCGCTGCTCCTCTGTGCTGGTCTCGCCCTCGCCTTCGCCTTCCTCGGCGTTGCCGGTCACGCGCGGGAAATAGGCGCGGTTGCCCCAGTTCTGGCCGGCGCGGAAGAAGAACACCTGGACGCAGGCCTGGCCGCCCTCGACGTGCAGGGCCACGACATCGGCCTCGTCCACGGTCTCGGGATTGATCTGGCTCTCCTGGGCCACCGAGGCCAGGGCGCGGATGCGGTCGCGCAGGCGGGCGGCGCGCTCGAACTCCAGGTCCTCCGCCGCCGCCTCCATCTGCTGGGCGATGCTGGCCATCACCGCGCGGGACTTGCCGCGCAGGAAGGCCTCGGCCTGGTCGACCAGGGCCTGGTAGTCGTCCTTGCCGATCAGGCCCGTGCAGGGGGCGGCGCAGCGCTTGATCTGGTGCAGCATGCAGGGCCGCGAGCGGGTCTCGTAGACGCTGTCGCTGCACGAGCGCAGCAGGAACGCCTTCTGCAGGGTGTTCAGCGTGCGGTTCACCGCCCCGGCGCTGGCGAACGGCCCGAAATAGTCGCCCTTGATCGTGTGGGCGCCGCGATGCTTGCGCAGCTGGGGCGCGTCGTGATCGCGGCGGATCATGATCTCGGGGAAGCTCTTGTCGTCGCGCAGCAGCACGTTGAAGCGCGGCTTCAGCGACTTGATCAGGTTGATCTCGAGCAGCAGGGCGTCGGCTTCGGTGCGGGTGGTGACGAACTCCATGGCCCGCGTCGCGTCGACCATGTGGGCGATGCGGTTGGTGTGGAACCGGCCCTGGGCGTACTGGACGACGCGCTTCTTCAGGCTCTTGGCCTTGCCGACATAGAGGACCTCGTCGTTCTCGCCGATCATCCGGTAGACGCCGGGCCCGTCGGGCAGGCGCGTGACCTCGTCCTTGATCAGGGCGGCGCCCTTCAGGGCGTTGGCGGCGGGGGTGTCGGCGGTCGCGTCGTTCACGAGCGACATATAGGCGAGTCTGGGAGGTTCAGCGATCTTCGAAGCCGTGATGAATGCGCGCGACAATCACGCTGCTGACAGTCACGGAATAGGTGATCACATAGCTCCAGGCGCGAAACGGCACGATCAACTCGCGCAATTCGCCGAAGCCGGAATGATGACCCCGTTCGGGAAATTCCCGCAGGCTGGCGATAGCGTCGCGTAATGTGACGCCGAGATCCGCGGCGTAAGGCGCCTCGTTGACGGCAAGCCAAGCTTCCAGGCGATCGAGATCGATCCAAGCGAGCCTGGAGAGCTCAATACGGCGCACCGATCAGCGCTTCTGGCCGAAATTTCGCAGTTTGGCTTCCACCTGTTCCCAGGGAACGCCGCCGTCACGTTCAGTCTCATCGCAGATGCGCTGAACTTCCTCCCAATAGGCCTCGTCATGCTTGCGCGGATCAAGGCCGGTGAAGGCGTCGAGAAGCTGGGTGGCGTATTCGTCCACGCTCTTGCCGAGGTCGCCAGACACGGCTTTCAGCCGCTCCGCGAGCTCGGCATTGATCTTCAGGGTGTGATCTCCGTCAGCCATGTTCTCATGATGTTCCAATCGGGGTTTGTCGTCAATCGTGCGGAGCGCTATGACCCAGCCCATGACCACGCGCCCGCTCTTCGTCACGCCGCTCTATGAAGCCAGCCTCGCCGGCGAGAAGGGCTTCGAGGTCTTCATCGACGAGCTGCACGACGCCTGCATCGCCGTGGCCGAGGACGATGAGGCCGGCCAGACCTGGGCCGAGAAGAAGGGCTATCTGGGCTACACCTCCTACGCCTCGCTGGACGACCTAGCCCAGCGCGACAGCCTGTTCGCCGACCTCAAGAAGAAGCTCGACAAACACGCGGCGACCTTCGCCAAGGCGCTCCACTTCGACCTGGCCGGCGGCAAGCTGGTCATGGACAGCTTCTGGATCAACATCCTGGAGCCGGGCGGCCAGCACACCGGCCACATCCACCCGCACAGCGTCATCTCCGGCACCGTCTATGTGACCATCCCGCCCGGCGCCTCGGCCCTGAAGTTCGAGGACCCGCGCCTGCCGATGATGATGGCCGCCCCGACGCGGGAGGCCGACGCGCCCGAGACGCTTCAGCCGTTCGTCTACGTCCAGCCCGAGCCGGGCTCGATCCTGATGTGGGAAAGCTGGCTGCGCCACGAGGTGACGCCCAACCAGGCCGAGGAGCAGCGGATCAGCCTCAGCTTCAACTACGCCTGGCGGTAGGCTTCTCCCCTTCGGGTTGCCTTCCACGCCGGCTGCCCCGACGATGGCGTCATCCGACCGGGAAGGGGCCGCTCGATGACGCCGACCGCATCGACCACGATTGCAGAAGAGCGCGTGGCGGCGCCTGAGAAGATGCAGTCGCACAAGCTGACGCCGGTCGATCCGTGCGGCTTCAACGCCTATTGTCCGAGCGCCAGCCTGCTTCTCCTTCCGGCCACCATCCTGGCGATCGTCCTGGCGGTGGCCGTCACCGCCGCCTGGATCGGCGTGCGCCGACTGATCCGCCTTCGTCGCAAGGCGCCGTCCAGCCTCGGTTGAAACCCGCCCGGCGTCCGGAGGGTTCTCCTGTGAGCCCAGGAGGACGGCCATGCCCCACGCCCAGACCCCCGATCATTCCGGCGCCGCGATCGCCACCCAGAAGGTCCAGCCCTATGGCGAGGACGATCTGGTCCTGACCACGACGGCCGCCGACCTGGACGGCCGCCTGGCCGACCGGCACAGCGCCTATCACGACAACGTCTCGCCGCCGCTGGTCTGGACGGCGGTGGAGGGCGCGGCGGGCTACGCCATCATCGTCGAGGACCCCGACGCCCCGCGCGAGAAGCCGTTCGTGCATTGGCTGATCTGGAACATCCCCGGCGAGGCCACCAGCCTGCCGGAAGGCCTGCCCAACGAGGCCAGCCTGGGCCTGATCGGCGGCGCGACCCAGGGGATGAACGACAACGGGAGCGTGGGCTGGTTCGGTCCGCGCCCGCCGGTCGGCCACGGCGTCCATCACTATCACATCCAGATCTTCGCCCTGGCCGAGCGCCTGCCGTTCGACGAGAAGACGGTCGCGACCGACCTGGTCAACGCGCTGAAGGGCGACGCCCTGGCGTCGGACGACCTGATCGTCACCTACGAGGCGGCGGGGGCGTAGTCGGGCTCGGCTTCGGTCTCGGCCTCGATCTGGCCGTCGGCGACCGGCAGGGGCGGGATCAGGTCGCGCGCCCGCCAGTGGCGGTCCAGGCAGAAGGCGGCGATCGCCAGCCACAGCAGGCCCAGGAAGGCGTGGCCGCGCTGCCAGAAGCCCACGTCGCTGCCGGTCCGCACGTTCCAGACCCCGGTCAGCAGGGCCAGCACCAGCAGCAGGAAGAAGAACCAGCCCAGCGAGAACCGCGCCAGGCGGCGATGCGCCGGCTTGCCCCACAGGGCCCAGGCGGTGAACAGCGGGGCGAACTGGATGGCCAGGCCCACGCCGCAGGCGCGGTGCATCGGGTCGGGCCAGTGGAACAGGCCGGCGAACAGCGCGCCCAGGCCGGTCATCGCCACCCACAGGCCTGCGAAGGCCGAGACCCGGCGACGGCCGCCGGCGTGCTCCAGGGCGTGGGCGAAGCCGGACCCGGCCGCGACGCCGGCCAGGCCGGCCAGGATCATGCCGATGTTGAAGATCTGCGGATTGGGGGCCTTGGGGCCGCCCAGCTCGCTGATGAACTGGGCGCCGGCGTCGAAGCCCGGGAACAGGTGCTGGGCCACCAGGACGTCGGCCACCATGATCGCGGGCACGATCAGGCCGATCCTCAGCAGGACGCCCACGCTCTTCACTTGTCCGGCCTCCGGCTTGTCAGAGCGATCTAGATCGCGCCGGGCGGGGTCGGGGTCAAGCGCTGCGAGACCCCCTCCGGCCCTTCGGGCCACCTCCCCCAGAGGGGGAGGATCTCGTCCGAGCAGATGCTCCCCCTCTGGGGGAGCTGTCGCGAAGCGACTGAGGGGGTCTTCGCGGCGGGCTACTTCTTCCCGAACAGGTTGCCGAAGAAGTCGCCCTTGTTCCAGCTGGGGCGCGCCGGGGCGTCGGCCAGTTCGCGGGCGATCTCGTAGTTGACCAGGGCGAAGCGGGCCCCGGCCTGGTAGTTGATCGGCTGGTTCAGGTCGTCGTTGGGCTTGTGGTAGTGGGTGGCCAGGAAATCCTTGAAGCCCTTCTCGCCGCCGTTCTTGAAGCCGGTCATCAGGAACACCGACGGCACGCCTTGCTCGACGAAGCGGTAGTGGTCCGAGCGGGTGAACAGGCCTTCTTCCGGCAGCGGGTCGGCCGACAGGCCGATGCCGACGCGGCCGGCCGCGCGGGCCACGGCGGGACCGATCGACGAGCGGTCGGCGCCGAAGGCGATGACGTCCTGGAAGTCGTACAGCAGGATCGGCATGTCCAGGTTGACGTCGGCGGCCATGCCGGCGCGCGGCACGGTCGGGTTGTTGGCGAAGTAGTCCGAGCCGATCAGGCCCTTCTCCTCGGCCGTCACCGCCAGCAGCACGATCGAGCGCTTGGGCTTGGTCCTGGCTTCA
>Ga0209758_1002240_pt1 | contig 20068 bp, 28 predicted proteins | sample AraplaMF_Col_mMF_FD_184258 | JGI IMG/M metagenome (GOLD analysis project Ga0209758, IMG submission 184258) | Arabidopsis root microbial communities from the University of North Carolina, USA - plate scrape MF_Col_mMF (SPAdes) (version 2) | ecosystem: Host-associated > Plants > Roots > Endosphere...
TGACATAATTGTGCGACGGCGGGCCGGACCAGACGAGGCCCCAATGCTGGCCGGCGACTTCAAAGCCATCGCAATAGGGGCAGGGCACGATGGATGTGCCCCAGCTTTCGGCAAAACCCGGAACATCAGGCATCTGGTCGGCAACGCCATAACTCAGGATCAGGCGGCGCGCGCCAAGGCTTTCGCCATCGCCAGTGAGGACGGAGAAATTGTCGATGGTGCCGGAGATGCCGTCGGCCCGGGCATTGACCAGCCTGATCGTGGGATAACGCGCGAGCTGCTGCCGCGCCTCGGCCAGGATGTCCAGCGGCGGCTTGTGATCGTGGCCAAGCAGACCATGCGAGTGGCCGGCGAAGCGATTGCGCGGCAGGCCGGTATCGAGGACGGTGACCTTGCGGCGGGCACGGCCGAGCTGCAGGGCGCCGGCGAGGCCGGCAAAGCTGCCGCCGATGATGATGACGTCATCCATGGTGATGGGCTCCGTGTTGCGGATGGAGGGGGTTGGGTTGGGCCAGGCACAAAAACTCATTCAGCGATAGGCATTCGATATCGCCAAGCGGCCCAGGGAAACTTGATTTGGAAGACAGCGTAAAATCCATTCTTCGGCTTGCGCATTTCAGATACTACGTAGTATCGTAATGCTAGAATTAAGATACTGTCAAGGATCGTAATTGTCGTGACCGAAAACAGCCAGAGCCGGCGCGGCCGGCCCGCCAACGAGGCGCTTGGCCAAACGATAGTCGACGCCGCGTGCGAACTCTTTGTGGAATTGGGTTTTCAAGCGACGACATTGGACAAGGTCGCCCAACGAGCGAGGATATCCAAGCTCAGCATCTATCGGCACTTCGAGAACAAGGAGGCGCTGTTCAGTGCGGCCATCGCGGCCCACTGCCATCAGTTTGCACCACAGGCCCTTGTTGAAGGCGTCGACGGTTCGGCAGAACATCAGCTCATGGCGGTGGGAACATCCCTGCTTCGCACGCTGTTGAGCCCGGAGGTGCGCAGTGTCGAAGCCATGATCATGGCCGACAAGACGAATCAAAAGTCGTTAAGCAAGCTCCATTACGAAGCCGGCCCCGCCTATGTCATCGCCCAAATCGAGGCCCTGTTGCGTCAGTTGCACGCGAAGGCGGTTCTGAACGTGCCCAATCCTCTCCAGTCCGCCCGCTTATTTGCCGCGCTTATCAAAGGATCCGATCTCCTGATTATCGCACGCTTCGATGAGGCGAGAGCAGAGGACGATAACGAAATCGAATCCTATTGCCGGTCGGCCGTCGCCATGTTCGTCGCCGCGCACGGTGGCAACAATCACGCGGGCGGATAGCTTGATTAAGAACGGATCAGAACAAGGATATGGCATGACAGAGAAAAATGTTTATCAGGTCGCCGACTGGAAAGGCCAAAGCGGGGAGCGCTGGGTCACTTACCAGGCCCGGCTCGATGCCATGATGGAGGTGTTCGGCCAGGCCGCGATCGAAGCCGCCGCGCCCGCTACAGGCGAACGCGTGCTGGACGTCGGCTGCGGCGCGGGAGCGTCCAGTCTGGATCTGGCCGCCCGCGTCGGCGCGGGGGGCCATGTGCTAGGCGTGGACATATCCGAACCGCTGATCGTCAGCGCGCGCGCGCGAGCGCCGCAGGATACGCCGGCCCTGTTCCAGGTGGCCGACGCCAGCAGCACCGAGCTGCCCGAGGGCGCGTTCGACATCCTGTTCTCGCGCTTCGGAGTGATGTTCTTTGACGATCCTACGGCGGCGTTCGCTCATATGCGGCGTGCGCTCAAGCCGGGCGCGCGGGTCGCTTTCGTCTGCTGGCGCGGCATGGCCGAGAACGATTGGGTGCGCTTGCCGATGGGCGCGATCAAGGGCATCCTCCCGCCGACGGCGCCGCCCGGTCCCGAAGCGCCCGGCCCGTTCTCGTTTGGCGACCAGGGGCGGGTAGCGCGCATTCTAACGGCGGCTGGTTTCACCGATGTCGCTATCGCGCCCTTCGATGCCTCTATCCCATTCGGCAAGGGGGAGACGCGGGATGCGGCGCTCGACGACGCGGTGAAGATGACACTCGAAGTCGGCCCGCTGGCGCGCGCTCTCGCTGATCAACCCGACGACATCCGCGCCCGCGCCTCGGCCGCGGTTCGTACCGCCTTCGCGGGCTGCCCCGGTGAGCGGTCGGTGATGATCGACGGCGCGGCATGGATCGTCACCGCGCGCAATCCGGCAAGCTGACAGGGAATAATACGCCAAACGAGAGGTTTGCGATGGGAGCAGCGATTTCATTACGGGCGGATTTTGACGCGGAAGGTCTTCGGCGTCTGGCCCGCAAGAGCAAGCATGCGGCGCAGGCGCGTCGTCTTTTGGCGCTTGCCTTGATCTATGGCGGAGGCTCGCGCTCGGATACAGCGCGTCTTGGCAATGTCACCCTTGAGATCGTGCGTGACTGGGTCTTGCGGTTCAATGCGAATGGCAACGGAGTCCTGGGGATCCGGCTAAGACGGCCCCAACCTCCGTCATTCCAGGCCTTGAGCCTGGAATCCATGCCCACGGCTGACTGAGGCGAGAAGTGGATCCTCGGGTCAAGCCGAGGAGGACGGAGCGGGGGTGAGCTTTGGAGCAAGGACAGCGACGCATCCGGACATGATCGACGGTTGAGAACTTCTCTCGACGCGATCGTTAAATTGATGGACAGCCGGATCGTCTGGATCGCGCTTCAAAGTCGGCATCACCGATCCCTGCCTGATAACTATCATCATCGATCGTGTTCCGCCCAGTTGTGTCGGCATCGTTTTTCAAGAAAGGTTGCGACATGAGTGAACACATCAAGATCGACATTGACGCCCTCCGCAAAATTGGGTGGGATCATTGGGATCCTATCGGAATACGCCAGCTCGATGACTCAGCTTGGCGAAACAACGCAGCCGATGAATACGACACCTATCTCCTTCAGGCCGCCAACATGATCCTGCAGGGCGCGACATGCGAAACGGTTGCTGCCTATCTCGATGACATCATTTCCGGTTCGATGGCACTCGGACCTCCAAGCGAGGCCGTTCATCGCGCTTCCCTGCTGACGGCCGAAGCGATCTCGGCCTATTTGCAGGTCGATCGAGCAAGCTTCTGACACACAGGCGTCTTCGAACAGTCTTCGGAAAGGGAAAAATCTTGGCCGAGAATGACTATGATGCGTTCGCGGCGGCTTATGATGCCGATAACGAGGTCAATGCCTGGAATGCCTATTACGAGCGGCCGGCTATACTTGCCCTGGTTGGCGAGGTCGCCGGACTTTCCGTGCTCGATGCGGGATGCGGCGGCGGGGCGCATGCGGCAGCGCTGCTTGAGCGCGGGGCTGTCGTGACCGGGATCGACGCCAGTGCCGGCATGCTGGAGATCGCGCAACGTCGCCTGCAAGGGCGCGCGCGCCTGCTATCGGCGGATCTCAACGAAGCCTTGCCGTTTACGGACAAAGCTTTCGATCTGATCCTTGCCTCGCTGGTCATGCATTATCTGCCCGACTGGTCGAGGCCGCTTGCGGAATTCAACCGGCTGCTGCCTGAAGGCGGTCGCCTGGTTCTTTCCACCCACCATCCCTTCATGGATCACGCCTCGACCGGCCGCGACAATTATTTCGAGACCTACAGTTTCGATGAGACCTGGCAGCGCGGCGGAAAGGATATCGCCATGCGCTTCTGGCATCGGCCGCTGCACGCCATGTTCGAGGCGCTGAAGTCGGCCGGATTTCAGATCGATATCGTCAGCGAGCCGCAACCCGACCCTGAAGCCCGCACGCTTTTTCCGCAGGCCTATCAGAGCCTGACGACCAAGCCGCGGTTCCTGTTCTTCTCGGCTGTGAAAGCATGAGCACGTGGATGAGGAGAGCCTCGCTGTTACGGCCAGGACCGCAGCGTATACGGAATTTCGAAGCCGTGCGGAGTGCCTTTCCATGCCGGATCGTTGCGTAAGGCCCCGGCGACATAAGGTGCGTCAGCTGCTCTGGGCTTAGCTACGAAAGTGGGCAGCCCCTGCGAGCTGCCCTTCGAAATGCAGGACTGCCTATTGCGCCTGCTTCCTCATGGCTTCGGCAATCTGCGCCTTGACGGCACTCAACCCGAAGCTCGCGCCCGTCTGCATGGGTGGGAATTCGACGGCGGATTTCGCCAATTGTTCTACCCGCTGCTGTACAAGCACGAAGCGCCAGAACTCGAATTTATACCATTCGAAATATTCGAGGGAGCCGGTGTTCCCCCCCTTGTAAAACGCTGTCCGCTCGAACGGGTCCAGACGTAGATTGACGATGGTTGGCGCACCCAATGTCACTGTGTCACCGAGCCAGCCGCCGGGCTGTTCCTTGAAGGTATATTTGTAGTCTTCGACGCGGGCGGCGCCGAGAGCACTTTCGGCGAAATACCAGATTTCGTGGCGGTTCGACGGACCCGACCCGGTGATCATGCTCGTTTGGTCATAACCGTCGAGATACACTTTGTACTTCTGCCCGTTCATTTCCTTTCCGGCCTTAAGTTCCACGGCAATATTGGCATTGCCTGCGGCCGCGGTGAAAGTCGGGAACCAGTCGAGGCCCGAAATCAAGCCGTTGCCGATTGAGCCGGCCGGGACATGTCCAGGCCAGCGGATCATTGCCGGTGCGCGAAAGCCGCCCTCAAAGGTCGTGCCCTTCCCGCCATAGAACGGCGTCTGCCCGCCATCAGGCCAGGTAAAGTTCTCGGTTCCGTTGTCGGTGGTGAACATGACGATGGTGTTGTCGTCTACGCCCATATCCTTGAGCTTTTGCATCGTAGCGCCCACGATGTCATCAAGTTGCGCCATGCCAGCCTCGTGAATGGTCCATCCATTCTCCGAGTTGCGCATATTTTCATACTTGTCGGAGAGATGCGTTACGATGTGCATGCGGGTCGGGTTGAGCCACAGGAAGAACGGCTTTCCGTCCGCCTTGGCCTTTTCGATGAACTTGAAAGAGAGGGACTGGATTTCGTCGTCAACGGTCTTCATGCGCTCAGGATAGAGCGTGCCGGCATCCTCGATCCGTTGTTTGCCCACCTTGCCCCAGCGCGGCATTTCTGTCGGATCATCCACCTCTGTCGCCCAGGAATGGACCATGTTGCGTGGCCCGACGACGTTCAGTTGGTCCTGCGGATAACCAGGGTGCGCGGGGTCTTCCATCGCATCGAGGTGGTAGAGATAACCGAAGAACTCATCGAAACCGTGAACGGTCGGCAGGAACTCGTTCAGGTCACCGAGATGGTTCTTGCCGAATTGCCCAGTGGCATAGCCCATGGACTTGAGCACGGTCGCGAGCGTGGGGGCAGCAGCCGGCAGACCGATCGGAGAACCCGCCTGGCCCACCGTGGTCATGCCGGTGCGGACCGGCAACTCGCCGGTGATGAAGTTCGCACGGCCTGCCGTGCAACTCGCCTCGGCGTAGTAGTCGGTGAAGAGCATGCCATCGGCCGCAAGCTTATCGAGATTTGGCGTGCGGCCCGCCATCATACCGCGATTGTAGGCCCCGATATTCCAGATGCCAACGTCGTCGCCCATGATGACGACGATGTTTGGTTTCGGCGTTTGGTTCTGAGCGATTGCCGGTGCACTTAACGTGACAGCAAATGCCGAAGCCAGTAGTCCGAAACAGAGGTTTTTTGTATAGCTCATAATTACTCCTCCTCCTGATTTTTGCGCGCCCGTTACGGCACCGGTTTGAACGGTGCTACGGTGCGTGCAATGCGGTAGGCTGAAAGTTGTTCGTGGCTATGTATTATGCGCCGAAGGGGCGATCAGTGCCTGCTAGTGCAGGTGGGATCGGCGTCAAGGACGGCGTGTTTGCCGGCATCGGCAGATTGTCTCGCATAGAGCTGCGGTAGACAGAGTTCGATCCCGCTTTGAATATCGCACAACTTTAGCTCAGCGACTAGGCGAGTTTCTCAGCCTATGCGAGACAGCCCAGCGGGAATAGGACGTCTGCTTCTGGCGCAATCCGACAGACCCGGCTGCCGCCTGTCGACCCGAAGCTGCCAAGCGCATTTCAGCGGAGATCGGGCTTCCGTCAATCGCGACATCCGGAAAGGTCTTCCCAGGAAGATGGCAATGACAAAGCGGGCTTGTGTTATTCGGCAGTTCCCGCAATGGGTAAGGCAACAGACCAGACGACAGGCACCGCCCCCGTCATTTCGTCTCCTCCCAATGGCTTTGCCAGAGGTCGAGCCTGGGTTTCAGCGGATCGGCTCCGACCGTTGCGCCGTCATTGCCGAAGTCGATGACCCTGTCGGCGAATGGGTCGTGGTGAGGCCATTTTGGCCGTGAGCCGCTATTGGGGTCACCCCTCCTTGCAAATTCGAGCCAGTATTCGCTTGCCAATGTGGCCATGGCCCAGTCGGCAGGTGTCACCTTGTCTTTCACCAGTGCGTTTGGAATGCCCAGCGTATACGGAATTTCGAAGCCGTGCAGAGTGCCTTTCCATGCCGGATCGTTGCGGAGAGCCTCGGCGACATAGGAGAAACGATACCACCACGTCGGCTGACCAGCGCGGATCATCTCGTCAGCGAGGTGGCGGGATGGTTCAACAAGCGTCTTGTCGGCCAGAACCTGCTGCTTCAGCTCATCGAGGGTCTGTTGACCGCTGGGATCGTAGAGGCTGCGGGCTTCGGCGGCATGATTGCCGAAGAGCGCGAAGAGATCGTCTTTCGTCGCGGCCTCACCGATGCCGAGATCACGATCATTTGCCCCGACGATGACCGGAACCGGCGCCTGACGGCCCGCCGCAAAAGCCGCTTCCGGCGTTTCGAGCAAAAACCGTCCGTCAATGATCGCGCCTGAGATGCCGATGACAGGCTTGCCTGTCGACATTCCCACAAGCACCTCTTGTGCCGATGCGCCTTCGGTCAGCTTTTCCGCAGGCAGCGCCCGAAGGGCGGCGAGAGCGGCGGCATCGCTGCCATTAATTCCCAGAGAAGCCGCATAGTCCAACGCGGTTTTCTCTGCTTCCTTCAACGATGACAAAGGCGTGCTCTGCGCCCGCGCGGTCGGCAGACCCGGCGACTGTAGAATGGCGCCCCGGAACAGCCCGCGTGACATCGGCGATATCATGTGCGCCATTACCGAGCCGCCACCGGCCGACTCGCCGAAGATCGTCACTTTCTTCGGATCGCCGCCGAAGACTTCGATATTCTGCTGGACCCATTTCAGGGCGGCCAGCTGATCCATGTAACCATAGTTGCCGACGGGCTCGTCAGGGGATTCCTTCGTCAGCGCCGGATGGGCAAAATAACCCAGTCGGCCCATGCGGTAGTTCATGCTGACGAACACAACTTTCCGGGCGGCCAGCTGGCCACCCGGATACTGAGCGGTGTTTCCATGGGCAAGAGCGCCGCCGTAGATCCAGACCATCACCGGCAGCGGTGTGCGGGGACGTTTGACGGGTGTCCAGACATTGAGGGTCAGACAATCCTCCGACTTCGGCAGGTCGTCGGTCTGCATGCAGGACGGACCGAAATTGCGGGCATCCCTGGTCCCGCTCCATGTCTCCATTGGCCGCGGATTGCGCCATCGCAGATCACCAACCGGTGGCGCCGCATAGGGTATGCCCTTGAAGCTGAAGACCGTGCCCGACCTCTCACCCTTCAGCATTCCGCTATCGATGGTAACGGTGTCGTCTGCCGCAGCTGATCGTGGCGCGAACGCCATCGGAAAGGATGCGACGGCCAAAAAGAGCAGAAACGTGCGACGGCCGTCCACAAACACTGCACTCTCCAGCGCTCAGTTGAGTGAGAGCAAAATACTCCCATAGAGCGGCAGCGAAAAGGGTTCATCAGGCATCGCTAAAGTGCGCTATTGCTGCACGGCGGGTTTCGGCTCGATCGGCGGGGAGCTTGGCGAAAACGCACTCCCAACCTCCGTCATCCCAGGCCTCGAGCCTGGGATCCATGGCCACGGCTGATGGCTGGGCCTCGGGCTTGCAGGGCACGACGCTGAAGCAGAGAACCGGGCGTCAGTCGCCTCGCCCGAGCGGGCTCCCTCAGTGCCTCTCAGCTGCCTGGTGATTGGTTATATCCTTGGGCTCCGAACCCTACAACTTGCCTGAAGTGGGCAGGGAATTGTTCAAGCTTTAGGAGAGTTTACTTGAGCCAGCAGGTTGTCATCCTTCTGCGCCTTACCTACCGTATTGTTCTGTAAACGATTCCGGGGACCATCATGAGCTGCAATATGCTAAGACGAGCCATCAACAAGATGGCCGCCACATCTCTGACTCTGCGAGGTCTGTTGATCGGTGCCTTGGGGGCGGCGCTGGTGGCGCTCTCCGCAGGAGCGGCATCGGCCCAAACCGCTGTTTGGACCGGCGCGACAAGCAATGACTGGACGAACGGGAGCAACTGGTCGACCGGGACCGCTCCTGTGGCAGGTCAAACCGTCAACATTGCCGCAGGGGGTGCAAGTCGGCCTGATGCAATCCTCGGCGTCAGCGGGCCAGTGGTCGTCTCGGCAGGCTCCATAAACGTGGGCCAAGTCGCAGGTGTGCCTGGCGCACTCACGATCCAGAACGGCAGCAGTTTGACCAACACAAGCATCGCCCGGCTTGCGGTCGTAGCCGGAAGCTCCGGGACCGTCACCGTGACCGGCTCTGGATCGCAATGGGACGTATTATTTGGAACTTTTCATGTCGGCTTTGCAGGCACCGGCATCCTCAACATTGAAAACGGCGGGTTCGTCGAGGCAGGGAACACGGTTCTCGGCAGCGGCCCGTCATCATCCGGCACGCTCAACATCAGCAGCGGTGGCATCCTCCAGGCTCTAACCCTTCGGGGCGGCGCCGGTGCGAGCCAGGCCAATTTCAACGATGGCATTGTGCGCGCGACCGCCGCTAGCGCGACCTTCATCAACGGATTTTCCGGCACCGAACTCAATCTGCTCGCGGGCGGGCTGACGATCGACACCGCCGGCTTTGCCGTGGGAACCGATGCGGCGTCGGGTTTTTCAGGCGTCGGCGGCCTGACCGTTACCGGTGGCGGTGTCTTCAGCCTCCTGGCTAGCAGCATCTATACCGGCGAGACGCAGATCGACTTCGGCAGCGGCCTCGCGCTATCTGGCGCCGGCGCTATCGCCAGTTCAAGCCGGGTTGTCGCGGATGGCACTTTCGATGTTTCGGCGGCCACGACCCCGACCGTCCAGAGCCTGGCCGGCAGCGGCAGCGTACTGCTCGGAGCCCAAACTCTGACGATCGCCAATGCCAACGACACTTTCGCGGGCGTCATCGGCGGCACGGGCGGACTGACCGTCTCTGGCGGCAGCCAGATGCTTTCTGGCGTCAACACCTATACGGGCGCGACGACTTTGAGCGGTGGCCAGCTTGCCGTCAACGGCTCGATCAACAGCGCGCTCACGACATCGGGCAGCGGCATTCTTGGAGGCATCGGCACGATTTTCGGCGATGTGACCAATGCCGGCACGATCGCGCCCGGCAATTCAATCGGCACGCTGACGATCGCAGGCAACTATACAGGCAGTGGCGGGACGCTCGAGATCGAAACAATCCTCGGCGGCGATGCCTCGCCGTCCGACCGTCTGGTGGTGGCGGGCGATACCGCAGGTACGACCAATGTCACGGTCATCAATCTCGGTGGCGGCGGCGCGCAGACGGTCGAGGGCATTAAGATCATCGATGTCGGCGGCATATCCGCCGGCAACTTCTCGCTGCTCGGCGACTATGTTTTCGACGGTGATCAGGCGGTGGTCGCGGGGGCATATGCTTATCGCCTCTACCAAGGCGGCGTGAGCACGCCTGCCGATGGCAATTGGTATCTGCGTTCGACCGAATTGGATGCCGCGGACGCCCCGATTGGGCCGATCTACGCGCCGGGTGTCCCGCTCTACGAGGCCTATTCCGGGGTGCTGCAAAGCCTCAACCAGTTCGGCACGCTACGCCAGCGCACAGGTGGGTGGGCGGCCGACGAAGGTCGATCCGCCGACCAGGACGCCAATACCCCCGCCACCGAAATCTGGACCCGCATAGATGGTACGCATTCGCACTTCGAGCCGGAACATTCGACGACCGGCACCCAATACGAGGTGAACAGTTGGACGCTGGAGGCCGGAGTCGACGGAATGCTGCGTGAAAGCGGGGCAGGCGCGTTGATTGGCGGGCTCAGCTTCCATGTGAAAACCGCTTCGGGCGACATTTCCTCGCGCTTCGGCAAGGGCGACGTTGACACCACTGGTTATGGCTTCGACGGCACCTTGACCTGGTACGGCAAGAGCGGCCTTTACGTCGACACTCAGGCTGCCGTCACATGGTATGACAGCGACCTGAAGTCCTCGACACTTCAAGCTTCGCTTGCCGACGGCAATGACGGGCTCGGTTATGGGTTCAGTGTCGAAGCCGGACAGAAGATTGCTTTGACGAGCCAGTGGTCGCTGACGCCGCAGGCGCAGCTCGCCTATTCCTCGGTGCGCTTCGACAGCTTCACCGATGCCTATGACGCCAATGTATCACTCGACGACAGTGACAGCCTGACGGGCCGCCTCGGCGTCTCGGCCGATTTTGACCGCGAGTGGAAGGATGCCTCCGGACATTCCAGCCGCTCGACGCTCTATGGAATCGCTAATCTCTATTACGACTTCCTCGACGGATCGAATGTCGACGTCTCGGGGGCCAGCGTCATCAGCGAAAACCAGGCCTTCTGGGGCGGTCTTGGCCTCGGTGGCTCGCTCAGTTGGTCCGACGAGCGTTATGCAGCCCACTCTGAAGCCTTTGCCCGCACCAGCCTCAATGATTTCGGCGACAGCAACACTATCGGCGCCAAGGTCGGATTCAGTGTGAAATGGTAGGTCCGGCGACCGCGCCGCGGAGAGCGGCATCAAACCGAACTATGACTAGTCCTCGTATTCCAGCGGATGATCCCGGCGTGGTCGAAGAACCCGCCAACAACTGGCCGGGCGCATGATTTCTGGTTGAGGCAGCGGTTGAATGATCGCCCATTCGAAATCTGTTAGGTCGAAATGACGTCGGGTCATGCAAGGCCTCCAAATCAAAGCCTCATTGAATCAAAAACATACCGCTGCCGAAACCCCGTTTATGAGTTTGCGGCCTAGTCGAAATGGATTTCAGCGGCTGGGTCGTTCACTCCGTGTGTTAAAGCAAAGGAACCGACATGACCTCCATCCGCGGGCAGATCAGCCGTTACCCGCTCTTTGCGTTTTTCGCCATCGCTTACATCCTGACCTGGCTCGGCTGGATCCTGCCGGAGCGGATCTATGCCGGCACTCTCCTCACCGGCGCGCTCGCGTTGCCTTTCCTCCTCATGGTGCCTGGTCCGCTTTATGCCGCCCTGATCGTGACCGCAACCACCGGAGGCAGGCCCGGTATCGGCGCGCTCCTTAAGAAGTTCGCCATCTGGCGGGTGGGCTGGGAATGGTTTGTGGTCGCCCTGCTCCTAGCGCCGGTGATCGGCGTGACGGCCGCTTATCTGAACATGGTCTTCGGCGGGCCGAACCCCACGGCTGCGTTGATCGCTTCAGTGCCGACCATTCTGATGATGTTCGCCATTCGCCTCGTCAATCCCCTCGACGGCCCGATGCAAGAAGAACTCGGCTGGCGTGGCTTCGCCCTTCCGCGTCTGCAGGAACGGCACTTGCCGCTCGTCGCGAGCGCCATCCTCGGCGTGCTGGTTGTCATCTGGCACGTGCCGCTCGTCCTCCTCGACATGCTGCCGGCTTACGCGCTGTTTGGGACCTTCGCCTTCACGATCGTGTTCGGCTGGCTCTTCAACAACACCAGGGGCAGCGTGCTCATGACCTTGATCGCCCACGCCGCCGACGGCCTGGTCATCACCGGCAATCTCGGCCTGAACGCGATCGACAGCCAACGCCAGATCATGCTGCTGGTCGCGACGTGGTGTGTAACTGCGCTGGTCGTTGTTATGCTCTACGGGGCGACGCTTACCGGCAAGCCGAATACGCACATGCCCCGAAACCAACCTAGAGCGTAGTCTGTTCCTGGCGCGATAAGGTAGCAAACCCCGATGGCAGGGCTGCTTATGGTGCTTCATCTTCGAAAGCGGCGAAATCTTCTAATTCATTGTCACCCATTGACGTGAACAGGTTTCACCCCAATACGGTCAGGCCAGCCAGACGACAACAGGAGTGTAATCGTGAGCGAACCGACCGTAGCAGATGCAACAAACCGCATTTATGAGTCGCTCCAGGCGGACAACGCCGACATCGACGTGCATATCGCGGCCCTCAAGGCAGCGTTGACGCGGACGGGTTTAAAGGAGGCCGTATTCGACCCGGCCAGGCTCGTGCAGAATAACCGTTCTGGCAGGAAGCGGATGGAGGCCTACTTTCGGCAGCGCGGTGTCATGGTGAAATTCTCAGCCTCGTGAAGCCTTGCCATGAAGGCAGACGGCTGTAATCACAGATGTCGCAGCATGCCCCCTCGCCCCGCTCCCGCCCGTGTCTCCAGGCCGCTGCTGATGGAGGCCGGCGTGGATCCTCGGGTCAAGCCCGAGGACGACGGAGGGTGGGGTGAGCTCTGCGGCAAGGACAGCGATGGCGGATGGAAGACCATGCGATGGACCTGATCAGCGCCCACGCGGGTGAGCGTCAGGCTTTTGGCGCAGAGTTTCCATAGCGACTAAGGCCGCTTGTCTTTGACACCGAAACCGGATCTTTTTGCCCAGGTGTGAGCGGAGCGGCACACCGCTTACGCATCGGAAGAGCAGAAAGCGTTATGTCCGAAAACAACGTCAACGCGCTTTCGCTCGAGTTCGATCGCTCGAATATGTTTGAGCCGCTTTTGCAGGCTGACCCATCGTTTCGTGAAAAGTGGGAGGTATTCCGGGAGGAGTATCGATCTGCCGACGAGTTGCCACTTTACTTGGCACTGTCAGATCTTGCTCGTCATCTGATTCAGGATTTAAAAACCGGCAACACGCATCGGTTTGAAGCGATCTTTGATGTTGTCGAACGCTGGCACATCAACGGCAACCTATATGTGAAAGAAGCGGCTACGGTAGGTCTCCTCGAAGATTTGCAGAATGGACGTTTACATCGCAAAACTCGCCCAGAGGATTTTCTCCCATGGCTGCAACCGGAAACTCTCAAATGGTGGACCAAGGTTCATGAATTTTGGGCCACGGGAAAACCGATAATTTGAGGTCAGGCCAGTGGCTCTGGAGACGAAAGTCTGGAGGGATTGAGAAAGTCATTCTTGACCACTGAGTTAGTCTGAAATTAGCCTCGGAGTATGTTGATGACGCGCGTTCTTCCAGGTCTTCCCGCATACGGACCTCCCGCCCTCTCTTTCCCCAAGCCAAACGCTTTTCGGGAAGGTTTAATCGTGGAGTTCATCAACGCCAAGGGAGAGGCCTGGGTAGCAAATTTTGCGAAATTTAGTCCAGATGGCTTAAGTGCCGTCTATTCAGAATTTGGTCCCCGAGCTGTTTTTGTTGTGGCTGGAGGCGCTGGATACATCGTTGATTCCGATGAGCGCAAACTTACCCGCGAGATTGGGGGTCCCATTGATCAATGCTGGTATCAACCCGAGTTGCACGCGATGGTCTTCTCGAATGGGTTGCGTTTTGAATCTTTCGATGGACACCGAACACTATGGCAGAGTCCTCGCGTGTCCTGGGACGGCATACGAAATATCGATTGCTCGGGAATGATCGTCGTTGGTGAGGCATACGATCCGTTCTCCGATAGCTGGTTACCACTGCAACTGAACCTCAATAATGGGAAAATAGAGGGCGGCTCTTATCCGACTCGAACGCAGGAAGATAACGTCGCAGAGCCGCGACCACCAAAACCCAACGTGTGAATTGAAGTACCAAGACCGTCCTTCACTCGGTCTCTAAGGCGTCTTCTTCGGCGCAACACAGGTCGCAAAAATCGACCTCAAAAGCCAAGACTGACTGTCAGGCATGTCTCCGAACACCTGTCAGCTATGTCTCCGGGCTTTACACTTGAGCCTGGGATCCATGCCCGTTGCTGATGGAGGCCGGCATGGATCCTCGGGGCAAGCCCGACGAAGACGGAGGGTGGGGTGAGCTCTGCGGCAAATACAGCAATGGCAGACGGCATAAGGGCGGCTTAGCTCGACTTTTCTGCCCATTCTGCGGCGAACAGCTCGCTCCAGCGAGACAGAACACCGTAGAAAAGACCAGCGTCCAACCATTCTTCGCTGAGCGTGGCACCGACATCTTCGGGAGAGTCCGTGTTGATGAAGGCGATAAGGCGAACCTTGTTTCCGACGTCCAACTGCAGAACGTAGCTTCCGTCATCAAAGGCTTCATCGCCGTCCGGAGCCCATGTTACTGCGCTTGTATGGATAGCTTCGGTAAATTCCTCACGCGACAGGCCGAAATAGTCAGTTCGTGTGGTTCCCCGAAATATGGCATCAAGATAGGCATCGGCGATCTGGGCTGCGTCAATATCCGCCAAAACAGGAATACAATGTGTTCCCCGTCGTCGCAGACGATCATTCACCTCATGGAACGAGTGACCCAACATCGACGCATCCGGCTCCTGGACGCCAAAGGTTCGTCCCCGGATGTGAAGGACAAAGGAACCCAACGCGCGCTGTGAAATACTGGGAAATGCCTTCGTGATTTCGCTTTCAATGGCAAATGCGGTGCGGTCCCCGACAATCACAGCGTTATCTCCCTATCGCGATCCATGGGCATGTAACGCAAAAAGACAGAACCCACCAACGCTGTCTGAATTCATCACCCACCCCTAGCACCCCGCAACGCCGTCAACCCTCTCCGCAGCCACAGCAATTGCTGCGGCGGCATCTGGCGCAAATGTTCGTAATCCATCACCGTCACATTATAGACCGTGCTCCTGACCTGCGGTCCATCCGGGCAGCGCAGAAGGATGCCCTGTAGGGCCATCATGCGGTTGCTGGCCTTGCGGGCGCGGTCGGCGAAGGTGTCGGTGACCTCGCCTTCGTGGCCTTTGACGGTAAAGAGCGTTTGCGCCCGGGGGCTCGGGGCCGGGATGCCTGTGGTCTTGTGGTAGCGGGCGATTGCCTCGGCGTAATCGTCGCCGGCCTGGCGCTGCTCTGAAGTGATCAGGCCGTCGAGGAACATGCGGCCGAGGGTGTAGCCAGCAAAGGGGCTTTTGACCGTCTCGTCGGCCAGCGTCCTGTCAAAGCCGTGGATTCGGCGGCGGGCTGCGATCGCCACGCTGATATTCTCCTTCTCGGTTTCGAAGGGCTTGATCTTGCCGCAGGGAAAACGCTCGACATTTTCCTTGCGCGGCCGGCCGGCGCCCTTGTTGACCCGCCCTGTCTTCACCTTGGTGGCTTTGCCGCCCATGCTGATTGTCCTTCTATCGAATGATGCCGTTTCTGAGTGCCGCGGCGACCAGCGCCGTATCCTTGAAGACGCCGAGCCGCGCCTTGGCGTTGGCAATGTGCGTGTTCACGGTGATGTGGGAGATGCCGAGAATGGTGCCGATCTCGGCGGCCGTCTTGCCCGCCGCCATCCAGCGGATCACTTCGGTTTCGCGTGGGGTGACGTTGCTCATGGCTCTGCAGGCCCATCGATGCTGGGCACGCGCGGCATCGTCACATGGGCGCCCGACATCGTCACACGCGTGACGCGGTCGGGATGGCGGATCGGCTGGACGGGCGGGCCCGCCTTCGGCTGCGGATGCCAGGCGTCCTGCCGCGAGGGAAACCTGTCGCGGTTGCGGTGCGCCATGTTGATGACGGTGTTCTTCTTCGAGCCGAAGAGGTTGGCGATCTCTCTGGCCGACAGCCCTTCCTTCCAGAGCTTTTCCGCCTTGACGATCTTGTCTTCCGTCCAAAAGGTGATGGTCATCTCAATGCCTCCTCGTGTCGTGCGGCCCTTGCAATGATCGGGTTGTCGGGAAACATCCTCGCCAGTTCCCGTTTGGCGCTGCGGCTGCCATTGGCGGCGTCGCGCAGCAGCTGCATCTTGTAGGCTGTGACCTTTGGCTGCGGCGTCTCGGGTTCGGCTTCCATGCGCGGGCGGCTCTCCGCCTCGATCGCCGCCTGCTGATGGCGGCATTGCTCGGCGAAACTGGCTGAGCTCGGGGCGAAGGCGCGGTTATGGTCCCTCACCTTTCCGGAGATGAAGAGCTTGGCGGCCTGCCAGACCGCCTCCAGCGGGATGCCTTCGATGGCGACGAGATAGGCGCGGATCTGCATGTCGGGATCAGTGCCTGCGGATGCCGGGAAACCCGAAAGCATCCCAGCTATGATCTTCACCGGAGAGGAAATCTCTTGCGGCATCGACTGTCGTCCTTCTCGCGCTGCTGTTGATCGACCCGGCTTCCCTCGCCTTCTCCTTGAGGTACCAGTCGCATTTGATTGCTTGCCAGCCGCGGAAGATCTGCATCTCGGCGGCGCCGACCGGGTCGCCGGTCAGCAGATATTCCCTGGCCTGCATCCTGGCGGCATAGACCGTCAGCGGCTTCTTCAACGTGCGCTTGCGATGCTCGATGATCGCTGCCGCGAGTTCCTCCCCCAGCACCGGGCTGAGGATGTCCATGATCTCCTGGCTCACTGTGTCCTTACCCATGCGATGTCCCTTTCCCGATTGAGATGGCCTCTTCAAACCCGCAGCCTCCGTCGCCCGCCGGCAAAATTCACCGGCGTGCCCGGCTTGTGGGGGCGGCGGGGAAACCGGCGGATCTCCGAGCCGGCATGATCCTCGTGGGCGGTGTCGCCCTTCTCGGCGCTGCGAAGTTTGTGGATCTCGGTTTCCACCGACGGCACCGACGTGCCGAGGAGGGCCGCGATTTCGATATAGTCCCGGCCGGAGCGGAAGAGCTCGAGCGCGTTCATGTGAGCGCCTTGCTGCGCCGGGGCGGCCTTGGGCTGGATGCTCATCGCTTGATCCTTCTTTCCCGCGCACGTCGTGCGCCATTGCCGCCGAAGCGGGTGCCAACAACGTCTTTGATTTTTCAGGGGTGACGACCGGAGCGCCGGCTCTGGGAGCAAAGGCTCCGGTCGTCTGCCAGGCCGCCGCCTGGGTCGGGCGCGAGTGCGCCCGGGAGCTGGCGTCGCCGAGGGAGGAGCGACGACGCCAGCCACCGATAGCCGTCAGGGAGGGGCTGGGCCATCGGGGTGGGTGATCGGCTGAGCGCCGGGCGGGATCATCGTCTCGCTGATCTCTTCCGGGCGCGTCCGCCGATCGCAATTCTCGCAGTGGCGTTCGATCACCTCGGCGATCGACAGCGCCTTGCCGCAGTTCGGGCAGCCGGTGTAGCGGGCGGTGGTTTTTGGGGAGATGGTCATAGCGACTCCACCTCCCGGTTGGCGTTCAGCACCTGCTGCAGGGCCTTGGCGAGGAAGGGGATATCCTCGTTGCGAACTGATATCACCGACATCCGCCCTCCCCTTGGGCCTTGCGGCCGATGAATGACGACGCCGGTCGGCATGACGTCCATGGCGAGCTTCTCTTCGGAGGAGATGGTGAACCTCATGGTGCCGTCTCCTCCAGTCCGAAAGGCTGGACCGTTGTTGATGATGTCGGTGTTTGTCATGGCGATTAGGGTACAATTAATACCCGATATGTCAAGCACATTAAGGCATGACATGTACCTTATTTTAGGGTATTTTTTATATCATGTTGAAAGAGCAGGAACAATTTGAACGCGAAGAACGCGCAAGGCGCCTCGTCATGGCCAGGAAGAATGCTGGCTTTGCCGGGCCGAAGGCGATCGTCGATCGGTTCGGCTGGAATGCGAATGTCTACAAGGCGCACGAGTCCGGCCGCAACGGCTTCGGCATTGCCGATGCGAAGAAGTATGCCCGGGCTTTCAAGGTCAATCTCAACTGGCTGCAGTTCGGCACCGGCAATGCGCTCGATCCGGATGAGCTGCCGGTCTCCGTCGCCGATATCCCGAAGATCTCCTGGGTCAGCGCCGGCCAGCTGAGCGAGCAGGCGCCGATCACCGACTTTTCGGAATTCCCGACGGTCGCCGCCCTCGATCTTCCTGATGGCGAATGGATCGCACTCGAGGTCGAAGGCAATTCGATGAACAAGATCTCGCCGCCCGGCTCGATCATCTTCGTCAATCTGCGCGACAAGCGCCTGGCGCCGAACGCGCTCTATGTCGTCGCCGACGAAACGGGGGCCGCGACCTACAAGCGCTATCGCCCGAACGACAAGCCGCCCTTCCAGCCGGCGTCCTACGAGGACGTGCCGCCGCCGGAATTCCAGGGCGCCGTCACCATCGTCGGCCGCGTCCGCCGATCGATCATCGAGATGTAGGGATGAGAGCGCAAGGCTCGAAAATAACGCCGCGAATCAATCATATTTCAGTAGGGAAAACAGGATGATACGCCCTTCCTCACGCGCCGGCCGAATCTGGTTCTATATCGTCACGATAGCGGTTTTGCTCCTGGCCTACAGTGCCGCGCGCGAGATGTACGGCCTGTAGGGTTTCGCTCTGAAGCTCGCCGATCCCCAGCCGGGATCACGAGGGGTATCGGGAGGATTCATCCTCTGAAACCACAAATTGCGGCAGCTCCGGGTGCCGTTCGCGCACCACTCTCGACACCGCCACCAGGATGGAGCGGATGGCTGCGGGGAACATGTCCTTCGGCAGCTTCTCCTCCCACGGATCGTAGAATTCGGTGATCGCATCCAGGCCTGCTTCGATCACTTCGTCGGTGATTTCGATTTCGCTGCGCATCGCCGGCCTCCTTTTTTCTCTTAGCATCATACTCCAACTTCAGTTCTCATTCCTCTCTCTTCAGCTTAGGAGAGAAGGCTCCTGAAGGCTGGTGAGGGAGGGTTCCGGCCAAAGCTTCCCCCTACCCCATGAGCAAAGCCCATGAAGCCGGGAGAGCATTGGCCAAGTCCTGAAGGCCGGAGCCGGGATGGGACACGTGCCAGAGGGGCCATTCGCTTCGCCCTCGTCCTGATTTTCTGACAGCGCACTTAAGGACTTTCGCTTCCCGCGCCGCTGGGCTTCGTCAGCTCGGGAGTTGCACCCGGTCGCCCAATCACTTGATCAAGGCATACGCCTATGATTCGTACCTCGTCAATCCAAGAGGTATTTTTTATACCTTTTACGGTTGACGCAATCGGGTATTATACATACCTTTCCTCCACAAGCCGATCAGAGGCGCGCGAGGACAGGCGATGCAGCACATCCGCAATATCGAGACCGAGGAGAGCAAGCGGGACGCCCGCTGGAATGCGGCGCGCACGATGGGGGACTGCCGCGCCTATATGGCCAACGAAGCCCAGCGCATGGGCGCCCTCGGCTTTGTGTACCTCAGCCGTCCCGAACACGCGATCCGCGGCCCGTCCTGGCTGCGCGGTGCTGTGGCCAGCGTCGAGGAGCACTACCGCTATGCCCGCGAGATCATGGGCATCACCGATACCGATCAGCTTTACGCCTGAGGGAAACGGACAATGCCCGCCGCCAATCTCACATCCGAACTATCGACCGACAGCCCTTCCCTTGCTACCGCCCGACGGGCCGGAACAACCGAAAAGACCCGCACCAAGGCCCGTTTCACCGCCGGGGCGCCCGATCTTTTGAAGGCGCTGGTGGAGGCCGAACGCTTTTTCGACGGCAGCGCCGATCACGGCTGCCCGCTTCACCAGAAGATCCTTGCCGCCATCGACACGATGAAAGGCAGCCCATCATGAGTGATTGCCTGATCAAGGCCTTTTCCGGCTGCACCTGCCCGCCCGGCGAATGCGCGAAAAAGCCCGTCACCCCGGCGCCGGTGACCTTCATCTCGTGGCGGATCCAGGCGATTACCTGCCTCACCTTCGGCTTCCTCGCGGCCATCGTTACGGCCGCCTGGATGGAGACGCAGTTCAAGAACCAGGATCTCAGCTATCAGGAACAGGTGTCATGGAAGTGAGATACCGCCGATCAGGAGCTGAACTTGATGTCGCTTGCCTTGGCCGCGGTAATGAATGCGCGGCGCACCTGCTCCGGCCCGGCCGCATCATTGAACACATCGAGCACAAGACGTTCGGCGGCCTTCGCCGCCGGCGTCTGCTCGGGCCAATCGTTCAGCAAGGTATTGCCCGCCTGAACGACATTATAGACCGTTCTCGTCTTGCCATTGA
>Ga0209758_1002242_pt1 | contig 20062 bp, 26 predicted proteins | sample AraplaMF_Col_mMF_FD_184258 | JGI IMG/M metagenome (GOLD analysis project Ga0209758, IMG submission 184258) | Arabidopsis root microbial communities from the University of North Carolina, USA - plate scrape MF_Col_mMF (SPAdes) (version 2) | ecosystem: Host-associated > Plants > Roots > Endosphere...
CGCTCGGGGTTTCCAGCAAGGCCTCGATCCGCGGAAACATCGAGATGCCCTCGGCCGTGATGCGATAGGAATGCCGCCCGCCCATGAACCAGCTGCCGCGCAGCTTGTGCACCTGCATCTCGCGTTCGGCACGGCGGCCATACAGCGAGGACTGCAATTCGATCAAGCCGTCCACCATGGTGTGCTCGGGGGGGAACGACGCGCCGTCGAAGGCGCTGGTGAGCAGGAACATGGTGCAGTTGCTGAAGCCGGCCTGGGTCTGCAGTTCGTGGATGAACTTTTTGAGCTCGAGATCCGAGCGCGCTTTCTCATGGACCGTGATCAGCCCGTCGAGGACCAGGATGCTGGCCTTTCGGGTACGCACCTCGCGCCTGACGACATCGAGCAGACCGCGCAGGCCGTCGTCCTCGAGGGTCTTGAAGGCGCCGACATAGGACATCCGGTCCGGAACGGCGGCCTCGTCGAAGAACGCCATCCGCCGCATGTGTCCGATCATCCGCGCGTGACTCTCGGCCAGCAGCGTAATGTAGAGCGCATGGCGCCCTCGCGCGGCCTGCGCAAAGCAGATCTGATTGCCGAGTATGGTTTTGCCCGCGCCCGGCGCGCCCTGAACCAGATAGATGCCGCCTTCGAAAACACCCCCACCCAAAATCGTATCGAGCCCGGCAATGCCGGTCGAGAAACGATCGCTCTCAGTACTCATATGCGAAACTGCCCCGTGAATCGTCAAACCTGTGATGCAGGCTGCCCGCCCGGCGAGCATCAGGAGCACCCTCCGGCGCAGACCCCCGCGCAATAGGGAACGCACGCCACTCACGAAGGTTCCCGGTCCATCCGAAAAAGGCTGCTCTGGCCGCGTGGCGCCGATCCACGGCTCCGGCGGAACCCCTTTTGCAGCGGAAGGTTGTTTCCCGCGTCAAAGGAGGATCACCATGGCCTATCCAAATCACCCCGACGACCCGTATCGCTCGCCGCGGCTGGATGACGACATCCGCAGCCCGGCATCCCTCGACAGCGAACTGCAGCCCGATCCCGAGCTGGCCGAAGGGCCCGCCTCAAGCAGCCGTATGGTTTTGTTTGCGGTCGCGATTGCTCTGGTCCTCGGCGCCGTGTTCTACGGACTGAATAACACCACGGTCAATCAGGCCGGAACCACCACCGCGCAGACCACGCCGGCCACTCAGGATAGCGCGCAGAATCGGCCGCCGGTTGCTCCGGGCGTTCGCGACGTGACGCCGCGTCCCAACACCGAGCCCGGGACGACCACCGGCGCAGCGCCGGCACGCCCGCAGGCGCCGCCACAATCCGCCCCGACGGGCAACGAAGCGGCCAAGTAACAAGCGGCAAATTAACAAGCGGCGAAATCGCTTCGGTTATCGAAAAGCGCGGCGGGCCCGTGCCCGCCGCGTCTAGTCCTTGAACATCTTGTTCAGTTCGCCGCCGGAATACCCGTTGCCCAATTCGTTGAACGTTCCCTGCTCTGCAATTTCGCGGGCGGCGCGCATCAAGCCGCCCCATGCCACGCGCGCCAGCGAGCCGCCGATGCTGATGCGGCGGACGCCCAACTCGGCGGCCTCGGCGACGGTGAGACCGGGCGAACCGATCAGCAGATTCACCGGTTTGGGATGCACCGCCTTTACCACCGCGGTGATCTGCTCCTTCGTCTTGATCCCCGGCGCATAGAGGCAATCCGCGCCGGCCTCCGAATAGGCGTTGAGCCGGTCGATCACCATCGCCAGGTCGGGTTGTCCCACCAAAAATCCCTCGCAACGCCCGACCAGCAGGGTGCCGCTGTTGTCGGCATCGATCGCCGCCCTCGCGGCCTTGATCCGCGCGATCGCCAACGTCCGCTCATAGAGCGGGTTTGCCTTATCACCGGTGGAATCCTCGATCGACAGCCCGGCGATGCCGGTCTTGACCGCGCGCGCGACATTGATCGCCACCTTGTCCGGCGCGTCGGCGAAACCACCCTCGAAGTCGGCATTAACAGGCAGATCGACGGCGTTGCACAATTCGGTCAGATGCTTCAGCACATCATCGACGGTGACGCGGTTGTCGGCGCGGCCGATCGACCATGCAAAGCCGGCGCTGGTCGAGGCAATCGCCTTGAAACCCGTGGCCTGCAGCGCCCGCGCGCTGCCGATGTCCCAGGGGTTGGGCAACACGAAACAGCCGGTCTCGTGGAGCCGGCGAAAGCTGGCACGCTTTTCTGCGGTTGATTGCGGCATGTTCTCTCTCCCTGCTGATGCTTGCGCTTAGCTCAAATCGCGACCGGACGCAAAAACGTCCGCTCTTCGGCCACAATGAACTTGTGTTCTGCGGCAAAGCTGAAATTCGCCGCGCCCTCCTCGTCCTGCAGCAATCCGGCGCGATAGCGCTCATAGGCCGCAAGGCTCTCGAACGAGATCAGCCCGAACGCGATGTTGTTGGTGCCCTCATGCGGCATCCAGTAGCCGATGAGATCGCCGCCGCATCGCGGAATGATCGCCAGCCAGCGTCTGGCATAGGCTTCGAACATCTCGCGCCTGAACGGATCGATCTGGTACCGGATGAAGACGGTGATGGCCATGGTGCCTCCCGATGTTGTGATCCGACAAGGCTTACGCCACCGGGCCGCGGCGATGGTTCGTCCGCGACCGAACCATCGAAACCGGATAGGTTCGGCGCCGTTGTCGGTCACCGTTCAGCGGATCCCCATGAAACGTATCGTTCTGCAGGTTCTGATGGCCGCGCTGGCGGTCTCCCTCGCCCACGCCGCGGAGGCAACGCCCCGCGAGCCTTACGGCATCGGACTGGAGGGTTTTGCCTATCCCTATCCGGTCCACATGCTGCCGCTGGTCAATGACGGCGAGCAGGTGCGGATGGCTTATATGGACGTGGCGCCGACAACGCCGAACGGACGCACCGTGGTTCTGCTGCACGGCCGCAACTTTCCCTCGAGCTACTGGGCGCCGGTGATCGGAACCCTGTCCGGCGCCGGCTACCGCGTGGTGGTGCCGGACCAGATCGGCTTCGGCAAATCGTCCAAGCCCTCGGCCGACCTGCATTTCGACACCCTGGCGCGCAACACCATCGCCTTGATGGACCACCTGCAGATCACAAGTTTCGATGTCGTCGCGCATTCGCTGGGCGGCATGCTCGCGGTGCGCATCGCCAGGGCGTATCCCGACCGCGTGACGCATCTGCTGCTCGCAGCTCCGATCGGGCTTGAGGATTACCGGCTCTATGTGCCGCCGACGCCGACCGAAAAGATCATCGAGACCGAGGACAAGCTCACGGCCGAGGGCTATCGCAAACAGCTCGAGACCAACTATTCACTCAAATTGCCACCGGACCAGGTGACGCCCTTCATCGACGCGCGCTTCAACATCAAGGGATCTTCGGAATATCCGCGCTGGCTGCGCGCCTTCGTCAACTCCGCGCAGATGATCTATCGCGAGCCGGTGGCGCACGAGATCCCTTCCCTCAGCCAGCCGACCCTGTTCATCATGGGCGAGGACGATCACAATGCCCCGGGCAAGCCCAACGCGCCCGAGGCGATGCGACCGCTGATGGGCCACAATGCCGACCTCGCCAAGGCGCTCGCCGCCAAAATGCCGAACGCCAAGGCCGAGGTGATTCCGTGCGTCGGGCATCTGGTGTTCCTGGAAGCGCCTGCAAGGTTCGATGAGCTGATGCTGGCGTTTCTGGGTGGCAAGAGCTAGCGCCGCTTTCCGGCGAGCGGCGCTCGCGCGCCCGATTGAACGTTTACCCCGCGTGCCTCGACCAAGTGGGGCCCGTTGCTTGCTGGATCCGCCATGCGCCGCTTGTTTCTTGCCCTCCTTTGTTTCGCCGCTCTCGCGTCCCCCGCACCCGGCGCGGAAATCCTCGGCACCGGCAATCTGCCGAAATTCGCCGACTATCCGGTCAAGGTCTACACCGGCAGGTTCGCGAAGCCACGGCTCAACACGTCGTATCTGCGCGACCGCCCCGAGGCGTTTGAGCACGCCGTCGAAAACGACAAGATCAACGCCGGCGGCCGCTACATTGTCGTCAAACTGCCGTGCGGCTCGGCCTGCGTGGAGCCGATGCTGATGGATGTCAGCAACGGTCGAATCATCGGATTCTTCAACGTTTCCGGCTGGCGCGAAGTGGGCGATGATTTTGATGCCGTCGAGAGCCGCGCCAATAGCCGCCTGATCGTGTTTCACGGCGCCCGCAACGAGAAGGGCATCGTCGGCAACCATTATTATCTGATCGAGTCCGGCGGGAAGCTCAAACACCTGCGCAGCCTCGACACCGAGGGCAATTTCGAGACCGCGCCAAAGGTGCAATGAACAAAGCCGCATGACCGCGATGCGACGGTGAGTCGCAACAGGCGAAAAAATCCGCTTCCCAAGTTTCGACCAAGTCTTTACCGAATCTGATTCGCCGGGTCATTGTCCGGCCCCGCCGCCCGTGCGGTCGAACGAAGGAAAAACGCATGAACAAACTCTTTGCAGCCGTGCTGCTCGCCGGCTCCGTGGCGGGTCTGGCCGCCGCCAATGCCGCCATGCCGCTGGGGCCACTCTCCCCGGCCGGCAATCCGGACGTCATCGCCGTGGCCGGCGGCTGCGGCCCGGGCTTCCACCGCGGTCCCTATGGCGGCTGCCGTCCGAACGCCTACCGGCCGCCGGTCGTGGTCGTTCGTCCGCCGGTTGTCGTGGTGCGCCGCTGCCCGCCCGGTTTCTTTCGCGGCCCCTATGGCGGCTGCCGCCGCTACTGAGCAACCGACCTGATGAAGAAAAAAGCCCCGCTGCCGCGGGGTTTTTTATTGCCCGCTGGATCAGTTGCAATTCTCGCTGCCGCTGGAAAATTCCAGTGCCTTGCCGCCAGTCGGCCGCAGACAGACGTACCAGCCCTTGGCGCCCGGCGGAATTTGCTGGCTGCAGGAAATCGTGGTGGGGCCCTGCGGCGTGCTGAAGACGCAATCGACCTTGCAGGTCACCGCCTGGGCGGAGGCATTGTCCGTCTTGACGATCACCGCATCCTTGGCGGCCGACAGGGTGCAGCTATAGGCGTATACGGCAGGTGAACCGGCAACGAGCCCGATCCACAATGCCGACAAAGCGATGGCGACGCGCATCGTTCACTTCTCTATCGGGCACGGTTGCGTCGGCGAGCGCGTGTCGCACACCTTCACCCTGTCCAGGAAATCGGTCCATGCCGCGACCTGTTCGGCCGACGGTGCAAACTTGTAGGCCTTCTGCACCAGATAGAAGCTGTCGCGGCCCTGGACGCCCTTGAACCAGGTGAATTCCGGCTTGCCGGTCTGCTTGTTGGCCGGGCACGTCTGGCGCCAGGTCTGGGTGGGATACAGATTTTCGATCCCCTCCTTGACCTTGGCGAAGGTGCTGCCGGGACAGGACTCGGCCCACAACCTCTCGATGCGAGCACGGTATTGCGATGGCGAGACGTCGCGCAGATTGAAGAAGATCTGCAAGGTGACCATCTCGGTCCAGTTCTCCACCGTCTCGCCTTGCGGCACCATTTCCGAAATCAGGCTCTTGGCGGACTTGTTCTGGTAACCGACCGTGAATCCTTTGGGCAGCGTCACCAGCAGGTTTTCGTTTTCCAGCGCGCGAGCTGGCGTACCGAGCACGAGGGCGGCGGCCACGGCGAACAGGACGGTGCGTTGCATATCAAGGCCTCAAGTGCTGGAGCGCGGAGCTGTGGCTTGGTCCACAGACGAGCCGCGAGGGTTCAACGCCGTATTGTCGCCGGACAACAAGGCCATCCTCCCCGGCACGCCTTCCGCGTCACGGCGGATGGTTTCAAGGAGAAGCGTCATGACCAGGATGATCCTCGCGCTTGCCATGCTGGCGATTGCCGGTGCCGCGTTCGCCGACGACGCGCGATCCTCGATGCCGTATTTCGGCACCGCGACCCTGGATGAAGATCTCATCAGGATCCAGTTGCGTACCACCGCGGATGGCAAACCGGCCGACGGGACCCTGATCTACAGGCGTGGCGAGCGCGGCTATGACAACGTCCTGCGCCACCTCGGCGGGCTGCGCCAGGGCGAGAGCAAGCCGGTGCGGCCGTGGAAGGATTGACCGGCCCAGCAAAGCCGGTCCGCACGCAAACGTCACATGACGATGGCATGATGCGGGTCGCAATGTTCGCAAAGGTGATGGTCATGCCGGAAGTCAGTCGGAGTGTCATTCGGTGCCTGTTGCTGTCCGCGCTTTTCAGCGTCCCGATCGCAACTGCGACGGCACAGACGGTGGCCTTGCCGGCAGAGGCCCAGCTTGGTCCCCGTCCCTTCTATCTCGTCGACAAGATGAAGGACGGGCCGTTGAAAACCAGGCTCGGCGCCTGCACCGGGCCGTTCCGAAAATCCAATTTCTCGATCGCCCACCGCGGAGCGCCGCTGCAGTTTCCCGAACACAGCCGGGAATCCTACATGGCCGCGGCCCGCATGGGCGCCGGCGTGATCGAATGCGACGTCACCTTCACCAAGGACCTGAAATTGGTATGCCGGCACTCGCAATGCGACCTGCACACCACCACCAATATCCTTTCGGTGCCAGCGCTCGCCGCCAAATGCACGCAGCCGTTCACCCCGGCCGATCCGGCCACCGGCAGGAAGGCAGGCGCCAAATGCTGCACCAGTGACATCACCCTCGCCGAGTTCAAGACGCTGACGGCGAAGATGGACGGCGCCAATTCCGACGCCACGAACGTTGCCGATTATCAGAACGGCACGCCGCGCTGGCGCACGGATCTCTACGCCAACTCCGGCACCTTGATGACGCACGCCGAGAGCATCGCGCTGTTCAAGAGCCTGGGCGTCAAATTTACGCCGGAGCTGAAGGCGCCGGAAGTCAAGATGCCGTTCGAGGGCGACTACAGCCAGGAGGCCTATTCCGCCCAGATGTTCGCCGAGTACAAGGCTGCCGGCATCTCGCCGAGCGACGTATTCGCGCAGAGCTTCAGCCTTGACGATATCCTGCTGTGGAACAGAACCGAGCCGGATTTTGCCGTGCAGGCGGTGTTCCTCGACGGCCGTTACGAAACCGCAAGCTTCGATCCAGCGCACAGCGGGACCTGGAAGCCGTCGATGAGCGAACTGAAAGCTGCCGGCGTGAAGATTCTGGCGCCTCCGATCTATGTGCTGGTTGCGCTGGATGCCAAGGGCGAGATCGTCGTGTCGGAGTACGCCAAGGCGGCGAAGGCCGCCGGTCTCGACCTCATCGCCTGGTCGCTGGAGCGCGACGGCCCGCTCGACAAGGGCGGCGGATTCTTTCATCGCTCGATCAAGAAGGCCGTCGATCGCGACGGCGACACCCTCACGGTGCTGGATGTGTTAGCGCAGCAGGCCGGGGTGCGCGGGGTATTCTCCGACTGGCCGGCCACGACAACGTTCTACGCCAATTGCGTGGGAATGAAGTGAGCGGCACCGAAGCCGCCTCGGGCATCTACCCGCCGCCGCCGATACCGTCGGTCGCGGGGCCAAGCCCGTTGTTTGCGAACAGCACACGGACCTCATGAAGGTCGCGCGCGATCAGCACGCATAGCTGCCGTATTTCATCGGTGGCGTCGAGCAGGTCCGGCACCATGACCGGCAGGCAGCCCGCCGCATGCGCGGCTCGGACGCCGTTATGGGAGTCCTCCAGAACCAGGCAGCGCTCCGGCGCCACTTGCAGATCCCCCGCCGCCTTCAGGAACAGATCCGGATGTGGCTTGCCGCGGCTGACGTCATTGCGGGTGGCAACCGCCGAGAAGAAGCGGCGCAGATCCGCCGCGCCGAGGTGACGTTCGGCATGCTCGCGCCCGGACGATGTCGCGAGCGCAATCGGCACCTGCCGCGCATACAGCTCGCCGATCAATTCCGCGGCCCCCGGCTTGATCGCAACGCCATCGCCCAGCACCCGCGAGATCTCGGCCCGGCAGGCATCGTTAAAGACCCGGAACGGAAATTCGGGTCCGAAATGGGCTTGGATGAGCGCGTCGCATTCCGGACCTGGCACCCCGATCAGGGTACGATAGAACGCGTCCGGCATCTCGAATCCTACCGCCAGCGCCGCCTCCAGCACCACCCGCCTGATCGGCCGCTCGGTATCGAAGATCAGGCCGTCCATGTCGAAGATGACGGCGTCGATGCTGGCGATGGTTTTGGCGAAGGGCATCCGCGATCCTATCGCAGGTCCCGGCGCCGAAGCCAAGCTTACCGGCTATTTTGCCTTCTGGCGCTCGATAAAGTCCTGTCCCTGCTTCATCAGCTTCCGGATCGCCGCGTCCGACTCGTCTTCATCCGCCTTGTCGTCGGCAGGAGCCACCGGCGTCCCATCGGGATCGCGGCAACTGGTCTCCGTGCCTTTCACACGCGTGTAGGGAGGGCCGTTGCTTTTTTCGGTGCACAGCACCAGGTCTTTCGCGCCCGAGGGCACCGGCTTGACGCAGACCACGGCGCCGATGCCATTCGGAATCGCCATGTCGCAATTCACCTCGCACTGCATCGTCTTGGCCAGGGGTTTGGTGAAGCTGACGCTGACCGTGTGTTTGTCATCCGCCAGCCGGCAGACCGCCGTGACATCTGCCGCAAATGCCGGCGCCGCCGCCAGCAGCAGTGCCGAAGCACCCAACCATCTCGTCATGAAATCGCTTCCCTCGCCGTCATTGGCGAGAGTTGGTCGCAAGCCGCGATGGCCGGGTTCAAGCCTCAAACCCACCCGCCGCGCGCCATGATGGCGGCGCAGAGCAGGATGATGGCGATGCCGAGCAACTCGCCGTGAATGACCGCCGTGACCAGTCTCAGCTTCTTCGCGCTGACCACCGGCACCTGCCCGACCCGCAACGGTTTGTTCCACGAAAGAAACTCGAGAGTCGGGATGATTGACAACAGTCCGATGGCAATAAAGACCGAGAATTTCGCGATGAAAGCGTGGCTGTGGAAATAATACTCCGGGCCTTTTTCGAAGAAGAACACCCGCGACAGCCCGACGATCAGCAGCGCCCCGGCGGTAATGCCCAACACCATATCCGTAACCTGCAACCGGCGTGCCGAAGACAATGTCAGTTCACCGCGGATCAGCGCGAATTCGACGGCGACCGCCGCCACCAGCGTGAAGGCGCAGAGGTGATGCAGAAAGGCAAACAGTGTGGACATGGCGTGCTCACGCGTCGACCGACGGTATCGTGCGATACAGCCGCCTGAAGGCGCCCAAACTGAGGCCATCGGGTCTTGCCAACCATGGCGGCGGCACTTTTACGCACTCATTCAGCGTCGTTGCCAGGTGCCTGCACGCCGAAAGCACGTTCGACAATGCTGACGACGCCACGAAGAGGGGAAAACCTTCGGGCATCCATTCCGGCTGCACTCAGCCTCGTCTGATTGGCTGCTTCCAGCCGAACAGAATTGCACCGGCCCGGGTGATGAAAGCCACGACGGCTGAAATGCAACCCGCTGCCCAGTGGGTCATGCCAGCCTCAATAAGGATGACGGTCAATCCAGCGCCGGTGACCGCGGAAGTCACATAAAACTCGCGTTGCATCAGAACGGATGGACGGCCCGCGATGACATCGCGCATGATGCCGCCGACAGAGCCGGTCACCACGCCCATGGCTGCCGCGGCCACCGGGTGGGCGCCGAACGCCAGCGCTTTAATCGTTCCGATGACGCAATAGACTGATAGCCCCACCCCATCGGCCCAATTCAACAAGGCCTCCGCCCTTCGTCCGGTGTCGAATATGAAGACGACCACAGCGGCGATCAGGCAAATCTCCAGATAGCCTTTCTGCCCTATCCAGAAGACCGGCGCTCCGATCAGAAGATCGCGCACCGTTCCGCCACCCACCCCGGTGAGCACGGCAAAAAAGGCCGTCACGATGACGTCCTGCTGGGTCTTGGCAGCAACCAGCGCGCCGGTGACGGCAAACACCGCGACCCCGGCGAAGTCCAGCCAGACCAGTATCGCCGGCAGATTCGGCAGGATGTCTCCCGATACTTTAATCATTGAATGACAGCCAAAACGTCACCGCGGCGATATCGAACGATTTACGAACGTCGATATCCGGTTCCTTGATATCACACGCGGGCGCAACCGCGAACCTGCTATCCGTGGCCCAGCTTGATCGGCGCATCGCGGACCACTTGAAGATCGATGTTGCCGATCAACGCCGAACGGCGCGCCTCGGCCGCGCCGATGGCCTCCTCGGTCTGTCGCAGGGTGCTGATGTTGGAACCGAGCGAGACGATCCCGCCCAGAACCATGGCGATCGATCCGAGGGCCGCGACTTGGTTGGCGCCGAGCAGGCCGAGGATCGTCAAGAGCATGAGGGCGGCGCCACCGGCGAGGACCGCCTTGGACGCCAAAATGAATTTCCGGCATCGCTCGGCGGCCACGGCAAGCTCCTCGAGCCGGGCTTCGAGTCGTGAAATCTCATCGTTCGGGCCGATATCGTCCATACGTTTCCAAAGCTAGCTTCCTAAGGGTTGGGCGAATCCGTAACCCACCACAAATTCAATCCGGCAAGATCGGGCGAATTACGGTCTTCGATAACCCGCCCTGTGCGCTAGTCTGGCAACTTTCCGCCGGCAGCCTGATAGAATCCGGCAAGCTGGTTTGCCAATAACGCACCCAAAAGCGATTCCATCTGAGAGACATCCACTTTGCCCTCACGCCAGGCTGAATCGGCTGCGTCCAATGCATCGAAATACGGCTTGCGGTTATCGACGATCTGATCAGGAATGGTTGGGGTTCCTGGAAGAATCGCACCGGCTCGTATCGAGAGAACCACGTAGGAAATCATGCGTGAGGTTCGCCCGTTGCCGTCGGCGAATGGGTGAATCCAGTTGAGCCGCCACATCAAATAAGCGGCAAGATGAAGCGGCGTGCTGTCATGCCAATGCTCGTTGACATAATCACACATGTCTTCGATTAATTCCGGAACAAGATGGGCACCGACGGGCTCGTGCTTGCTGCCCTCAATTTCGACCCCACCGGGTCGATAGTTGCCCGCATACGAACTGATGCCCGCAAGTGCCTCTCGTTGTAATCCCAGGATGAGGGAAGGACGCAATTTAAATGAGCCACGCTCAAGTGCGGCCTGAATTGCGCCTATTGCAGAGTCGTACTGCCGGAAGCCGTTTCTTGCTTCGGCCGCAGCCTTCGCTTGGGGATCGGTGATTAGTTCAGGCTCAAGCGCACGGCTATCCCGCCGCTCGCGCCCGTCTCCGGTCATTTCTCGTCCTTGGCCAGCTTCTCAGCCTCCCGATCAACCATATCCCGGGTGATCAGATCATTTTCAAAGTGGGTATTGCCATAGACAAAGCTGCGCCGTTGCAGTTCCCGGTGTTCCGGCGTGGGATTTGCAGTTTTGGCGGCTTCCAGCAGTTTCTTGAGATTGTCGGTCATGAGTAAGATATATCCGAATCGGACGTGCCTTGCCACGAGTATATCTGATCGACTCGCACACAATCGTCGTTGTCGTTGCGGGATATTATCGAGAGCGACAACTCACGGCAATTTTGTTCCTCTGAATGATCATTTAATAGAGGCTCTTCTGAATTCAACCTGGGAATCACAGCGGCAAATTATCGTGCTTCTTCGCCGGCATTTCCACCTTCTTGTCGCGCAGCATCGCCAGCGCCCGTGCAATCCGCCGTCTCGTCGAATGCGGCATGATGACGTCGTCGATATAGCCGCGCTCGGCGGCGACGAACGGTGACAAGAACCGGTCCTCATATTCCTTGGTGCGTGCGGCGATTTTTTCCGCGTCGCCGATGTCGCTGCGGAAGATGATTTCCACCGCCCCCTTGGCGCCCATCACGGCGATCTGCGCGGTCGGCCAGGCGTAGTTCATGTCGGCGCCGATTTCCTTCGACGCCATCACGTCAAAGGCGCCGCCATAGGCCTTGCGGGTGATTACCGTCACCAGCGGCACCGTGCATTGCGAATAGGCGAACAGCAGCTTGGCGCCGTGCTTGATCAGGCCGCCATATTCCTGCGCGGTGCCCGGCAGGAAGCCCGGCACGTCGACGAAGGTGACGATCGGAATGTTGAAGGCGTCGCAGAACCGCACGAAGCGGGCGGCTTTTCGCGAGGCGTCGCTGTCGAGCACGCCGGCCAGCACCATCGGCTGGTTGGCGACGAAGCCGACCGTGCGGCCGGCGATGCGGCCGAACCCGGTGACGATGTTCTTGGCGAAGGTTTCGGAGATCTCGAAGAAATCGCCCTCGTCCACCACCTTCAGGATCAATTCCTTGATGTCATACGGCTTGTTCGGGTTGTCGGGGATCAGCGTGTCGAGCGAAATGTCGACGCGCTCGATGTCGTCAAAACTCGGCCATTCCGGCACGCCGTCGGTGTTGTTGCTGGGCAGGAAATCGATCAGCCGGCGCATCTGCAGCAGCGTCTCGACGTCGTTCTCGAACGCGCCGTCGGCGATCGAGGAACGCGTGGCGTGAACCGAGGCGCCGCCGAGCTCTTCCGCGGTGACCACTTCGTTGGTGACGGTCTTCACCACGTCGGGGCCGGTGACGAACATGTAGCTGGTGTTCTTCACCATGAAGATGAAGTCGGTCATGGCTGGCGAATAGACGTCGCCGCCGGCGCACGGGCCCATGATGACGCTGATCTGCGGGATCACGCCCGAGGCGATGACGTTGCGGCGGAACACGTAGGAATAGCCGGCGAGTGCGGCGACGCCTTCCTGAATCCGGGCCCCGCCGGCATCGTAGAGGCCGATGATCGGCGCCCTCGCCTTCATCGCCATGTCCTGGATTTTGACGATCTTCTGGGCGTGGGTTTCGGAGAGAGATCCGCCGAACACGGTAAAGTCCTTGGCGAACACAAAGGTCTTGCGGCCGTTGACGGTGCCCCAGCCGGTGACGACGCCGTCGCCCGGCACCTTGGATTTCTCCATGCCGAATTCCACCGAGCGGTGCTCGACGAACATGTCGAATTCCTCGAAACTACCCTTGTCGAGCAGGATCTCGATGCGCTCCCGCGCGGTCAGCTTGCCGCGGGCGTGCTGCGCCTCGATGCGCTTCTCACCGCCGCCGAGCTTGGCGCCGGCGCGCCGGTCTTCAAGGGTCTCCAGGATGTCCTTCATCGCGCGTTTGCCTGTCCTTTTTGGCGGCAATGGGTGGTGGGAGCCGCCGCTTGCCGCAAGGTTTGACCCGGTTCTAACACGGCGGTTTCGGCGGTGGAAACCGCCGTCAGGCGGACCCGTGGCCATGGCCGGCCAACCGGCCTATATGCCCTCCAACCCCACCAGGAGAGCACGGATGTCCGACGTTGAAAGCAGCAGCCACGGCGGTGCGGTCACCGGCAACCTGCGCACCCTGCTGCGGGTCGAAGGGCTCCTGCTGTTCTGCGCGGCAACGGCGCTCTACCAGGCTTCGGGAGCCTCATGGTGGCCGTTCGCCATCCTGTTCCTGGCGCCGGATCTGAGTTTTGCCGCCTATCTCGCCGGCCCCAGGCTCGGCGCGGTCGCCTACAACGCCCTCCACGCCACCGTCGCCCCGCTGCTGCTCGGCCTTGCCAGCATGCTCCTGCACTGGCCGCCGGCGGGATCGGTGGCGCTGATCTGGCTCGCCCATATCGGCATCGACCGGGCGCTTGGCTATGGCCTGAAATACCCGGCGGGATTCGGCTTTACCCACCTCGGTCGCATCGGTCCGGCGGCGAGGCCTTCATCGCCGGGCCCGGCCGCGTGACCGCGCCGCCAGTGGCCGGTGATCAGGCGCTCATGGCACCGGCACCGGACATTGCTTCGAACTGAACGTCTTGTTCAGATAGCGCGCCAGCCTCAGGCCGGCGAGGCCCAATTGCTGATCAACCACTTTGTGGGCGTCGTTGTAGTAATTGTTGAACAGCGATGCGCCGTCGTTGACGACGAATTTCTTGGCGATGACATGGGCATCGTTGGCCCAATCGACCGGGTCGTCCTTGGCGTCGTTCCTGGCGTCGGGGGTCGTGAGCCAATGCGTTTCCAGATCATCGACATAGGAACCCCAGCTGTAAAAGGTCTTGGCGATGATGGTGACATCCCAGACATAATGGAGCACCTGCCATTCCTCCCGGATCAAACAGGTGACCTTGTCGCAGATCTTGCCGCCGAACAGCACGTGGACCGACGCCAGATTCTCGCCCTGCGCTTCCAGCACGGTGTGAAACGGCTGATGGATGTCGCCGACGAAGTGGACGGCAAATTTGAGCGCTTCCTGTTGCTGGGCGCCGGTCGCGCAACGCAGCTCGTTTTGCAGGCGCGCCAGCTCCGCGATCACGCAATCGCCGCGCGCGTCGCTCTTGCAATCGCGCGCCGGATCATAGGTGAAGTCGGTGCCCGGCGGCCCGAGCGGAATGTCGGCGAAATGCCAGTTGTAGGATTCCGGATGCGCGGTGCCGGGATAACGAACGTCATCGGCCCATGCCGAAAATGACGCGAGCGAAGGCAGCGAATAGGGCGGCCGATCCTGCTGCGGATCGAGAATCCGGGTGATGGCTTCCGCGGCCTCCTTGGTCAACCGCCGTTGGGCGATCTCGGCGACGATGGAATGGCCGTCTTCACCCCATGACAGCGCGCTGGAAATCGAGGCCAAGAGAAAGATCGTCGCGAGACTGAGCCTTGTCATCCGCATCGGTGCCCCCGGATTTTGCCCGGACTGACACCTACCACCCTTGATTGAACGGTTTTGTGAAGCCGATCACAGAGCGCAATGACGTTGCGCCACCACGGCGATCAGATCGCGCCGATATCGGTCAGGCATTGCTGTGCGATCGTCATGCGGGCGGCGATGTGGCGCGGCTCGCGCGCATCGAGGTTGAGCGCGAACACGGTCTGCGCGCTGCCCTTCTCGGCCCAGCCGACCACCCATCCGAGCGACGGCTTGCCGATTTCGGCGCCGAGCAGACCGGTCTTGGCGCGAATCACGGCATCGCCGACCTTGGTGACGGGCAGGATATCGCGCACCAGATCCTGGCTGCGCTTCGACACCGGCAGCACACCGCGGCGCAGACGATCGACGAAATCGATCTGCTGAACGGGATCGATGCGCAGATCGCCGGTCAGCCAGAACTGGTCGATGCCGCCGCCGATGTTGTGATTGCCGTAGTCGAAGAGATCGACGTATTTCTGCATGCGCTCGGCGCCGATGCGGCGCGCGATCTCCTGATAGACGGGCACCACCGAGGCCGCGATCGCAGAGCGGAGCGTGTGATCCCGATTCCATTGCTCGATGTCGCGCTTGACGCCGTCCCACTTGAAGACGTCCTTGTCGGGGTCCTCGACCACGCCCGTTTCGAGCGCGATCAGCGAATTCGGGATCTTGTAGGTGGACGCCGGCAGAAACGCCTGCCCCGAGCGCTCCTTGTCGCTGGCGACGATCAGGTAGTCGTCGGTCTTGTAGCCGACGAACGTCCCGGCGGTCCCGGCGTCTGTGAAGTGCCTGGCGAGGCCGTCGCGTATCTCGCTGCGCTGAGGCGCGACATTGGCCAGAACCTTGGGAGCAATGCTCGCGGCGGCCAGCAGACCGAGGGCGTAACGGCGATCAAGCAAAGGCGCTCCTCAAGATCAGTGAAGGGTACGGGAGATACGCTCCGGATGATGGAGAAAGAATGACGGATCGGGTCGCCCCGGCGGACTACCTCGCCCTGCCCGACATCCGCAGCACGAACACCAGCACCTCGGCGACGGCCTTGTAGAGCTCCGCCGGAATCTCCTCCCCGATATCGACATGGGAGAGCGCGCCGGCCAGCACCTCGTTCTCTTCGATCGGAATATCGTGGGCCTTTGCCACCTCGATGATCTTGGCGCCGATCGCGCCCTTGCCCTTGGCGGTGACCCGCGGCGCGCCGCTGTGGTCGTAGTGCAGCGCGACCGCAAGCGGCTTTTTTGTCACCGGGGTCATAGCGCCCGGTCCAGGAAATGCCCGGCGGGCGCCGGCGCCGGCTGGGTCGGCGCACCGTCGCGGACCACGATGTCGCCGGGCCGCAGGTCGGCACGGGCCAGAGCCTGGCTGAGCTGCGAGGTGGCGGCGCGCAATTGCGCGGCGGTCGCCGGGCGCTCCGCCCACATCCGCACCGAGGTCTTGTCGCCGGCGAGTGAAATCAACGCATGAACCGGCCCCGCAGGCTCGACGTCGAGGGAGAACCGGGCGCGCCAAACCCGATTTGCGGCTTCGACGTCATGGCCTGCGCCGTCGCGCGAAATCTCGAATTGCGCAACGGCGGTATTGCCGGCCGCCGTCAGAAACGGAATCTCGAAATTCCAGCGCGCCGCGGTTTGATCCAGGCGCGCGGCGCCGCCGTCGACACGATCCGGCAGCGACGCGACCTGCAGCAGGGTCTGCCGCGCGATGGCGCCATCGGTATCGGCCAGCAGATGATGCAGCGCCACGTCACGCGGCGCATTCGAAACCAGCGTTGCCGGCATCACCGGCTGCGCCGCCGGCAATGCGCCACCGATCGGCGGCGGCGGCACATTGGTGCGCGCGAAGGCCGCGTCATCGACCTTCTGCGTGCGGGTTCCAGTAACGGTCGGCAGCAGCGACAGCATCAGACCGTCGTCGAATGCCAGCCCTGTGGCATTCACGGCAAGCGGGCCGGCCTGCAGGGTCTCCTGCAGCAGGCTGAGGCCGGCGGTGTTGGCGGCGGCACGCGCCGCCGCATCAGCCGACGTGGTAGCCGGGGTTATGATCTGTCTTGCGGCGCTGAAGTCCAAGACTTCGTCCAGGATGGGTAACGCCGTGTCGTGTAGCGCCGTCTGCGATACCCCGGTCCCCGCCTCCGGAAGCGGCGCCAGCGCGGGCGACGGTACCTGCCGCGAAGATCCGGGGATAATTGGCGCGGCACCCTGCTCTATCGTGGCCAGCGCCGGCGTTGCCGCCTGCAGTGTCGTCGCGGCGTGCAGCTTGGCATCTTGCATCGGCGTCGCCCCTTGCGCCCCGCCCGCGCCGTCCAGGGCGGTTGCAAGCACCTGGCGAAGCACGATCAGCGCAGCCTTGAGGTCCGGAATCGCGCTCGAGGGGGCCGATCCGGACGCCAGATGCGCCTCGAGCAGCAGGCCCGAATGTTCGAACGCCTGCTTGACGTCATCGGCGCTCAGATTTGGCGCGAGGCTGGTCCGCGTCGCCAGCAATTGTTCGACCGCCTGCTTGACCTGTGGCGGCAGTCCGGGCAGCGCCGCGGCGACGTCGAGATTGGCAAACAGCGGCGCCAGGCTGGTCTGCTGGGTCGCTGCGGTTTGCGCGGCGGTGGACACCGCCAGGGCTTCCTGCAGGGTCAGCTGGCTGGCGGGCGGGAGACCGCCGGTTTGCGCCGCTACCCTGACGGCGGCCTCAGGGGCCAAAGTGACCTGATCCAGCGAAGCCGCGGCCGGATTGATCGCCTGGCCGAGAGCCGCCCCGCTCTGCGGATTGACCACCGCGAGCCTGATCCCGCCATCGGTTTGCGAGACCGCAAGCTGCAGCGTCTGGCCGGCCTGCAGCGGCACCTGAGACTGGACATCGATCGACTGGCCGGCGATCGAAATCCGCACCTGGTCGTTGCCGAGGATCTGCAGCACGCGGGCGCTGACCACGGTTCCGGCCTGCAGCACGACGTCTGCCGTCGCGCCCTGCGCGGCAATGACGGGAAGGCTCGGATTGACGACGATCGACATGACTTCACCGGCAAAGAGGTCCGGCCAAAGCTATCCCGATGTTCTTAACCTCTCGTTAACCGGTGGGCTGGTGCACGGCTCTCAGCAACCGCGCAGCGGCCTTGAAATCGACCAGGCGCGCGGTGCGGCGGGCCGCGACTTCCGGATCGACGCCCCATTTCTCGGCGTTCCAGTCTTCGTCGACATGGGCGGCGCTCCAGACCTGGTCCTCGTCGAGGACGCCATGCATCAGCGCCAGTGGCAGCAGCGCCGAGCCGGTCAGCGTGGTCAGGACATGCAGCGCGGCGATCGACCAGGGCTCCTTCGGCAACGCCCCTCGCGCCGCGGCGACCGCCTGATCGGGCTGGCGCACGTGAACGATGCCCTCGGCGAGGATGAAATGGGCGCCGAGGCTGTCGGCAGCCCAGAACAGCACCGGGTCCCAATGCGCCGCTTCGCGCTCGACCAGCGCTTCCGGGTGGCCGGCGCGATAGAACAACAGGTCGGTTTCGAAATATTTGGCTACGTCATCGGCAACGGCGTCCACGCGGTCGGTCACCGCGTCGATCACGCTGTTCGCCAGCCGCGTCAGCGGCATGCTCGTGGGGTTGATGATGTCCTGTTGCGCGTCCCACTCGGCGGCCATGGCCTGCGCGATCTCCGCGCTCGGCGCCGCCAGCGGCCGGCGCGAGGGGGTGCGCACCGGTTTGTCGTCGAGGGTGATGACAAATCCCTCGGGCGCCGCGCTGACACCCGCGGCGGCGTAGAAGCGCTTGCGCTGCGGCCCGCGCGTCGATTGCCGCACGGCCTCCTGCGGGTCGAGGGGCGACTGGCCGAACACCTCTTCAAACAATTCGCGCATGGTATTTCAGGCTCACTTCAACACGACGGATCGGGGACGATTTACGCCAAGGATATGCTAAGAGCGAGGGCGAAACATCCGGCCCGAACCATGATGGCGAAGATTACCGCTGTTCATTTGACGCTCGCCCTCGCGGCGACGCCGCTGGAGGCCGGGTTCCGTTCACCGGAATCGCTGGTCAGGAACGTCTACGCCTATTACGGCAAAGGAACGCCAGGTTTCTCGGGCCGCCTGCCGCACGACCCGGAGATCGCGCGACTATTCTTTGATCCGCCACTGCAGAGCAGTTGGACGTCGTCAAAGCCTCCGTTTGATTTCCTGGTGCAATCGACGCGCTGGATGCTCGGCGCCGTGTCCATCGCCGTCATTCGCAAGCAATTCGACAAAACCTATGTCGCGGTCTCCTTCGACAACAACCGGCGTGCCGTCTCGCTCAACTTCGTCGTCGTCAACGGACCGGACGGCTGGGTGATATCGGATGTGGAAAGTCCGCACGATTCGCTGCGTTCGTTCCTGACTCAGCACCGCAACTGATGCTTATCGATTGGCGCACGACCGCGAATAGGCTGCGCGCTCGCCCGCGTTGAGGCCGGCCGCGGCCCCTTCCTGGAGGCAATCCGTGATCCGGTCACCGAAGGAGCCGCGCCGGGCCGATCCAACGGCGCGTTGCTGTTGCGGTGGCGCATCGAATTGGGGGACCACCGGCACCGCCAGGCTCGGCGGCGGCGGCGGCGCGGGTGGCGGCGGACTGAGAGGCGACGCGCCGGGCGGGATCATCATCGTCTGGGCCGACGCGACGTCGCCGGCGCCAAGCACCGACGCCATCACGCAAAGGACGATACCAAGGATCGACTGTCTGGTCATGAAGCGTATGTCGTGACGCAGCGGGTCCAGCGCAAGGTAAATTATTCTTCAGGCGCGTTCTCGATCGGATCGAACCGGTCGGCTTCCAGTGCCAGCAGGTTCCAGGATTGCAGCATGTGCGGCGGCAGCGGCGCGGTGACGTCGATAAAGCCGCCGCGCGGGTGCGGGATCACGATGCGGCGCGCCAGCAGGTGCAGCCGGTTCTGCAGGCCGCCCGGCAGCTGCCAGTTCTCCTTGTTGAAATATTTCGGGTCGCCGACGATGGCGTGGCCGATATGGGCCATGTGGGCGCGCAGCTGATGGGTGCGCCCGGTGACCGGCTTCAGCGACAGCCAAGCCAGTTTCTGCGCCGAAGTCTCGACCACGGCATAATAGGTCACGGCATGGCTGGCGCCCTCGTCGCCATGCGCGGCGACGCGCATGATGGTGTCGTCCTCGCTCTCGTCCTTGGCGAGATAGGTCGAGATCCGCCCCTGCTTCGGCTTCGGCACGCCGGCGACCAGCGCCCAGTAGATCTTGCGCGCCGAGCGTTCGCGAAACGCGCCGGTCAGCGCGGTCGCGGCAAAGCGTGTCTTGGCGATCAGGAGACACCCCGCCGTCTCCTTGTCGAGGCGATGCACCAGCCGCGGCTTCTGCCCCTTGGCGTCGCGCATCACTTCCAGCATCTGGTCGACGTGTCGCGTGGTGCCGGAACCGCCCTGCACGGCGAGGCCGGCCGGCTTGTTCAGC
>Ga0209758_1002243_pt1 | contig 20053 bp, 18 predicted proteins | sample AraplaMF_Col_mMF_FD_184258 | JGI IMG/M metagenome (GOLD analysis project Ga0209758, IMG submission 184258) | Arabidopsis root microbial communities from the University of North Carolina, USA - plate scrape MF_Col_mMF (SPAdes) (version 2) | ecosystem: Host-associated > Plants > Roots > Endosphere...
TTGTCGGCAAACCTGAACGCTGAAGAGTTCAACAAACCGGCTGATCAGGCCGGATAAACACGGAGGGAGGACAACATGAGGGTTTCACGACGAGGATTCATGGCTGGTGTCGCCGGCGCCGGGGTCGCAAGCATGGCCGCGCCGGGCATCGTGCGGGCGGCGGATGGTCCGATCAAGGTCGGCCTGCTGACCGTGAAGACCGGACCGTTGGCGTCCGGCGGCATCGACATGGAACGCGCGTTGGTGATGTATCTGAAGGAGCGCGACAACACCCTGGCGGGCCGCAAGGTCGATCTCATCGTCGCCGATACCGGCGGCGTCCCGGCCACCGCCCGCACCAAGACTCAGGAACTGGTCGAGAAGAACGGCGTGCAGTGCCTGATCGGACCGCTGGCGGCGTTCGAGGCGCTGGCGATCGACGACTATATCCGCGAGGCGCAGATGCCGACGCTGTCGGTTGCCGCTGCCGAGGACATGACCCAGCGCAAGCCGAACCCCTGGTTCGTTCGGGCGACGTCGACGTCGGCGCAGTGCGCGCATCCGCTCGGCGAATACGCCGCCAAGGAGCTCAAATACAAGCGGATGATCACCATCGCCGACGACATCGCCTACGGCCAGGAGATGTGTGCCGGCTTCCAGCGCGTGTTCGAGGACAATGGCGGCAAGATCATCCAGAAACTGTTTCCGCCACTCACCGTGCCGGACTACGGCTCCTATGTCGGACAGCTCAAGAGCGCCGACGCCATCTTCCTTGGTTTCGCAGGATCCAATGGCTTTCGCTTCCTGCGCCAGCTGGTCGATTATGGTATCAAGGACAAGCTGCCCGTGATCGGCGGCATGACCGCGCTCGATGAGGCCGTATTGCGCAACATGGGCGACGAGGCGCTCAATATCGTCACCTCGTGCTGGTACTCTGCCGAGCTCGACAACAAGCAGAACCAGGTGTTTGCGCCGGCCTTCCGCAAGGAATTCAAGTACGATCCCGGCTTCTATGCGGCGGGCACCTATGTCGACGGCGCGGTCCTCGAAGCGGCGCTCAAGGCGGTGGACGGCAAGATCGAGGACAAGAAGGCCTTCATGGCGGCGTTGCGCTCGGTCCATGTCGACACCGCGCGCGGGCCGGTCAAGTTCGACGAACTCGGCAACGTGGTCGGCAACGTCTATCTGCGCAAGGTCACGCGCAAGGATGGCCGGCTGGTCAATTCGGTGTTCAAGACCTATCCCGACGTCAGCCAGTTCTGGACCTACGGCAAGGAAGCGTTTCTGGCGAGCCCGGTCTATTCCCGCGACGTCCCGCCGGCGAAGAACCTGGAGAACTGAGCAGAATTCTGCTGCAACGATTTACAACGGGTCGTCCCCGCGAAACCGCGGGGACCACCGCGACCGGTGTCTCATCGAGCGAAGGCCCACAAGCCGGAGTGAGCCGATGCGCTTCGCCGCTCCGTCATGCCGGCATGGCGGACGCGCTCCTGTCGTGGTAAGTCGCGTTGGCTTGGGGGCGGTCGATGCGGTTTCTGCATACATTTCAGCTTTATGACTTCCTGGATACGTTCGTCAGTCTGTTTGTCGCCTTCGTGCTGGGAACGCTGATCGGGGCCGAGCGGCAGTACCGTCAGCGCAGTGCCGGATTGAGGACCAACGTGCTGGTGGCGCTTGGCGCCGCGGCATTCGTCGATCTGGCAAATCGCCTGACCGGTGCGGAGGGGAGTGTCCGCGTGATCGCTTATGTCGTGTCGGGGATCGGCTTCCTCGGCGCCGGCGCGATCATGAAGGAGGGCATGAGCGTGCGCGGCATGAACACGGCGGCGACGCTTTGGGCTTCGGCGGCGGTCGGCGCCTGCGCCGGCGCCGATATGATCGCGCAGTCCGCGCTCCTGACCGTATTCGTGCTGGCCGGGAACACCCTGCTGCGGCCTCTGGTCAATGCGATCGATCGCAAGCCGCTCAACGAACTCACCTCGGAAGCGACTTACGAGGTGATCGTCACGACGGATGCTGCCGGTGCACCGGGGCTGCGCGAAGAGGTGGTCGAGAAGCTGAATGCCGCCAGCTATCCGGTCAGGGAGACGACGGTTATCCACCGGCCGCCGAACATCGTCGAGATCGTTGTCGTGCTGGTCAGTTCGGCGGTCGAGCCCGAGGAGCTCGAGGGGGTGGTCCGCGATATCGCCCGATTGCCGGGAGCGAGCCATGCCACCTGGGAAGTCAGCACGCTGGATTAGGTTGCTGCCTGAGGCCTGCTGTGTGACGAGTGGCGGACATCATCGCGCCGTCCGCAACGCAGCCATGATCGCGTGCCGATAGCATCGTGCGGCCAAGCCGGGCAAGCTTGACGGCCCGACGACAACGATCGCGGGCGAGGGGAGGCTGTGGTGAACCGCATTACCGGACGTTCGGCATTTCTGGCGCTGCTCAAGGACGAAGGCATCACGCATCTGTTCGGCAATCCCGGAACCACCGAGCTGCCGATCATGCACGCACTCAAGGACCATCCCGATCTCACTTATGTGATGGCGATGCAGGAAAGTCTGGTGGTCGCGATGGCCGACGGCTTCAGCAGGGCGTCGGGGCGGCTGGTCGCCTGCAACGTCCATGTCGCGCCCGGGCTCGGCAACGCGATGGGCTCGCTCTACAATGCGCAGTTCACCGGCACGCCGATGATTCTGACCGCGGGGCAGCAGGAGCAGGGCCACGGGTTGATGGAGCCGGTGCTCTACGGGCCGCTGTTGCGGATGGCCGAACCGCTGGTCAAATGGGCGGTGGAGGTGACGCGGCTGGAAGATCTGCCGCGCATCGTACGGCGCGCCGCCAAGATCGCCACCACGCCGCCGACCGGACCGGTGTTCATCTCGCTGCCTGGCGATATCCTGAACGCAGAGGCCGGCATCGAACTCGGCCGCTCGACCCGGGTTGATAGCCGCGTGCGGCCGTCTGACGAAGCCTTGCAGGCATTGGCCCAGCGCATTCTCCGGGCCGAGCGCCCCGTCATCATCGCTGGCGACGAAATCGTGAAAAGCGACGCGCTGACTGAAGCCGCCGATTTCGCCGCAGTGCTGGGCTGTCCAGCCTGGCAGCAGACGGCGCCCTACGGAGCGCATTTCCTGTCCGAGAGCCCATGCTTCATGGGCGCTCTGTCGCGTTCGCAGCCTCAGGTCCGCGGCCTCCTGGCGCCGCATGATCTCTTGATCGTGCTCGGCGGCGATCCGTTACGGATGTCGGTGCACAGCGAGGTCGATGCACTGCCGCAGGGCATGCCGATCGTGCAGATCGGGCTGGTCGACTGGGATCTCGCCAAGAATTATCCGGCCGAGATCGCGTTGAAGGCCGACCTGAGGGAAACCTTGCGTGTGCTGATCCCGGCGCTCGTTTCGGCGGGCGGCAATGCGCTGCGGCAGCGCGCCCAAAGTGGCATCGCATCCCTGGCAGCGATGAACTGGACGGCGCGCCGCGCCAAGCTGGCTGCCGAGATCGCGACGCGGCATGAGCGTACGCCGGTCGATCCCGACTTTCTGTCGCTGCAGCTGGTCGAAGCGATGCCCGCCAACGCGATCCTGGTCGACGAGGGACTGACCTCGTCACGGCAGATCGCGGCACTGCGACCGTATCGCGACCGCCATGATTATCACGGCCTCGCCTCCGGTGGCATCGGCTGGGCGTTGCCGGCCTCGGTGGGTGTCAGTCTGGCCAATCCGCAACGACCGGTGGTGTGCTATTCCGGCGATGGCAGCGCGATGTATTCGATCCAGTCGTTGTGGACCGCGGCTCACCACAAGCTGCCGCTCACCTTCGTGATCGCCAACAATGGTGGCTACCGCATCATCAAGCAGCGCCTGCTGGCGTTTCACGGCAACGACAATTTCGTCGGCATGGATTTTATCGACCCCGTCGTGCAGTTCGCCGAACTTGCCACGTCGCTCGGCCTCGAAGCGGTCCGCATCACCGATCCCCGAGAGTTGAGGCCGGTGCTGCAATCGGCGTTCAACCGGCCCGGAGCCAAGCTGATCGAAGTCGTGGTTGAGGGTTCGGTGACGAATTGATTATGGTCGAGGGTCAACCGGTCACGGCCGCCACGGCCTCCTTGATCTTGGCCACCGCGTAGTTACCGATCTGCTCCATTTCCAAATGCGGCATGTTAGGCATCTCGTCGGGTGCGACGACGGCATCGACGATCGCCGGGCCGTCGGCGGCAAAGGCTTCGCTCAGCGCGGTTCTGAGGTCGTCGGGCTGCTTCGCGGTAAAACCATGACCGCCGCAGGCGCGGGCCAGCGCGGCAAAATCCGGATTGGGGAATTCGATCGCTTCCCGGAACGGCAGGATGCCGACGCTTTCGGCTTCCAGCGTGATAAGCCCCAGCGCCGAATTGTTGTAGATGATCACCTTGATCGGCAGCTTGTGGTGCACCGCCGTCATGAACTCACCCATCAGCATGTTGAAGCCGCCGTCGCCGGTCATCACGATGACCTGCCGCGAACGGTCCAGCGCCTGGACGCCATTGGCCTGGCCGATCGCGGTGCCGACCGCCGCATTGTTGAACGAGCCGATGATGCGCTGCGAGCCGCTCTGCCTGATCCAGTTGGCGGACCATAACGTATTCAGCCCGGTATCGAAAACGAAGGTGGCGTCGCGCCTGGCAAGATCACTGACCGCCCGGGCCACCGCCTGCGGATGGATGAGATCCTTGCTGCGCCCGAGGTCGGCCTGCTTGTCCAGCATCTCGTCCCATTTTCGGCGTTCGTGGGTGACACGGTCGAAGAATTTGCGGTCGCTCTTGGCCGCGACCTTGTCGAGCAGCAGCTTCAACGTCGGTCGCGCCGAACCGGTGACGCCGAAGGCGGTTGGCGTGCGTCGGCCAAGCACCATCGGTCGCTCGTCGATCTGGATGACCTGCTTTTTCGACGGCAGGAAGTTCGAATAGGGATAGTCGGTGCCGACCATCAGCAGTAGGTCGCAATTCTGCACGGCGTTGTAGACCGCCTTGGTGCCGATCATGCCGAGCCCGCCCATCCAGCGTGGATCGTCATAGGCCATGAATTCCTTGCCGCGCACCGAGTGCACCAGCGGCGCCCTCAGCCGGTCGGACAGCGCGCGCAGCAATTCGGCGGAGCCGCCGCAACCGGCGCCGCACATGATGACGACGCTGCCGGCATTGTCGATGCGCTGCGCCATCTCGGTAACGTCGTTATTGTCCGGCGAAATTTCGGCGCGCGGCTTCAGCGTGCCGACGCTCGAGGTGGCGCCCTCGGCCTTTGCCGAGAGCACGTCCTGCGGCAAGGTCAGGTGTGCGACGCCGGGACCGGCATAGGCCGCGGCGATGGCCTGATGGACCACGCCGGGCGCTTGTGCTGCGGAGGAGATCGTCTGGGTGTAGAGCGAAACGTCGCGAAACAGCAGATCAGGCTCGGTGGTTTGGAAGAAGTCGGTGCCTTTCATCTTGCGCGGCATCTCGCCGGATAGCGCCAGCACCGGCGCGTGATCGCGGCTGGCCTCGTAGAGGCCGGCAACGAGATGCGTGCTGCCCGGTCCCGTGGTCCCAGCGCAAACGCCGAGCTTGCCGGTGAGCTTGGCTTGTCCCGCGGCGGCCAGCGCGGCGCCTTCCTCGTGCCGCACGCCGACCCATTCGATGTCGCTGCGTCTCACCGCATCGGCCAGCGGATTGAGCGAGTCGCGATCAATCCGAAGATCTGCCTGACGCCGATCTGTCCGAGTACGTCGACCAGACCTTCCGCGACCGTTTTTGACATGTTCACTCCGGGTTTTGTCGATGTTGCAAAAGCAGGGCGTCGCTCCGACGTGGTTGCAATGTCTACCCCGGAGCCTTTCGAGCAAATTACAAATTAGTGATCTTGTTCCACCGTTCTCGTGCTTGCGGCAGCGGCAAATCAGTCGATATCGGCCTGAGGCCCCGTATGCGACCAACGATGCCGTCCTTCTTTGATCTCCCGTCACCGAATGCGGGGAAGATGAAACTTTGCCGCGTGCCGCGCGTTTTGGCAGGTTATTCCCGCCGGGACGTGTCCCGTGCCCAGACGCTTGCGTCGGGCTTCCCGATCCAGCAGCCAGCCTTCAGCGGCGATTGTCATGAACATTCTCGATCCGCAGGGTCCGATCGGCGCCGCTGAGAAGTCCATTCTGATCGACTCCGTGGCCATCATGCTGGCGATCGTCATTCCAACCATCGTGGCGACGTTCGGCTTTGCCTGGTGGTTCCGGGCTTCCAACACCAAGGCGAAATATCTTCCGGAATGGGAGTATTCCGGACGGATCGAACTGATCGTCTGGGCAATTCCCGCGCTGGTGGTCATGCTGCTCGGCGGCGTCACCTGGATCGGCGCACATCAGCTCGATCCAAGGCGGCCGATCGCCTCAACGCAGCCCCCGCTCGACATTCAGGTGGTCTCGCTCGACTGGAAATGGCTGTTCATCTATCCCGGCCAGAAGGTCGCGTCCGTTAACACCCTGACACTGCCGGCTGGTGTACCGGTGCATTTCTCGCTGACCTCGGCCAGCGTGATGAATGCGTTCTTCATCCCGCAACTCGGCAGCATGATCTATACCATGAACGGCATGACCACGCGGCTCAACCTGCTCGCCGACAAGCCCGGCGTGCTTCGCGGCCTCTCCGCGCAATTTTCCGGCGATGGGTTTTCCAACATGGGTTTCGAGGTGCGCGTCGTCTCGGCGCCGGAGTTTGCCGACTGGGCCGCAAACGCCAGCCAATCGGACCTCGAGCTCGATGCGGCGCGCTACGCCGAACTGGCCAGGCAGGGCACGAAAGTCGACACGGCAACCTTCCGGCTCGGCCAGCCGGATCTGTTCCAGCAGATCGCGACCCAGGCGATCCCGCCCGGCGAGGGGCCGCCGGCGGCGTCGCCGAAAACGTCGGTTTCGCCGCGGTCGGGAGGTAACAATGCTGCTCGGTAAGTTGAGCTGGGACGCCATTCCGTTCGACCAGCCGATACCGATGATCGCATCGGGCGTCGTGGCGTTGGCCATTCTCGCCGTGCTGGCCTGGGTGTTTCTCAAGGGACACTTTCCCTATCTGTGGCGGGAATGGATCACCAGCGTCGATCACAAGCGGATCGGCGTGATGTACACGCTGCTGGCGATGGTCATGCTGCTGCGCGGCTTTTCCGACGCTATCATGATGCGTTCCCAGCAGGCACTGGCGTTCCAGGCGCAGGGTTATCTGCCGCCGGAGCACTATAACCAGGTGTTTTCGGCGCACGGCACCATCATGATATTCTTCGTCGCCATGCCGTTCATGATCGGCTTGATGAATTTCGTGGTGCCGCTGCAACTCGGCGTCCGCGACGTCGCCTTTCCGACGCTCAATTCGGTCGGCTTCTGGCTCACTGCCACCGGTGCGTTGCTCGTCAACATCTCGCTGATCATAGGCGAATTCGCCCGTACCGGCTGGCTGCCCTATCCGCCGCTGTCGGAACTGGCCTACTCGCCGGGTGTCGGCGTCGACTATTATCTATGGTCGCTGCAGATATCGGGCGTCGGCACGCTGGTCTCCGGCATCAACCTGGTGACGACCATCCTCAAGATGCGCGCGCCCGGAATGAATTATCTGCGGATGCCGATGTTCTGCTGGACCTCGCTGGCGACCAATCTGTTGATCGTGGCGGCGTTTCCGATCCTCACCGCGACGCTGGCCATGCTGCTGCTGGACCGCTACCTCGGCTTCCACTTCTTCACCAACGAGGCCGGCGGCAACGTCATGATGTTCGTCAATCTGATCTGGGCCTGGGGACATCCCGAGGTCTACATCCTGGTGCTGCCCGCCTTCGGCATCTTTTCCGAGGTGTTTTCGACGTTTTCCGGCAAGCCGCTGTTCGGCTATCGCTCGATGGTGATGGCGACCATGGCGATCTGCATCCTGTCATTCATGGTATGGCTGCATCACTTCTTCACCATGGGCGCCGGCGCCGACGTCAATGCGGTCTTCGGCATCGCCACCATGATCATCGCGGTGCCAACCGGCGTCAAGGTGTTCAACTGGCTGTTCACGATGTATGGCGGCCGTGTCCGTTTTTCGGCGCCGGTGCTGTGGTCGATCGGCTTCATGGTAACCTTCGTGCTCGGCGGCATGACCGGCGTTCTGTTGGCAGTGCCGCCGGCCGACTTCGTGCTGCACAACAGCCTGTTCCTGGTCGCACATTTTCACAACGTGATCATCGGCGGCGTGCTGTTCGGGGCTTTCGCCGGCTACACCTACTGGTTCACCAAGGCGTTCGGCTTTCGGCTGCACGAAGGCCTCGGCCGCGCCGCATTCTGGTTCTGGATCATCGGCTTCTACGTCGCCTTCATGCCGCTCTATGTCCTGGGCCTGCTCGGCATGACGCGGCGCATGCAGCACTACGACGTGCCGGAATGGCGGCCGTGGGTGATCGTGGCGGCGCTCGGTGCGGTGCTTATCATGATCGGCATCCTCCTGCAGATCGTCCAGCTTGTGATCAGCATCCGGCATCGCGCCGAACTGGTCGACGCAACCGGCGATCCCTGGGATGCCCGGTCGCTTGAATGGTCGACGGCCTCGCCGCCGCCGGATTTCAACTTTGCGGTGATGCCCAAGGTCTCGGGTCCGGATGCCTATTGGGCCATGAAGCAGAAGGCGGCCGCGTCCGCGAACGCCGATGTGGCGACGCCTTACGAGGCGATCGAGATGCCGCGCAATTCGCCGACCGGATTCATCTGCGCGTTCTTCGCCACGATCATGGGCTTTGCGCTGATCTGGCATATTTGGTGGCTGGTCGCTGCCGGCCTTGTCGGCGCCTATGCCACCTTCGTGGTGTTCGCCTGGCGCGACGAGGACGAGCAGCTGATTCCGGCCGAGATCGTCGAGCGGATCGATCGCGATCATCTGGCGAAGCGCCGCGCCGCGCTGGCGTCGGCGAGGTCCGCAGCATGACCGCGGTGTCGATGCCATCCGATCACGCCCATCACATGGCGTCAGTGCCGTATCATGCCGGGCCGGCGCCAAAGCGGATCATCGTCGGTTTCGGCTTCTGGATCTTCCTGCTCAGCGACATCGTGATGTTCTCGGCGTTCTTTGCCGCCTACGCCGTGCTGGTCGACCAGACCGCCGGCGGGCCGGCCGGCGCCGACCTGTTCGATCTCAGGAGTGCCGCGATCGAGACCGCGTGCCTGTTGCTGTCCAGCTTTACCTGCGGTCTTGCCAGCATCGCGGTCGGCGTGCGTCGCAAGTCCTGGTTCTATGTCGCGATGGCGGCGACCGGCCTGTTGGGACTGGCGTTTCTCGGGCTGGAATTGAAGGAGTTCGTCGCCCTGGTACAGCACGGCGCCGGGCCGTCGCGCAGCGCATTTCTTTCCGCTTTCTTCACGCTGGTGGGCTGCCACGGCCTGCACGTCTCCGCCGGCGTCCTCTGGCTGCTGACCATGATGGCGCAGGTCAATGCCAAGGGTTTTCGCGCCGACATCGAACGTCGCATTCTGTGCTTCGCGCTGTTCTGGCACGCGCTCGACATCATCTGGGTGGCGCTGTTTTCGGTGGTCTATCTGATGGGAGTGACGCAATGAGCGAGCATGTGAGCCATGACGAGCACGGGCCAATGGCATCCGATGTGTCTCCCGGCGATGAGGGCACCGGGGCCGGTGGCGTCGGATCTGCGGTGCTGGGCTATGTGGTGGGTCTCGGGTTGGCGATCCTGTTGACCGCAACCTCGTTCTTCATCGCCGGCACGGATCTGGTCTGGACGCCGAGCATTCCGGTGGCGCTGGTGGTGCTGGCGATCGCCCAGATGGGCGTCCATCTGGTGTTCTTCCTGCACATCACCACCGGGGCAGACAACACCAACAACGTGATGGCGCTGGCGTTCGGCGTCTTGATCGTCGTGCTGCTGCTCGGTGGATCGCTGTGGATCATGACCAATCTGAACCACAACATGATGCCGATGGATCAGATCATGCGGATGCAGCGGTAGCAACAGTTGCACTGCGATGCAGTGACGGGGCAGCGCCTTACAAGACGACCGCGTTGTTCCGATCATCATCCACGGTCACGAGCAACGGCTCGTGACCCGTCAGCGCCAGGAATTTCAGCACATCAGCGGGCACCAACGAGGTGGTGCGCTCATTGGTCAGCGGATGACAGTTGACGACATCGGCGTTGAGCAGCTTTTGCTCGATCACCGCGGTGACCTGTTTGTCGCGATCGTTGATCAGCCCGAGCAGTGACACCGATCCCGGCGTGACGCCGAGCAGTTCCAGCAGCATCTCCGGCGTTCCGAACGACAGGTTCCCTGGGGCGCCGATCCTGGTGCGAAGCGCCTTGAGGTCGACAGTGCTGGCTTCGTCCATCACCGCGAGGAAGAAACTCTTCTTCGAATCGCGCAAGAACAGGTTCTTGGTGTGCAGTCCCGGGATATCGCCGCGCAGTCGCCGCGATTCCTCGACCGTATGCAGCGCGGGGTGCTCGGCGGTGGTCGCGGCGATGCCGTTCCGGGTGAGGTAGAGCAGAAGCTCGTCGCTGGTCACGGGAATCGGTTCCAAAACAGGCGGATGGCATGCGCGGCATCTAATCCAGAAATCCGCGGCTGACTATCCGCAAAAAAGATCGGCAGCCCTGCGGGCAGGGCTGCCGATCGATATCAATCTTCAGCCGTTGCCGAGCGGCACCGCGATGAAGCGCGAGGCGTCGCCGGTGCGGACCCGCATCAACACGGTGTTCTTGTTGTCGGCCTGCGCGGATTTGAGCGCGTCGCGGACGTCGACGGGATTGCTGACGGCCTTGCCGGCGACTTCGAGAATGACGTCGCCTTCCTTGAAGCCGCGGTCGGCGGCCTTGCCGTTGGGATCGACGCCGGTCACGACGACGCCGGTCTTGCCGGCACCTGCAACCGAACTCGCCGGTGCGACGCTCAGCCCGAGCCGCGGCGCGCCGCTGTCCTGGCTGCCCTGATCCACGTCAGCCTTGGCCTGCTGCGCGTTGGGCAACTGCCCGAGCGTCAGATTGACGACAGTGTCCTTGCCTCTGTGCAGCACGTTCAGCTTCACCGCGGTTCCCGGCGCGAAGGTGCCGATGGTGCGGGCGAGCTCGCGGGCGTCCTTGATCGCTTCGCCGTTCACCGCGGTGATGACGTCGCCGGATTCGATGCCGGCCTTTGCCGCTGGACCGTTGGCCTGGGGCTCCGCCACCAATGCGCCTTCTGTCTTCTTCAGACCCATGCTGTCGGCGATGTCCTGCGTAACCGGCTGGATCTGGACGCCGATCCAGCCGCGGTTGACCGAACCCTTGTCCTTGAGCTGCGCGACTACGCTCTGCACCGTCGGCGCGGGGATCGAGAACGCGATGCCGACGCTGCCGCCGGACGGCGAATAGATCGCGGTGTTCACGCCGACCACTTCGCCCTGCATGTTGAAGGCGGGGCCACCCGAATTGCCCTTGTTGACCGGCGCATCGATCTGGATGAAGTCGTCATACGGGCCATTGCCGATGTCGCGGCCGCTGGCCGAGACGATGCCGGCGGTGACGGTGCCACCGAGGCCGAACGGATTGCCGACCGCGAGCACCCAGTCGCCGATCCGCGGCTTGCCGCCGGCGAGCTTGGCGAACGGGAAGTCAGTGCCGCCTTCGACCTTGATCAAGGCGAGATCGGTGCGCTTGTCGGTGCCGATCACCTTGGCCTTGTAGGTCTTGCCGTCGTCGGTGGTGACCTCGACTTTGTCCGCGCCATCGACCACGTGGTTGTTGGTCACGGCGTAGCCGTCCGGCGAGATGAAGAAGCCGGAGCCCTGGCCCATCATGACGCCGCGTCCGCCGCGGTGCTGGCGCAGGCCTGGCGGCAGGCCGTCGGATCCGCCGAACTGGCGGAAGAATTTTTCCATCGGCGCTCCCGACGGATCGGACGAGTCGTCGCTGGCATCGGCGACCTTGTCGCCCATGGTGACCTTCACCGAAATCACCGACGGCTTCACCCGCTGCACGATGTCGGCGAATCCGGTCGGCTGCGCGACCTTGCTGACGTCAGTATTGACCTGGGCGTGCGCCGGGCTGGCGAAGATATTGTAGTGCTCGGGCGAGGGACCGAAGCCATAGGCGCCGGCGCCGAGACCGGCCACGACGGTCGCCATCAGGGCGAGCTTGCGGGCGGAGAAGACCGAGCGCTGCTTTGGGCGGGACGAATCGGAATTTTGGTCTGTCACGAGGGATCTCCATGGCTTGAAGGAAGGCGCTCTCTGCGTCTGATAACGATGGAGATAGGGCGTCGCGCCTTACCGTTGGCTGGCCGCGGAATTAATGTTTTGCAATGAGCGGCAGGAAACCTGCGCCAAACCGACGCATTCGGCCTGGCCGCGCCTGCTGTCCGCGCCGCGGCGAACCGCCGACCGGCAATGTGGTGTTACGAGTTAGGACCTTGCGAATCATCCGCGATAAAGAAACTCGGTGCGACGGCGAGCCTGGCCGCGCTGGCCAACTGGCAGGTGCCGTAGTAAGTCAAGACTTACTTACCCGGAGAGTCCAGGATGCCGCCGGCGCGTGCCGCGAAGCCGAAAGTGAAACTTGCCAGAGCCAGGCCTGTCGTTGACACCCGCGAGCGCATCTTGCGCGCGGCGATCAATGAATTCGCCGCAAAGGGGTTCGCGGGCGGGCGCATCGAATCCATCTGCGCATCGGCGCGGGCCAATATCCGGATGATCTACCACCATTTCGGCGGCAAGGAAGGGCTCTACATCGCGGTGCTGGAGGAGGCCCTGGCCGAACTGCGGACCGAAGAGCTGAAGCTCGATTTCGACGACGATACGCCGCCGATGGACGCCATGCTTCAGCTGTTTGAGTTCACCTACGACCATTTCGCCGCCCATCCGAGGCTGATCAGCCTGCTCAGTGGCGAAAACCTGCTGAAGGCAAAATTCCTCAAGCGTTCGAAGCGGACTCCCGTGATCTCATCGCCGGTCATCACCCAATTGGAGAAGATCGTCGGCCGCGGCGAGGCGACTGGTCAGTTTCGCAAGGGATTGGATCCGCTCCACCTCTACGTTCTGATGGTCAGTCTCAGCTATTTCCACCTGTCAAACGGCTACACGCTGTCGGTGATCTTCGAGAAGGACATCTTCAAACCGGAGTGGCTGGCGCAGCACAAAAAGATCGCGCGGGATGTCGTGGTCCGCTCTGTCGCGGCATAAAATAACGAGGCGGACTGCCCAAAATCGCTGCCCCCTGCTTAAAATTTCAGCCGGCAATGAAGGGCACCTCTGGCCCTGACGTGGCTTCGATCATACCCGCCCAGGCAGCCGCAATTGCAATCTGCGCGATCGGCGCTCTCAGCTAAAACACTGATCCGGCGGAATAAAAGCTTTTCTGCAGACCGCGTCCGACTCGCCTTGCCGGGGTTCGAACCGCACGCTTCTCGTTGTACGGGCGTGGCGTGGCCGGCTGGCACATTATATGCTCTGGTAAGTATATTATTACTTACGTCCGGCATGTTGGATGCAGCCGGCCTGACCAGGAGGGGTAAATGACGGCACTTCGGAAACTGGCGCTCGGGGTGCTGCTGGCCGGCGGCTTCGCCGGCGCAGCCGCCGCGCAAGACACCAAGATCGGTTTCATCTATGTCGGCCCCGCCGCCGACTTCGGCTACAACACCTCGATGGATCTCGGCCGCAAATACGTCGAGAGCAAGATCCCCGGCGTGACCACCACGGCCTTTGAGGGCGTGCCGGAAACCGCAGAGGTGACGCGGGTGATGGAACGGCTGATCAATTCAGGCAACCAGATCATCTTTGCGACAAGCTACGGTTACCTCGACGAGGCGATCAAGCTCGGCGAGAAATATCCCAAGGTGACGTTCCTGCATGCCGGTGGCGCCAAGACCTCGAACAACGTCGGTACCTACTGGGCGGATTCCGACGATGGCATGTATCTGGCCGGGATGGTCGCGGGATCGGTGAGCAAGACCGGCAGGCTCGGCTTCATCGGCGCGTTCCAGATCCCGCAGCTGTTCCGCTCGATCAACGCCTTCACGCTGGGTGCGCAGTCGGTCAATCCCAAGGCGACGACCACGGTGGTATGGACCGGTGCGTGGTGGGAGCCTCAGAAGGAAACCGAGGCCGTCAATGCTTTCGCCGATCAGGGCATCGACGTGGTCGCCGAGCAGGTCGACAGCCCGATCACCATCGCACAGACCGCCGAGAAGCGCGGCATCTACATGATCGGCAAGGACGTCGATATCCACGACCGCGCGCCGAAGGCGTGGCTCACCGGCGTGTCCTGGAATTGGGGGCCGATGATGGAAAATCTGGTGAAAGAAGTGAGGGCCGGTACATGGAAACCGTCGCTGGTGCGCGGCAATCTGGCCAGCGGTGCTGCGGTCTTCGATCCCTTCGGAGCGTCGGTACCGGCGGACGTTCAGGCCAAGGTGCTGGCGGTCAAGGCCGACATCATCGCCGGCAAGAAGGTGGTGTGGACGGGCCCGATCGCGAAACAGGACGGCTCGCCGGCCGCGCCGGAAGGTGAAAAGCTTGCGCTCACCGCTATCGAGTCGATGGACTACCTCGTCAAGGGTGTCACCGGTTCGACTAAATAGGCGTCGCGGTCTGATCAGCGCAGGAGGCATCATGAGCACGAAAAACGCGCCCCTTACCGAACTGGCCGTCGAGATGGGCGCGGGCCCCGGGCAATCCTGGCTGGTCACGGCCGACACTGTCGACATGACACGAAAGGCTCGGCCCCCACGGCCGCTTGCGATCGCGGCCGAGCCTCAGAATATCGTCATCGATGCCCACAAGACGGCGCTGATGATTGTCGACATGCAGAATGATTTCTGCACCGAGGGCGGCTGGCTAGATTCGCGCGGCATCGACATCTCGCCGAACCGCAAGCCGATCGAGCCCATTTCGAAACTCGTCGCAGCCTTCCGGCAGCAGTCGATCCCCGTCGTCTGGGTCAATTGGGGCGTTCGCAAGGACCTCCTCAACATTCATCCTTCGCTGCGTCACGCCCACAGCCCGCGTGGTGATGAGCCCGGATTGGCCGAACCGGTGCCGGGCACGCGCTCCGAAGTCATTGCCCGCGGCAGCTGGGGCGCGGAGGTGGTTGACGAGATCAATCCCGGCACCAAAGATATCCAGATCGTCAAACACCGTTTCAGCGCCTTCTGGGATACCGAGACCGATTCGGTGCTGCGAAACCTCGGGATCAAGACGCTGCTGATCGCCGGGGTCAACATGGACCAGTGCGTGATGACGACCCTGGAAGACGCAAGCTTCCTCGGCTACGACACGGTTCTGATCGAAGACGCCACCGCGACCACGTCGCCGGACTACTGCGTGCAGGCCGTGCTTTACAACGTCAAACTGCTGTTCGGCTTCGTCACGCGGTCGGCTGACATTGTGGCCGGATTGTCCGCCCGGTGACGCCGCTGGCGGCGTGTCAACTTCGTTCTGGAATGAAAATGGCTGATGTGATGGTCAAGACCTCCGCTGAAGCGCGCATGCGCGAACTCGGAATCTCGCTGCCGAATGTACCGACGCCGATCGCCAATTTCGTGCCGTTCCGCCGGGACAAGGACCGGATCTACCTGGCCGGCCAGATCTGCGAGTGGAACGGCGTGGTGAAGTATCGCGGCAAGCTCGGCGTCGATCACGTCCTCGAGGACGGACAGGACGCCGCGCGGATCTGCGCGCTCAATCTGCTCGCGGCACTGCGTGAAGCATGCGACGGTTCGCTTGATCGCGTCACCGCCTGCCTGCGGGTCGGCGGCTTCGTCAACTGCGCGCCGGATTATCAGCAGGTGCCCCAGGTAATCAACGGTGCATCGAACGTGATCCACGCGCTGTTCGGCGAGCAAGGCCTTCACGCGCGAACAGCCATCGGCGTCGCTAGCCTGCCGCAAGGCGCCGCCGTCGAGGTCGATGCCATCTTTGCCATCGATTGAGGGCGGCATGGCCATCGCAGCTTCGGCAGACAAGCAACCTCTCATCGTCATGCGCGGGGTTTGCAAGCGCTTCGGCATGGTCATGGCCAACGACGCCGTCGACCTCGATGTGTTTCCGGGTGAGGTTCTGGCGCTCTTAGGCGAAAACGGCGCCGGCAAGAGCACGCTGATGCGTCTGCTATACGGGCTCTATCCGCCAGATACCGGCCGCATTGAGATCGACGGCCGGCAGGTCATTTTCGGTTCGCCGCGCGACGCCATGGCCGTTGGTATCGGCATGGTATTCCAGCAATTTTCGCTGTTGCCGAATCTGAGTGTACTCGAGAATCTGCTGGCCGCATCGCCCAGAGCGCCGTGGTGGCAGGGCAGGCGCCGGCCAGTGATGAATGATATCCTTGTCTGGCTGAACCGGCTGGCACCGAAGCTCGATGCCCGCCGCCGCGTCAGCGACCTCGCCGTCGGTGAGCGTCAGGTCGTTGAACTGGCAAAAGTGCTTAATCTCGATCCGCGCTTGGTCATTCTCGACGAGCCGACCTCAGTGTTGACGCCGGATGAAACCGCGCGGCTGCACGGCTTCGTCAGACACTTGGCGGCGGAAGGCAAGGCCGTCATCTTCATCACGCACAAAATCGCCGATGTGACATCGTGCGCCGATCGGGTCGCGGTGATGCGGCGCGGCCGGTTGGTGGAGCAGGGGGCTGCCACCGCGAAATCCTCCGATGATATCGTCAGCGCCATGGTCGGCCGGACCGTGACGAGTCGGGCAACGCCGGTGCGCCTCAGGTCACAGGTGCCGCGGCTGCAGATCATCGGGCTTTCCACCGCCGCCGGACATTCCAATAGCCCGATCCGCGGGTTGACGCTGAGTGTCGGCGGCGGCGAGATCGTCGGCGTCGCCGGTGTCGTCGGTAACGGCCAGACCGCGCTCGCCGAAGCCATCGCCGGCCTGATGCCGCTGGCCGCGGGTGAAGTCACCCTCGACGGGGTTTCGCTGGCCTGTCTCGACAGCGGACTGCCGCCTGCAATCAGCACGATCGCTTATATTCCGGAGCGCCCGATTGACAACGCCGTGGTCGCCGATCTCGACGTCGCTGCGAACCTTGAGCTCAGGCGGTTGCGGCAGCGACCGTTCCTGGGCGGCTCCACCGGCATGGATCTTGCTGCTCGGCTGATCGCGAAGTACGACGTGCGCCCGAACAACCCGCGCCTTGCGGCAAGCTCGCTGTCGGGCGGCAACCTGCAGAAGCTGGTGATCGCCCGGGAATTATCCGGCGCGCCGGACTTGCTCGTCGCCTGTTATCCGACCATGGGCCTGGACCTGATTGCGGCGGACTCGGTGCGGCAGCGCATGTTCGATCATGCCGCGCGTGGCTGCGCGGTGCTTTGGATGTCGGAAGATCTCGACGATCTCCTGCAATATGCGCATCGCATCGCAGTGCTGTTCGACGGACGCCTAGTGGCGGTGGTGCCGCGCGAGCAGGCCTCGCGCGATCGTATCGGGCGCCTGATGGCCGGTATCGAGAGGCAAGATCATGCGGCGTGATCTCGTCGATCCCATTCGTTTCGCTCCGATCCTGGTCATGGCCATCGTGTTCCTGCTGGTCGCCATGGCATTCTTCGTTTCGATTGGCAAGCCGCCGGTGCGGACGCTGCTGGACATGGTGCTGTTTGCAGCAGGCGACGCCTATTCGCTGTCGGAGACGCTGGTCAAGACCGCGCCGATCCTGTTATGCGCGCTCGCGACGATCGTGCCGGCCCGGCTCGGCCTGGTGTCCGTCGGCGCCGAGGGACAGTTGTTCGTCGGCGCCATTTTTGGCACCGCGGTGGTGCTGGCTTTTCCGAACACACCGGCCGCGATCCTGTTGCCATCGATGCTGCTGGCTGGAATGATCGGCGGTGCACTGTGGGGTTTCATCCCCGGCATTCTGCGCGGCCGGCTGGACGCCAACGAGACGATCGTCACGCTGCTGCTCAATTATGTCGGCGTGCTGCTGGTCAATGCGCTGGTATTCGGGCCATGGAAGGATCCGCGCAATCTCGGGTGGCCGGCAACCGTGTCATTTCCGCTGGCGGCGACCCTGTCGGGTTTCTTCGGCACTCGCGCCCACCTTGGCCTTGTGTTCGGCATCCTCGCCGCGATCGGTTTCGGTGTCCTGTTCGCGATCAGCCGCTGGGGACGTGAACTGGCGGTGCTCAAGGGCAACGCCAAGGTCGGCCAGATGATCGGGCTGTCGTTTGGCCGTCAGGCGATGCTGGTGATGTCGCTTGGCGGTGCGCTGGGCGGATTGGCCGGGATTTGCGAGGTAGCCGCGATCCAGGGCCGCCTGCAGCCTGGAATTTCCGTCGGCTATGGCTTGACCGGCTTTCTGGTTGCCTGGCTGTCCGGCCATAATCCTGTCGTCGCGATCGTAGTGTCCGTTCTGATCGGCGGTCTGATCGCCGCCGGGGACTCGCTGCAGCTTTACGCCAAAGTGCCGGCGGCCAGCGCCATCATCCTTCAAGGCCTGTTGTTCGCGACCGCACTCGCGGTGGGCGGACTGGCGCAGCGCTGGAAGGCGGCTCGTGGCTGAAGCGGATTTTCTCATGCTCGGCTCGTGGATCGCCGCGGCGTTGCGCAGCGCGACGCCGCTGCTGGTCGTCATGGTCGGCGAAACGCTGACGCAGCGGACCGGCGTCATCAATCTCGGGATCGAAGGCGAGATGCTGATGGGCGCGTGTTGCGGCTTTGCCGCCGCCGTCATTACCGGCAATCCGTTGCTTGGTCTGTTGGCGGGAGCCGCCGCCGGCGCTGCTTTGTCTACGGTTCATGCCGGCCTCGTCCTCGGCGCGCGCGCCAACCAGATCAGCTGCGGTCTCGCGGTCTGGATGATTGGGCTTGGCCTCACGTCCTATTTCGGGCGGACCTATGTCGGCGGGCAGGTCTCGCCAATTCTGCCGATTGGCGCATATCTGCCGAACGCGCCGGCTTTTGTTCGTGGCGCGCTCGATCAGATCACCGCCACCGCGCCGTTCGCCATCGTGTTGGCAATCGCCGCCGGCGTTTGGCTGTACCGCACGCGGACCGGTCTCAACTGGCGCACCGTCGGCGAATCTGCCGAGGTGGCACGGGCGTTGGGCATCCGCCCGACATGGGTGCGCTTCCAGTCGATTGTCCTGGGCGGGTTGCTGGCGGGTCTGGGCGGCGCCATCCTGTCGGTCGACTACACCCAGACCTGGGCGCAGGACATTACCAAGGGCAAGGGCCTTGTCGCCGTCGGCCTCGTCATCGTCGCGCGATGGAACCCCTATCTGGCTATTCCGGTGGCGCTGCTGTTCGGGCTGAGCGAAACCTCTGTGCTGAAGCTGCAGGCCGGAGGCATGGCGATCTCGCCGTCGCTGCTGGCGACGCTGCCGTATCTGTTCGCCATCGGGGTTGTGGTATTTGCGCAAGCGCAGGGGCGTCGCAACGCGGCGATGCCCGCTGACCTCACCGCGATTTTTCGCACGCGCTAGACGCCGACTGTCGGTTCCAGCCGAAATCCGGCGATGTCGCCGCGAACGATCGATTTGGCCGACCAGCCCTTGCGCATATCCGGATCGAGCTCGGGCCAGCGCCTGTCCGGATCGGGCCACGGAATCGAATCGACGAGGCTCGTGGTGTAGGGATGCGCCGGACGTTCGATGACGTCGTCGGCCGCACCGGCTTCCACCACCTGTCCCTCGTGCAGCACCAGCACGTAGTCGGCGACCTGGTAGGCGGTGGCGAGATCGTGGGTGATGTAGATCACGGAAATGCCGTGTTCGGTCTTGAGCTGCTGCATGTTGGCCAGAATGGTCATGCGCAGCGACGCGTCGACCATCGACACCGGCTCGTCGGCGACGATCAGCTTCGGCCGCAACAGCAGCGCGCGTGCCACCATCAGGCGCTGCCGCTGGCCGCCGGACAGTTCATGCGGAAAGCGTCCGAGGATCTCCTCCGCGCGCAGCCCGACTGCGGCGCAGGCCTCCTCCATTCTCGCGTAGATCGCGCGCCGTCCCTGGGCGAGACCGAACGTCACCAGCGGCTGCGCCAGCGTGCGGTCGACTTTATAGAAGGGATTGAACGAACCGTAGGGGTCCTGGAAGATTGCCTGCACCTCACGGCGGAATTGCCGGGCGGATTCCGCGGGCATCTT
>Ga0209758_1002244_pt1 | contig 20051 bp, 18 predicted proteins | sample AraplaMF_Col_mMF_FD_184258 | JGI IMG/M metagenome (GOLD analysis project Ga0209758, IMG submission 184258) | Arabidopsis root microbial communities from the University of North Carolina, USA - plate scrape MF_Col_mMF (SPAdes) (version 2) | ecosystem: Host-associated > Plants > Roots > Endosphere...
TCGCGGCGGTAAACAAAGCCACCCGGATCATCCGTGAGATCGCCTGGACGCTGCGCGAATACGGTACCGACGCGCGGATCTGCGACATGCTGGATGCGCAGGTCAACGCCATCGAGGCCAGCCACTTTCAGACGATCGCGCCGGAGAAGCGCGAGAGCGTGCTCGCGGCATTCGATCTGCTGATACGGCGGGTCGGCGAGCTTGGCGGCAGCGGCGGCGCACCGACGTCGTTTGCGTTCGAAAGCGCGCCGTCGGAATCGGCCGACCGCGGAACACCCACGTCCGAAGCGACAGCGGCTCCGACGGAGACGGTCTCCCAGGCCGAAACTCCAACCGCGGCCGAGGCCGCCGCGGCGGCAAGGCCCGAGGTGGTCGCCGCAACGATGCCCGGGGAGCCGGCACAAGACGTGCTTGCGCAAGAGGCGCTGGAGCAAGACGCGCTGGAGCAAGACTTAGCACCACAAGGCTTCGCACAGCAGGATCCAGCACAGCAAGTTTCGACGCCGCAAGACCTTGCCCAGCACCAGGCGGACGCGCAACACGCGCCCGGACAATCACGCGAGGCCGCCGCCGCGACGATGACGACGTCCGCGGACGCCGCCCTCACGGAATTGCCCGGAGCGGACGGCATCGCTGCGGCCGACGAGGACGCCGCGGAGCGAGATCTCGAGGCCGAACATGACATGGCCCTGCTCGACGCGATCGCGCTGGAGATGGCCGAGCCGCTCGAGCCACCTGAGTTGGCCGGGCCGGATTTGGCCGAGGCGCCGCCAACTCTCGAGTCCGATATTTTCGGACCCGTGCCGAGCGGGCCCGTCGCCGCGGAGTCGCCTGTCGTCGAATCAGCCACGATCGAACCGATCATTGCCGAACCGGCCGCGGTCGAACCGATGGCCGCCGAACCCGCGATCACCGAACCGGAGATCAGCGAACCGGCCATCGTCGAGCCGGCGCCCGAAACCGCCATGGTGCCGGAGCCGGAGCCGGTTGCGCCGCCGCAGCCCTCACTCGGCGCGAGCCTGCTCGCCAGCGGCATCGTGTCCACGAATGCGGGTCACGACGCACTGGCGCCGATTCGACGGATGAGCCAGGCCGAAAAGATTGCGTTCTTTTCTTAGTTTGTGAGCTGCAGGATGGGTTGATCGCTCGCGGCCCCCATCACGACATCACTTGTGATCGCTGGGGATCGCAAGCGCTCAACCCATCCTGCGCTTGTGAAACAATCTCCGACCTCATCCTGAGGAGCCGGGCCTCTCGGCGCGGCGTCTCGAAGGATGGCTACGAGCCTGTGCGCCCTTGGCCATCCTTCGAGACGCCGCGCGAAGAGCGCGGCTCCTCAGGATGAGGTCCGCAATAGACGCACAACCTCTCAGGATGAGGGGAGCTATAGACTCACAAGCTCTACGAGATAGACGCTATCCGCCGACCAGGCGCGCATGCATCTCGGCGTCGACATTGCCTCCCGAGAGCACGATGACGACGGTCTTGCCGCGCGCCTCGATGCGGCCGGCGAGCAGCGCCGCCAGCGCCACCGCACCGCCCGGCTCGACCACCAGCTTCAGTTCGCGGAATGCGAAGGCCACTGCGGCGCCGACTTCAGCCTCGGAGGCGGTGACGCCGTGCGACAGCAGCCGCTGATTGATGGCGAAGGTGATGACGCCAGGAATCGTTGCCATCAGCGCGTCGCAAATCGTGGATTTCTGCGCGTCATGTGCCTCACGCTTGCCGGCGCGCAACGAACGGGCGTGATCGTCGAAACCCTCCGGTTCGGCCACGATCATGGCGGCGTCGGGAAAGCGCGCCTTGATGGCTGTGGCGGTGCCGGCGATCAGTCCGCCGCCGGAGGCTGGCGCGGACACGATGTCCGGCTTGATTCCGAGCGCCTCGAGATCCTCTGCGATCTCGCGCCCTGCGGTGCCCTGCCCGGCGATAATCAACGGATCATCGTAAGGTGGCACCACCGTGGCGCCGCGCTTGCCGGCGATCTCACGAGCAATGGCTTCGCGATCTTCGCGAACGCGATCGTACAGCACGACCTCGGCGCCATAGCCAGCGGTGCGTTCCCGCTTCGAGCGCGGCGCGTCGGCGGGCATCACGATGGTCGCCTGCATGTTGAGGATTTGCGCTGCCGCCGCTACGCCTTGGGCATGGTTGCCGGACGAAAACGCCACCACACCGCCGCCGCGCGCGGATTGCGGGATCGCCGACAGCTTGTTGAAGGCGCCGCGAAACTTGAACGAGCCGGTACGCTGCAGGACTTCCGGCTTGAGAAAGATCCTGCCGCCGGTCAGCGCATCGAGCGCCGGCGACGACAACAGCGGCGTTCGTACCGCATAAGGCGCCAGGATCCCGGCGGCGGCTTCGATATCGGCAGCCGTAACCGGCAGTGGAGCGGGGGAAATCGTCATACGCGATTTGTATCGCGCGACGTGACGGGCGGGCAAGACGGCTGAATGCAGATCAGGCAGCGAAACGCGGATGCTTCGCGACTTCCTCACCGGCAGCGCTCTCGGCGCGCACCCGGCTGATATTGTTGATGAATGCCTGTGCGCAGGCCTCCCAGGTCAAGGGGGCGGCAAAGCTCTGGCAATCCTGCGGCGAGAGCCTGAGGGCGGCGAGACATGCCTCTTGCAGGTTTTCGCTCAGCACCCCGACCGGGGCGTTGCCAATGACATCGCGCGGACCGGTGACTGGATAGGCCGCGACCGGCACGCCGCTGGCGAGAGCCTCGAGCAGCACCAGCCCGAAAGTGTCGGTCCTGGACGGAAATACGAAAACGTCGGCGGACGCGTAGGCCAGACCGAGCGCTTCGCCCTGCCGGGCGCCCAGGAAGACGGCGTCGGGATAGCTTCGTTCCAGTCCGGCCCGTGCCGGGCCATCGCCGACCACGACCTTGGTGCCCGGCAGATCGAGAGCGAGAAACGCCTCGAGGTTCTTTTCCACCGCGACCCGGCCGACCGACAGGAAGATCGGCCGCGGCAGGCCGAGATCCGCCCCGGCACGCGGGTGGAACAAGGCCGTGTCGACGCCGCGCGGCCACAGCACGACATTGCGAAAGCCGCGCATCCGCAACTCGCCCGCCAAAGCGGGGGTCGCCGCCATCACGGCATGGCTGGCACCGTGAAACCAGCGCAGCGCCGACCATATCCAGGATTCAGGGATCGGAAGCCGCGCCGAAATGTATTCCGGGAAACGGGTATGGAAGCTTGTGGTGAACGGCAGGCCGCGCCGGCGGCAATAGCCGCGCACCGCGAGCCCGATCGGGCCCTCGGTGGCGATATGAATATTGTCCGGCCGCGCCTGCTCGATCAGCCGCGCGATCCTGGCGCGGCCGGGGAGCGCCAGGCGCAGATCGCGGTAGCTCGGCAGCGCGACGGTGCGAAAAGACTGCGGCGTGAGGAAGCTGAATTCAGAGCCGAGCGATTGGGCGGCCTGTGCCGTCATCGCCAGGGTGCGGACCACGCCGTTGACTTGCGGGTGCCAGGCATCCGTGGCGACCAGGATGCGCATTCAGGCGGCGCGCGCCGCAACCGTGGCAACGGGCGCAGCCCTTCGCACCGGATCGGTCCAGGTGATGATTTCGAAGCGGCCGTCTTCATGCTCCACCAGCGCGGTGCAGCTCTCGACCCAGTCGCCGCAATTCATGTAGCGGATGCTGTGCTCATCGCGGATCGTGGCGTAATGGATGTGGCCGCAGATCACGCCGTCGGCGCCGTGGCGGCGCGCTTCGCCGGCCAGCGTCTGCTCGAACGCGCCGATATAGTTCACCGCGTTCTTGACCTTCAGCTTGGCCCATTGCGACAGCGACCAGTACGGCACGCCGAACAGCTTTCGGAAGAAGTTGACCAGGCGGTTCATCTGGATGGCGAAATCGTAGGCCTTGTCGCCGAGGTGGGCGAGCCAGCGCGCGTTCTGCACCACGAGGTCGAAAATGTCGCCGTGGATGACCAGGTATTTGCGGCCGTCGGCGCCGGTGTGGAGGGCGTTTTCCACGACGTCGATGCCGCCGAAATGGGTGCCGTAATAATTGCGCAGGAACTCGTCGTGATTGCCGGGAACGTAGACAATCCGCGCGCCCTTGCGCGCCTTGCGCAGCATCTTCTGAACGAAGTCATTGTGGGATTGCGGCCAGTGCCAGCTGGACTGCAACGCCCAACCGTCGACGATATCGCCGACCAGATAGATGGTATCGGCATCGTGGGAGCGGAGGAAATCCAGCAGGCGATCGGCCTGCGATCCGCGCGCCCCGAGGTGGACGTCCGAAATAAACAAAGTGCGAAAGCGCCTCTCGGGAGCCTCTTCACTCATCACGTCACTTCCCATGCGCGAGCCAGTAACAACGTTTCATGACAGCGCCGTGACGATCTACGCGGCAAGCGCCGTCCCCCTTCGCTCGAAACACACGAGCGTATAGATGCCGAACGGCGCCACCCTGCGGCGTTCCACCAGCCTGGCATCCTCCCTGGCATGAGCCCAGGCCTGCAGGCGTGCAAACGGGAACTCCGGCCGCAGCCCGAGCTTGCGGGTGCGCTGTGCCGCCCACCGCTCCACCGCAGCGGCCAGGCCGACTTCCGAATAGAGATGGTTAACGAGGATGATGCGCCCGCCCGGCTTCACCACCCGGTGGCATTCCGACAGCACCTGCTCGGGATCGGCCACCAGCGTGATGACGAACTGCGCCACCACGCAATCGAACGTCGCGTCCGCAAACGTCATGGCGTGCGCATCCATCAGCTGCACGTCCTTGACATAAGGATAGCGGCCGCTCGACATCCTGGCGCGGGCCTTGTCCAGCATCGGCGCGCTCAGATCGATCCCGGTGATTTCGGTGGTCTCGTCGTAGTCGTCGAACGACAACCCGGTGCCGACGCCCACTTCCAAAATCCGGCCGCCGATCGCGCGCGCGGCACTCGCCGCCGCACGGCGGCCCTTCACCATGACCGGCCCGCACACCGCATCATAGATCGGCGCCCAGCGCGCGTATGCGGCTTCAACGATTCTCCGGTCGAGATCCGAACTTTCCATCAGTCAAGAAGTCCACACACGAATCAACAGCTGCCCACTGATCGGCTGATACCAACCGAGTGCGACAGGTGAACGACAGACATGGTCGATGCGGAACAGCAGGTCCGTGTTCCGGACGGTTAACCGATCTCAGCCGGACGAGCGGGGACCCGAGTTATCGTGGACACCGTAGCCGAATCCGCCTCCACCGCCGCGGTGCCGCCGGCGCGCACTGATATCGGTGGCGCTGCCGATTTTCTGTGCAGTGGACAGGATCCGCACCGGCTGTGCTGAAGCCGTCGTGCCAACCGACGGCGCCATCGCGATCAGTACGAGGACCGCGGCAAAACAGAAAAACAACATTGTAGCCGGAAACATCGCATGAACCTCCGTCATTCCGAACCCGGCGCCTCTGCATCATCGCGGCGACGCGCCGATCGCCTCGCGTTACCAGGTCTGATTTTGCGAATTGTCGCCGACGCCGTTACCAAATCCAGAGTAGCCGCCGCCATAGGAATGCGCCCCGTAAGGAGGGGCCTCGTAGACGGGCCCGCCGATCCTGCCGAACGCATTCCGGACGGCGGCGCTGCCACGATAGGCATGATGCCGCCGACGCACGGCGCTGATGTCGGTCGCCATATCCGTCGAAACGGCTTGACGCACCGGCATCAAACCGTGAGCGAAATTGGATTCACCCGCCGTGACAACAGATGGTGCGAGGGCCGTCAGCGACGCCGCCGCCAAAAACGCGAACAACATCTTTCGCGTGACCATGGCAATTGTCCTCCGTCATGCTGCGACCCGATGTGTCATCCGGCCACAAATAAGGTCGGATCGCACGCCGCGAATGCAAGTTGAGGACGCGATGACAAGATCGTGAGGGCCGAAGCCATTGCCCTGCCCTCCGCGCCGGAGTCAAAGCCGTCAGCGCATCGACTCAATCCAAACGATGAAAATGGTGGATCGGGCCATGCCCCTCCCCGACGTCGAGTCGATCGGCCGCGGCGATCGCGGCGGTGACGAAAGTTTTGGCGCCTGCGATCGCCGCTTCCAGATCATCGCCCTTGGCGAGACCCGCGGCGATGGCGGAGGACAGCGAACAACCGGTACCATGGGTATTGCGGGTAGCGACGCGTGGCGCGGCAAACGCCCGCATACGATCAGCCGTCACAAGATAATCGATGCTCTCGTCACCCTGTCCGTGGCCGCCCTTGATCAGCACCGCCCGGCAGCCCATCGCCAGCAGCCGCCTGCCCTGATTCTCGATCCCGCTTGCCTCGGTGGCGACCGGTTCATCCAGCAATGCGGCGGCTTCCGGCAAATTCGGCGTGATGATGCCGGCGCGTGGGATGAGCCTTGTCCGCAGCGCCTCGTTGGCGTCCGGCGCCAGTAAACGATCGCCCGAGGTCGCCACCATCACCGGATCGAGCACGACATGCTTCGGCGACCAGCGCTCCAGCCCGGCGGCGATGGCATCGATCACACCGCGATCCGCGACCATCCCGATCTTGACCGCCTTCACCTTGAGATCGGCGAACACGGCATCGATCTGAGCCGTGACGAAATCCGCAGGCACCTGATGAATCGCGCGCACGCCCCGGGTGTTCTGCGCGGTCAGCGCGGTGATCACCGACGCGCCATAAACGCCACACGCGGCAAACGTCTTGAGGTCGGCCTGGATGCCGGCGCCGCCCGACGAATCCGAACCGGCAATGGTGAGCGCAATGGGAATCGGCATCTGGTCTTTTCGTCGCAAGGCCTGTCCTGGACAGCCAACCAGTCCTAGCGCGAGGCGTCATGGCCAGCAAGCCGGCTTGCCAGAACGCGTGGTTTTGGCTCTATTGCGGGACATCTACAGGAGAAACGCGATGGTTCCGTTTTTTGTCCAGTTCAAATGCAAGCTTGGCCAGTCCTATGCCGTCGCCAATGCGCTCGCCGAGGCGGAGATCGCCTCGGAGATCTACTCCACCGCGGGTGACTACGATCTGCTGGTGAAATTCTACGTCGACAGCGAGACCGACATCGGTCACTTCGTCAACGAGAAAATCCAGGTGATTCCGGGCATCCAGGACACCCACACCATCATCACCTTCAAGGCGTTTGGAACGGGCTGAGTTTCAGAAGTCCCGACGCCGGTCGGCGGTCAGGACGACTTGTCATCACGAAGCCTTGACGATCAGGAAGCCTTGACGATCAGGAAGCCTTGACGATCAGGAAGCCTTGACGATCAGGAAGCCTTGGCCAGCACCGGCGCGTCGGGATCGGCTTCATCGTCGGCGATGGTCGATATCGGCGACATCGGGGTATCGCGCAGTCGCTTCAGCCCCAGCGCGCGTTCGCGCAGGATCACGAAGATGCCGGCGCCGGCGACGATCACCGCGCCGCCGATGACGGCGGAGGTCGGCACCTCGCCAAAGATCCAGAAGCCGAGCAGGAATGCCCACAGCATCGCGGTGTAGTCGAACGGCGCCAGGAATGACGCCGGCGCGTGGCGATAACTGTCGGTGAACAGCATCTGGCCGAGACCGCCGGTGACGCCGATACCGATCAGCAGCGCCAGTTCCGTGACTGTCGCTGGCAGGCGCCATCCGAACGGTGCGGTCAGCAGCGAGACTCCCATGACGATGAGCGTCATGAAGATGACGATGGCCGACGACGTCTCGGTCGCGGTCAGGCGCCGGATCTGGATGGTGGCGCCGCCCGAGGACACGGCGTTGGTCAGCGCAAAGGCCAGGCCCACCGTCATCGACGTGGTGAGTGCGGCATGATCGCGCATATACGGCGAGAGCATCAGGATGACGCCGCCGAAGCCCACCACGACCGCCGACCAGCGATAGACATGGACCTGCTCGCGCAGGAAGATCGCCGCGAAGATCACCGTGATCAAGGGCGCGATGAAGGCAATGGCGGTGACGTCGGCGATCGGCAGCCGCGCCAGCGCGCCGAAGGTGCAGAACGTGCCGCAGACGCTGAACAGCCCGCGAACGAAATGCGCCGACAAGCGGTTGGTCTGCAGCGCGCCGCGCAGCTCACGCCGGTAGCCGAAGAAGATCACGATGGGGATCAGCGCGAACAGCCCACGAAAGAACACGATCTCGCCAACGGGAAAAGTTCCGCCGAGATAGCGTCCCTGCGCACTCATCAGGGCAAACATCATGGTGCTGGCGATTTTGAGGGAGACGGCGCGTACGATGTTCATCGAGCTTGGAATCGGATCGATCTGAAATGATCGTCACACAATCACGCCCCGCGGCCGGCGAAAACCCCGGTTGCAACATGGCTCGCGGCGATACCATGCAAACCGCGCCGGTGACCGGCTCCGCCGGAATTTGTCGCTAGGGCATGCTTCAACTGAGCTGAAGCATGCGCTAGCGCTATCTTTCTGTTTGAGCATGATCCCCCGGGTCGAGCCCGAGGGCATGCTTTTCGGAAAACCGGCTGCCACTTTTCCGGATCATGCTCTATTTGGCGGCGGCCTTTTTAGGCCGCGGCGGCCCCTCCACCGCGGGCAGCGATTTGAGATAGACCGCCATCGCGGCGCGGTCCTCGGGACTCAACTCCGAGGTGTTCTTGATCACCCGCCCCATCGCGCCGCCGGCACTGTCGCCGTCGGGCGTTTGGCCGGTTTCGAGAAAATAGGCGATGTCCTTCTCGCTCCAGTCGGCGAGACCTTTCTGGGTGATGTTCGGTACCCAGCCCTCGCCCTCGGGATTGGGCCCGCCGGCAAAGCGCTGGCTCGCAACGATGCCGCCGAGGACATTGCGGGGGCTGTGACACTCGGCGCAATGACCGAAGCTGTTGATCAGATAGGCACCGCGATTCCACTGAACCGAACGCGCCGGGTCCGGCGCGAACGGCTTGCCGTCGACAAACAGCAGTTTCCAGATGCCGACGTTGCGGCGGATGTTGAACGGAAACGGCACCTGATGGTCGGGCGCCTTGCCCGATACCGGCGGAAGGGTCTTCAGATAGGCGAACAGGTCGCGCACGTCTTCGACCTTGGCATGCTGGTAGGAGGCGTAGGGAAAGGCCGGGAAATAGTGCGCGCCGGCGGGAGAGGTGCCTTTCAGCACGGCGGTGACGAAATCGGCCTCGCTCCAGCGTCCAATGCCGTCAGCCGCATCAGGAGAAATGTTCGGCGCGTAGAACGTGCCGAACGGCGACGGAATCGCGAGGCCGCCACCGAGCCGGGTGCGCTCGGGCTGAGCCGGCACCGCGTGACACGACGCGCATCCCCCCGCGTTGAAGATCACCTGCCCGTTCACCGGGTTGGGCGTATAGGCGGGCAAAGCCGTGGCCGGGATCACCGCGGGAATTGTCAGCCACCAGTACACCGCCAGCGCGCCGGCGCCAGCCAAGACCAGAGCAAGCAGAAGCCGTCGCAGCATTCGCCGATCCTTCGTCACAAGGTCACTTCACATTGCCAGTATGAGGGATGGTGCCGCTGATTGCCCGCATGAAATTATCGTCAATCCGGGAATAAATCCCGGATAACCCTGTTACAGATCATAGGTATGCGCACGTCAACCGGGAGGAATTCATGTCAAAAGCCAAGATAATGCTCACAACCTTCGCGTTCGGGACCGCCATTCTCGGGACCGGCATTGGCCTGGCCGGACCGGCCTTCGCCGACAAGATGAAGGCGACCCTTGATGCCAAATCCGAAGTCCCCGCCAACACCAGCGCAGGCACCGGCACCGCTGACATCGACTACGACCCCGCTTCCAAGAAGTTGAGCTGGAAACTGACTTATTCGGGGCTTTCGGGGGCCGCCACCGCGGCACATTTCCATGGCCCCGCGGAAGCCGGCAAGAACGCCGGCGTCGCCGTTCCGATTCCGAACCCCGCCACGAGCCCGGTGGAAGGCAGCGCCACCCTGACCGAGGCCCAGGCCGCCGACCTGGTGGCAGGAAAGTATTACGTCAATGTCCACACCGCGGCCAATCCGGGTGGCGAAATCCGTGGCCAGGTGACCAAGTAGGGTGACCAAGTAGCCGTCGGACGCATCGCGGACGACAAGCAAGAAATGCACTGCACTGCGAGAGGCTAGAGTCTTCCGGTTCTGATTGCATCAGAACCACAGACTCTGGATTCTTGTTTTGACGCGCTTTCTTCACGCGAACCGGTATCCACCCCCGGATCAAGTCCGGGGGCATGCTTCGCTCTAAAACGCTTTAAAGGGACGGACGCATCAAGCGTCCGCCCCTTTTGTCCTCATTCGTTGCCGGAAGGCTTATGTGTTCTTCAGCCGGAAGGCTTCATGACAGCCGCCGCACGATTTGCCGATGCTGGGAAATGACGCTTTCAAGGTGTCGAGGTCCTTGACCTTGGTCTTCGCCTCGCTCACCGCCTTGCTGAAGGTGGCGACTTCGGCTTCGAAGCCGGCCTTGTTTTCCCAAATCTTGGGCGAGGGGCTGAAGTCACCGTCCGGCTTCAGGCCCTTGGCCGAGTCGGGAAACAACGTCGGCAGTTTCTTGGCGGTATCCTCGAACTGCGCAAACGCCGCGTCCACGGTGGCCTGATCATAGGGCTTGTCGCCCTTGACGATCGCCGCGACCGCACCGGCGTTCTTGCCGTTGCCCTTCATCAGCACCTGAACCTGGTTGATGGCGTCCTGCTGCGCCGCCACCGCGCCGATACCCAGCAGTAAAGCCCCCACCACCACGACAGTTCGCATCATCGGCCAGTTCTCCATTTTTTCCAGAGATCCCAAAACGCTTCAAAATCACCACCGTGGCCGGGTCGTCACCACGGCTATCGCCATTCAAACCCCGCGCCAGACGGTTCATTCCCGGCGCGATGCTGGAAATCTCACAGCCGATGCCGCCGTTCATGTTCGCGGATCGCCATCCACACCCGCTCCGGCGTCGCCGGCATGTCGATGTGGTCGATTTTGTATTCGCGCCACAGCCCGTCGATGATGGCGTTGACCACCGCCGGGCACGAGCCGATCGCGCCGGCTTCGCCCGCGCCCTTGACGCCCAGCGGATTGGTCTTGCAGGGCACGTTGTGGGTCTCGAACGAGATCGGCGCGCCGTCCGCGGCACGCGGCAGCGCGTAATCCATGAAAGTGCCGGTCACCAGTTGCCCGTCCTTCGGATCGTAGACCGCCTGCTCCATCAACGCCTGGCCGATGCCCTGCATGGTGCCGCCATGGACCTGTCCGGCCAGCAGCAGCGGATTGAGCGTGACGCCGAAATCGTCGACGATGACATAGTTGACGATGGCGATCCGGCCGGTGCCGGGATCGATTTCGACTTCGACCAGATGGGTGCCGTTGGGGTAGGTGCCGTCGGCGCTGCTGAAGGTTTCGCTGGCGTTGAGTTTCGACGGATCACCGGCGCGCTTGGCGATGTCGGCAAAGGAGATGGCGCGGTCGGTGCCGGCGATCCGGATCGAGCCCTCGCTGATTTCCAGATCGGACACGCTGGTCTCCAGCGCGTCGGCGGCGATCTCCTTGAGATTGTCGCCGAGCTTGCGGGCGGCCCGCTCGACACTGACGCCGCCGGACGGAATCGACGCGGAGCCGCCGGTGCCGAGACCGGTCGCAACCGTCTCGGTATCACCCTGCACGACATGGACGCGCTCCGGCGGCAGCCCGAGCCGTTCGGCGATCAGCTGCGCATAGGCGGTCTGGTGGCCCTGCCCGCTCGACTGGGTGCCGATCAGGATGGTGACATCGCCATTGGGATCGAGCGCCACATTGGCGGTCTCCTCGCCCATGGTGCCGCAGACCTCGACATAGGTCCCGAGACCGATACCGCGTACCAGGCCCTGCTTCCGCGCCGCCTTGGCGCGCTTGGGAAAGTCCTTCCAGTTGCCGACTTCCATCGCCCGCTTCATGTGCGCGGCGAAGTCGCCGGAGTCGTAGACCTTGCCGGTCGCGGTGGTGTAGGGCATGGCGCGCGGCGACACGAAGTTCTTGCGCCGGATCGCGTCCGGCGTCATCCCGAGCTTGCGCGCCGCAGCGTCGACCAGCCGCTCGACCACGTAAGCCGCTTCGGGGCGTCCGGCGCCGCGATAGGCATCGACCGGCACGGTGTTGGTGAACACGGTGCGGACGCGGCAATGGAAGGCCTGGATGTCGTAGAGGCCGGGCAGCATGCCGGCGCCGCCGTGCGGAATATAGGGTCCGAACGTCGACAGATAGCCGCCCATGTCGCCGATCAGATCGACGTCCATGGCAAGAAACTTGCCGTCTTCGGCGAGCGCCATCCGCGCCGTGGTGACGTTGTCGCGGCCCTGTGCGTCTCCGACAAAGTGATCGGTGCGGTCGGCGGCCCATTTGACGTTCTTGCGCAATTTTCGCGCGGCGAACGCCACCAGGGCATATTCGCGGTAGGGAAACAGCTTGGTGCCGAAACCGCCGCCGACGTCGGGGCAGATCACCCGCATCTTCTCGACCGGAATGTTCAGGATGTTCTGGCACAGAATGTCGCGCAGCCGGTGGCTGCCCTGGCTGCCGATGGTCAGCGTGAAATGATCGCGTTTGGCATCGTATTCGCAGACCGCCGCGCGGGTTTCCATGAAGTTGGTGACGATCCGCGGATTGACGATCTTGACTTCAGCCACGGCGTGCGCCTTGGCGAAAACCGCGTCGACCGCCTTCTTGTCGCCGATCGGCACATCGAACAGCACGTTCCCCGGATGATCCGGCCAGACCTGCGGCGCTCCGGCCTTGACCGCATTGGCGGCACCGACCACCGCCGGCAGCGGCGTCCAGTCGACTTCGATCGCTTCCAGCGCGTCACGCGCCTGCTCGATGGTATCGGCGACCACGAACGCGACAGCGTCGCCGACATGACGCACCTCGCCGCCGGCCAGGATCGGGTAAGGCGGCCCGGTGAACGGATCGTCCGGCAGATTGAACAGGCACGGCAGACCGCCGAGATCCTTGACGTCGTCAGCGGTGAGGATGGCCCCGACGCCGGGCAGCGCACGCGCCCGCGCCGCATCGATGGTGAATTTCGCATGCGCATGCGGCGAGCGCAGCACCAGCGCGTGCATTGCGGCAGACGGCGCATGGTCGTCGGTATAACGGCCCTTGCCGCGAATCAGGGCGTCGTCCTCCTTGCGAAGCACGCTTTGACCGACGCCGAATTTGATGGGAGCCATCATATCTCCGAAATACAGTTTTGATCGGTTCTATACTGCAGCGGATCGACGCCAAGAGCAACGCCGACCGAGTACCCATCAGGTCCGCTGCCGGAACGCAGGCGCCGCGAATGCGGCTAATTTCGCACCAGCGACCTGAGCCAGCGCATGCCGAACAGCGTGATGATGGCGGCCGCGTAGACCACGGCCCCGACCAGGATCAGCAGGCCTAGCGCGGTTTCGTCGCGGAAGGCGCTCAGCTGAGCCACATAAGTCGATGCGGCCCGCGCGGTGAGCCAGAACGCCGCCGCCAGCAAGACTCCGATCACGACAAACTTCGCCAATGTCCGCAGCATGGCCGAATCGAACTCCAGATAGCCTGCGCGCACGGCAAAGCCGATCACCAGCAGCAGATTGATCCAGGCCCCGACCGCGGTCGCCAGCGCCAGACCGACCTGCGCCAGCGATCCGACCAGCAGGATCTTCAAGGCCACATTGACCACCACGCCGGTCAGCGCCGCCTTCACCGGCGTCGCGGTATCCTTGCGGGCATAGAAGGTCGCCACCGCGCTGCGGATCAGCACGAACGGAATGAGGCCGATGGCATAGGCGGCCAGCGTGGCTCCAGCGGCCGCCGCGTCGGCCTTGGTGAACGCGCCGCGCGCGAACATGGCCCGCATGATGACGTCGGGCACGACCAGGAACGCGACGACGAACGGCACCGAGAACAGCAGCGTGAATTCGAAGGCCCGGCGCTGCGATGCCATGGCGCCGGCATGATCGCCCGCGGTCAGCCGCCGTGACATCTCCGGCAGCAAGACCGTCCCGATGGCGATGCCGATCACGCCGATCGGCAACTGGTTCAGCCGGTCGGCGTAATACAGCGCCGACAGCGCCCCGGCAGGCAGGAAGGTCGCGATGATGGTGTCGGCGAACAGCGCGACCTGGGTGCCCATCGATCCGAGCGTAGCCGGTCCCAGCGCGCGAAAGAACGCGCGGACATCGTCATCGAGCTTCAGGGATGCGAATTTCGGCAAGCCGCCATGGCGTCCGAGATCGCCCGCCAGCAGGACATATTGCAGGAAGCCCGAAATCAGCACGCCCCATGCGGCGGCGTGGCCGGCGCTCGAAAACAGCGCGGCAAGCGCCAGCGTCGCCATCATCGAAATGTTGAGAAAGATCGGCGCCGCGGCGGCGCTGGCGAAGCGATGCATCACGTTGAGCATCCCGCCATACAGCGTCACCAGGGTGATCAGCAGCAGATAGGGAAAGGTGATCCGCGTCAGTTCGATCGCCAGCCGGCGCTGCTCGGCATCGTCGGAAAAACCCGGCGCCAGGATCCGCATCGCCTGCGGCATGAACAGCCATGCGACAGCGAGCAGAACCAGCTGCGAGATGAACAGCAGGGTGAAGATGCGGTCGGCGAACAATCTGGCCGAGGTTTCACCACGCTCACCCTGGACGTGGGCGTAAGCCGGCACGAAGGCGGCGTTGAAGGCGCCTTCGGCAAAGATGGCGCGAAAATGGTTGGGCAGCCGCAACGCCACGAAAAACGCGTCCGCCACCGGCCCGGCGCCGAGGATCGCGGCGAGCATGATGTCGCGCGCGAAGCCGGTCAGCCGCGAAAGCAGGGTATAGCCGCCGACGGTGAAAATGCGTCCGAGCATCAGCCGCTTCTACAGCATGGCACGCGGACTCAAAACGCTCTTTTTCGGATTATGCCGCCAGCGCGTCGTGAACCGCCGCGATAACGCGCTGCTGCGTCGGTTCGTCGAGATAGGCGTGCATCGGCAGGCTGATGACCTCGTCCGACAGCCTTTCGCTGACCGGCAGGCCGCCTTCGGCCACCGGATAGCCGCGATACGCGGTCTGCTGGTGCATCGATTTCGGATAATAGATCGCGGTCGGAATGCCCTGCGCCTTCAGCGCGGTGGCGAAGCCGTCGCGGTCGCAGCCTTGCGGCAGCCGGATGGTGTATTGCGCCCACACCGACGTGCAGCCCGCCGCGAGGCGCGGCACGGACACGGCATTGCCGAGCCCGCGGGCGTAGCGATCCGCCACCAGGCTGCGGGCCGCGATTTCGTCCTCGAATATCTTCAGCTTCTCGAGCAGCACCGCGGCCTGGACGGTGTCGAGCCGCCCGGTGAGACCAAGACGGACATTGTCGTATTTGTCGGAGCCCTGGCCGTGGACGCGAACGCTGCGCAGATCCGCCGCCAGTTGCGCGTCGTCGGTAAAGATCGCGCCGCCGTCGCCATAGCAGCCGAGCGGCTTGGCCGGGAAAAAGCTGGTCGCGGTGGCGAGGCCGAAGGTGCCGAGGCGGCGATTGTTGTATGTCGCGCCGAACGCCTGGGCGGCATCGTCAAGCACGAAGAGTCCCTCGGCATCAGCAACCGCGCCAATCGAATCGTGATCGGCGCTCTGCCCGAACAGATCGACCGGAATCACCGCCCGCGGCTTGAGGCCGGACTGCTTCGCGGTGACGATGCCGCGCTTCAGGGCGTCGGCGGAAACGTTGTAGGTGGCCTCGTCGACGTCGACGAACACCGGCGTGGCGCCGGTCAGCGCCACGGCTTCGCCGGTGGCGCAGAACGTAAAGGACGGACACAGCACCGCATCGCCGGGACCGATGTTCTTGGCCATCAGCACCATCAGCAGCGCATCGGTGCCGCTGGCGCAGCTCACCACGTGTTTGGCGCCGGTATAGGCGGCGAGCTCGGCCTCGAGCTGCGTCACTTCCGGGCCATTGATGAACTGGCAGTGCGTCAGCACGCGGCCGACCGCGTCGTCGACGGACTTGCCGAGCCGGCGGCGCTGCGCGCCGATGTCGATGAAGGGAACGGGATCAGGACGCATATGCTGGTTCATGGTGCCTTGCAGGGATCGAGTGGAGCCGGCTCAGAGAGTGGATGCTTCAGCCGACGACGCGCCGCGGTGTCTTGCGGGACGATGCGGCGGCGGGCTTTGCGGGAGCTTCCAGGCAGCGGATCGCGATTTCGAGGCTGGCGACGCCCTCATCGCCGCTCACCGCGGGAGCGCCGCCGGTGCGAACCGCGCCGACGAAAGCAATCAGTTCGGCCCGCAATGGCTCGTCATGACCGACCGGCAGGTGGCGCATCGAGTAGCTGCCGTCGGGCTTGAAGCCGAAGCACTCGGTGACCTGACGGGTGAGCAGATCGCCCATGACGTATTTGCCACGGGTGGCGACGGTGACGCTGCGCGCCTTGAACGGCGTCAGCCAGTTGGTGTTGATGTGGGCGAGCACACCGGAGGCGGTACGGAATTGCAGCAGCGCGATGTCCTCGCGCTCGGCCACGGCGCTGGAGAGTTGCGGCTGCACCTCGACGATGTCGGATTCGGTGAACCAGCGGATCAGATCGATGTCGTGCACGGCGAGATCGATCACGACGCCGACATTCGACATCCGCGGCGGGAACGGGCCGACCCGGGTGATGGCGATCGACAGGATGTCCTCGTCCTTGATCGCCTGCTTGACGGCGGCCACCGCCGGATTGAAGCGTTCGACATGGCCGACCATCAGCGTGACACCGGCGCGGCGCGCAGCCTCGACGATTTCGCGCCCCTCCTCGACCGTCGACGCGATCGGCTTTTCGACCAGGACATGGATGCCGCGATTGATGCAGCTGAGCGCGACCTCGTGATGGAGATGGGTCGGCGCCGCGATGGTCACCGCGTCGACACCGGCCGCAATCAATTCCTCGAGATCGGCGAACACCGGGCAACCGATCATGTTGGCGGCGCGGGTGCGGTGTTCCGGCAGCGGATCGACGATCCCGACCAGCGTCACTCCCGGCAGGCCGGCCAGCACGCGGCCATGATTGCTGCCCATCACGCCGGCGCCGATCACGCCGACGCGCAACGCGCGCTCCGCGCCGAACTTCGAAGGGGCCGCAGATGTGTTGGAAACCATTTATTCGAACCTCGATATTCCCCGCCCGCGAAGCGGTGCCCGTCTTCGTGGTGGGTTCTCCTAGCACGTCGTCACAAATGTGGCGAATACTGCGATAGTGGCCCGAAACACGTTTTAATTCAAAGAATTACCAGCGCCGGAACGGCGCAAATCAGGGACCCCATGAATCATAGCGTGCGCCGCGGCAATGATCCAGCCCGCGGCGCATTGCTGTCCCGACGTGTCTTTGATGAGCGTGCCGACCGCGAGGCTCAGGAGCGCTGATAATCATCCTCGATTCGGATGATGTCGTCTTCGCCGAGATAGCTTCCGGTCTGCACCTCGATCAGTTCCAACTGGATCTTGCCCGGATTTTCCAGGCGATGGGTGGCGCCGATCGGAATGTAGATCGATTCGTTTTCGTGCACGATCTTCACCAGTTCATTGACCGTCACCCGCGCCGCGCCGCGCACCACGATCCAGTGTTCGGAGCGATGGTGATGCTTCTGCAAGGACAGCCGGCCGCCGGCCTTGACGACGATGCGCTTCACCTGGTGGCGATCGCCGGTGTCGAGCGACTGATACGAGCCCCATGGGCGATGCACCTTGAGGTGTTCTTCGGTGACCTGCGGCGCCACCGATTTCAATTTCGCGACCAGCCGCTTCAATCCGCCGGCGTCCTTCTGGCGCGACACCAGGACGGCGTCCTGGGTCGCCACCACGACCAGATCATCGACGCCTTCCAGCGCGACCACCGCCTTGTCGGTCGACACATTGCAGTTGCGCGAGTCCTCGAACACCGCCGTGCCCTGCGCCGCGTTGCCCTGCTCGTCCTTGCCCGACAACTCCCAGACCGCATGCCATGAGCCGACATCCGACCAGCCGCACGACACCGGCACGACGGCCGCGCGCGAGGTCTTTTCCATCACCGCGTAGTCGATCGAGATCGGCTTGGCTTTTGCGAATGCATCCGGCTCGAGCGTGATGAAGCCGAGGTCGCGGCCCGCCTGGGTCACCGCCGCGGTCACGGTCGTGACGGTGTCGGCATCGGCAGCGCGGTATTCGTCGAGCAGGACGCCGGCACGAAACATGAAGTTGCCGCTGTTCCAGAGATAGCCGGCCTGGACGTACTCGGCCGCCTTGGCAGGATCAGGCTTTTCGACGAACTTCGCCACGGCACGAACCTCCCCCGAAATCACCTCGCCGGGACGGATGTAGCCGTATTCGGTCGCCGGCCGTTCGGGCTGCACGCCGAAGGTGACGATGCGGCCGGCATCGGCGGCGACCAGACCGTCGCGGCAGGCGGCGACGAAGGCGGCATTGTCGCGCACCACGTGATCGGCGGCAAGCGCCAGCACCACGGCATCGCCGTCACGCATCTGCGCGAAGGCCGCGCCTGCGGTGATCGCAGGACCGGAATCGCGCCGCGCCGGCTCCAGCAGCACGTCGGCCTCGAGGCCGAGCTCGGCCAGTTGCTCGAGCACCATGAAGCGATAGGCGGTGTTGGTGATGACGATCGGACGCTCGAACAATGCCGGATCGGACACCCGTAGCAGCGTGTCCTGAAACGTCGAACGCGGCCCGAACAGCGGCAGGAACTGCTTCGGCCGCACCTCGCGCGACGCCGGCCACAGCCGCGTGCCGGCACCGCCGCACATGATGAGTGGAATAATGCGCTTGTCCATCAGGTCTCCGAACCGGTCCGTTTGCTAATTGTAATGTAGCCGATACCACGCGACGAAATTGCGAATGCCGTCGGCAATCGGCGTGTCCGGCCTGAAACCGACGTCGCGCATCAGGTCGGCGACGTCGGCATAAGTAGCAGGCACATCGCCCGGCTGCATCGGCAGCATTTCCCTGATCGCCTCGCGGCCGAGCTCCTGCTCCAGAAGAGCCACCACCTGCATGAGTTCTTCAGGCTTGTGGTTGCCGACATTATACACCCTTGCCGGCGCCGCGCCGGAAGCCGTTTCCGGCACCCGATCGATCAGCCGCAGCATGACGCGCGTGACATCGTCAATGTAGGTGAAGTCGCGGCGCATCTTGCCGTGATTGAACAGCTTGATCGGCTCGCCTTGCATGATCGCCCTGGCGAACAGGAAAATCGCCATGTCGGGCCGCCCCCACGGCCCGTAGATGGTAAAGAAACGCAAGCCCGTGGTCGGCAGGCGATAAAGATGGCTGTAGGAGTGCGCCATCAGCTCGTTGGCCTTCTTGGTCGCGGCATAGAGGCTGATCGGGTGATCGGCGCGGTCCTCGACCGAGAACGGCAGCTTGGCATTGGCGCCGTAAACCGACGACGACGACGCATAGACGAGATGACGGCACTGGTTGTGCCGGCAGCCCTCCAGCACATTGAGGAAACCTTCCAGGTTGGCGTCGGCATAGGCATGCGGATGATCGATCGAGTAGCGCACGCCGGCCTGCGCGGCGAGGTGAACCACCGTGGCAAAGCGATGCTTCTCAAACAGCGCGTTCATCGCCGGCCGATCCGCCAGATTGGCGTGAACGAAACTGAAACGCCGGTCCGCCCGCAAAAGGTCGAGCCGCGAGCGCTTGAGCGCCGGGTCGTAATAGTCGTTGAGGCTGTCCAGACCGACGACGTCACGGCCCTCGGCCAAGAGCTGGCGGGCGGCATGAAAACCGATGAATCCCGCAGCACCGGTGACCAGAATTGCTTGATCCGACATCTTGTCCTCAGGGAGCCCCAAGAAGCCCCCGCCCCGGCCTCTTTAACCGTCGGTTTGAGGTGGCTGCAATACCCAATTGCACGACTGTTCCATGGACCGCCGCAAGATATGTTGCAAGATCGGCTCCAAAACCATACCAAGTCGGGCGAAGTTCGCGGCGTTGTCGTCGTATGTATCCATCCGAGACACGTCTCGAACCTGACGAGCGAGAACGACATGCGCCGGTATTTGGTCCTTGCGTCACGCCCTTCGGCGCTCAACGCCCGCCGTCCCGCGGACCGGTGTCAACCTCCGCTTCGGCCGGCGCCGCCAGAACAGCAATGAACGTCTCCCTGATGTTGCCGTCGCTCTTC
>Ga0209758_1002245_pt1 | contig 20050 bp, 22 predicted proteins | sample AraplaMF_Col_mMF_FD_184258 | JGI IMG/M metagenome (GOLD analysis project Ga0209758, IMG submission 184258) | Arabidopsis root microbial communities from the University of North Carolina, USA - plate scrape MF_Col_mMF (SPAdes) (version 2) | ecosystem: Host-associated > Plants > Roots > Endosphere...
CGCGAAGGCCCCTTCCCCGCGATAGTCGGCGATCTGCTCGTAGCCGACCAGGAAGGCGTCCTGGGCGACGTCGTCGGCGGTGGCCGGGTCGGCCCCCAGCCGGCGCAGCAGGCCCCGCACGGCCGAGCCGTGACGGCGCACCAGCTCGCCGAAGGCCCGCCGGTCGCCGGCCGCCGCCAGGGCGGCCAGTTCGACGTCATGGCCGGTGGGTGGGCGTTCAGTGCCCATGAGCTTTGTCCCCTCTCCCCCGTATCCGCGCTCAGGCTTGCGGCGGCGGGCTCTTGTTGGGGTTGAAGAAGCTGAGGATGACGAAGGCCAGGCCGATCATGCCAGGCACGGCAGCGCCGCTGACGGTGCCGAACATGGCGTTATCGTTGATCCCGCCCAGGGCGATGCCGGTCAGGGCGATGCCGGCGGCGACAGCCAGCAGGATGACGCCGATCCGCATGTCGCGATGCGCCGATGACACCGTCCGCGAGCGCACGTCCTTGGACAGGGCGTCGACCAGTTCGGGCGGCAACGGTTGGCCCTTCTCGATGGCGGCGCGAACGGTCGCCTGCATTTCCTGACGCTCGCGCACCCGCAGGTAGTTTGGAACGATGACGATCGCGGCGATCATCGTGAAAAAGCCGATTGGAACCAGAATTCCGCCGTCCATGACCTTAAATCCCCTCGAATGCTTGGCGGGGACGTTTCGTCCTCGCCTCCTGTAGGTAAGAGACCTGGGCCATGACGATTGGAGGCGCCGGATCGGATGAAACTTTCGTAAGGCTACAGCCTCCCGAAGGATTCGAACCAATCCGAAGACATCCGGGACCTAGCGTCGGCTCAGGACCTGGCTCCCCAGCACGCCGGCGGCGGCGGCCAGGGTCAGGATCCCGGCGGCGGGCAGCAGGACAGGCGCCAGGGTCTGGACCGCCAGGTTCAGCGCCGGGGCGCAGGCCCACAGCACCGCGGTCGCGGCCGCGGCGGTCACGGCGGCCGAGGCCAGCTTCAGCTGCAGCTCCCGGCGCGCCACCCGCTGCATCACCTCGGCAACGAACGCCGCGTCCACCGCCGGCCGCGCGGGGACGGCGTCGGCGGACAGGAAGGCGGCCAGGCGATCTTCGGGGGTCATGATGGGTCTCCCAATACGGCCAACAGTCTCTCACGTCCTCGGTTCACATGCGACTTCACCGTGCCCAGGGGCAGGTTCAGGGTTTCCGCCGCCTCGCCGTGCGACCAGCCCTGGCCCAGGCACAGGGTGACGCAGGCCCGCTGGTCCGGCGGCAGGTCGGCCAGGGCCGCCTCCAGCGCCAGGCGGTCGGCCGGATCGGCCCCATTTGGCGCGTCGGCCGCCTGTTCCTCCCGCCAGGCCTGGTCGCGGCGCGCGGCGCGGCGGGCGGATCGCCCGTGGTCCAGGGCCTTGCGCCAGGCGATCCCGAACAGCCAGGCTCGAAAGCCCTCGTCGTCGCGCAGCCGGCCCAGGCTGGACCAGGCGGCCAGGAAGGCTTCCTGGGCGATGTCGTCGGCGTCGCCAAACCCGCTCTTGCGCAGGAACCCGCGCAGGGCCCGCTCGTGCGTCGCCACGAGCCGGGCGAAGGCGGACTGGGATCCGTCCCGCGCCGCCCGGACGAGCGCTCCGTCCATCAGATCCGGGGCCCGCGATCCACCAGCATCGCCACCGCCGCCGACACAGCCAGCGCGGCCATGACGAAGGACACGATCACGAAGGCCGGTCCGGCCTGATAAAGGTCGGTGACCGCCGCATAGGTGAAGCCGGCGCAGAGGCAGCCGAACAGCGCGACCCGCGACCAGGTGTGTTGTCGGCGAAAGCGGCGACCGTGGCGACGGCGCGGACGCTCGTCGCCATCGTCCGCCTCGTCCAGGTCGTCACCGTCGTTCCAGCGCTTGTTGAGCTTGGCCAGCAGCTCTGGCGGCGGCTCACGCCCGGCCTGGGCGTAGGTCTTGATAAGGTCCAGGGTGTCGCGGTTGGCCCGATAGGACAGCCAGCTCTGGTAGGCGCCGAACACGAACCAGCTCAGCGGAAAGATCAGCCACCAGAACTGCCGAAACATGTCTTCCATGGTCTTGGTCTCCAGGGGCGCTCACGCGCCGCGAATGTCAGTGCGAGGCGCGGACGTTCAGCCGGTCCAGCAGGCCTGCCGGTGGTTCGTGACCGGCCTCGGCGTAGAAGCGCAGCACGTTCAGGGCGTCGCGCCGGGCGCGATAGGCCAGCCAGCTTTGGAAGACGCCGAACACGCCCCAGCCGAGGGGAAACACCAGCCACCAATAGGAGCGGAACAGCTCTTCCATCGGTCTCAATCTCCAGATCGACGCGACCCTTCGCGCCGTTTCTGAAGACTAGTCGGCGCCGACCCGCTGATTGGATGCGGCGACCCGCGAAATAATTTCGTCCATGGCCGAGAACATCATGGTGGGGCCGTGATCGGCCAGGGCGCGCCGAGTGGCGTAGCCCCATTCGACCGCCCCGCAGGCCAGGCCCGCCTCGCGCGCCGCCTCGATGTCGCGGGTCTCGTCGCCGATGCACAGCACGCGGTCCTTGGCGATGCGCGCGGCCTTGACCACGGCCCTGAACTTGGCGGCCTTGCCGAAGATCGCCGCCCCGCAGCCGTAGTGATCGACCAGCCCGGCCAGGTCGGCCCCCAGGATCGAGCGGATGGTGGCTTCGGAATTGGAGCTGACGATCGCCAGGCGCAGGCCGGCCGCCGACAGGGCGCGCAGGAGGTCGCCGGTGCCCGAAAACAGCGGGATGGCGTGGGCCTCGGCCGCCATCATCTTCTTGCCGTGGGCGGCCACCAGCGGAACCTTCCACAGGGGCAGGCCCAGATAGTCGATGATCTCGCGGCTGGTGCGGCCGCGCAGCATGGCGATCTCGTCCTCGGTGACCGCCTTGAACTTGAAGCGTTCGGCCAGCGGCCTGACGGCGCGGATCGCCCAGGCCGTGCTGTCGGCCAGCGTGCCGTCGAAGTCGAAGATGACCAGATCGATCTGGGCGTCCATTCAGCCCCCTGAACCCAAGGCGCGACCATACACGTCAGGCTTGAATCCGACCAGCAGTTGATCGCCCGTCGCAAGGACCGGCCGCTTGATCATCGACGGATTGGCCAGCATCAGCGCGATGGCCTTGGCCTCGTCGATCCCCTGCTTGTCGGCGTCCGACAGCTTGCGAAAGGTCGTCCCGGCCTTGTTGAGCAAGGTCTCCCAGCCGACGGCCCGGCTCCAGGCCTCCAGGCGCGGACGGTCGATTCCGGCCGTCTTGTAGTCATGGAAGTCGTAGGCGACCGCGTGACCGTCCAGCCAGTCCCGCGCCTTCTTCATCGTGTCGCAGGCCTTGATGCCGTAGATGGTGGTGGTCACGCCTGATTGCTCCGTGCGCGTCAGATTCCCGAGTCTGACCAACCTAGAGTTTGCGCGCCATCGGGCAAAACGGAAAAAGGCCGGGGCGGACGCCCCATCCGCCGACGGACGGTCAGGCCAGGGCGAGCAGCCCGATGCGAAGGGCGTCGCCGCCGCCGGGGGGCAGGCCCGCCTCGACCTCGGCATGGGTCCGCGTCCAGACCGGCAAGGCCCGCGCCAGCAAGGCCATGCCGGTGGGCGTCAGCGCCAGGCGACGGCTGCGCCGGTCGCCCGGATCGACGCTGACGGTCAGCAGGCCGCGTCGCTCCAGGGGCTTGAGATTGGCGGTCAGGGTGGTGCGATCCATGGCCAGCAAGCCGGCCACCGAGCCGATCGTCGGCGGCTCGGGCCGGTTCAGCGACATCAGCAGCGAAAACTGGCCGTTGGTGATGTCGAACCGCGCCAGGGCCTGATCAAACCGCCGCGCCAGGGCCCGCGCCGCGCGTTGGGCGTGGAGGCACAGGCAGGTGTCCCTCACGTGAAGGGTGGCGGCGAAAGGAACGTCCAGCGGCTTTGACACAGCGCATTTATGTTGATATCAACTTTTTTGTCAAGGCCGAACGGCTGGCGGGCTCACGCACCAGGGAGAAGAACCATGCCCAACCACAAGGTCGCGTCGCGCGAGGAATGGCTCGAGGCGCGCAAGGCGCTGCTCGCCCATGAAAAGGAAGAGACCCGGCTGCGCGACCGCAACGCGGCCGAGCGCCTGGCCCTGCCCTGGGTCAAGGTCGACAAGGCCTACGCCTTCGACACCCCCAGCGGCCGCAAGACCCTGGCCGAGTTGTTCGACGGTCGCAGCCAGCTGGTGGTCTACCACTTCATGCTGCCGCCCGAATGGGACGCCGGCTGCCCGGGCTGCTCGTTCCTGGCCGACCATCTGGACGGGACCCTGCCCCACCTGAACCATCACGACGTGACCCTGGTCGCCGTGTCGCGCGCGCCGCTGGCCAAGATCGCCGCCTACAAGGCCCGGATGGGCTGGAAATTCCCCTGGGCCTCGTCGTTCGAGAGCGACTTCAACTACGATTTCGGCGTGTCGTTCACGCCGCAGACCATCGCGGCCGGCGCGACCTACAATTTCGAGCCCGTCGGCGAGGACGCCGGCGAGTCGCCCGGCATGAGCGCGTTCCACAAGGACGAGGCCAGCCAAGTGTTCCACACCTATTCCAGCTACGGTCGCGGCGGCGAGGACCTGATCGGGACCTACATGATCCTCGATCGCGCGCCCCTCGGCCGCAACGAGTCCGGCAACATGGGCGACTGGATGCGTCGCCACGACGAGTACGAGGACGCCGCCCCGGCCAAGGCCTGCCACGGCGAAGCGGTCCCGGCCTAGGCGCCCGCCATGCTGTGCTGCGCGCTGGGACTGCTGGCCCTGCTGACCGGCGCCTCGGCGCGCGGCCTGCGGGCCCTGCTGGGCGCATGGCCGGTGGCGATCATCGCCGGCAGCTCGGCCACGGCCCTGACGATCCTGGCGCCGCACCACCTGGAGCACTACCGCCAACGCGCCCAGGCCCACGACCGCACCGTGCTGGCCGAGATCGTCGCCGCCCCACTGTGTTCCGGCAAGGGCGTCCAGAGGCCTTAGGCCGGACGCCTCAGCGCCTGGCTGAAGAAGACCGGCAAGCGCAGCAGATATCGCCCTATCGCTTCTGGACGCTGGAGGCGCCGCCCTCGCTGGCGTTGTGGATGTACTGCTCGGCGACCAGCCACGCCTTCACGGGCCGCAGCGCGCCAAGACAGCCGACCAGCAGGGCCGGAAAGACGGTCGCGAACTGCGCCCAGAGCGGCGGGCTCCAGGCGATCACCGCCCAGGCCCAGATCGCGATCACCAGGATGCCCACCCCGGTCATGACGAAGAAGGCCGGCCCGTCCGCCGGATCGGCGAAGCCGTAGTCCAGCCCGCAGCGATCACAGCGCTTGGCCAGTCGCAGGAACCCGCCGAACAGCCTGCCCTCGCCGCAGCGCGGGCAACGGCAAAGCAGCCCGGCCCGCAGGCTCGTCGGGCTGTCGAAATGGGTGATGAGGGGCCGTTCCATACAATGCGCGCCTTGTTGCATACATTTGAGACTAAATGTATGTATAGCCCCATGAGAAAGCAAGCATGACCCGGGATCGCCCCACGGCCGGCTGGTTGCGGCATGTTCGCGCGGGCGACGGCCGGCCGATCTATCGGGCGCTGGTCGAGGCCCTCGAAACGGCCGTGCGCGAGGGGGAGTTGCAGCCAGGCGACCAGCTGCCGCCCCAGCGCGCCGTGGCCGACCGGCTCGGCATCGATTTTACCACGGTCACCCGCGCCTATGGCGCCGCCCGCGCGCGCGGGCTGATCGAGGGGGCGGTGGGGCGCGGCACCTTCGTGTCCCGCCGCGCCTCGGACGACGAGGCCAGCCTGGTCGACCTGAGCATGAACCTGCCCCCGCCGCCCCAGGGCGTATCGCTGGCGGCGCTGCTCAAGGAGACCACCGCGGCGATCCTCGACCACACCGAGGTGGCGACCCTGATGGCCTATCACGCCGGGCCGGGCGCGCCCGGTCAGCGCGCGGCCGGGGCGGCCTGGCTGGAGGCGACGCTCGGCCAGATCGGGTCAGAACGGATCGTGGTCGCTCCAGGGGCGCAGTCGGCCCTCACCGCGGTTCTCGCCACGATCGCCCGGCCCGGCGCCGGCCTCGTGGTCGAGCCCCTGACCTATCCGGGGATCATCGCCCTGGCCGCGCGACTGGGCCTGCGCCTGATCGCCTGTCCGGTCGACGCCGAAGGCTTCCTGCCCGAAGCCCTGGCCCGGCTCTGCGCCGAGCACGGGCCGGCGGCCGTCTATCTGGTCCCGACCACCCGCAACCCGGTCGCCACCACCATGGGCCTGGCGCGGCGTCGCGAGGTCGCGGCCGTCGTCGGCGCCAGTGACGCCTGGCTGATCGAGGACGACCCCTACAGCCGCCTGTTCGACACCCCGCTGCCCGCCGTCGCCGCGCTGGCGCCGGCGCGGGCCTTCCACATCGCCACCCTGTCCAAGACCCTGTCGCCCGGCCTGCGCACGGCCTTCCTGGCGGCGCCGACCGGCGCGATGGCCGCACAGGTCGCCGACGCCCTGCACGCCACGGCCCTGATGGGGGCGCCCCTGACCACGGCCGTCGCCGTCCGGTGGATCCGCGACGGAACCGCCGAACGAATCCTGGCCGGCGTGCGGCTGGAGGCCCGGGCGCGCCGGGCCATCGCCGGCGAGATCCTGCCTGCCGCGCGCGGCGACGCCGAGGGCCTGCATGTCTGGCTGGAGTCGCCGGCTGGCCTGGACCCGGGCGCCCTTCGGGCCCTGGCGGCCGCGCGCGGCCTGGCGCTGGTCACGGCCGACGCCTTCGCCACCACGGCCGAGGCGCCGAGCGGGTTGCGCATCTCATTGGGCGGCCCCGCCAAGGCGTCTCAGCTGCACGCGGCGCTGACCAATGTCGCGGCCCTGTTGAAACCGCCCACGATCGTCTGAAACGACAAGATCCCCCAGAGCCTAAGGGCTCCGGGGCGAGTTCAAATCGAGGGGGATACGACCGGACAATGCGCCACGAGGCGATCGGTTCGCCTTGCGATGGGAAGACCGGGCCGCCGCCCTCAGCGGAGCGCCCAGCGCGCCAGCGGGATGTGTTCGGTCCGCCCCAGCAGGCTGTGAACCAGGGTAAAGTCGCCGACCGTCCATCGGATGGGCGGAAGGGCTTGCTCGGCGACCAGTTGTCTGTCGTAGAGCATCGTCACATGCGGCGTGAAGCTCTTGTCCACCAGCTTGCCCAGACCGGCCCGGGCCATCGCCAGGCCCAGGTCGCGCTGGAAGGCCTTCAGCGGCTCGAGACCCTCGCCGCCCTGCAGGACGAACGGATTGTTGCCGCCGTTGTGAAAGCTGACGGCACGATCGAAGACGACCTCGAACGGCGATGTCGCCATCGCCCCGGCCGCGTCGCTGGCCATCGCCACGATGTCGCGCCGCAGGCCGGCATGGTCGCCCAGGTGGTGCAGGGTGATGTGGAACCGCTCGGGCGCCAGCGACCGCCCGGCCAACCGATGGGCGGCGCGCAGCGCGTCGGCCTGCCGCGCGATCTGGGCCGCCGTCGCCGGATCGGGAAAGATCGCGAAGAAGAGCCGGTCGGTGATCGGCGGCGCATCGAAGAGGGAAAACTGGTCGGACACGCCCCTACCCTGCCCGGATTCCGGGAACGGCGCCACGGCGCGCCGGGTGATCTCCGCGGATGCGGGTCACGCCTCCCGGCCACGATCTCCGGATCCACGCCCTCACGATCATCGGCTTCATCGCGCGCCTGAGCCTTCACGCGCCTGCTGAACGGCGTGGCCGGCCCTGAAAATTCACCCTTGGATTGCGACGACGAAGCGCTAACCTTCCGCGACACCAGGAGGGGGTCGCCATGAAGCTCAGCGCGCACTTTTCGCTCGAGGAATTCATCATTTCCAGCAAGGCGCTGTCGATGGGGGTCAAGAACGACCCGACGCCGGCGCATCTGGAAAATCTCAAGCGCCTGGCCGAACGCATGGAAGCGGTCCGCGCGCTATTCAACCGGCCGGTCGAGATCACCAGCGCCTACCGAAACCCGCAGGTCAACGCCGCGGTCGGCGGCGTACCAACCTCGGCCCACGCCCTGGGCCACGCCGCCGACTTCCACGTCGACGGCCTGAGCGACCTAGAGGTCGCCAAGAGCGTCCGCGACAGCGGCTTGAAGTTCGACCAGCTGATCTACGAGAAGAGCCGCTGCGTGCACATCAGCTTCGATCCCAGGCTGCGCCGCCAGGTGATGCGCCAACCCGGCGGCCCCGGTTCGGCCGTCTATAACGGCCTCGAACCCTAGTTTCCCCGGCGGCGCGCCCCACGCCCGGCCGGGCGCGGCGACGGCGAAGGCCGGCTGGATATTCGGGCTACGGGAAAGGCGTAGTCCAAGCCTCGCGTCTGGCGCTATGAGCTTGAGGCCCTGGCGTGCGACGGTGAAATATGCGCGGCCTTGCCGGGCTCCCCGTCCGCGAATCCCGCATAACCGATCGCGCGACACGAAAGACCAGAATAAGGCTCGACACCGAAATGCACACGGCTCACGAGATGAGCGAATGGTTCGCGTCAGGCTTGCACGAAATCGTCCTGGATTCCGTGACGGCGAACGTGGCGATCCTGAACGCCGAGGGTGAGATCATCGCGGTGAACGACGCCTGGGCGCGGTTCGCCGAGTTCAACGCGCTGCCGCTGGAAAACCACGGCCTGGGTCTGAACTACATCGCGTTCTGCGACGGCCTCAGCGCGTCCGGAGCCTCCGAAGCGGCCGTCGGGCTGCGAGACCTGCTGGCGGGGGAGCCGGGGCCTTTCCGCCACGAATACCAGATGGACCTGACCAGCGGCCCGCTATGGGCGAGGATGACCGCCACCCGCCTTTCCAGCGACGGCCGGACCCTGGTGATCGTGGCGCAGGAGGACATCACCGTCCAGCGCCACGCCCAGGCGGCCCTGGGACGGGCCACCGCCGCATTGCTGCACGCCGAGGACGATGAACGCCGCCGCATCGCGCGCGAGCTTCACGACGGCACCGCCCAATACCTCACCGGCGCCAAGCTGATGCTGGGCGCTATGAAGGTCGAGGGGCGCGCGGAAAAGGTTCGAGTCGAGATCGAGACCCTGCTGGTCAACGCCCTGGAGGAGATCCGCAGCCTTTCCTACGTGCTGCACCCTCCAGCCTTGGAGGACATGGGCCTCGGCCCGGCGATTCGACAGATGGCGGAAGGCTTCGCGCGCCGTACGGGACTGTCGCTGCAGATCGACATCGCCGACGACTTTCCCAAGATGGCCCGGCCGACCGAGGTGGCCCTGTACCGCGTCGCCCAGGAAGCCCTGGCCAACGTCCATCGCCATTCCGGCAGCCCCCGCGCCACCCTGAGCCTGCGCCAGGCCGGCGAGATGGTCCTGTTGTCGATCCGCGACTACGGCGTGGGCCTGCCGGACGCCGCCTCGGCGACCGCCGGCGTCGGCCTGGCGGGCATGCGCCTGCGCCTGGAATTCGTGAACGGTCACATCTCGCTGACCAGCGCCTTCCCCGGCGTGCTGGTCGAGGCCTGGGCGCCGTTCCTGCCGAAGGACTAGGTAACGGGACACCGAGGGCCGGATCGCTCGCGGCGCCCGAACGCGCGAAATCCGGGCAACGCCCCCATCGTCCGTGCACCGCTGCTATGCAAATCGACCCGATTTCATGTTGCGATGCGACATGGCGGAGTTTTCGGATTGCCGCGCCGCGCCGTCGGCTCCCTCCTAGTCTCAACACGCGGGACAACGACGTTCCGCGATGCTCGAAAGAGCGGCCGAGCGGCGATGTAGCCGCATGGTACTGTTTGGACAACGACGTCCGGAGAGATCGCTGAAGCGATTTCGCCGGGCGTTTTTTTTGGCCTTCTGGGGGATGGACCATGACAAGACTGCGAGGAATGCTGCGTTGCAGCACGGCTTTGTGCGCCCTGATGCTGGGCGGCGCGGCCTACGCACAATCGGCGCCGGAACCGGCTTCGGCGGTCGCCGAGCCCGAGCTTGCGGCCGAAGTCGCCGAACCGCCGCCCCCCCCACCGCCGCCGCCGACCTTCAGCGACCAGGTCTCCGCCGGAAAACTGATCCTGGAAGTCCGGGCGCGCTATGAGAGCGTCGACCAGACCAAGACCGCCACCCTGAAGGACGACGCCTCGGCCTTCACGATCCGCACCCGCCTGGGCTGGGAAACCGCAGAGTTCCACGGCGTAAAGGGCTTGATCGAGTTCGAGGACGTCCGCCAAGCTGGTCCCGAACACTACGCCGTCAATGTCCCCGGCGCGACCACCGCCCCGCTGAACGGCGCCGACAAGGCCAGGTATCCGATCGTCAACGACCCGGACGTCACCGAGCTGAACCGGGCCCAGCTGACCTGGACACCCAGCGCCGCCCTGCAGGTGACGGCCGGCCGCCAGCGAATCCTGCTCGATGACCAGCGCTTCGTCGGCAATGTCGGCTGGCGTCAGGACGAGCAGACCTTCGACGCGATCCGCACCGACGTCGCCCACGGCCGGTTCAAGGCGACCTACGCCTACATCTCGCACGTCAACCGCATCCTGGGCGAACTGCGCGACTGGGACAGCGACAGCCACCTGCTGAACGCCACATGGTCGCCAGCCGAGGCCCTGCGCCTGCAAGGCTTCGTCTACGCCCTGGACTTCGGCAACTCGGCGGTCAACTCGTCCCTGACCAAGGGCGTCAAGGCCTCGGGCAAGACCTGGGTCGGCCTCTACCAGCTGGCCTACAACGCCACCTACGCCAAGCAGTCCGACTACCACCACAACACGCCGAACTTCGACCTGGCCTATTTCGGCGGCGATGTCGCCGCGACGTTCGACATCTACACGGTCAAGGCCAGCTACGAGTCGCTGGAAGGCGACGGGACGCGGGGCTTCACCACGCCGCTGGCCACCGTCCACGCCTTCCAGGGCTGGGCCGACGCCTTCGTCTCGCCGGGCGGCAACAAGAGCTTCGTCGACGGCATCGAGGACGCCAACCTCACCTTCAACGTCAAGCCGCGCTTCAAGCGGACCTATTTCTTCAACAGCGACTTCCTGGTCCGCTACCACGACTTCGACGATCAGCGGACCGGCGCGGATCTCGGCCGCGAGTGGGACCTGCAGTTCACCGCCGCCATCACCCCCAAGCTTTCGCTCCAGCTGAAGTACGCCGATTTCAAGCGCGAAAAGACCGTGCCCACGGGCACGGCGACGCCGCCGGCTTCGCGGACCAAGGCTTGGTTCACCCTCGAATACAAACTCTGATTTCCAGCGGGATTTGAAGCTCATGACCAAGATCGACAAGACCGCCGCCCCTGAAGCCGGCCTGACCCGCCGCCACGCCCTGGTGGGCGCGGCCGCCACGGTCGCCGCCGCCAAGGCCCTGTTCCCGGGCGGGGCCCACGCCGCCGGGGCGGGACCCGAGGTGGCCAAGGCCCGCCTGGGCTTCATCGCCCTGACCGACTCCGCCCCGGTGATCATCGCCAAGGAACGCGGCCTGTTCGCCAAGCACGGCCTGCCCGACCTGGAGGTGGTCAAGCAGGCCTCGTGGGCCGCCACCCGCGACAACCTGGTGCTGGGCTCGGAGCGTGGCGGCATCGACGGCGCCCATATCCTGTCGCCCATGCCCTATCTGATGAGCACCGGCGCGATCACCGGCGGCGCGCCGACCCCGATGTACATCCTGGCCCGCCTCAACACCAACGGCCAGGCGATCTCGGTCGGCAACGACCTGAAGGCCGTGAAGGTCGGGCTCAACAGCGGCGGCGCCAAGGCCAAGTTCCAGCAGCTGAAGGCGGCCGGCAACATCGCCAAGGTGGCCATGACCTTCCGGGGCGGCACCCACGACCTGTGGGTCCGCTACTGGCTGGCGGCCGGCGGCATCAACCCCGAGACCGACGTCGCCACGATCGTGATCCCGCCACCGCAGATGGTGGCGAACATGAAGGCCGGCACCCAGGACGCCTTCTGTGTGGGCGAGCCGTGGAACGGCCAGCTGGTCAACCAGCGGGTCGGCTACACCGCCTGCCTCACCTCGGAACTGTGGATGAACCACCCCGAGAAGGCCCTGGGCATGCGCGCCGCCTGGGTCGACAAGTATCCCCGCGCCGCCCAGGCCATCACCGCCGCCGTCCAGGAGGCGCAGCTGTGGTGCGACAAGGCTTCCAACCTGCCGGCCATGTGCTCGATCGTCTCGGGCCGCCAGTACGTCAACGTGCCGATGGGCGACATCCTGCCCCGCCTGCAGGGTACGGTGGACTATGGCGACGGCCGGACGCTGAAGAACTCGCCGCACCACATGAAGTTCTGGGCCGACAACGCCAGCTTCCCGTTCAAGTCGCACGACCTGTGGTTCCTGACCGAGGACATCCGCTGGGGCGTGCTGCCGCAGAAGACCAATACCCAGGCGCTGGTCAACAAGGTCAATCGCTCGGACATCTGGCGCGCCGCGGCCAAGACCATCGGCCAGGCCGGCCCCGCCGGCGACAGCCGCGGCGTCGAGCGGTTCTTCGACGGCAAGGTGTTCGACCCGGCCAATCCGGGCGCGTACCTGGCCAGCCAGCCGATCAAGAAGCTGGTCTAGGGAGGACGCGGTCATGACCTTTCCCAAGCCCTCGTTCTCGCCGGCCGAGCCGATCGCCGCCCAACCGGTCGTCCAGGCATTGACCGCGCCTCCCCCGCCGCCCACCGGCGAGACCCGCACCTCGGGCCTGGCCGAGGTCGCACGCCGGGCGAGCGCGATAGCGGCGGCGGCGATCCCGCCGGTGCTGACCCTGCTGGTCATCCTGGGGGTCTGGCAGATGGCGGCCGGCGACTCCTATGTCGGCCTGCCATCGCCGGCCCACGTCTGGACGGATTCCAAGGACCTGATCCTGCATCCGTTCTTCGACAACGGCGGGGTGGACAAGGGCCTGTTCTGGCACGTGCTGACCAGCCTGAAGCGGGTGGGCATGGGCTTCTCGATCTCGGCGGTCTGCGGCGTGATGCTGGGCGTGCTGATCGGCTCCAACCGCTGGGCGCACCGGGGGCTGGATCCGATCTTCCAGGTCCTGCGCACCGTGCCGCCCCTGGCCTGGCTGCCGATCTCGCTGGCCGCCTTCCGCGAGGCCCAGCCCTCGGCCCTGTTCGTGATCTTCATCACCTCGATCTGGCCGATCATCATCAACACCGCCGTCGGCGTGCGCAACATCCCGACCGACTATGTCAACGTCGCCAAGGTGCTGCGCCTGTCGCCGACCGAGTACTTCTTCAAGATCCTGCTGCCGGCCACCACGCCCTACATCTTCACCGGCCTGCGGATCGGCATCGGCATGAGCTGGCTGGCCATCGTCGCCTCCGAGATGCTGCTGGGCGGCGTCGGGGTCGGGTTCTTCATCTGGGACCAGTACAACGCCTCGCGGATCTCCGACATCATCGTGGCCCTGGCCTGGGTCGGACTGACCGGCTTCTTCCTCGATCGCCTGGTGGCCCTGCTGGGTCACGTCATCTCGCGCGGCAACGCGGCGAGCTAAGGAGACCTCTCATGGCAAAAGCCTATCTCTCCATCGAAGGCGTCGGCGTCACCTTCGCCAAGGGCGCCGCCCGCTCCGAGGTGCTGACCGGCGTGGACCTGAAGGTCGACAAGGGCGAGTTCGTCTCGATCATCGGTCACTCGGGCTGTGGCAAGTCGACCTTGCTGAACGTCGTCGCCGGCCTCGTGCCGGTGACCACCGGCGCGGTCATCCTCGACAAGCAGGAGGTCAACGCCCCCGGGCCGGATCGGGCCGTGGTGTTCCAGAACCACTCGCTGCTGCCCTGGCTGTCGGTGCGCGAGAACGTCAGCCTGGCGGTCGACAAGGTGTTCGGCGGGGTGAAGACCGCGGCCGAGCGCCGGGAATGGACGCTGCACAACCTGGAACTGGTCAAAATGACCCACGCCCTGGACAAGCGGCCGTCCGAGATCTCCGGCGGCATGAAGCAGCGAGTCGGCATCGCCCGCGCCCTGGCCATGGAGCCCAAGGTCCTGCTGCTCGACGAGCCGTTCGGCGCGCTGGACGCCCTGACCCGCGCCCACCTGCAGGACAGCGTCATGGAAATCCACGCCAGCCTGCGCAACACGGTGCTGATGGTCACCCACGATGTCGACGAGGCGGCCCTGCTGTCGGATCGCATCGTGATGATGACCAACGGGCCCCGCGCCGCGATCGGCCAGGTGCTCGAGGTCGCCCTCCAGCGTCCCCGCGACCGTCTCGCCGTCGCCGAGGATCCGACTTATATTCACGCTCGGGCGGCGGTGATCGAGTTCCTCTATGCGCGGCGCGCGGCCTAGGCTCCGTGGCCGAAAGGCGCGCCGCCTGGCCAGGACGGCGCCCTTTTTCATCGCTGGGTTGCGATTGACCACAGTTGAGATACCAATATCGGTCTCGCTGTAGCTCAGTTCGGGGAGCGCCTTGGCCGAACCCACGCCAGCAGGACTCCGGGGATCGAACGCCTTCGACCTGGCGCGACCTTCCGGCCCCGCGGTCGTTGTTCTGGTCGTCCTTGGCTTGGCCGGCGGCGTCCTGCTGACGGGCGGGCACAGGGTCTATCCCAACCTTCACACCATCCTCGACACAGGCGTCGGCCTTCTTTCGGGAATCCTGGCGCTGAAGTTGTGGGGGACCGGCGAACAGGAGCATGGCGATATCGCCAAGCGCCTCGCCCTCGTCTTCCTGGCGACTTGCGCCATGGAGATCGTCCATGTTCTCGTGACCGTCGAATGGTCGGGTCCCCTGGCCCCGATCAGGGCCTCCAGCGGGGTGTTGCGACCGTCGACATGGCCGCCGCCGTCCCTCCTGCTGCCGTTGGGCGTGATCGGTGCGCTGATCTGGCCCAAGAGCCGGCCGGGCCTCGCCGTCTTCGCCTCGGCGGTCCTGGCGGCGGCGATCACGCTGCTGGCCGCCTATCAGCGCCTGCCGATCTATCTCCCGCCGGGTGTCCTGGGAATCACTCGCCCGGCGATGATCCCGGCGCCCGTGCTCTGGGTCGTGGCGGCCTTCGTGGCGTGGCGCCTGGCCGACCGCGACCGGATCGTCAGGGCGCTGCCCATGACCGCGGCCGTCCTCGCGCTGGCCAACGCCGTCATGCTCTATTCGCGCTCGCCCGCCGACGCGCCCGCGATGGTCGCGCATCTGGGCAAGATAGCCGGCGACCTCACGCTGCTGTTCTTCCTGTTCCAGACGGCGGCGCGGGACATGCGGGACCGTGTCCACGTCGAGACGGCCCTGTCGGAACTCAACGCCGAACTGGACCAGCGCGTCGCCGAACGAACCGCGCAACTGGAAGCCGAAACCCAGGCGCGCCAGCAGGGCCAGCGCCTGCTCGAGGCCGTGGTCGAAAACTCGCCCGCCGTCATCTACGTCAAGGATCTCGACGGCCGGTACCTGATGGTCAATCGCCGCTACGGCGACATCTTCCACATCGACCGCGACGCCATGATCGGGCGCACGGACCACGACATCTTCTCCGTGGAGGTCGCCGACGCGTTCCGCGCCATGGACGTGCGCGTCGCCGCGGCCGACCAGCCGCTGACCGAGGAAGAGAGCGCCCCGCACGACGACGGGCCCCACGCCTACATCTCGGTGAAGTCGCCCCTGCGCGACGAAACGGGCCAAGTCTACGCCGTGTTCGGCATCTCCACCGACATCACCGAGCGCAAGGACGCCGAAGCCAAGCTGCACACCCAGCTCCAGCGGCTCAGCCTGCTGGACGAGATCACGCGCGCCATCGGCCAGCGGCAGGACAACCAAAGCATCTTCCAGGTCGTCGTGCGGAGCATCGAGGACCAGCTGCCCGCCGACTTCGCCTGTCTCTGCCTCTATGACGATCTGGAGCGGGCGCTGACGGTCGCCGCCGTTGGGGTGAACAGCCAGGCCCTGGCCCTGGAACTGGCCATGCCCGAGCGGGCCCGCGTCGACATCGACGAGAACGGCCTTTCGCAGTGTGTCCGTGGACGCCTTGTCTATGAGCCGGACATCGCCGAGGTTCCCTTCCCCTTCCCGCGACGGCTCGCGGGCGGCGGGCTTGGATCCATGGTCTGCGCGCCCCTGCAGGTCGAGAGCAAGGTGTTCGGCGTGCTGGTCGTGGCCCGCTTCCAGCCCAACGCCTTCGTCAGCGCCGAATGCGAGTTCCTGCGCCAGCTCAGCGAGCACGTGGCCCTCGCCGCCCACCAGGCCCAGCTGCACAGCGCGCTCCAGACCGCCTATGACGACCTGCGCCAGTCCCAACAGGCGATCCTGCAGCAGGAACGGCTGAAGGCCCTGGGCCAGATGGCCAGCGGCATCGCCCACGACATCAACAACGCCCTGTCTCCCGTCTCGCTCTATACCGAAGCGATGCTAGAAACCGAGCCGGGCCTCAGCCCCGCGGGACGCGGCCAGCTGGAAATCATCCGCCGCGCGGTCGAGGACGTGGGCCAGACCATCGGCAAGATGCGCGAGTTCTACCGGCTGCGGGAAACCCAACTCGAAACCGAGCCCGTCCAGCTGAACGAACTGGTCGGCCAGGTCCTGGAGCTCACCAGGGCGCGGTGGAACGACATGGCCATGCAGCGCGGCGTGGTCATCAAGGTCGAGACCGCCCTGGCCGACGATCTGCCGCCGGTGATGGGCGTGGCCAGCGAAATCCGCGAGGCGCTGGTCAATCTGGTGTTCAACGCCATCGACGCCATGCCCGATGGCGGGATTCTGGCGGTGAGCGCGGCCCGGGTCGCCACGGACGCCGGCGACGCCGTACGGGTCAGCGTCGCGGACGACGGAATCGGCATGGACGCCGAAGCGCGTCGGCGATGCCTGGAACCGTTCTTCACGACCAAGGGCGAACGCGGGACGGGCCTTGGCCTGGCGATGGTCTATGGGGTCGCGCAACGCCATGGCGCCGAGCTGGACATCCAGTCGTCGCCCGGCGCCGGCGCCGCCGTCTCGCTGACCTTCGCCCGGGCGACGGACGATCGCGTCGCCCCGGACGTCGTGGCCGCCCTTCCGCGGCGCCGGCTGCGCCTGCTGCTGGTGGACGACGATCCCGTGCTGCTCAAGGCCTTGAGCGACGCCCTGGAGAGCGACGGACATGTCGTGACCACCGCCAATGGCGGCGACGCGGGGATCGACATGTTCGTGGCCAGCCAAGGCGGCGACCGCTTCGACGCGGTCTTCACCGATCTCGGCATGCCCTATGTCGACGGTCGCCGCGTGGCCGCCGCGGTCAAGGGGCTGTCGGCCACGACACCCGTGATCCTGCTGACGGGCTGGGGCCAGGGACTGCTCGCCGACGAGGACATCCCGCCCCATATTGACCTGGTGCTGAGCAAGCCGCCCAAGCTGCGGGAACTTCGCGCGGCCCTCGCCCGCTTCACGACATGAGCAGCCCCATGGCCGAATCCAAAAATCCGGCGGAAGACGACATCCGGCGGACGCGCATCCTGATCGTGGACGACGAGGCGGCCAACCTCCAGGCCCTGCGCGTGACGCTCGCCGGCCAGGGCTTCGACGTCACCGGCTTCACCAATCCGGCCGAAGCGCTCGAGGCGATCACCCCCGACGCGTTCGACGTGCTGCTGACCGACCTGAAGATGCCCTCGACCACGGGCGTCGAGCTGCTGCAGAGGGCCCACGAGCGCGACCCCTATCTGTCCGGAGTCATCATGACCGGCGAAGGGTCGATCGCCTCGGCGGTGGAATCCATGCGCAGCGGCGCCGTCGACTATGTTCTCAAGCCCCTGAAGCTCAGCAATCTCCTGCCCGTCCTGGCCAGCGCCCGCACCCTCGGCCGGCTTCGGCGCGAGAACGACCAGCTCGAACAGAGCGTGCGCGCTCGCACCGCCGATCTGGAGCGCGCGCTCGAAGAGGTCGACCATCACGCCGCCGAGCGCCTCAAGGCCGAGCAGGCCCTGATGCAGGCCCAGAAGATCGAGGCCATCGGCCGTCTCACCGGCGGAGTCGCCCACGACTTCAACAACCTGCTCGCCGCGGTGATCGGCAACCTGGAGCTGTTGCAGCGCAAGCTTCCGCCCGAGGCCGAGCCCTGCCGGCGGTTCGTGGACAACGCCCTCAAGGCAGCCAATCGCGGCGCCAAGGTCACGGGTCAGTTGCTGGCCTTCTCCCGCACCCAGCGGCTGCGGCTGGAGCCGGTCGAGGTCGACGCGACCCTGCGGCGCAGCGACCCGCTCCTGCGCCAGGCCCTCGGCCCAGGGGTCGACCTCGAGGTGGACCTGGAGGCCGAAGGCGCCTGGGCCAGCACCGATGCGACGCAGCTGGAACTCGCGGCGCTGAATCTGATCGTCAACGCGCGGGAGGCGTTGTCGGATGGCGGCGTGGTGCGCCTGAGCACGCGCATCGAGGCTGATCGGATCGTCCTCGAGGTCGCCGACACGGGCGTCGGGATGACGCCGGAGGTGCTGGCGCGGGCCACCGAGCCGTTCTTCACCACCAGGACCGGGTCCGGCACCGGGTTGGGCTTGGCGCAGGTCCATGGCTTCGCGCGCCAGTGCGGCGGAGACTGCGAGATCGAGAGCGCCCCGGGCGTGGGAACGCGAGTCTGCATTTCGCTTCCCCGAACCGAGCCTCCCGTCCTGTGCGCGGAGCCGCCGCCGGAGCCGGTCGCGACGCAACGGGCCGGCCTGCGGGTGCTCGTCGTCGACGACGACCAGCACGTCCGCGAAAGCCTTTGCGAGGCCTTGGCCAGCGAAGGCTTCCTGGTGCGCTCGGCGTCGGACGGCCCCTCCGGGTTGGCGCAGCTGGAGGCGGAGACGCCGGACGCCGTGGTGCTGGACTATGCGATGCCGGGCATGACCGGAGCCGAGGTGGCGCGCCGCGCCCAGGCGACGCATCCTCACCTGCCGATCGTCTTCCTGAGCGGCTATGCCGACTCCCTGGCCCTGGACCAGATCGAAGCCGCCGCCGTCCTGCGCAAGCCGATCGCCATCGCCGACCTCAGCCGCGCGGTGCGCCTGGCGGTGGGTTAGCGTGGATTGCTTGGCGACCGCGCTCTAGGTGTGCAGCAATCTAAAGATGCTGACAGAAATGCGGAGAAGCGCCGAAGCGCTTGCTGAAGGCCCGGCTGAACTGGGTCGCCCCCTTGAAGCCCCAGCGGTTGTAGATGTCAGAGATCGAGCATTCGGCGTGCTGGGGGCTCGCCAGGTCCTGGCGGCAGCGCTCAAGCCGTCGCGTGCGCAAATAGCCGCTGAAGGTCTCGCCGTTCGCCCCGAACAGCTTTTGAACATAGCGCGGCGTGACCCCTTCGCTGTCGGCCAGTCGGCGCAGCGAAAGACCATGGTCGGGCATCTGACTTTCAATCGCCTGACGCAGCCGTCGCAGATGGGCGCGGCTCTCCAGGCCGCCACCTTCGCGCTCGAGGGTCCAGAGCGTGAAAAACTCGATCAACGCCCGTTCAACGGGCCGCAATTGCGGGGCGGTCAGATCGCCCAGGACATTGCCGGTCGCCCGCAACAGGCCCGACAGGATGCGGACACAGGCCCCCGCCGCGGCGAGGTGGCTGACGCGCGCGCCGGATGTTCCGTCCTCTTGGAGATCGGTGACAACCTGCGGCGCCCGAACGAACAACAATCGGCAACCCGCTTCCAGCTTGATCGCGACGGCTGGATCGCCCGTTCCGTAAGCAATGTCGCCCGGCGACATGACGTCGACCCTCTGCTCGGCGACCAGACTTGCCCGGCCGCTCAGCAAGGTGGCCATCCACGTGGCGTGCGGCTCCCGGCCGCCCCCATCGGAGACGAATTGGTTCGCCGCGTCGATCAGGACAAATTCGACACCCAGCGGCGAGGTCAGGCACAGCACGGAAGCGCCCAGGGTTTCGACGCCGGGGAAGGCGCTCACCGAAAAGCCCAGTCGTTCCATCGTGTCGCACCATTGGCGCGCGGTCTTCTGGCCATCGACGCTGAACGACCACGCCGTCATGGGCGCCGCGCCACGGTTCGAGGCCTCTCCCGTGCCTCGGTCAGCAGGCCGGGCCTTGAGCCGCTTGGGCCGTTGGACGGATGCCATCTTCCACCGCGCTCCCGATGATCTGATCCACGCTAGGAGCAGCGCTCAGCGGCTTCTTGCCCAGGCACGTCCAATAAGTTGTCGCGTCCAGA
>Ga0209758_1002247_pt1 | contig 20049 bp, 16 predicted proteins | sample AraplaMF_Col_mMF_FD_184258 | JGI IMG/M metagenome (GOLD analysis project Ga0209758, IMG submission 184258) | Arabidopsis root microbial communities from the University of North Carolina, USA - plate scrape MF_Col_mMF (SPAdes) (version 2) | ecosystem: Host-associated > Plants > Roots > Endosphere...
GGGTGATGCTGGGCGTCTGGAGCTATCTGCGCCAGTTCATGTACACCAAGTGGGTGATCGTCGTGGACCACGACATCAACGCCCGCGACTGGAAGGACGTGATGTGGGCGATCAGCACCAAGATGGATCCCGCGCGGGACATCACGGTGATCGAAAACACACCGATCGACTATCTCGACTTCGCCAGCCCCGAGAGCGGGCTCGGCTCGAAGATCGGCCTGGACGCGACGGACAAGCTGCCGCCCGAGACCCATCGCGAATGGGGCGAGGAGATCCGCATGGACCAGGCGGTAATCGACGCGGTCTCGGAAAAGTGGGCCCGGCTGGGCCTGCCGGGGGATGGCAAGCCGATCTGGAAGGCGAAGTAGAAGGTCCTCCCCCTGTGGGGGAGGTGTCGGCGCAGCCGACGGAGGGGGGAGCTGGCTGAACCTGCCCACTACTCCCCCCACCGGCGCTGCGCGCCGCCTCCCCCACAGGGGGAGGGTCTGGGTTTATGCACCGCCGTGACCAGCACGTAGCTGAGCAGCATCAGCAGATACCAGGCGCCCAGTTTTCCCGGCGACACCATCGTCCAGCCGTGGCGCTGGCTGGGATAGGCCCAGGCGCCGGCCAGGGTGCCCAGGTTCTCGGCCAGCCAGATGAACAGCGCCACCAGGACGAAGCCCAGCAGCAGCGGCATGCGGCGCGGCGTCCGGTCCGGCGTGAACACCACCCAGGTCCGGCCGAAGATCACCGCCGAGGCCACGAACAGGCCGATCCGGATGTCCGGCCCGTAGTGGTGGGTGAAGAAGTTTAGATAGGCCAGGATCGCCAGCGTCCAGGTGGTCCAGATCGGCGGATAGCCCGTGAACCGGAAGTCCATCAATCGCCAGGCCCGGGCTATGTAGCTGCCGACGCAGGCGTACATGAAGCCGCTGAACAGCGGCACGCCGGCGATCTTCAGCAGGCCGGGCTCGGGATAGATCCATGAGCCGTGGGCGGTCTTGAACACCTCCATCGCCGTGCCAACCCCGTGGAAGACGCCGATCACCGCCGCCTCGTCCCAGCGTTCCAGCTTCAGGGCCAGCAGCGCGACCTGGATGGCCAGGGCGGCGAGGACTAGGACGTCGTAGCGGGCCAGGGCCGCGCCGGAAGGCCACCACAGGTGGGTGCCGACGATCAGGGCCAGCATCAGCCCGCCGAACAGGCAGGCCCAGGCCTGCTTGAGCCCGAACAGCAGGAACTCGTAGGCCCAGCCGTTGAGGCGGGCACGCACGGCCCAGGGCCGCGCCCAGACGTCCAGCGCCGCGACCCGTTCCGTGATCCACGCTTTGACGCCCGGCGAGGGGGCGCCATATGTCGTCGCATGACCTCCCAGATCTTCCCCGCCGCCGCCGACAAGACCGCCCTGGAGCGCGGCGCCGCCATCACGCCGCGGTTCGACGCCAACGGCCTGGTCGCCGCCATCGCCCAGCACGCCGACACCGGCGAGATCCTGATGTTCGCCTGGATGAACGACGAGGCGCTGAAACTGACCCTCGACACCGGGATCGCCCACTATTTCAGCCGCTCGCGAGGCAGCCTCTGGAAGAAGGGCGAGACCAGCGGCCAGCTGCAGGTCGTCACCGAGCTGCGGATCGACTGCGACCAGGACGCCGTGCTGATCAAGGTCCGCCCGCAGGGCGACGGCGGCGCCTGCCACGTGGGCTTCCGCTCGTGCTTCTACCGCATCTGGGAGAACGACCGGCTGGTCGAGCGCGAGGCTTAGGGCTCTTCTCATGCCGCCACCCTCGGCCAAGGGCGTCCAGCCGATGGCGACGGGATTTGCAGATCGCGTGGAGATCGCGCCGTGACGACCACCCAAGCCCTGATCGCCTTCGCCCTGGCCGCGGGCCTGCTGACCCTCACGCCCGGCCTGGACACCGCCCTGGTGCTGCGCACGGCGGCCGCCGAGGGTTGGCGGCGGGCGAGCGCCGTGGCGGTGGGGATCGGCCTGGGCTGCCTGGCCTGGGGCGCGGCGGCGGCGTTCGGGGCCGGGGCCCTGCTGGTGGCCTCGCGGACCGCCTACACGATCCTGAAGTGGGCGGGGGCGGCCTATCTGGTCTGGCTGGGCGTCAACCTGCTGCGCCGGCCGCGCCAGCGGTTCGAGACCGGGGCCGACGCCGCGCCGCCGGCCGGCGGCCTGGCCGCGGCCCTGGCCAAGGGCTTCTGGAACAACCTGCTGAACCCCAAGGTCGGGGTGTTCTACGTGTCGTTCCTGCCGCAGTTCATCCCGGCCGGCGCCAATCCCGCCGTCTTTGGCCTGCTGCTGGCTTCGATGCACGTGGTCATGGGCCTGGCCTGGGCCGGCGGCCTGATCCTGGCCACCGCCCCGATCGCCCGGGCGCTGAGGCGGCCCGGGGTGGTCAAGTGGCTGGACCGGGTGACCGGCGGGGTGTTCGTGGCGTTCGGCGTACGGATCGCGCTGGAGCGGCGGTAGGGGTGGGACTTTCGACCCTACCGAAACCCGCTTTTCCATGCCGCCGGGCAGACTTGGGTGGCTGCAACGCCGTGCGAAAACCCTCGTCCTTCGACAGGCTCAGGATGAGGGTTTTATCGAACCGTCCACGCCCCGGTCCCGGATCTTCGCGCTGCGCGCTCGTCCGGGACGACAACGTCAGGCGGGCTTCGGGTCCAGCCCGCCTCAGCCCTCCGCCAGCGCCTTGACCCCGCCGCTGTCGCCCGGGGTCACCACGAACCGCTTGAGCACCCGGGTCTGGTACTGGGGATCCAGGATGGTCGAGACGGCGATCAGCTCGCCCGTCGCCCGGCCGTGCTCGAGGGTCAGCAGCAGGAAGCCCTTGGCGGCCTGGTCGGTGAACTTCACCTCCTTGTTGCGCGCCACATAGGCCTGGTCCAGCGGCGCGCCGGGCAGGTAGTCGCCATAGCCGGGCGAGGTCACCGAGGTGACGCCGAACTCGGCCGCCACCCGCGTGGCGCCCGCGTCGTCCCACAGCTCGTTGGCCCAGAAGGCGTGGCTGTCGCCCGACAGCACGATCGGCCTGGCCTTGTAGGCCTTGAAGATGTCGTGGACCCGGGCCCGGTCGGCCGGATAGCCGTCCCAGGCGTCCAGGTTGCCGGGCGCGCCGGCCTGGGACAGGCCGCGGCTCTGCTCGACCGGCTTGGCGACGTAGTCCGGCAGCTTGGCCAGCAGGGCCGCGTAGGCCGCCTCGCCCATGGTCGCCTTCAGGTCCGGCGGGACCACCCGGGCCATCACCACCTGGTTGCCCAGCACCTGCCAGGCGACGCCGCCCTTCATCGAGGCGTCGACCTCGCGGGCCAGCCATTGCTCCTGGCCCTGGCCCATCATCCGGCGGTCGGGATCGGCCAGCTTGGCGGCGAAGACCGCGAAGTCGGGCTTGCCGTCCTTGACCGGCAGGTCGTGGGCGTAGTCCAGCTGGTGGGTGCGGGCCGTCAGCCGGGTCTCGGTCATCAGCAGGGTGACGACGTCACCGAACTGGAAGCGCCGCCAGGACGCCTCGGGCAGGGTCCCGGCCGCCGGCTCGCGGATCGGCATCCACTCGTAATAGGCCTTGATCCCGGCGGCCTTGCGCTTGGCCCAGTCGCCCTCGGTGGCGGGCTGGTGGTTCTCGGCCCCGCCGATCCAGCTGTTGTCGGCGGTCTCGTGGTCGTCCCAGACCACGATCCACGGCGCGCGCGCGTGGGCGGCCTGCAGGGCGGGGTCGGTCTTGTAGAGGGCGTGGCGGCGGCGATAGTCGGCCAGGCTGAGCAGCTCGCGCGGCGGATCGGGCACGCGGGTCCTGGCGGTCGGCGAGGCCATGCCGTAGTCGTCCGGCGCGGCGCCGTACTCGTAGATGTAGTCGCCCAGGTGCAGCACGGCGTCGACGCGCGGCAACTTGGCGATCGCGTCATAGGCGTTGAAATAGCCGTTCGGGTAGAGGCTGCAGGAGGCCACGGCCAGGACGACGTCGCGGACCTGACCCTTGGGCAGGGTGCGCGTGCGGCCCCCGACGCCCTTGCCGAACGGCTTGCCGTTCTTCACGTACCGGAAGCGATAGAAATAGTCGGTCGCCGGCTTCAGGCCCGTGACGTCGACCTTGACCGTGTAGTCCCGCGCCGGGGTCGCCGTGGCCTGGCCCTGGCGGACGATGGCCTTGAAGGCCGGGTCCGTCGCCACGTCCCAGCGCACGGCGATCGGGGCGGTCGTCGCCTCGGCCGTGATCCGGGTCCACAGCACCACCCGGTCCTCCAGCGGGTCGCCCGAGGCGACGCCGTGCAGGAACGCGGCCCGGCCGGCGAACAGCTTCCGGGGCGCGGCGGCCATCGCCTCGCCGGCCGCGCTCGCGCCGCCCAGGCCGAAGAGGGCCAGGGCCCTGCGTCTGTCGATGGTCATGCTCAACTCCCCGGGGATTCACGGCGCCGCTTGGGCCTTCTCGTGCGTTAGCCCCCGGAGACAACAGTAGGATGACGACGCCTGTCCAGCGGAGGTCTCCGCCGGTCCGACAAAAAATCGGGTAACGACGCGCCGGGCCGGCGCACTCTCGAGGAGAGCGTCACGCAAGACAGGTTCCGTGCGCCAGATTTCCGAGGGCGCTCCGCGACGAGAACCTCACACCTTGGTGGCGCGGATCGCCGGTGGCGGTCATCAGCAAGGTGGTGCGGACCGCGCGCATCGACTATCCCCTTGCGGACGCAAGGCTTGAACCCGAGCCATTGGGCGCGGGCGATGTCCGCGACGCGACAGCCCCGTGACGGAGCCCTGAAGACGCCTTGATCCCGCCGACCGCCCCGCTCGTCGACGACGAGATCGACGACCTGGACGCTTCCGAAGCCGGCGCGGGCGCCGGCGGCGAGGTCGTGCGGATCGACCTGGGCCCGGACCTGGCCGGCCAGCGGCTGGACAAGGCCCTGGCGACCGCCGCGCCGGACCTGTCGCGGGCTCGCCTCCAGGCCCTGATCGCCGCCGGCCAGGTGTCGCTGGTGGTCGAGGGCCGCGACCTGCGCCCGATGACCGACGGCAAGGCCAAGGCCCCGGCCGGCGCCTACCAGGTGGTGGTCCCGCCGCCGGTCGCCGCCGAGCCCGAGCCGGAGGACATCCCGCTGGCCGTGCTCTACGAGGACGCCCACCTGATCGTCGTCGACAAGCCGCCGGGCATGGCCGCCCACCCGGCCCCCGGCTGCGAGACCGGCACCCTGGTCAACGCCCTGCTGTTCCACTGCGGGGCCAGCCTGTCGGGGATCGGCGGGGTGGCGCGGCCCGGTATTGTCCATCGCCTGGACAAGGAGACCTCCGGCGTGATGGTCGCGGCCAAGACCGACGCCGCCCACCAGGGGCTGTCGGCCCTGTTCGCCGCCCACGACATCGACCGCATGTACCTGGCCCTGACCCGCGGCGCGCCCCATCCGCCGGTCGGCACGATCACCACCCAGCTGGGCCGCTCGCCCGGCGACCGCAAGAAGATGGCGGTGCTGAAGTCGGGCGGCCGCGAGGCGATCACCTACTATCGGGTGGAGAGGACCTTCGGCGGCGACAAGCCGCTGGCCGCGCGGGTGGCCTGCCGGCTGGAGACCGGCCGCACCCACCAGATCCGCGTGCACATGGCCAGCAAGGGCAGTCCCTGCCTGGGCGACCCGGTCTACGGCGCCGGCGCCCCGGCCGCGCCGGTCAAGGCGGCGCTCAACGAGATCGGCTTTTCCCGCCAGGCCCTGCACGCCGCGGTGCTGGGCTTCGTCCACCCGATCACCGGCGAAACCCTGCGGTTCGAGACCCCCCTGCCGCCGGACATGGCGGCGCTGGAGGCCGCCCTTGAAGCCCTGTGAGCCGCTTCCCAGCTAGACCTTGCCTGGCCGATACATTCAGGCCCTAATTCGGTTACAGATCGCGCCCAAGGTGGCGGGGTCGGAGGTTTCGTCCATGTTCGCGTCCCGCATCGCCCTCGCCGCCGCCCTCCTGGCCCTGCCCTTGACGGCCCCCGGCGCCGCGCTCGCCCGCTCGGCCGACGACGAGGTGGTGACCACCGCCGCCGCCCGCGCCACCCGGCCGCCGACCGAGGCCGAACTGGAGAAGGCCAAGGCCGACGCCCAGGCCCGTGAGCAGGCCGAACGCGCCAAGCCGGTCGCCGTCGACCCGCTGTCGGCCTGGATGGCCGATGCGCCTCCGGTCCAAGGCGATCCGATCCACTATGCGCCGCGCGCCGAGCTCGACGTGAACGGCTACCCGCTGGACAAGGACGGCAAGCGCCAGGTGCACGGCGAGATGGGCGTCAGCGTCGGCACCGGCGGCTATCGCAGCGGCTATGTCTCCAGCCTGATCCCGGTCGGCGAGACCGGCACCCTGGGCATAGCCGTCAGCCAGACCGACTTCGGCAAGCATGGCGGCTACGGTTACGGCGGCTATGGCGGCTACGGCGGCTACGGCGGGTATGGCGGCGGATACGGCTACGGCTGGGGGCCGCGCGGCGGCACGTCCCAGTCCCTGGCCCTGTCGCTGGACATGCGCGGCGGCGGCGGACGCGCCAAGTCCGACACGCCGGAAGGCTGCGCCCCCGGCTTCCGCGACGGCGACCGCTATGTCGAGCCGGTCTGGGTCACCGAAATGCGCGGCGACAAGAGTTGCGCGGCCGCAACGCGACCCTAGGCGCCACGCGCGACGAGGCCCGCGCCTGAGACCTATCGCCTCGGGGGCGAACGAACGGGTCTTGTTCGCCGATACTTAAGAGCTTGCGGTCAAGGTGCCCGCCTCAGGGCGTCATCGGACCGATCTATGCAGCCGGAAATTACCGCTTTCCATCACCCCGCCACCGGGCGGGTGACCTATCTGATCGCCGATCCGGCCACCCTGCTCTGCGCGTTCGTCGACCCCGTCCTCGACTACGACCCGTTGACCCAGGCGGTCGACACCCGCTTCGTCGACGCCATCATCGCCGACGTCCGCGCCAAGGACCTGGGGCCGACCTGGATCCTGGAAACCGGCCTGCATACCGACCACCTGTCGGCCGCCGGCCACCTGAAGTACGAGACCGGCGCCTCGATCTGCATCGGCGCCCCGGTGCTGGACAGCCTCAGGCGCCTGGTCCCCGTGCTGGGGAGCGACGGCGTCGACCTGGACGGCTGGGACTTCGACAAGCTGGCCCAGGACGGCGAGGCCCTGCCCATGGGCGGGATCGAGATCACCGCCATCGCCCTGCCCGGCCGCCTGCCCGGGGCCACCGCCTACCAGGTCGGCGACGTGGTCTTCGCCGGCTCGGCCCTGCTGCCGCCGGACCAGGGCCTGGACGACAGCGCCGCCCCGGGCGCCGACGCCGCCGGACAGCACGCCGCCGCCCGCCGGCTGCTGGGCCTGCCGCCCGAGACCCGCCTGCTGGTCGGCCAGACCGGCGCGGACGCCGAGGCCTGGAACACCACCGTCGGCGACCAGAAGGCCCGCAACATCGACGCCGGCGACGCCGTGCCGGCCGAGGCCTTCGTCGCCCGCCGCGCCGCCGTCCTGGCCACGCCCGGCCCCCTGGCCGCCCCGGCCCTGCAGGTCGGGATCCGCGCCTTCCGCCTGCCGCCCGAAGGCGAGGACGGCAAGCGCTTTCCCCCCGTCGACCTCAGTTCCATTTAAAAACGGACTTGCCTTGCCCTGGCCACGCGCCTAGATGCTTCGCACGCGAAGAACTTGACGCCTGACGAACCGGGAGACGCCGCCGTGGCCGAAGACAAGAGCGCCGAACTGACCGCCGCCCAGGCCGGCAAGCTGCCGGGCCTGCTGGGCCTGGAATGGACGCAGGCGGTCCCCGGCCGCGTGACCGGCCGCATGACCGTCGCCAGGCATCACATGGCTCCCAACGGCTTCCTGCACGCCGCCAGCGTCATCGCCCTGGCCGACAGCGCCTGCGGCTACGGCTGCGTGGTGTCGCTGCCCGACGGCGCCAGCGGCTTCACCACCATCGAGCTGAAGTCCAACTTCCTGGGCACGGTGCGCGAGGGCGGCGGCGTGGCCTGCGAGGCGAGCCTGGTCCATGGCGGCCGCAACACCCAGGTCTGGGACGCGATCGTCACCGCCGAAGCCACCGGCAAGACCATCGCGCTTTTCCGCTGCACCCAGATGGTTCTCTACCCCAAGGCCTGAGGCCCCGGCCGCCTCCTGGCCGGAAACCGCGGCCCGCGACACAAAAGCTTGTCGCAGGCTCTTGCACTCTTCCGGCGACGCCGCTAGGTATCCCGCCCTCACTCAAGGCACGCCTCCGGGCGGCCCCTGAAGACCCCCTGGAGAGGTGGCAGAGTGGTCGAATGTACCGCACTCGAAATGCGGCGTGCCTGGAAGGGCACCGTGGGTTCGAATCCCACCCTCTCCGCCACTAACCCCAGAAAACTCGACCTCGCTCGCCGACGGCCGTCGCGCCCCTCAGCGGATCGTGACGCGCTTGACGAGGATCGTGTCGCCGCCGTCGACGGCGGGGACCTTGGCCTCGATCACCTCGACCTCGGCGCCCGCGTCACGGAATTCGTCAAGGCGGGCGGCGGTCTGGGAACCGAAGGCGGTGGCCGGCAGGCTGATGGCGAAGCTGCCGCTGCCCCGGATGGCCTGCATGACCAGCTCGTCGGTCAGGTAGTAGCGCGCCCAGTAGCGGTCCGGGTCGGTGGCCATGACGTGGGCGGCCTCGGCCTGCCGGGCCTGCTCCTCGTCACGGCGCGCCTGCACCAGCTTGGCGTCCTCGCGCGCCATCGCCAGCTCGGTCTTGAACGACATCGAGACCTCCCTTCAAGCCGAAGACAACCTCAACTACGCTTTTGTGGACAACACCACTTTAGCGTCCGAAAACGACGACGCAAGGCGTCGGCGGTCGCCAGTCGCGCGCCGGGCGGCTAGCGTCGGCGCGAGTCGCCTGAGCGGAGTCCTGTCGTGAGCGCCGATCCCACACCCGCCCCGCGCCCCTGGTGGAAGGACGCGGTCGTCTACCAGATCTATCCGCGCTCGTTCCTCGACAGTAACGGCGACGGGATCGGCGACCTGCCGGGGATCACGGCGCGGCTGGACTATCTGAAGGCCCTGGGCGTCGACGTGGTCTGGCTCAGCCCCCATTTCGACAGCCCCAACGCCGACAACGGCTACGACATCCGCGACTATCGCAAGGTGATGGCCCAGTTCGGGACCATGGCCGACTTCGACGCCATGCTGGCCGGGATGCGGGCCCGCGGCATCCGGCTGATCATCGACCTGGTGGTCAACCACAGCAGCGACGAGCACGCCTGGTTCGTCGAGAGCCGCAAGGGCCGCGACAACCCCTATCGCGACTACTACATCTGGCGCGACGGCAAGGCGGCCGACCTGGGCGGCGGCCCGCCCAACAACTACACCGCCTTCTTCGGCGGCCCGGCCTGGACCTTCGACGAGGCGACCGGCCAGTACTACCTGCACTATTTCGCGGCCAAGCAGCCCGACCTGAACTGGGAGAACCTCAAGGTCCGGCAGGAGGTCCACGACCTGATGCGGTTCTGGCTGGACAAGGGCGTATCGGGCTTCCGAATGGACGTCATCCCGTTCATCGCCAAGCCGCCCGGCCTGCCGGACCTGACGCCGGACGAGCTGCGCGCCCCGCAGTTCGTCTACGCCGCCGGGCCCCGGCTGCATGACCATCTGCGCGAGATGCGCCGCGAGGTTCTGGACCGTTACGACACCCTGACCGTCGGGGAAGCGTTCGGCGTCCGCCCCGACCAGGCCCGCGACCTGATCGACAGCCGTCGTCGCGAACTGGACCTGGTGATCAATTTCGACATCGTGCGGATGGACATCGACGGCTGGCGCAAGACGTCCTGGACCCTGCCTCGGTTGAAGGCCCTCTACACCGAACTGGACCAGGCGGCCGGGCCGTTCGGCTGGAACACGGTGTTCCTGTCCAACCACGACAATCCGCGCTCGGTCTCGCATTTCGGCGACGACGATCCGGCCTGGGTCGAGCGCTCGGCCAAGACCGTCAACGCCTTGATCCTGACCCAGCGCGGCACGCCGTTTCTCTACCAGGGCGAGGAGCTGGGCATGACCAACTATCCGTTCCAGGCCCTGGACGACTTCGACGACCTGGAGGTGGCCGGCCGCTGGCGCGACGTGCGCCACCGGGTGTCGGAGGAAGAGTACCTGGCCAACGCCCGGGCCATGGGCCGCGACAACAGCCGCACGCCGATGCAGTGGACGGACGGCCCGAACGGCGGCTTCACCACGGGCAGGCCCTGGCTGGCGGTCAATCCCAACGCCGCGGCGATCAACGCGGCGGACCAGGCCGCGCGGCCGGACTCGGTGCTGGCCCATACCCGGGACCTGATCGCCTTCCGGCGAGGGTCGGTCGACCTGCGCGAGGGCGACTACCGCGACATCGACCCTGATCACCCGCGGGTCTTCGCCTACCGCCGGGGGGAGCGGATCCTGGTGCTGCTGAACTTCGGCCGCGAGCCGGTGCGCTACGCCCTGCCGGGCGGCCTGGCGGTGGAGGGCGCGGCGTTCGGAAGCGCCGAGGTCGACGGACAGACCGTGGCGCTGGCGGGCTGGGACTTCGCGATCCTGACCGTCAGCGATCTCTAGGCCGCCGGAGCCAGCGCCCGAGCCAGAAGATCCCGAAGCCGATGGCGATCGGCACGCCGCCGATGACCAGGACCAGCAGCAGCATGCCGCCCGCTTCGCCCCCGCCGCTTCCCGCCGTGGAGATGACGAAGACCAGCGAACACAGGCCGCACAGGGTCATCATCAGCACGCCCACCGCCATCAGCAGCGCCCCGAACAGCCTGGCGACGGGATCGCGCCGCTCCTGATCCGAACTCATGTCGCTCTCCCCTGACCCCGTGCGAGCGCCCCGCCCCCCGCCGCGCCCGGTCGGTAGAAGGTGTTGTAGGTATCGAACGGAATGATCCGTCCGTCCGGCTCGACGAAGTGCACGCACGAGCGCTTCACCGTCCCCAGGTCGAAATTGTAGCGGTCCAGGAACTGCGAGACGACGACCCGGAAGGTGTGCTCGTAGGCCAGGCTCTGGGGCACGGCGGCCTGCGGCAAGCAGCACAGCAGGGCCGCCAGCTTGTCGGAGGTGTCGGCCTGGGCCGTGGACAGCGACAGGAGGTCGAAGATCTTCTGCTGCAGCTCGGGATAGGCCTCGAACGTCACCGTGCTGGGCGCGGCGGCGACGAACAGCTCGCGCGGCAGCAGGGACGTCACCGGCGCCACATCCTGGCCGTTGCGCAGGCCGTAGCCGATGCAGATCTGGTCGGGATTGCACGGCAGCGGAATCAGGTCCTCAAGGGCGAAGACCCCCGCCTCGGCGATCCGGCGGCGCACCTCGGTCAGGACGATGCGGTGGTCCCGGGCGTCGAAGCCGTCGTTGCGGCCGGCGTCCTGGATCGGCTGGAAGGTCACGCCGCGCACGCAGCGCCAGGTCAGGGCGAAGCGGACGATGTCGGCGATCTCGTCGTCGTTGACGCCCTTCTTCAGGGTCACCACCAGGGTCGTGGAGATGTTGTTGCGCTCCAGCGCCTCCAGGGCCTGGGTGCGGACCCTGACCAGGTCGGCGCCGCGCAGCTGCATCAGGGCGTCGCGCTTGAGGCTGTCGAACTGCAGATAGACCTCGAACCTGGGCATATAGGTCGCCAGGCGCTCGGCGAAGCCGGCCTCGCGCGCGATCCTCAGGCCGTTGGTGTTGATCATCAGGTGGCGGATCGGACGGGCCCGGGCCGCCGACAGGATCTCGAAGAACTGCGGATGCAGGGTGGGCTCGCCGCCCGACAGCTGCACCAGGTCGGGCTCGCCCTCGGAGGCGACGATCACGTCCAGCATGCGCTCCACCTCGGCCAGGGGCCGATGGGCGTCCAGGCTGGTCGACGAGCCGGCGAAGCACACCGGGCAGCTCAGGTTGCAGGCCTCGTTGATCTCCAGGACGGCCAGGCAGGAATGCTGCTCGTGGTCGGGGCACAGGCCGCAGTCGTAGGGACAGCCATGGTCGGTGCGGGTCTGGACGGCCAGCGGCCGGTCGCCGGGCTTGAGCCAGTCCTTCTGGGCCTTCCAGTAGCCGAGGTCGTCGGCGATCAGGGTCTTCTGGACCCCGTGCTCGCGACAGCGCTTCAGGTAGTAGACCCGTTCGCCCTCGGCGATGATCTTGGCGGGGACCAGCGCCAGGCAGGCCTCACACAGGCTGGTGGTCTGGCCCAGGAACAGATAGGGGGCCGTCTTGCGCGAGGCGCTCCCGCCGTCGATCGGCGCGGTAATAGACCCATCCATAGATCACCAGCCCCACGCATAGCAGATGGAAGAGGTTAAACGGCCCGATCAACCGGGGATAGGGCTTTAGGAATTCCCAGCAGAACCGCTGCAGCCCGTACCAGCCGCACATCAGGTAGAAGCCGCGGCGCATCGCCCAGTCCCGGCGGCGCGCCAGGCCCGCCAGGTAGACGCCCAGGAACAGGGCCATGCTGGCCGATTCGTAGAGCTGCACCGGATGGCGGCCCACCCCGTCGCCCAGGTCCACCGCCCAGGGCAGGCGGGTCGGCGCGCCATGGGTGTCGTCCGCCAGGCCGGCGAAGAAGCAGCCGAGCCGGCCGATCACCACGCCGAGGCTGAACGAGCCGACGAAGACCCCGCCGGTCGAGCCCTTGACGCCGCGCAGAGCCTTGTAGAGCTCGACCCCGACGATGGCGCCGACCAGCGCGCCGGCCACGCTGTGCGACAGGGCCGGCGCGTGCTCGCGCAGCGAATTGAGCGAGCCGGCCAGCCAGGCGCCGGGAATGGCCCCCAGGGCCAGAAACAGGAAATAGCCGCCGTCGATCCGGGTCGCCACCGGCCGGACCTGGTCCTTGAGCCGCCAGCGATAGACGGCGACCGTCGAGACGGTCCCCGCGCCCCAGGCCAGCAGGTCGAAGGGCAGGTGCGCCCAGGGGGCCGTCGCGACGGGGATCATGGGACGAAACAGCCCCCATCGGTCGCCGCTTCGCAAGCCCGCCGGATGCGAAAAAGGACGCCCGCCGCCGGCGGACGCCCTTTCGTCGCTTCCGGAAGGACCTACGCCTTGATGAAGGCCAGCAGGTCCGGATTGATGATCTCCGGATGGGTGGTGCACATGCCGTGCGGCAGGCCCGGATAGGTCTTCAGCGTGCCGTGCTTGAGCAGCTTGATGCCCAGCTTGGCGGAATCCTCGATCGGCACGATCTGGTCGTCCTCGCCGTGCATCAGGAAGACCGGCACGTCGACCGACTTGAGGTCGTCGGTGAAGTCGGTTTCCGAGAAGGCCTTGATGCAGTCGTAGTGGGCCTTGGCGCCGCCCATCATGCCCTGGCGCCACCAGTTCTCGACCGTGGCCGGCGAGACCTTCGCGCCCGGGCGATTGTAGCCGTAGAACGGGCCGGCCGCGACATCGTGGAAGAACTGGGCGCGGTTGGCGTTCTGGGCGGCGCGGAAGCCGTCGAACACCTCTATCGGCAGGCCGCCGGGGTTCTTGTCGGACTTGACCATGATTGGCGGCACCGCGCCGATCAGCACCACCTTGGCCACGCGACCCGGCTTGGCCCGAGCGGCGTAGTGGATGGCCTCGCCGCCGCCGGTCGAGTGACCCACGTGCACGGCGTTCTTCAGGTCCAGGTGGTCGGTCAGGGCGATGACGTCGGCGGCGTAGGTGTCCATCTCGTTGCCGGTGTCGGTCTGGGTCGACCGGCCGTGGCCGCGACGGTCGTGGGCGATGACCCGGAAGCCCTCGCCCAGGAAGAACATCATCTGGTTGTCCCAGTCGTCGGCGCTCAGCGGCCAGCCGTGGTGGAACACGATCGGCTGGGCGGTCTTGGGGCCCCAGTCCTTGTAGAAGATCTGCGTACCGTCCTTGGTGGTGACGAAGCCGCTGCTCATTTTCGTGTCTCCTGGGGATTTGGGCGAGGCCTTGGGCGTCGCCGCGGACGATGGGGTCGGCGCGAGGGACGGAAGGGCGGCCACGAGGGCCAGGCCCAGGCCGCTGGTGACGACGCCGCGCCGCGAGGCGCCGTCCTGCTCGCTGGAAGATGTGGTCATGCCCCGCCTCTCTGCCGGCCTGGCGGAAGGACCGCCAGGTTCGGGCCGGAGGCTAGGCCGTTCGTCGCGCCAGGGCTTGGACATGCCTGCCGTGACTTGAAGGTTCTTCGCGCCTGACAGCGTTGCCGCCCAGGCGAGATCAGACTTCCAGGCGGAAGAAGGTGTTGGCTGTCAGCCGGCCAAGGCGGGGATCGGCGTCGGCCGGGCGGTCGGTCAGCAAGCCAGCGTGCAGCAGGTTGCTGGCGTAGACCACGATCCGGTTGAAGACCGGCGCGACCACCGCGATCTGCTCGTAGAGGGCGTTGGAGGCCGTGATGTAGCCGCCCTGGTCGCCCGCCCCGTCGGCCATCTCCCGGCGCAGGGCGGCCAGATAGGCCGGGCCGCGCACGGGGTCGACCGCCTCGAAGCCGGTGGCGCGGTGGCGGTAGAAGGCCGTGCCGCCATGCGGCGGGCCGCACAGATAGTGCAGGATCGCCAGCTGGGCCGGGGCCGTGGTGTCGATGTGCGGCAGGCGCTGGGCCGGGCTGGCCTGGTCGGCCGGCAGGGTCGCCATCGACAGGGCGCAGGTGACATGGGCCCGGCCGTCGGGCGGCGCGCCGAAGGTCGTCGCCAGGTGCGGCCGCAGGGCGGTGACCAGCGCCCGCACATAGCCCGGCGGCGCGGGGGCGCGAACGCCGGGATAGAAGTTGGCGGCGGCCTTGACCGGGGCCAGGGCGGCCGTCTCGGCCGCGAAGGCGACCAGGCCTTCCGCGCCCGTCAGCAGGCCATCGACGACCAGCACCGGATGGCCCTCGCGACCGATCCGCAGCGCCTCGACGCGCGGATCGGGACCCGGCGCGAAGGCGGACCCGCTCACCGCCGTGGCGCCTCGCCGGCCTCGGCCGTGGCGAGGTCGGGCGCCTTGGTCGAGAAGCCGCGCGTATAGACGTCGGTCAGCAGGGCGCGATGGTCGGGCAGGCTGGCGGCGGCGCGCAGCCCCGCCTCCCGCACCCGCGCGAAGTCGGCCCGGGCCAGGTCGCCATGGACGTGCGCCGCCGGGTCGACGGTGGTCTCGAACCCCATGCCGTACAGAATGTACTGGTAATTGAAGTACTTGAAGCTCTCGTGCAGGTTCGGAAAGTCGAACACGTTGGGCGGGCGGTGCTTCCACATCGCCAGATGGTCGCGCAGGGTCTCGGGGATCGAGGCCGGGTCGGCGTTGTCGGTCCAGAAACGGTTGTCGGTGCGCTGGCTCAGGCAGTAGTGCAGCTTGATGAAGTCGATGGCCCGCAGGTAGCGGTCGGTCATCGCCGTGTTGAACTGGCGGGCGGCGGCGTCCATCGCGCCCTGGCGCGGCAGGTTGCGGGCCAGCATGTAGGCGGCGGCCTCGATCAGCACGATGCCGGTCGATTCCAGCGGTTCCAGGAAGCCGCCGGACAGGCCCACGGCGACGCAGTTCCCGATCCAGTGCCGGTCGCGATGACCGACCTTCAGCTTCAGCAACCGCGGCGTCAGCCCTTCGCCCGCCTTGCCGACATAGCCACGCAGGACCTGCTCGGCGCGATCGTCGGTAGTGTGGCGGCTGGAATAGACATAGCCCGTGCCCCGCCGGTCCGGCAGGCCGATGTCCCAGGTCCAGCCCGCCTCGTGGGCGGTCGAGATCGTGGTGGTGGCCACCGGGGCGCCGGGGCGGTCATAGGGGACCTGCAGGGCCAGGGCCCGGTCGACGAACAGGGTGTCGCCCTTGTCGATCCAGGCCGAGCCCATCGCCTCGCCGATCAGGGCGCCGGCGAAGCCCGTGCAGTCGACATAGAGGTCGGCGACCAGGTCGCCGTGCTCGCGGGTGGTGACCGAGGCGATCGAGCCGTCCCCGGCCTTGTTGACCGCCAGCACGTTGCCCAGCAGGTGCCGGACGCCCGTGGCCTTGCCGACGTCGCGCAGCAGGCCCGCCAGTTTCCCCGCGTCGAAATGGTAGGCATAGGCCATCGGCCCGCCGTACTGCGGATCGTCCAGCCGCTTGGGACCCCGGCCGGCCTCGCAGACCTTGTCCTGCAGGGTGACGGCGTCGGAGAACGGGATGTCCCCCGCCTCGCCCATCAGCCAGTAGGGCGCCAGGTCCAGGCCGCCGTTCAGCAGCCGGGGCTGGGCGAACGGGTGGTAGTAATGGCTGTGGACCCCGTCCCGGGGCGCGGTCTTCCAGTCGACGAACCGGATGCCCTGCTTGAAGGCCGCCCCGGCCTCGCGCATGAACCGCGCCTCGTCGACGCCCAGCGTCCGCATCGTGTTCTGGATGGTCGGGAACGTGCCCTCGCCCACCCCGATGATGCCGATCTCGCTGGACTCGATCAGGGTGATGCGCACCCCGTCCGGCCGGGTCGAACCCAGCCGCCGGGCCAGGTAGGCGGCGGTCATCCAGCCGGCCGTGCCGCCGCCGACGATCAGGATGTCGTTGATCGCCTGGCTCATGGCCTCACCCCGGCAGCAGGCAACGCACCGCCTCGCCGATCCGTTCGGCGTCGGGGCCCAGCACCACGTGCACGGCGCGCGCGCCGACCCGGACCACGCCGCGCGAGTCCAGGGCCGCCAGGGCCGCCTCGTCGACGGCGGCGTTGTCGCGGACCACCAGCCGCAGGCGGCTGGAGCAGGCCCCGACCGCCTCGACATTGGCCGCGCCGCCCAGGGCGCCGACCAGGGTCTCGGCCCGCGCGTCGTCGGCGGCGGTCGGCAGGGCGACCGGCGCCGCGGCCTTCGCCGCGACCGGCTTGGCCGGCGCCGGGGTTCCCCCGCCGGCCATCGCGGCGCGGATCTCGCCGGCCACGCCGTCGGCGATCGGGCCGAGCACCACCTGCAGGGCCTTGTCCGACGGCTTGACGATCCCTCGCGCGCCCAGAGCCTTGAGCGCGGGCTCGTTGACCGCGCCCTGGTCGGCGACGATCAGGCGCAGCCGGGTGGTGCAGGCGTCGACCGACACCAGGTTGGCCGCCCCGCCCAGGGCCAGGACGAAGTCGGCCCCGCGTCCGCCGCCCGTGGTCGCTTCTTCGACCGTGACCACGTCGTCGGCCTCGCGGCCCGGGGTCTTCAGGTCGAACTTGACGATGAAGAAGCGGAACAGGCCGTAATAGACCCCGGCGTACAGCGCCCCCAGCGGCAGCAGCCACAGCGGATGGGTCGCCTTGCCGAAGTTCAGCACATAGTCGAACAGCCCGGCCGAGAAGGTGAAGCCCAGCTTGATGTCCAGGGCGTTCATGACCGCCATGGCCACGCCGGTCAGCACCGCGTGCACCGCGTAGAGCAGCGGGGCCAGGAACATGAACGAGAACTCGATCGGCTCGGTCACCCCGGTCAGGAACGAGGTCAGGGCCAGCGAGGTCAGCATGCCGCCGACCGCCTTTTTCTTCTCCGGCCGGGCCGTGTGGTACATGGCCAGGCACGCGGCGGGCAGGCCGAACATCATCACCGGGAAGAACCCGCTCATGAAACCGCCGGCGCTGGGATCGTCGGCGAAGAACCGCCGCAGGTCGCCGGTCGCGCCGTGATAGTCGCCGATCACGAACCAGGCGATGTTGTTGAGGATGTGGTGCAGGCCGGTGACGATCAGGATCCGGTTCAGGAACCCGTAGACCAGCAGGCCGAATTCGCCCGAGCCGACGATGGCCCGGCTGGCCCCGTCGACGGCGCCGTTGATGCCGTCATAGCCCAGGCCGATCAGCACCGCGATCAGCAGGCCGGCCAGGCCGCTGATGATCGGCACGAAGCGCCGGCCGCTGAAGAAGGCCAGGTACTCGGGCAGCTTGAAGGTCGAGAAGCGGTTGTAGAACATCCCGCCGACCAGGCCCGAGGCGATGCCGATCGGCACGCTGAGCTTGGCCAGGGCCTTGGCCTTGTAGGCCGCCGAAGCGAGGTCGGCGTGGGCCTTGATCAGGCCGGCGGTGACGTCCGGCGGCACGTGCAGCAGGGCCTTGGCGCCCTCGGTGGCGATCAGGAAACAGACCACGCCGGCCAGGCCGGCCGCGCCGTTGTTCTCCTTGGCGAAGCCGACGGCCACGCCGATGGCGAACAGCAGGCCCAGGTTGGAGAAGATCGCGTCGCCGGCCGCGGCCACGAAGGCGATGTTCAGCAGGTCCGGCTGGCCCAGCCGCAGCAGCAGCCCGGCCACCGGCAGGACGGCGATCGGCAGCATCAGGGCACGGCCCAGGGGCTGGAGGAATTCGAGCGGGGACTTCATCGATTTTAGGCTCCAACCTTCGCGTGGAAGGCTTTGCAGAGATCTCGGACCGCCTCGGGCGAGGTCTGGTCCAGCGCCTGGCGGGCCAGGGCCTGGCAGGCTTCGACGTTCAGGGCGCGGACCAGGGCCTTGACCTCCGGCACGGTCGCGGCCGTGGCCGACAGCTCGGTGACCCCCAGCCCGACCAGCACCGGCACGGCGACCAGGTCGGAGGCCAGCCCGCCGCAGACGCCGACCCAGCGATGGTGCTTGGCCGCGCCGGCGCAGGTCTGGGCGATCATCCGCAGCACCGCCGGGTGCAGGGCGTCGATGCGGGCGGCCAGCTCCGGATTGCCCCGGTCCATGGCCAGCACGTACTGGGTCAGGTCGTTGGTGCCCACCGACAGGAAGTCGGCCTCGGCGGCCAGCAGGTCGGCGGTGACGGCGGCGGCCGGGGTCTCGATCATCACCCCCAGCTCGACGCGCTCGGTGATCTGCAGCTCGCGCTTGGCTTCCTCCAGCACGGCGCGGACGGCGCGCAGCTCGTCGAGGCTGGCGATCATCGGGACCATGATCCTGCACTGGCCCAGCGGCTTGACCCGCAGGATGGCGCGCAGCTGGGTCTTCAGCAGGTGCGGCCGCCACAGCGACACGCGCACGCCGCGCAGGCCCAGGGCCGGGTTCTCTTCCGCCGGGATCGGCAGGTAGGGCGCGGCCTTGTCGCCGCCGACGTCCAGGGTGCGGATGATCAGCGGCCGGCCGTCCAGGGCCGAGGCGATGGCCTGGTACTGGCGGGCCTGTTCGTCCTCGTCGGGCGGGGTCTCGCGCTCCAGGAACAGGAACTCGGTGCGCAGCAGGCCCGAACCCTCGGCGCCGTTGGCGGCGGCGGCCAGGGCGTCGTTCAGCGAGCCGACATTGCCGAACACCTCGATGCGGGTTCCGTCGGCCGTGCGGCTTTCCTGGTGGGCGGCGGCCTTGGCGGCGGCCTTGCGCTCGTGGCGGGCGGCGATGGCGGTCTGGGCGGCGGCCAGCTGGCCAGCGTCCGGCCCGACGCGCAGGCTGCCGTTCTCGGCGTCGAGGATCAGGCTCGCGCCTTCGGTGACCTCCAGCACGCCCGGACCGGCGGCGACGATGGCCGGGATGCCCATGGCGGCGGCCAGGATGGCCACGTGCGAGGTCGGGCCGCCCTTGGCGGTGCAGAAGCCCGCCACCTGGCCGGCCTCGACGCCCATCAGCTGCGAGGGCAGCAGTTCGTCGGCCAGCAGGATGGCGCCGGGCGGCAGGGCGCGGGCCTCGTCCTCCTCGCCGCTGAGGGCGCGCAGCACCTGGCGCTCCAGGTCGATCAGGTCGTCGACGCGCTCGGCCAGCCGGCGGTCGCCCAGGCCGCGCAGGGCCTCGACATAGCCGCCGACCGCCCGCCGCCAGGCAAAGCCCGCGCTCTTGCCGTCGGCGATCAGCCGGTGGGCGGCGGCGGTCAGCTCCGGGTCCTCCAGGAAGGCGAGGTGGGCGCCGAGAATGGCCTTGCGGGCCGTGTCGCCTTTCGCGGCGGCCTGCTCGATCCGCGCGCGGACCTGGGCCAGGGCGGCCTCGAGGGCGGCGCGCTCGACGCCCGCCCCGGCGCCGGCCTCGACCACCGCGATGTCGCTGGAGACGAACCGCACGGCCTGGCCGATGGCCAGGCCCGGGGCGGCCATCACGCCGCGCAGCAGGCCGGGCTCCGAAGGCGGCGCGACGCGGACGGCCTCCACGACGGCGGCCGGCGCCGCGGCCGGCGGCGGGGCCGCGCCCTCGCCCATGCCGCCCTCGATCAGCTCGACGATGGCGGCCACGGCGAAGTCGGCGTCCGGCCCGCTGGCCGCCACGCTGATGCGAT
>Ga0209758_1002249_pt1 | contig 20036 bp, 18 predicted proteins | sample AraplaMF_Col_mMF_FD_184258 | JGI IMG/M metagenome (GOLD analysis project Ga0209758, IMG submission 184258) | Arabidopsis root microbial communities from the University of North Carolina, USA - plate scrape MF_Col_mMF (SPAdes) (version 2) | ecosystem: Host-associated > Plants > Roots > Endosphere...
CGCGCAGCTGGTCGCCCAGGCTCTCGTCGTAGGCGGTGCCGTAGATCACGTGCGCATCGTCCGCGGCATAGCGGCGGATGGTGTTCATCGCGTTGCGGCTCTCGCTCAGCTTGAAGCTGCCCTTGCCGGCGGCGATCAGCACCAGCACGCCGCGCGCGCCCGACAGGTCGATGCCTTCCAGCAGCGGGCAGGCCACCGCCGATTCGGCCGCCTTGTGCGCGCGGTCCGGGCCGCTGGCCGTGGCCGTTCCCATCATCGCCTTGCCCGGCTCGCTCATCACCGTCTTGACGTCCTCGAAGTCGACGTTGACCAGGCCGGGAATGTGGATGATGTCGCTGATGCCGCCGACCGCGTTCTTCAGCACGTCGTTGGCATGCGCGAAGGCCTCGTCCTGCGTCACGTCGTCGCCCAGCACGTCGAGCAGCTTGTCGTTCAGGATCACGATCAGCGAGTCGACGTTGGCTTCCAGCTCGGCCAGGCCCGCGTCGGCCGCCTTCATGCGGCGGTTGCCCTCGAAGTCGAACGGCTTGGTGACGACGCCCACCGTCAGCACGCCCATCTCCTTGGCGACGCGCGCGATCACCGGCGCGGCGCCGGTGCCGGTGCCGCCGCCCATGCCGGCGGTGATGAACAGCATGTTCGAGCCCTTGATGGCCTCGCGGATGCGGTCCACCGCCTCTTCCGCCGCGGCGCGGCCGGCCTCCGGCTTCGCGCCCGCGCCCAACCCGGTGCTGCCGAGCTGGATCAGGTGGTGCGCCGTCGAGCGGTTCAGCGCCTGCGCGTCGGTGTTGGCGCAGACGAATTCCACGCCCTGCACGCCGCGCGAGATCATGTGGTCGACCGCGTTGCCGCCGCCGCCGCCGACGCCGATCACCTTGATCTGCGTACCCAGGTCGAACTCTTCGATCATTTCAATGGCCATGGTGTTCTCCAATCCTTGTTGCAGTTGCCGTCTTGGTATGGCGCTCTGTCGGCGCCCGTCTTCTGTTGTTGTTCGTCATGGGGGATCCCGGCTGCCACAGAGATGGCAACTCAGGCATGCGTGCGTTCTGTGTGTCGTCATGCGCCTCTCCGTGGTGATTCAGAAATTGCCAAGGAACCAGTCCTTGGCGCGTCCGAACAGCGTCTTCACCGAACCCGCCTGCTGCGCCGCCTTGATGCCGCGCGCGCGGCCGAGCCGCGCTTCCTCCAGCAGGCCCATCACGGTGGCCGACCGCGGGTTGGCCACCATGTCGTGCAACGAGCCGTGGTAGGTCGGGATGCCCTTTCTCACCGGCTTCAGGAAGATGTCCTCGCCCAGCTCGACCATGCCCGGCATCACCGCCGCGCCGCCGGTCAGCACGATGCCGCTGGACAGCAGCTCCTCGTAGCCGCTCTCGCGGATCACCTGGTGCACCAGCGAGAAGATCTCTTCCACGCGCGGCTCGATCACGCCGGCCAGCGCCTGGCGGCTCAGCATGCGCGGCGCACGGTCGCCCAGCCCCGGCACCTCCAGGTTCTCGCCCGGGTCGGCCAGCAGCTGCTTGGCAACGCCGTACTCCACCTTGATCTCTTCCGCATCCTTGGTCGGCGTGCGCAGCGCCATCGCGATGTCGCTGGTGATCAGGTCGCCGGCGATCGGGATCACCGCGGTGTGGCGGATCGCGCCGTCGGTGAAGATCGCGACGTCGGTGGTGCCGGCACCGATGTCGACCAGCGCGACGCCCAGGTCCTTCTCGTCCTCGGTCAGCACCGCGTGGCTGGAGGCGCTCGGGTTCAGCACCAGCTGGTCCACCTCGAGCCCGCAGCGGCGCACGCACTTGATGATGTTCTCGGCCGCGCTCTGCGCGCCGGTCACGATGTGCACCTTCACCTCGAGCCGGCCGCCGCTCATGCCGATCGGCTCCTTGACCTCGTGGCCGTCGATCACGAACTCCTGCGGTTCCACCAGCAGCAGGCGCTGGTCGTTCGGGATGTTGATCGCCTTGGCGGTCTCGACGACGCGCGCCACGTCGACCGGCGTGACCTCCTTGTCGCGCACGATCACCATGCCGGTCGAGTTCTGCCCGCGGATGTGGCTGCCGGTGATGCCGGTGTAGACGCGCGTGATCTTGCAGTCGGCCATCATCTCGGCCTCCTTCAGCGCCTGCTGGATGCTCTGCACGGTGGCGTCGATGTTGACGACGACGCCGCGCTTGAGGCCGTGGGCCGACGCGATGCCGAGCCCGGCGACGCGCAGCTCGCCGTCGGGCAGCACCTCGGCCACCACCGCCATCACCTTCGCGGTGCCGATGTCGAGGCCGACCACCAGGTCCTTGTATTCCTTGGCCATGTTCCGTGTCACCCTCTCATTTCCGCTTGCCGGAGGCCGGGGCCTCCAGCGTCGTGGTGATGCCCTTGAGCCGCACCGCATAGCCTTCGTTGTGGCGCAGGTCGGCGTAGACCAGCGGTCGTTGGTAGCGCGCGATCACCTGCGGCAGCGTGTCGAGGAAGCGGTCGACGCGCGCCGTCAGCTCATCGTCGCTGCCGCGCCCCAGCTCGATCTCGGCACCGCTGTCGAACTCGGCATGCCACGAGCCGCGCCCGCTCAGCGTCAGCCCGTCCATGTCCAGCTGGGCGCGGTGGAACATCGGCATCAGCCGGCGGTACATCGCGAGCACCTGGGCCGAGCTGCCTTCCGGCCCGCCCAGCGTGGGCAGCCCGTCGTCCTCGACGTCGCCCAGGTTGGCCTCGAACACCTCGCCCTCGGTGTTGACCAGCTTGTCGCTGCCCTCCTCCACCGACCACAGCGCCGCGGCCCGGTGCTCCTGCAGCGACACCGCGATGCGGTTCGGCCACACGCGGCGCACGATGGCCTGGCGCACCCACGGCACCGATTCGAACGCGCGCTGGCCGCGCAGCAGGTCGAGCGTGAAGAAGTTGCCGCTCAGCTGCGGCAGCGCGTTGGCGCGGATGGTCGAAACGCTGTTGCGCGTCAGGTCGCCCTCGACGCGGATGGCGCGGATCGCGAACACCGGCTGGCGCGACAGCCACAGCAGCAGCAGCGCCGCGAAGAGGGCCGCGGCCAGGCCGAACAGCACCGTCGCGCTGGCGTTGAGCAGGCGCACGTCCACCGGCAGCTCGGCGGCCGGTGTGCGGTGGAGTGCGGTGGCGCGGCGCATCGTGTGTCAGGCGGTCTTCGCGGACGAGTCGAGCGCGGCCTGCGATGCCAGGTGCAGGCACAGCTGCTCGTAGCTGATCCCCGCGGCCTTGGCCGACATCGGCACCAGCGAGTGCGAGGTCATGCCCGGCGAGGTGTTCATCTCGAGCAGGAAGGGCTTGTTGTCGCTCTTGCGGATCATCAGGTCGGCCCGGCCCCAGCCGCGGCAGCCGAGCGCCCGGTAGGCCTGCACGACGATGCGCTGGATCTCCTGCTCCAGCGCGGCATCCAGCCCGCTCGGCACGTGGTACTGGACGACGTCGGTGAAGTACTTGTTCTGGTAGTCGTAGGCCCCCTCGGGCGCGGCGATGCGGATCACCGGCAACGCCTGCGCGCCGGCGCCCTCGCCCAGCACCGGGCAGGTCACCTCGGCGCCGTCGATGAACTCCTCGCACAGCACGTCGGGGTCGTACCTGGCCGACAGCGCGACCGCATCGGCCATGTCGGAGTAGCCCTGCACCTTGCTGACGCCGATCGACGAGCCCTCGCGCGGCGGCTTGACGATCAGCGGCAGGCCCAGCGAATCGGGCACGGCCTGCAGCTGCGCGCGGTCCAGCTGGTCGGGGGCCAGCAGCACGTAGCGCGGCGTCGGCAGCCCGTCGGCCAGCCACACGCGCTTGGTCATCACCTTGTCCATCGCGATCGCCGAGGCCATCACGCCGGAGCCGGTGTAGGGCACGCCCAGCAGTTCGAGCGCGCCCTGCACCGTGCCGTCCTCGCCATGGCGGCCGTGCAGCGCGATGAAGGCGCGCGCGAAGCCGTCGTGCGCCAGCTCGGCCAGTTCGCGCTCGGCAGGGTCGAAGGCATGCGCATCCACGCCCTGCGACAGCAGCGCGGCCAGCACGCCGCCGCCGGACAGCAGCGAGATCTCGCGCTCGGCGGAGCTGCCGCCCATCAGCACGGCGACCTTGCCGAGCGACTTCGGATCGATCTTCCTGGTGGGGCTCAACATCACACGCCCTCCTTCATCAGTTCGAGCACCTGGCCCGGCACGGCGCCGATCGAGCCGGCGCCCATCGCGATCACGACGTCGCCGTCGCGCACCTGTCCGGCGATGGTCTCGGGCATCTGCCCGATCTCGTCGACGAACACCGGGTCGACCTTGCCGGCCACGCGCAGCGCGCGCGCCAGCGAACGGCCGTCGGCGGCGACGATCGGCGCCTCGCCGGCGGCATACACCTCGGCCAGCAGCACCGCGTCGGCGCTGCCCATCACCTTGACGAAATCCTCGAAGCAATCGCGCGTGCGGGTGTAGCGGTGCGGCTGGAACGCGATCACCAGGCGCCGGCCCGGGAAGGCGCCGCGCGCCGCGGCGATCACCGCCGCCATCTCCACCGGGTGGTGGCCGTAGTCGTCGATCAGCGTGAAGCGACCGCCGGCCTTGCCGCCGTTGTTCTCCGCGCGCACCGGCACCTCGCCGTAGCGTTGGAAACGCCGGCCGACGCCGCGGAACTCGGCCAGCGCCTTCACCAGCGGCGCATCCGGCAGTTCCAGCTCGGTGGCCACCGCGACGGCGGCCAGCGCGTTCAGCACGTTGTGCTCGCCGGGCAGGTTCAGCGTGATCGCGAGATCGGGCAGCACGACGCCGTTGCGCCGCTGCACGGTGAAACGCATCTGGCCGCCCGGCAGCGCCTGCACGTCGACCGCGCGCACCTGCACGTCGGCCCCCAGGCCGTAGGTGACGACCGGGCGCGAGACCATCGGGATGATGGAGCGCACGCCGGGGTCGTCGCCGCACAGGATGGCCGCGCCGTAGAACGGCATGCGGTGCAGGAACTCGACGAAGGCCGCCTTCAGCCGCGCGAAGTCGTGGCCGTAGGTGTCCATGTGGTCGGCGTCGATGTTGGTGACGACCGACAGCACCGGCAGCAGGTTCAGGAAGGACGCGTCCGATTCGTCGGCCTCGACGACGATGTAGTCGCCCGAGCCCAGGCGCGAGTTGGCGCCGGCCGCGTTCAGCTTGCCGCCGATCACGAAGGTCGGGTCGACGCCGGCCTCGGCCAGCACGCTGGTGACCAGCGAGGTGGTGGTGGTCTTGCCGTGCGTGCCGGCGATCGCGATGCCCTGCTTCAGGCGCATCAGCTCGGCCAGCATCACCGCGCGCGGCACCACCGGCACGCGCTTGTTGCGCGCGGCGATCACCTCGGGGTTGTCGCCCTTCACCGCGGTCGACGTGACCACCGCCTCGGCGCCGGCGATGTGCGAGGCGTCGTGGCCGACGAACACGCGGATGCCCAGCGACGCGAGGCGCTGCGAGGTGGCGCTGTCGCTCTGGTCGGAGCCGGAGACGGTGTAGCCGAGGTTGTGCAGGATCTCGGCGATGCCGCTCATGCCCGCGCCACCAACGCCTACAAAATGAATGTGCTTGACGGCGTGCTTCATGCCACCAGCCTTTCGAGTTCGTTCGCCACGCGGGCAGCCGCGTGGGGTCTGGCGAGGGCCCGTGCCTTCGTCGCCATCGTGTTCAATGCATCGCGCGTGAAGCCCTTCAGGACTTCGGCCAGGCGCTGCGGCGTCAGCTCGGCCTGCGGCAGGTGCAGGGCCGCGCCGTGCTGCGCCATCCAGGCCGCGTTGTCGCGCTGGTGGCTGGTGGTGCTGACCACCAGCGGCACCAGCACGCTGGCGACGCCGGCCGCGCACAGCTCGCTCACCGTCACCGCGCCGGCCCGGCAGACGATCACATCGCAGGCGGCCAGCCGCGCCGCCATGTCGTCGATGAAGGGCAGCACCTCGGCGTCGACCTCGGCCATCGCGTAGGCGGTCTTCACGCCGTCGGCGTGCGCGGCGCCGGTCTGGTGCGTGACGCGCGGGCGTTCGCCGGCGGGCATCAGCGCCAGCGCCAGCGGCAATGTCTCGTTGAGCACCTTCGCACCCAGGCTGCCGCCGACCACCAGCACCTGCAGCGGGCCGCCGCGGCCGGCGAAGCGCTGCTCGGGCGGCGGCAGCGATTCGATCTCGGCACGCACCGGGTTGCCGGTGACGACGCCGAGCTTCGTGTCGTGGGCCGCCTCGCCGTCGAAGCCGAACGCGATGCGGTCGGCCACCGGCAGCAGGCTCTTGTTGCTCATCAGCAGCGACGCGTCGGCATTGACCAGCATCAGCGGCTTGTTCAGCAGCGAGGCCATCAGCCCGCCGGGGAAGCAGACGTAGCCGCCCATGCCGAGCACCGCATGGGCGCGGCGGCGGCGGATGATCTGCAGGCAGTGCCAGAACGCGAGCAGCAGCCGGAAGCCGCCGGTCAGCGTGTGCAGCAGGCCCTTGCCGCGCAGGCCGCTGAAGCTGATGGCGTCCATCGGGATGCCGCTGGGCGGCACCAGCTTGTTCTCCATGCCGTGCGTGGTGCCGAGCCAGCTGACGGACCAGCCGCGGCTCTGCATCTCGCGCGCGACGGCGAGGCCGGGGATGATGTGGCCGCCGGTGCCCGCGGCCATGACGATCAGGTGGCGCGCGCTCATGCCCGCCCCCCGCGCATCATCTGCCGGTTCTCGATGTCGATGCGCACCACGATCGCCAGCGCGATCAGGTTCATCAGGATCGCGGACCCCCCATAGCTCATCAGCGGCAGCGTCAGCCCCTTGGTCGGCAGCACCCCCAGGTTCACGCCCATGTTGATGAAGGCCTGCCCGCCCATCCAGATGCCGATGCCCTGCGCGAACAGCCCGGCGAACACGCGGTCCAGCGCGACCGCCTGGCGCCCGATGTGGAACACCCGGCGCGACAGCCAGAAGAAGGCCGCGATCACGCAGGCGACGCCGACGAAGCCGAGCTCCTCGCCGATCACCGCCAGCAGGAAGTCGGTGTGCGCCTCCGGCAGGTAGTGCAGCTTCTCGACGCTCGAACCCAGCCCCTGCCCCAGCACCTCGCCGCGCCCGAAGGCGATCAGCGAATGCGACAGCTGGTAGGCCTTGCCCAGCGTGTACTTCTCGTCCCACGGGTTCAGGTACGCGAAGATGCGCTCGCGCCGCCATTCGCTGAAGGTGATCATCAGCACGAAGGCGCCCACCAGCACCGCGGTGATCAGGAAGAACATGCGCCCGTTGACGCCGCCGAGGAACAGGATGCCCATCGCGATCGCCGCGATCACCATGAAGGCGCCCATGTCCGGCTCGGCCAGCAGCAAGAGACCCACCACCGCCACCGAGATCGCCATCGGCATCACCGCGCGGAAGAAGTTCTCCTTCACCTCCATCTTGCGCACCATGTAGTTGGCGGCATAGAGTGCGATCGCCAGCTTGGCGAGCTCCGAGGGCTGGAAGTTGGTGAAGACCAGCGGGATCCAGCGCCGCGCGCCGTTCACGCCCTTGCCGACGTGCGGGATCAGCACCAGCACCAGCAGCAGCAGCGAGGCCGCGAACAGCCACGGCGCGCACTTCTCCCACAGGCTGACCGGCAGCTGCACCACCACCAGCGCGGCCACCAGGGCGACGACGATCGACAGCACGTGCCGCACCAGGAAGTGCGTCGGCGCATAGCGCGTGAACTTCGGGTTGTCGGGCAGCGCGACCGAGGCCGAATACACCATCACCATGCCGAGCGCGAGCAGCGCCACCACCACCCACACCAGCGGCTGGTCGAAGCCCTGCAGCTGCACCGGCTTGTTCGCCGACGCACCGGTCCAGTCGCGGATCGGCACCGACGCGTCGCGCTTGAAGAGCGCGCGCACGCGCTCCTTCCAGCCGTCGAACCCGAAGCGCGCGGCGATGCTGCTCATGCCTCGTTGCCCCCCTCGGCCGCCAGCGCGCGCACCTCGTCGCAGAACACCTGCGCGCGGTGTGCGTAGTTGCGGAACATGTCCAGGCTCGCGCAGGCCGGGCTCAGCAGCACCGCATCGCCCGCATGGGCGCGCGTGAAGGCCCAGCGCGTGGCGGCCTGCAGCGTGTCGTGGCGCTCGATCGCGATGCCGGCGCCCTGCAGCGCCTGCTCGATGGCGGCGGCATCGCGCCCGATGGTCGCGACCGCGCGCACGTGCTGGCGCACCGGCGCGAGCAGCGGGCCGAAATCCTGCCCCTTGCCGTCGCCGCCGAGGATCACGACCAGCTGGGCCGGCGCCTTGTCGGTGCCCAGCCCGGTGATCGCCGCGACCGTCGCGCCGACGTTGGTGCCCTTGCTGTCGTCGTAGGCCTCGACGCCGTCGACCGCCGCGACGAACTCGACGCGGTGCGGCTCGCCGGCGTATTCGCGCAAGCCATGCAGCATCGGCGCGAGCGGGCAGCCGATGGCCACCGCCAGCGCCAGCGCGGCCAGCGCGTTGGCCGCGTTGTGGCGGCCGCGCACGCGCAGCGCATCGGCCGGCATCAGGCGCTGGATGTGGATCTCTTCCTCTTCGGCCGGGCCCTTGCCGCGGCCCTTGGGCTTGAGGGTCTCGTCGGCTTCCATCGCGCGCACCAGCCAGGCCATGCCGCCGTCCTGGATCAGGCCGAAGTCGCCCGGGCGCTTCGGCGCATCGAGGCCGAAGCGCAGCACGCTGCGCTCGACCGGCTTGGCGAAACGACCCTTGCCAGGGACGGGAGCCGGCACCATCGCCTCGACCGCCGGGTCGTCGCGGTTGATCACCATCACCGCGCGCTTGCCGAAGATGCGCGCCTTGGCGTCCGCATAGGCCTTCATGTCGCCGTGCCAGTCGAGGTGGTCCTGCGTCAGGTTCAGCACCGTGGCCGCGCCGGGCTCGAAACCCTGCACGCCGTCGAGCTGGAAGCTGGACAGTTCGAGCACCCACACTTCCGGCAGCGCCTCGAACACCGGGCCGGGCGGCGGCGGCGGGATCAGGTGCGGCGGCGGGCCACCGCCGGTCGGCATGTCGGCCTCGTCGGCCGCAGCGGCCACCGGTTCGGGCGGCAGCTCGGCGATCTCGTCGACCGCCGCCTCGACCACGTCGTCGGCGACCGGCTCGGGGCCGGCATCGACCTCGGCTTCGTCATCGCCCGCCGTCTCGGCGGCCGCGCCGATCGCCCCGAGCGGCAGTGCCTCGGGCAGGCTGTCGGGGATCGCCTCCACCGCGTCGTCGATGACCTCGTCGGCCACCGGTGCCGCCGGCTCGGCGTCCAGCGCCTCGGCCAGCGTCTGCAGCATGGTCGGGCCGATGTTGCCGGCCGTCGCGACGCGCCGGCCGGTGCGTTCGATCAGCTGCGAGGTCATCGCGGTGGTCGTCGTCTTGCCGTTGGTGCCGGTGATCGCGATCACGCCCGGCGCATAGCCGCGCTCGGCCTTCAGGTCGGCCAGCGCGCGCGCGAACAGGTCGAGTTCGCCCTGGATCGGCACGCCGGTCTGGCGCGCGACGGCCAGCAGCGGCTGGATGCGCGGGTCGTTCGGCGCGAGGCCCGGGCTCTTCAGCACCAGCTGCACACCCTGCAGGGCCTCGGTGCCGAGCGGGCCGCCGAGCAGCGTCGCGGCCGGCACGTGCTCGGCCAGCGCCGCCGCATGCGGCGGGTTCTCGCGCGAATCCCACACGCTGACGCGCGCACCGAAGCGCGCGCACCAGCGCGCCATCGCGAGCCCGGATTCGCCGAGCCCGAGCACCAGGACCTGGGTGTCTTGCAAGTGCTTCATCGCAGTTTCAGGCTGGCCAGCCCGACCAGGCACAGCAGCATCGTGACGATCCAGAAGCGCACGACGACCTGCGTCTCCTTCCAGCCGGATTTCTCGAAGTGGTGGTGCAGCGGCGCCATCTTGAAGATGCGCCGGCCTTCGCCGTAGCGCGCCTTGGTGAACTTGAACCAGGCCACCTGCAGCATCACCGACAGCGCCTCGGCGACGAAGATGCCGCCCATGATGGCCAGCACGATCTCCTGCCGCGTGATGACCGCGATGGTGCCCAGCGCGCCGCCCAGCGACAGCGCGCCGACGTCGCCCATGAAGACCTGGGCCGGGTGGGTGTTGAACCACAGGAACGCGAGCCCCGCGCCGGCCATCGCCGAGCAGAACACCAGCAGCTCGCCCGAGCCCGGGATGTGCGGGAACAGCAGGTACTTCGAGTACACCGCGCTGCCGGTCACGTAGGCGAACACCCCCAGCGCCGAGCCCACCATCACCACCGGCATGATCGCCAGCCCGTCCAGCCCGTCGGTGAAGTTCACCGCGTTGCTGCTGCCCACGATCACGAGGTACGTCAGGATGATGAAGCCGAACACCCCGAGCGGGTAGCTGATGCTCTTGAAGAACGGCACCAGCAGGTCGGCCTTGGGCGGCAGGTCGTTCGAGAAGCCGCTCTGCACCCAGCGCAGGAACAGTTCGAGCACGCGCAGGTTGGAGGTCTCGGACACGCTGAACGCCAGGTACAGCGCGGCCACCAGGCCGATCAGCGACTGCCAGAAATACTTCTCGCGCGAGCGCATGCCTTCGGGGTTCTTGTGCACCACCTTGCGCCAGTCGTCGACCCAGCCGATCGCGCCGAAGCCCAGCGTCACCAGCATCACGATCCAGACGAAGCGGTTGCTCCAGTCGAACCACAGCAGCGTCGACACGCCGATGCCGATCAGGATCAGCACGCCGCCCATCGTCGGCGTGCCGCTCTTCGACAGGTGCGCCTGCACGCCGTACTCGCGGATCGGCTGGCCGATCTTCAGCGCGGCCAGGCGGCGGATCACCATCGGGCCGAAGGCCAGGCCGATCAGCAGCGCGGTCATCGCGGCCAGCACCGCGCGCAGCGTCAGGTACTGGAACACCCGCAGGAACCCGAGCTGGTCGGGGTAGAGGCCTTGCAGCCACTGGGCAAGACTAAGCAGCATCGTTCGATCCTTTGGCAGGGACTTCGGTGCCGCTGCGCTGCAATGCGGCCACCACCTGTTCCATCTTCATGAAGCGCGAGCCCTTCACCAGCACCGCGGCGCAAGCCGGTGCCGACGGCAGCGCCGCGACCAGCGCCGCGACGTCGTCGAAGTGGCGCGCACCGGCGAAGGCAGCGGCCGCGTGGCGGCTGAGCACACCCACCGTCCACAGCGATTCGATGCCGCGCGCCTGCGCGAAGGCGCCGACCTCGGCATGGAAGGCCGGGCCCTGGTCGCCGACCTCGCCCATGTCGCCCAGCAGCAGCCAGCGTGGCCCCGGCAGCTGCGCCAGCACCTCGACCGCGGCGCGCGCCGAATCGGGGTTGGCGTTGTAGGTGTCGTCGACCAGCGTGACCGGCTGGCCATGCACCTGCGCGGTCTTCAGCTGCGAGCGGCCCTTGACCGGCTCGAAGGCTTCGAGGCCCTGCGCGATGGCCTCGAGCGGGCAGCCGGCGGCCAATGCGCAGGCGGTGACGGCCAGCGCGTTCTTCACGTTGTGCTGCCCGGCGATGCGCAGGTTCACGGTGTGGAAGCCGGCCGGGGTGTGCAGCATCAGCGACCAGTGGTCGCCGACCCATTCGGCATCGGCGGTCACGTCGGCCGCGCCCTGCAGCGCGAAGGTCAGCGTCGGGCGCGATGCGGCCAGCGCGTGCCAGACCGGCGCATAGGCGTCGTCGGCCGGGAACACCGCGACGCCGGCCGGCGGCAGCGCCTCGATCACCGTGCCGTTCTCGCGCGCCACCGCCTCGACCGTGGCCATGAACTCCTGGTGCTCGCGCTGCGCGTTGTTGACCAGCGCCACCGTGGGCGCCGTCATCGCGGCCAGCGCGGCGATCTCGCCCGGGTGGTTCATGCCCAGCTCGACCACGCCGGCGCGGTGCCAGCAGGCGTCGTCCTGGCGCAGCCGCAGCAGCGTCAGCGGCACGCCGATGTCGTTGTTGAAGTTGCCCTGCGTCGAGAAGGCGGCCTCGCCGAGCCAGGCGCGCAGCACCGAGGCCAGCATCTGCGTCACCGTGGTCTTGCCGTTGCTGCCGGTCACCGCGATGAGCGGCAGCGCGCAGCGGGCGCGCCAGGCGGCGGCCAGCTGGCCGAGCGCGTGCTTGCTGTCGGCCACCTGCAGGCCGGGCAGGCCGGCTTCGGCCAGGCCGCGTTCGGCAATGGCCGCGACGGCGCCGGCCGCCCGGGCCTGCGCGAGGAAGTCGTGCGCGTCGAAGCGCTCGCCGCGCAGCGCGACGAACAGGTCGCCGGGCTGCAGCGTGCGGGTGTCGGAGTGCACGCGAGCGACGTGCACGTTCCCGTCGCCGACCAGCGTCGAGCCGGGCAGCAAGGCGTGGGCCTGGGCCAGGGTCATCATGACGGCGTCCCTGCGCGGCGGGTGCCGAGCGCGGCCTGCGCTTCCAGCACGTCGGAGAACGGGTGCTTGACGCCGGCGATCTCCTGCTCGGCCTCGTGGCCCTTGCCGGCGATCAGCACCACGTCGTGCGGGCCGGCATGCTGCAGCGCATGCGCGATCGCGGCGCGGCGGTCCTCGATGACGCTGGCGTTCAGCGGACGCGCCATGCCCTCGACGATCTGGCGCAAGATCTGCTCCGGCACCTCGTTGCGCGGGTTGTCGCTGGTGACGACCACACGGTCGGCCAGGCGTTCGGCGATGCCGCCCATCAGCGGGCGCTTGGTCGCATCGCGGTTGCCGCCGCAGCCGAACACGCCCCACAGCAGGCCGCCGCGCTCGCGTGCGAACGGGCGCAGCGCGTACAGCGCCTTCTCGAGCGCATCGGGCGTGTGGGCGTAGTCGACCACGACCACCGGCTGGTCGGCATCGGCATCGACGCGCTCCATGCGCCCCGGCACCGCACTCAGTTGCGGCACCACGGCGGCGGCATCGGCCAGCGACACGCCCAGTGCGCGCAAGCCCCCGATCACCGCCAGCAGGTTCGACACGTTGTAGTCGCCGATCAGCCGGCTGTGCACGGTGACGGCCTCGTCGCCCTCGTGCAGCGCGAAGGCCAGGCCGCCGTCGGCGTAGTGGATGTCCTGGGCGCGCAGCCGCGCCATGTCGCGCGTGCTGCAGGTCCACAGGTCGAGCCCGCCGCCGGCCAGCTCGCCGACCAGCGACGCGCCCTGCTCGTCGTCGACGTTCAGCACCGCGGCGCGCAGCCCCGGCCACGCGAACAGCTGGCGCTTGGCGGCCCAGTAGGCGTCCATCGTGCCGTGGTAATCCAGGTGGTCGCGCGTGAAGTTGGTGAACAGCGCCACCTCGACGTGCGTGCCCACCAGGCGCTGCTCGACGACGCCGATCGACGAGGCCTCGATCGCGCAGGCCTTGAAGCCGTCGTCGACGAAGCGCTTGAAGGCCGCCTGCAGCGTCACCGGGTCGGGCGTCGTGAGGCCGGTGGAGACCACCTGTCCGGGCTCGCCGACACCCAGCGTGCCGACCACGCCGCAGCGCTGGCCGAGCGCGCTCAGCGCCTGCGCGACCCACCAGGCGGTGGAGGTCTTGCCGTTGGTGCCGGTGCTCGCCACCACGCGCAGGCGACCGCTCGGCTCGCCGAAGAAGCGGCCGGCCAGCTCGCCGGTGGCGGCCTTCAGGTCGGGCAGCGCGGCCACGCGGGTGGCATCGAACTCGAACGCGGTCGCGCCTTCGGCCTCGACCAGGCACGCGGCCGCGCCGGCCGCCAGCGCCTGCGGCACGAACTGCCGCGCGTCGACGCCGTAGCCCGGCCACGCGATGAAGGCGTCGCCCGGCTGCACGCGGCGGCTGTCGGTGGCCAGGCCGCGCACGCCGTGCGCAAGCAGCCACGCGAGCGCCGCATCGGCGCTCGCGTGGTGGGTGATGGCGGTGTGCATGTCGCTCATCAGAAGCTCTCTTCCTCGGCCTGCAGCGCGTGCGTCACGATCTGCGGCCGCACCTCGATGTCGGGCGGTTCGCCCATCGAGCGCAAGGTCTGTTGCACCACTTCGCTGAACACCGGCGCGGCGACGTCGCCGCCGAAATACTTGCCGTTGCTCGGCTCGTCCACCATCACCGCGACGATGATGCGCGGCTTGCTGATCGGGGCCAGGCCGACGAACCACGAGCGGTACTTCTTCTCCGCGTAGCCCTTGCCTTCCTGCTTGTAGGCGGTGCCCGACTTGCCGCCGACCGAGTAGCCCGGCACCTGGGCCTTGGGCGCGGTGCCGCCTTCGAGCGTCACCAGGTGCATCATCTCGCGCACCTGCTGCGCCACCTTGGGCGAGATCACGCGGATGCCGGCCGGCGTGGGCGTGTCGACTTGGCGGTTCTTTACCAGCGACACCGGGATCAGCTCGCCGTCGTGCGCGAACACCGTGTAGGCGCGCGCGATCTGGAACAGCGAGGCCGACAGGCCGTAGCCGTAGCTCATCGTCGCCTGCTCGATCGGGCGCCACGACTTGTACGGGCGCAACCGGCCGGTCACCGCACCGGGAAAGCCGATCTGCGGCTTCTGGCCGAAGCCGACCTGCGAGTACAGCTCCCACATCTCGCGCGGCTGGAACATCATCGCCATGCGCACTGCGCCGACGTTGCTCGATTTCTGGATCGTCTGCGTCACCGTCAGGTCGCCGTGCGCGTGCGAATCGGTGATCACCGAACCGGCGAAGTTCAGGCGCCCCGGCGCGGTCTGCAGCACGGTGTCGGGCGTCACGCGGCCGGTCTCCAGAGCCCAGGCGGCGATGAAGGGCTTCATCGTCGAGCCGGGCTCGAAGGTGTCGGTGAGCGCGCGGTTGCGCAGCTGTCCGCCGCTCAGGTTCCTGCGGTCGCCCGGTTGGTAGCTCGGGAAGTTGGACAGCGCCAGCACCTCGCCGGTCTGCGCATCCAGCACCACCACGCTGCCGGCCTTGGCCTTGTTCTCGTTCACCGCGTCGCGGATGCGCTGGTAGGCGTAGAACTGCACCTTCGAATCGATCGACAGCTCGATGTCGCGGCCGTCGACGGGCGCGACGCTCTCGCCGATGTCCTCGACCACGCGGCCCAGCCGGTCCTTGACGACGCGGCGCGTGCCGTTGCGGCCCTGCAGCTCCTTCTGGAACGCGAGCTCGATGCCTTCCTGGCCGTTCTCCTCGACGTTGGTGAAGCCGACCACGTGCGCCGCGGCCTCGCCCTCGGGGTACTTGCGCTTGAACTCGCGCACCTGGAACAGGCCCTTGATGCCGAGCGCCAGCGCGTCCTTCGCGACCTGCTCGTCGACCTGGCGGCGCAGCCAGACGAAGTTCGGGCTGTCGTCGAGCTTGCCGGCGAGTTCGGCCACCGTGAAGCCGAGCAGTTTCGCGAGTTGCGCGCGCTGCTTCTTGTCGGCCTCGAAGTCCTTCGGGATCACCCACAGCGACGGGGCCGGCACGCTGGACGCGAGGATCATGCCGTTGCGGTCGATGATGCGGCCGCGGCTGGCCGACAGGTCGAGCGTGCGCGCGTAGCGGATCTCGCCCTGCTTCAGGAAGAAGTCGTTGCCGACGATCTGCACGTAGACCGCGCGGCCGACCAGCACGCAGAAGCCCAGGCCGACCAGGCCGACCAGGAACTTCGAGCGCCACGGCGGCGTCTTCGAGGCCAGCAGCGGGCTGGTCGAGTACATCACGCTGCGCACGTTGACGGCGCCGGCGCGCGCCGGGTTCGGCCGGGGCTTGTCGAGGCCGAGTTTGCCGAGCCACGTCATTTGGCGACTCCCGACGCGGCCGGAGCCCAGGCGACGTACTGCGTGACGGCCGGCGTCGCGTTGCGCATCGCCAGCTTGTCGCGCGCGACGCGCTCGACGCGCAGCGGCGTCGCCTGCGACTGCTTGTCGGCCATCAGCCGCTCGTGCTCGATCTCGAGCTGGTGCGACTCGCTGGTGGCGCGGTCAACCTCGGCGAACAGCCGGCGCGCGTCGTAGGACACGCGCACGAGGTAGATGCTGCTGGCGATCAGGGCCAGCAGCAGGAGCAGGTTGACGCGCGTCATGCCGGCACCTCGGTGCGTTCGGCGACGCGCATGATGGCCGAGCGGGAACGCGGATTCGCGCGCACCTCGGTCTCGGACGGCTTCACACGCGCGAGCGCACGCAGCCGGCTCGGCCGCTCGGGCGCGAACGGCGCCCGGCGGTCGAACTCGCTCTTGCTTTCGCGGGCGATGAAGTTCTTCACGATGCGGTCTTCGAGAGAGTGGAAGCTGATGACCACGAGCCTTCCTCCCGGGGCCAGCAATCCGAGGGCCGCGTTCAGCCCTTGTTCGAGTTCCTCAAGCTCGGCGTTGACGAAAATCCGAAGAGCTTGAAATGTGCGCGTTGCAGGATCCTGGCCCGGCTCGCGGGTCTTGACCGCACCAGCCACGACGTGGGAAAGCTCTGCGGTGGTGCGAACTGGATGCCCGCCCTCGCGCCGAGCAACAAGCGCCTTTGCAACCGATACAGCAAACCGTTCTTCCCCATAGTTGCGTATCACCTCCGCAATGTGGCGCTCATCGGCGCGGGCCAGAAAATCCGCGGCGCTTTCGCCGCGGGTCGTGTCCATGCGCATGTCCAGCGGCCCGTCGAAACGGAAGCTGAAGCCACGTTGGGGGTTGTCGATCTGCGGCGAGGACACGCCCAGGTCGAGCAGCACGCCGTCGACCTGTGCGATGCCGAGTTCGGCCAGCACATCCGACATGCCGCCGAAGGGCGCGTGATGGATGGAAAAACGCGGGTCATCGACCCGCGTTGCGCCCGACCCTGCCGCGGCAATGGCGTCCGGGTCGCGGTCGATCGCCACCAGCCTTCCCTGCGGGCCCAGGCGGCCGAGCAGCAGGCGCGAATGCCCGCCGCGGCCGAAGGTGCCGTCCACATAGGTGCCGTCGGCGCGCGCGGCCAACCACTCCACGGCCTCGTCGAGGAGGACGGTCTGGTGTTGGAAGCTGGCGGTACTGCTGCTCATGGCCGCTAGCCTTGGAAGTCCTTGAGCGAATCCGGCATCTCGGATTGCAGGACCTTGGCTTCCTGTTCAGCGTAGACCAGCGGATCCCACAGTTCCAGCCGGCTGCCCATGCCCATCAGCAGCACGTCCTTGGTCAGGCGGGCGGCGGCGCGCAACTCGGGGGAGATCAGCACGCGCGACGAGGCATCGATCTCGACATCCATCGCGCTGCCGAGGAACACGCGCTTCCAGCCGTCGGCCGACATCGGCAGCGCCACCAGGCGCTCGCGGAAGGCCAGCCACACCGGGCGCGGAAACACCAGCAGGCAGCCCGCCGGGTGCTTGGTCAGGGTCAGCTGCGGGCCGGCATCGGCGAGCAGCACATCGCGCTGGCGGGCCGGGACGGTGATCCGTCCCTTCCCATCCAGCGTCAACGCCGAGCTGCCTTGAAAGCCAAATTCCGCCACAAAAACCCACTAAAGTGCACTTTCCACCACTCTAGCGGATGACTCAGGCAAGGTCAATGAAAGTTGTAAGAAAAAATCAATGAAATCAAGAACTTAGAGCGGACTGTGAAATTCGCCCAAGTGAAAACAGTTGTAAAAGCAAGGACTTGCGAACGGCTGTGAAAGCTTTGGGTGAGGAGGAAGCCCCGCCCCGGGGGATCGCCCCGTCATTCGTCGGTCGAGGTTTCGGTCGGCGTCTCGAGCTTTCTGCGCAGGTCGTCCAGGACCTTGGCCGCGGCCCGGATCTTCTTGGGATCCAGCCCTTCCCCCAGCCCGTTCACCCAAGGCGCCTGCAGCTGCAAGGCCGCGGCGTGAGCCTGCTCTCCCTTGGCGGTCATGACCACGAGCCTGGCGCTGCGGTGGTGCGGGTTGTCCTTCAACTGGACGAAGCCCTCGGCCTCCAGTTCGGTGACGATGCGCTGGACGCCCTGCCGGTTGAGCCCCATGTTCCGCGCCAGTCTCGCCACCGGCTCGGGGACCGGCGACAAGGCGATGGCCCCCAGCACCTGCCACCGGGCGCTGGTCAGGCCCAGCGGGCCCACCAGCCGATCGCCCGCGAGAAGCAAGCGCCCGTTCAGGCGAAAGATCGAGAGGATGAGCTCGCTGACTTCAGAACCCGATGGCGTCCGTGGGGCGTCCTTGCGCATCGCAACAGTTTGCCGTTACGACATCATGCTGTCAATTTGACTCAAGTCGCGACGGCGCTGTACACGCCGAGGTCTGCCTGGATGCCGTTGCCGCGGATGAAGGCCGCCGGGTCGAAGCCTTCGGCCGCGTACTTCTTCATCATCACGGCCTTCGCGGCATCGAAGGCAGCCGTGGATTCCCACTCGACGATCGTGACGACCCGGCTCGCATCCCCCTCTCGGCTGTTCAGGACCAGGTTCGTCCTGCAGCCGGCCAGCCCGCCGAGGGCCGCCTGCATGCGTTGGACGCGGTCCATGAAGGCGTCGAGCGCGGCGGGCGGCACGACGAAACGATCGATGCGGTAGACGGGGGCGGTTGCTGCATGCACTGCGGTCATGTGGACTCCAGAAGCGGGCCCCGGTGGCCCATGTGTGCATGGTGCATATTCGACAACATATTGTCAATAAGACAACGACAGGCGATCTGCGATCACGCGCCCGTCTTCGGCATCGCCGCGGGCGCATGGCCGTACTTGCCCGCCCGATACCCTGCCTGGCTCACGCTCGACCCGTCCGGCGGATCGCTTCGTTGTGCAGGAGGAAGCCCGCAGCCCTGCGGGCCCATTGCATCGCGTCCACGCAGAAGGGAAGATGCGCTCCCTTGCCCGGTACAGGATCCCATGTTCTCGCACGTCTTCTTCAGCGTCACCGACTTCGACCGTGCCCTCGGCTTCTATCGCCCGGTGATGCAGGCACTCGGCCTCGCCGAACGCTTCTGCGAGCCCGACAAGCCCTGGGCCGGCTGGCACAGCGCCGGCGGCACACGCCCGCTGTTCGTGATCTGCAAGCCGTTCGACGGGCAGCCGCATGCACCCGGCAACGGGCAGATGGTGGCGTTCGCGGCGCAGGACCGCGAGACGGTGCGAGCCGTGCACCGCACCGCCCTGTTGCACGGCGGGTCCTGCGAGGGACCGCCCGGCCTGCGCCCGCAGTACCACGCCGACTACTACGGCGCGTACTTCCGCGACACCGAGGGCAACAAGCTGTGCGTGGCCTGCCACGAGGCCGCATGACGCGGCGCCTGGCGATCGTCAGCGCGATGGCCGAGGAGCTGCGCGGCCTGCAGGCGCAGTTGCGCGAGCCCCATCGCATCGAGCGCGCCGGGCGCGAGTTCTGGGTTGGCCGGCTCGGCGCACACGAGGTGGTGCTGGTGCTCTCGCGCATCGGCAAGGTGGCTGCGGCGACCACGGTGACGTTGCTGCTCGCCGAGTTCGAGGTCGACCGGGTCGTCTTCACCGGTGTGGCGGGCGGGCTGGGCGCGGCGAAGGTCGGCGACGTGGTCGTGGCCGACGCGCTGCTGCAGCACGACATGGATGCGTCGCCGATCTTTCCGCGCTACGAGGTGCCGTTGTATGGCCTCTCGCAGTTTCCTGCGGATGCGGGCTTGTCGAACGCGCTGCGGGCGGCGGCGTCAGCGGCGCTTGCGGGCCTGCACCTGGATCACCTGGCGGACTTCGGCATCGCCGAGCCGCAGGTTCGTTGCGGGTTGGTGTTGAGCGGGGACCGGTTCGTGTCGAGCGCGGACGAGAGCCGTGCGTTGCAGCAGGCGTTCCCGCAGGCGCTGGCGGTGGAGATGGAAGGGGCGGCGGTGGCGCAGGTGTGCCACGACTTCGGGGTGCCGTTCGCGGTGTTGCGCACGGTGTCGGACCGCGCGGACGACAGCGCCCATGTCGACTTCCAGCGCTTCATCGTCGATGTCGCGAGCCGCTATACGGCGGCCATCATTCCCGTCATCCCTTGATCCCCCCGGCCGTGAGCCCCGAGATCATCCACTTCTGCGCGAGGATGAACACGAGGGTGATGGGCAAGCCGGACAGGATCGCGGCCGCCGCGAAGTCCCCCCACAGGTACTTCTGGTCGTACAGGAACAGCTTGGAGCCCACCGCCAGCGTGAGCTTGGCCTCCTCGTGCAGCAGCACCGAGGCCACCGGGTACTCGATGATGGCCCCGATGAAGGCCAGCAGGAACACCACCATCAGGATGGGCAGGGCCATCGGCAGCAGCACCAGCCGGAAGGCCT